>Ga0308160_10001433_pt1 | contig 33568 bp, 30 predicted proteins | sample PhyFR1_FD_201036 | JGI IMG/M metagenome (GOLD analysis project Ga0308160, IMG submission 201036) | Phyllosphere microbial communities from UC Gill Tract Community Farm, Albany, California, United States - DLSLF.R1 | ecosystem: Host-associated > Plants > Phyllosphere > Unclassified | place: USA... | reverse complement strand
CGAGAAGCGGGAACTGGTTGTTTATTCCGGATCACAGCGGGATAAGCACTCGGAATGCGTGTAGACTTTTCATCATAAACAGTTCGGTATTTTATTACAAAAAGAGAAAAAACAATGAAGACGATAAGATCCGGGAGGAGCTGGTTTTGCTTGCAGAACAACATCAGACCTGGGGATTCTGGACGATGCACCACCGCTTGAGGAATTTAGGTTTTGGATGGAACCACAAACGGGTTTACAGGATCTACAAATCGATGAAGCTGAATCTGAGAAGCAAACGAAAGAAGCGGCTTTTTGCAAGGGTAAAAGAACCATTGCTTCGTCCCTATATCCCAATGTGACGTGGAGTATGGATTTTATGCACGATACTCCGGAGAATGGTAAAAGCGTGAGAAGCCTTAATATCATTGATGATTTCAACAGAGAGATTTTGAACATTACCATCGATACCAGCTTGCCATCGGCAAGAGTAGTTTCCGAGCTGGAACAACTGATCGACTGGCGTGGAAAGCCTGAAAAGATAAGAGTGGACAACGGTCCTGAGTTTATATCTGAAAAACTAAAAGACAGGTGTGGTAAAAATGAGATCTTACTTCATTACATCCAGCCGGGAAAACCTACGCAAAACGCTCTGGTAGAAAGATTCAACAGGACTTTTCGGACAGAATTCTTAGACGTTTATTTATTTGAGAACATCAGACAGATGAGAAATTATTCGGAGATCTGGATGTGGATGTATAATAATGAGCGGCCACATAGTGCCTTGCAATACCTCACGCCCAGAGACTTTTTATTGAAATATGGAAAACTTGCCCCAACTAGGGCCAACAAGTTTCCCACATTCCAACAAAATTTTAACAGCGACAACAAGAAATTATTAATCAAAAACTCTACTTTTGAGTGTGTCTAAGATGGGTGAGATTACAAAACCATCCCAGAAAATAACATACGAACCGATCTTCGTATAATCTGAAGAGGAGGTGTTGTAAGGATCGAAGACGCTTTTCCAGTCCCATATTCATAACAGTAATTTCATCATGTAAAGGATAACTCTCAAAGTCCTCAACAACAGGTCTTATATCTAAATATTTATTTCATTAATCATTTTAGCACGTTAACAAACGCAATGAATCCTTGTCTACAATATTAGGAATTCATTACCTATTCTTAACAAATAATGTATCTTTTCTACCTTTTGTAAAATAATAATTGATTTTTTCTCCACCTGAAGTTCTGATTACTTAAATCGAATCCAACACACTGGATGCTGATGATACTATTAAAAATTTTGAAATTCTGTTTTTTTGCTGCTTAAGTTAAAAAAAACCTTTTTCATCTGTTTGTACAATTTTTTAAATTATTTCTTTCACAAACATTTATATCTCTTAGAGGCATTTTAGACTTTTCTCCGTAAATATACCCCTCATAGTTATTGAATTTATCTGAACATGAAATCAAAACAAAGAGATAAAAAGATTATATAGCAATAGTACAAGCCTCATATTACATTAATTTTATTTTTGTCAACCATAACAGACTCAATACATCGTTTTCTGAAGCAACATATTTATTATAAAGTCGCATAGGAGGATCTGAGGGATAGTATGGCATTATAGTATTTCGAGTACTATCATTTATATTTTTTGCAAATAAAGAGTATCTGGGATTTTGTATATAAAATAATTTCTGTTTAACTGATTTCTCTGCCTGTATTGTGGAATACGCTGAGAGGTGAATACCGTATCAGATACATATCCCCTTTTGGAAAAAATTATTTTTCTCTTTTCTTGTATATTAAGTGTATTCAAAGATGAATCTGAAATTTTAAAGTATCCTCTATTATCCGTTAAAACAGTTTTACTGTTACTAGCTATTGAACATTTGACTATCACATTTCGCAATACAATTTTGTTGTCCTTATCCATTATGATTCCATTATAATAATTAACAACTTCCCTATCATTTTCGTGATTTTTATGAGAACAAGAAAATAATAAAGAGAAAATAAAAAACAAACTCAAAATTTCTATTTTACTAAGCCAAATTATACTTAATGAATCTTTTTCAGATAGTACAACCCTTTTATGATAATCTACCGGTATTTCTTCATCTGCATATTTCATTAAATCAATTTCTTCACTACTATCAGGATACTTTGTACCGGGCAAAGGATCCTGTTGAATCCAAGTAGGTCCGGATGTACTTTTATGCGTGTAACTATAATTGCGTCCTCCATAAGTTAATAAGAGCTGATGACCTATTTCATGAGCTGAAGTTTCTTTGAAATCTAAATCACTTTCTTTAGAATCACTATAAAACCATCCTTTAGTCACGTAGATAATGGTATTTTTATTATAAGTTTTCCAATCAGAGAATATGTGTATCCGATTTTATAATATAACTCTCTATGGAGTTCCCAATTATGAGAACGATTAAAAGTGGTATTCTCAGCATTTGTAAAATAAATAATTTTTGGGGCAACCATTCCATTATCATTTTTGAATAGCATTAACAAAAGTCACCCACTTTTCTCCATTAATATCAGTACCTTTATTAAATGTTCTTTCATTAGATCTACTCCAGTATAAATTAATACCTTCTAAAGCCATATTTTTCAATTCTTCCCAATTTTTGGTTCTATTTTTAATAGGATTTTTCTTAAAATATTTCAATGCCTCCGGAGAAATCTTATCCCACGGGCAGCTTTCCACCCACCGGGTTTCATCCCGTGCTCCGGTAAGATGGGATGAACATTCCAGCCCTTCCGCTCCGCCGTTTTTCAGGTTGACCCGGATCTAATAAAAGTTGGCATTAATTAAAAATGAATTAACATTTTGTTAGGTGTAGCCAAACCTTTATTGAAAAGCATTCATTGCCTATTTCCAATAAATAAAGTGTCTTTCTTCCCTTCAATAAAAGAATACTCTATTTTTTCACCATGCTGGCTCCAAACTGTCTTTATGGTGTCTATCGGTTTATTATTCGAAAATATAATTAAATTTCTAATTGAATTTTTTTTCATTTCAAGTTTGAAATAACCCTTAGAATTGGTATATACACACTTGGTACCATACTCTTCACAAACTTTAATCTTCGTAAGTGGCTTTTTATTACTGCTGAAAATATACCCTTCGTAATATTCAGGTACTGCTGTACAGGCGTTTATAAATAATATCAAAAATATATTTAAAAAATTTCCAGTCATGTTATTTGATTTTTATTTTGGTTAACCACAAAAAACTAAGAACGTCTTTCTCCGCAGCTGCCATTCTCTTTCTTTCTGAAATAGGAATATAATTATTATAATAAGGCATAATGTCAATTTCACCAGATGTTGGATAATTGGTAGAAAAATCACTATTACTTTGAGTTACAACATTTACACTTCCCTTGTGACCATAAGAATAAGAAGTTCCACCATAGGATTTTAATATTTCGTGACCAACTTCATGCGCAGAAGTTTCTTTGAAGCCAATATCTTCATTATTCTCAGTTTCATAATTCCATCTGTCTGAATATTTAATATACCCAACATTATAACAAATCGCTTCTCGTGATACTAAGTTTCCAATCCATGAAATGGGATTCATTGTTGCAGATCCCGGGTTTCCTGACCTCATCCAGCTGCCATTTGTGTTGTATATCAGGCTTACATCATCCATAGAATGATCTTGCGTATTTACCGCATTCACATAAACTTTATAGGATTCCCCTGTGATCTTAACATCTTTAGCGGCTGCATGGTTTTCATTTCTTCCCCAGTGATAATTCAAGCCATCAATAGCCAGTTTTTCCAACTCTGCAAAACTTCTGGTTCTTGCTTTTATGGGTGGTTTTCCGGGGATTAATTCACTTTTCGGAATCTTATCCCACGGGCAGCTTTCCATCCACCGGGTTTCATCTCTTGCCCCGGTAAGATGGGATGAACATTCCAGCCCTTCTGCTCCGCCGTCTTTCAGGTTGACCCGAAGCGTAGTGTCAACCCTTTTGTTTGTTTTATCGATTTTTACATCCACCCAGTCGACTTCGGCATACTGGGTTGTAAATTCAACTTCTTTCGTTTTTTGGATGCCGTTTTTGGTAGCGGTAATCACGGCTTTCAGCTTTTTGTTATTGAAACGCGAACTGTCATAAATACCATCATTATCAAAACCATCCCAGAAAATAACATACGAACCGATCTTCGTATAATCTGAAGAGGAGGTGTTGTAAGGATCGAAGACGCTTTTCCAGTCCCATACTTTGACGGGGGCTTCAGGCCGGTGTTCCGGCTTACTCTTCATCAGGTCTTCACCCAGCAGAGGCAGACGCCTGGCCGTGACTACAATTTCAGGAAGATTAGTAATGGCATACAGCGTACTCCCGTCTTCATTCAGCACCTTGAATTCCAGGGAATCTATGTTGCTGAGCATCAATGAATAATTAAAAACAAAATTTGCATTTTCGTAGTTCCCTTCAAAATCCAGTATACCGAACGGCACTACCGTCGAATAGCCGCTATCTTTTTTTAATGAAAATGAAATTTCAAAATCTTCATTCACCGTACTTCCCTTCCTTTCAAAATTGCCGTAGACAACACCCTGGCCAGTTCCCATTTCCCGGACCTGATTGCCGGCACCGGATATGATTTTCCCTTCCGATGACATATTATGGTCGCCACCGGTGATCTTATGGTAAACTCCCTGTACAATTCTTGTTCTGGACATGATCAGTAATTTTTACTTTTTTCACCGCTATTATTCTGTACCTGCTCCTGGGCATTTTTATTGATGTACTTGCCGGAAGTCAGGTTCATGTCCTCATGGGAAATCTCGTTCCGTTCTTTCTTGGTTTCACTGTGTACGTCCCCCTCAATCATTTCCGTCAGTTTTCCTGTGATAAACATGCTTGCATCCCCGGTAACGGAGGTCATCTTCATAGCACCGACACTCTGAAGATGATTCATTATAACTGTATCTGCTTTATTCATCCCTACATTGGTATTCATATTTTCAGCAACATTAATGTTCATATTCTTGCAATTGAACGTCATGGTTTCCGGAGCGGTGATGGTGATATTGCTTCCGGTGGTATCCAGATAAATTTTGTTGCCTGATTTATCGTTAATAATGATGCTTTCGTCTTCGGTAAAAACAATCCGGTGACCGCTTCGGGTCTGAATGGATTTTACCCGGTTGTCCACACCGCCGCCAAGGCCAACTCCGCCGTGAAACATCCCGCCCATGACAAAAGGCCTGTCCGGATGGCTGTGTACAAAATTCACCATGACCTGATCCCCGACTTCCGGAATTGCCACATACCCTCTGTTTTGGGTAATCTGATCCGTTCCACCGGCGTCCGGGCTCATCATCCTGATAAAATGGGTGCTATCATTATTTTGCCAATCGAACCGTACCTGTACCCGTCCCTGTCCTTCCGGGTCTGCATTGGAAACCACTGTCGCGATCTGCGGTTCCGCCTTCGGAATTCTGAATTCCGGCTTCGGCATAAATCCGGTATCGGAGGCAATCCCCTCAAAGCTGCCGGTATAATGCCCGATGGTATCGATTTCATGGGATGTTTCCGTTACCATGATCCGGGTAAAATAATCCGACTCGTTGCTGTCTATTTTTCTCATCTGTATATCGACAACACACCCGGGATGCAAGAACGGAACGGTGGTATTTCCGGATACGGAAAATACGTTTACCGCTTCACTTCCTGCTGTACTTCTCTGGGAATATTCCACATCGAGATGGGTGGACGCTTTGATCGGTGCTACCTGTAAAGCCGGGGTTTTATATATTTTATCGTTGTGGGCATAGGCCGTCTTTGCCAGATCGCTCACATGCTGAATCGGTGTTTTGCCGGAGGTTAATTTTTCATTTTTGCTGCTGTTGTAGCCGTAAAACTGAGGTTTCGTATGAACAGCCTTCAATTCCACCAGGATGTCGTTGGCACTGCTTCCGTAGATTAATTTTATAGGCTTATTCTGAGGCGGCAGTTTTCCGAAATGCAGGACTTCGCCGTCGTAATAAAACTGTTCCCCATAGGCCTCCGCCATTCTTGCCAGATAGTTGTAATGCGTTTCGTCATACTGGCTGCTGTAAATGATATGGGAATAGTCATTGGTATCCACCCTGAAATCAAACCGGCTGGAATCAATCCCCTGTTTGATCACTTCATTGGCAATAATGCCCATATTCACCGGCGCGGCACCGCCAAAGCTCTGGACATGAGGCGCACCGTCCAGGAGAATTGTGGGGCTGTATCCCGTCAGTACAATATTTCCGAGGCTCATTTTTTCCTGGCTGAAACCTACCCCTGTGATGACCCCTACAAAAGTTCTTTCAGGACTTTTGTCAATATCTTTATAGGAAATAACGGCGGTCAGGCGTTTTCCGAGAAATTTATTGGCTTCTTCCAAGGTATGGGTCTGGCGGTTGCCCAAAGCATCGTGAGCCAGTGTTACACTGAATTTGTGATGACGTCTTGCACTTTGAGTAAGCTTGAAATGCTTGTAGTACCGGATCACTTTTCCTTCGATAACCAGTGAAAGTTTCACCAGCCTGTTGATTCCCGTGTGGTGGTTCTGGGAAATTCCGTCGGCATTCTGTGAAGGACGGAATGAAGGACTGTTTACTATATCTTGTGAATTTGGTTTCATATTTCCTGTGATTTGAATAGGTTAAACATGATTTTTCAAGAGGCTACTGCCTGATGGTTGGTGTATTTGATTCTTTAACGGATCTGGAAAGGATTTTAGTCTTTCTCAGTAAAAAATCGGGCATCAGATCGGTCGGGAGGTATAGAGTACTCTGGCCTTTCTGTTTCAGCTCATCGCTGATTCCGGGATTCCAGGAAAGAAGTTTTTCCATATCCACGTCAAGTTCGTCTGCAATGATATTTAAATTAAATCCTGCATTGATGTCGGTTTCCGCCAGCTGTGAATGGTCTTTTTTACTTCCGCCGTTTACAAGGAACACGGTATTCATTCTTGACGAATTGTAATTGCTCAGCACGGCCTGAAGTTCTCCCGTTGCATAGCAGGCATTCAGGTATTTTTTAACGTGGTTGACCGTTTCTTCGGGCAAAAATTTATAAAATACATGATATTGTGAAGAATTGGCGGCGGCCATAGCCTTGGCAATATTGCCTTCACCGCAATTGTAGGCCGCCACTACCGTTATCCAGTTGTTATACTTTTTATAAAGGTTGGCTAAAGAAGCGGCTGCCGTTTTGGTGCTTTTATAAAGATCGTTCCTGTTCTGCTCAGTCAGTCCGTACTGGTTGGCATGGGCGGTCATAAACTGCCATACCCCTACTGCGCCGGCCCCTGAGGTAATATTCCTGTTGAAATGGGATTCAATAAGGGCCAGGTTCCTCAGATGTCTCGGTAATCCTTTCTGCACCAGGGAATACTCAATAAAATCTACAATTTCCTTATTGGCGCTGATAATGCCTTTATATCTTTTGACGCTGCTTTCGGAAGTATCGGAAGCAGCAAGAAACTGGGCATTCGTCATTTGTGCAGCCGTAAGCAGCATTGCCGTCAGTAAAGTCTTTTTGAGATTCGTTTTCATTTTTTATAATTGCATAATGGCGTTCTGATGTACTGTAAAATCAATCCACTTTCCAGTCTACCTTTTCTTCTCCGGAATTCCAGTCGACATGGAGGGTCTGTCCCGGCTTTACTTCTTCCCTCACAATCATCTTGGAGATCGGTCTTGCCAGTTGGGAGCGGATCACTCCGGAAATCTGTCTTGCACCGTATTTGCTGCTGAATCCACCCAAAGCCAGGTTTTTCACTGCCTCATCGCTGATCTTCAGGCTCATTCCAAGTCTTGTGAGTGAGGCATGCAATGATTTAAGCTGAATATTGAAAATGCGTTCTGCAATAGATTCCGTGATTGGTGCAAACGGTATAATTTCCGTAATCCTTGCCAGAAATTCCGGTCTGAACCGTCCTGAATTCGACATAATCTGCATCAATGAGCCAGATTCCGGGATTTTCCCTTCTTCAAACTGCTTTACGATTTCCTCGCTTCCGATATTTGAGGTAAACAGGATCAGCGCATTGCTGAAATCGCCTTCTTTTCCAAGCTTGTCATGCACTTTCCCTTCATCCATGATCTGTAAAAACACATCAAATACCGAGTGGTGTGCCTTTTCAATTTCGTCGAACAAAACCACGGTATAAGGCTGCTGCCTGATTTTATTTACGAGCATCCCGCCTTCCTCATATCCCACGTATCCCGGAGGCGCACCGTATAAAAGGGCTGCAGAATGTTCTTCTTTAAATTCCGACATATCGAAACGGACCATGGCCTTTTCATCGTTGAAAAGCAGTTCTGCCATCGATTTGGCCAGTTCGGTTTTTCCTGTTCCGGTAGGTCCCAGCAGAAAGAACGACCCTATCGGCTGCCCCGGTTTATTCAGTCCGCTGCGGTTTTCTACAATTGCATCCGAAAGGATCTTCAGGGCATGATCCTGACCAACCACCCTATTCATCAAAAGCGACTCCATATTCAGGAGCTTTTCTTTTTCCTGTGCCTGGATTTTACCGATCGGAATATTGGTTTTAGCGGCCATGACGGCGGCCAGTTCCAGACGGTCCACTTTTTCCCTTTTTACGGAAGCGTGCTGTAACAATTCTGCGTAAGTATCTTCAATGATTTTCTGAATCTGCTCAACGGGCATCGAATTGTCGATCTGCGGCTGTTCGCTTAACGATCCCCATAAAATCGGGCTTATTTTATCCCTCAGCAGGTTGTAGGTCCAGACCAGTTCGTCGGCTTTATCTTTTTCTTCAAAAAACTCTTCTTTGAGGATTTCACCGTAGCTTGTTTTCCAGCTTTCCAGTTCCTTTTCCGAAAGTTCATCCAGCATTTTGATGGCGGCCATGGTCCGGTCCAGCAGGTCAATCGCTGCATCGGGCAGCTTTTTCCCTTTAGCATATCTTTTGGCAAGCCTTACACATTCCGGAAGGGCGGTTTTTTCCACTTCGATGCCATGGTGCTTTTTATAGCCGTCCAAAAGAACGTCAATCATTTTAACACAGGTTTTTTCATCCGGTTCATTGACGGTCAGTACTTCAAAACGACGGTTGAAAGCCTGCTCCGGCTCGATAATTTTTCGGTATTCTTCCTGGGTCGTAGCTCCGATAACGGTGATTTCACCTCTTGCCAGTTCAGGTTTTAATAAGTTTGCCACGTTTCCGATGCTTCCCTTAGGATCCAGCAGGGTATGGATTTCATCAATAAAAAGAATGGCTTTTTCAATCTTTTTACATTCGTTGATCACCTTTTTCAGACGGTCTTCAATTTCACCTTTATAAGAAGTTCCGGCCAGCAAAGCGCCGGTATCCAGTTCAAGCAGAGTACCGTTTTTAAGCATATCGGGAACGTTCCCTTTGGTAATTTCGATGGCAAAACCTTCTACCAATGCGGTTTTCCCGACACCGGGCTCACCGATGATAATCACATTCGGTTTGCTTCGTCTGCATAAAATTTCAACAAGCATCCTCAGTTCTTTATCCCTGCCGATGATGTTTTCAATCTCGCCTTTTCTGGCCTGGGCGGTACGGTCGACACAATAGTTTTTTATTGAGGGAAAAGAATTGTCCGAATATTCGGACCCATTTGAAAAGACGGAGGAAAACTCCGCGTTCCCGGAACTTTCGTACGGCGTATCTTTCCGGTATAAGTTAAAAATTTCATGTTCCCTCAGCGGAAGTGATTTCAGCTGCTGTAAGGAAAAGGCGACCTGCGGTTTTACGATCGCCGTCAGGATACATACCGGGGTAATTTCATCCAATCCGAGCTTCAGCCGGATATCATCCGCTTCTTCCACGATCTGATCCACTACATCGTCTTCCCGTACGTCATCGGGCAAATGGGTGGTTTTGGGATAGTCTTCTATCCTTACGTCTGCCCATTCATAGAAATATCCCGGATCTTTATCAATGCTTTTCAGGAATTCATTAAGGCCGATATCTTTGTGCATTAAAGCCTGCAGGATATGCGGTGCTCCATAAGTGGCATTATAATTTTCCTTCGCGATCGACTGTGCAATATGAAAAAGCTGTTTTACCGTCTCGTTGGTTACTAGTACTCCCATTGTGTAATTTTTCTCAAATTAATATTCTGTATTGTTGGTGTATTCATCGGGTTTACCCGCTGAAAGGCAGCAAAAATCAATCCATAACCCATTGATTTTACTATTTACTAAGATATTGATTTTTTGGAAAATATAAAAATATGTCTTAAGAATGTGACTTACCACTATTATTCAGTGCATACTCTATTTCTATGGCTTGATTTAAAAAAAGACCGTCTTACAGGACAGTCTTTCTCTTATAGGATGTGATGTATACAATCCGTTTTTATACAGATGGCCAAAGACCGTCGAAAGCCGAATTCCCATAGTTGATGGTTTCCGCACTTACTACGAAGCTGATGAGCATGCTGTTGTCGTCTACCGCGTCAAAATCAACTTCGTGCTGGATGACATAACCGTTTTCCCAGGTCAGGGTAATCAGCGTTCCTTCTTCGTGGGATTTGTTGAAAGTAACTTCTCCTTTTGTCGGTTTGTATTTACCGTTCAGTAAGCTTTCCAGAATGTCTGATTTTTCAGTGGCCTCTACGGTAAGCTTGATCAGTGCGTTCGATGGATCTGACGCTACCCTACCGGAAACATCCGTAGATCTTGATACACTGTAGTTCAGTTTTAATAATTTTTGGCCTTCGCCACCGTTGAATTTTAAGATTCCTCTTGAATTTGCTGCCATGATTTGTAAATTTTAAACGTTAATAATATTTTGCGATTCAGTGATTGTGATACAAAGATAAAACGGCAATTTTCTTTTTGGAAATTTTTAAATCTTAATTTTAAATTTTGTCGTAATTCTACGATTTGATGTCGTAATTCTACGATATTAGATTTAATATACCCTTAACATCCTTTTGACAATAAATGATTTAGGAAAGCTCAGTCACTGTAAGAAAACTACTGTTTTTAACACCGAAAAGAGAAATAGCATAACGGATTTCAATCTCCTTTACCATCCCGGAAGCTGAGTCCACCCTGTATTTTCCTATAAAATCCCGGTCGTGATTTGACGTCGGAATCACAGCCTGCAAGAGTAACATTTCGTGATCATAATCCGGGCTTTCCACCTGCTGCTGAATATCCAGGTGAATATTTTCTTCACCGGCCGACTGTTTCAGAAATGATTTCCCGTTTTCAAAACGGTTCCGAAAAGCGGCAAAATAGGTTTTAATGAAAATATCTTCTTTCATCCGGCTGTTGAACAGACGCTGGTCGAGAACTGCCGATTCAAATTCATCAAGGTATATTTTTGCGTATTCATCCGGAAAAAGATCGATGAGCCTTTCTTTTATTTTTCCGAAATTCTTCAAGGTCTCTTCGGGTAGTGATACCTGCACGATATCTCCTTTAAGATCGGTTTTTACCTCAACCGGATTAAGGGAACGGATCGATTCTGCAGCGAGATCGGCCATCATGCTGCCGTTTCCTTCCGAAAAATTATTTTTAAAGATCTGAAAAAGATGGTAATTTTCCTCTTTCCGCAGCCATTTCAAAGAAACAGTATAAGTGAGGGTATTGCTTTTTTCTTCAAGCCCGTTATCTTCAGTTTCTTTATTAACAACAGAGAATATCCTGCTGAAATTTTCAGGATGAAAGGGGATTTCAGGGTTCAGCTTAGGTTGTTTAAAAGAAGCGTCGTTCCGGCTGTTGTAGGCTCTGATTTTACCGGAATCGGGAATCAGCAGCTTTTTTCCCGGGATCAGGGCTTCATAAATAAAATCTTCCCTGGCACAATATGTATTGTGAAATTCTTTAAGGTATTCCGGATTTTCGAGATGAATCTCTTCAGCTATGCTTTCCAGCGTTTCCCCGGAAAGAATAAAATGAATGGTCATAGGATATATGTTTTTGGCTCAACCTAATTTAGAAGAAAAATTTTATTTTACAAAATCGTATTGATTTCAGGCGGATACGCCTGTTTTCAACGCCATGTATATAAGGTCCTTTTAAATGACAGCTGAAAGTTTTCGTTCACAAGAATGCTCTGCTCAGCAAGGGCGGAGTGGAAAATTTATTTGCTTTTGGTAAATTCCAGATATTTGTCGCCGCACTGGGTAAAATGATCGAATTCATTCATGGCATTTCCGTAATTCTGGACAATGATCTTGTCGCCTTCATAGAGACCACCGATATCTCCCATGTCAATTTCCGTAATTTCTCCGGTTTTCTCATCGGTTTCCGTGGAAGCATTTCCGGCAGCGATCATTTTTCCTTTATCGTAAATTTTGAAAAACGGCTTGCCGTCTGTATTTTTAAATTCAATAGAGAATCTTCCGCCATCGCAGGCAACGGCCACATATTTACCTTCTATCGATTTTTTAGCCACCTCTGCTTCCGGCTTTATTTTTTCCGGTGCTTCGGTTTTCCCATCAGATTCTTCAGTGTGCTCCTTCTTTACAGAATCTGCAGCCTGATCCGCAGGAGATGAAACCACGGCAGACTCCGATTTCGCTTTTGTGTCATTTGATTCGTTTTTATTACAGGAAACTACTGCCAAGGCAGCCACGAGGGAAAGTCCGAAAAGGTTTTTTCTGATCATACCGTATTTTTGAATTTGATTGTCTGATCAAAAATACCATAAATTTTCATCGGAACATATATTTTGGTTTAAATTATGAGGCTAAAATACGGCCTTCATCTATTCCAGACTGCAAACGCATGCCAGATCATTATTAATCAGTGTTATATATTATGGTTCTCTTCACCCTATCCCCCCGTTTTTCAAAAGTAATGCCGATGGTTCCTCCGGCATACAGCATTTCAATGCTTATCTGGTCCGCAGTAATTTTAAATCCGATATTTATTAATCCGTTTTTATTAATTGAATCTAAGAATCATTTGATTGCGGTTTCCTGGATTTTTTATTTTTCTTCATCAATTCATCAGTAAAATCCATAAACGATCTTTGGGTATTGGGTAATCCCGTCTTTAATACATCTTCATTTTTCCCTTTAAGATGAACGTTCCCGATCCTTCCCGACGGATCGTATAAAAACACATAGGTTTCATAATAAGTATCCGATAATTGCCCTTCCAGATACATTTCCACTTTAAATCTAACCGTTATTTCAGGAAGACTGTATATCACTTTTTCTGCTGTATACGTCATGGCACAGCCGGAACCGCAACTCAGGACAAAAGATTCTTTGGCTTCTGCAATTTCTTCTTTATCGACAATGATCCGCCAGTCATTATTCTGATTCATGGATTTCAGTGGCGTGTGGAAACAACTGATGATTAGTAAGAAATAAAAAATAAACTTTTTCATCGTTATGCGGGAGTATTTTCATCCGGTTTCCTTCCTGAACGATTGTCAGGGTAAACTGCTATTCAGGAGCATATTCCCTAATGGTTTTTTCTCAAAGATCCATTAGCCGGACCAATCAGTCTGCGGTATAGTCTTATTTTTATTTTAGGTACAGTCAACTACATCTTTACCCGTTTTGTTTTTACTGCAGCTATATAAAACGAATAAACTGATTAATAAGTGAAAAGAGTTCTTGTATATTAAATAAACTACGTCCTTTTAAAAGTTTGGAATTATTTATTTTTTATAAATTTCCCGTCACTATTCAAATAAAAGGCATTAACTAATTTTCTCTTATTATCAGCTTGTGAAAAAATAGATATGTTATGGTTCTTGTCAATTTCAAATACCGATTCTGAGTCTTCATTTCCATTACTGTTAGAAACTTCAAGTCCATCCATAAATTTTTGGCCTTTCACTGTAATAAGATAAAACAGGTCACTATCTCCGCTGACATTATTTACAATATACAGATTATAATCCCCATTTGATGGTAACTCAGAAAAAGCATCTATATTCAGCTGATATTGTTGTTTAAAAATTTCCTTCAGACTATTATCAGCAGATGTTTTCAACTTAATTTTTTCACTTATATTATTATTATTAAGAGGAAATACATCTGAAATACTTCCGGATTCAGAAGTTTTTTGCACTGAGCCGGTCTTTGAACTGTTTTCATTTTTCTGCAGAATACATTCATCAGGTGCATAATATTCTCCTGAAGGTACTTTTAAAATTTTCCATGTTAAGCTCTTATCAGTCCGTTTTATACTACAAATTCCTTTTCCGGAATTAAAGAAACTTTTAAAAGTCCCAACATATATACCTTTTTTTTGATCGAAAGCAGCTTTTATATTAAAATTGTCTTCAAAATCACAATCCAGCTTTTCACCATTACCGTAAACTGCACAATATTGTGCAATTAAAGAATCTTCAGTTAATCTTACGATCTTAATCGTAAACTCACGACTTTTATCCTGGGATTTCCATCGCCATGATTCCGGTAAAGAAACATTCTTTTCTTTATTTACAGTCTTAGCTTCAACAAAACTCGTGATAGCTTCAGGTTTTTTTTCACTTTTTAGATCACCTTTACAGGATATTATTGTACTTGCTATACAAATTAATGTTAAAAATTTATTTATCATATTGTGAAGTTATAATGAATAATTCATACACTTGTCAACTCTTGTTTTGAGACCATTCAAATAATCTTCAGAAAACCATCCTTCAGATGCTCCATGATCATAATAAGCTTTTCTTATTTCGCTGATACGCTGTAAAAGTTTCTCTTGATCCTCAGGTCCATTAAGCGCTTTTGCTGTATCTTTTCCCATACCTCCGTCTACTGTTATATTTTGGTTAAATTCATTTACCAATAATTTTTGAACTTCTTTGATTGCACCTCCTGATGTTATACTCCAATCGTAAACCATTAATGCTACTTTTAAATTATTGACCTCACAATAGCCCTTAGGTTCCCAATATCTTTTTTTATAAATAATTGTGGCTTGTTCTTCTGTAAGATTTTTTTGATTTTCTTCTGTTGGTTCAATTCCTAAATCTTCTTTCGCATATTTTTTCCAAATAGGCCACGAGATTCCTCTATTTGTAGGATCTCCTTTATCTTTACTTGGTTCATTTTTATATCCTCCTTCATGCTCTAAGATAATTGGTGATACTTTCTTGAATCTATCTTCACAGGATTCCTGATTTGTATTTTGCGGATTATTACTTTGAGATTCAAAAAATTTATAACAATTACAAGTATTATTAAAACCTAAATCCAAAGCAATCTGAACAATATTCTTACCGTTTAAATCAGTTAAATTTTCACAAAAGTATTTATCTTGTAAATAGATTGCATCAAACTTTCTTACATCCATATGTATCCAGCTAAACGTATGATCATATCTTAATGCTCCACTTTTACTATACAATAAATCAATTGGTTCTATTGAAAATAGGTTAGAGTTTGGCCACTCTTTTTGTGCTCCTAAATATTTAATAAATATATCATCCCGAATAGTTCTTAATTCTATTAAATTCTTCTTTTGAGCACCTCTTATTTGCCAATTCCCTTTGCTAAATTGTATATCAATAGCCTTTCCCTGATGATTGGTAGTCGTATAATTTTTAAATCTGCATCTATATCCGGATGAAAAGGAATCTATTTTATATGATTTTTGTTTACTAAAATAAAATTGTAATGCTTTAAATCCAAATAAAAGGGATCTATGAATACCAGGATATTCATATTTATGATGAGCTTCATTTTTTACATCATTTTTATACTTATTTTTGCCGGCTCCATCACCGAATCCTTTACAGTTATTTACTTCTTCGAACATAAGAAGTTTACTCGTAGCTTTTTTACCTTTAGTCGAACAACTGCATTTTAACTGATTCCAAAGATCTGCACTAATATCAAATTTTTTCGAAAACTCATCAATTGCGCGTATTACATTTCCACAAACCTTTCCGGTCTCCGGAACTTTCATATAATCCCGCTGGAATTGCTTAACCATCTTTTCTGTCCTATCCGTGAATTCGTCGGTAGGGACATTTCCTCCAAACCCGGCAAGGCGTATGTTGATTTCTCTTATAAGTTCACTTTTATCGCCTTTCTTAATACAGTACTTCTCCCCACAATTGATGCTTTTAACTTCCTGACCATTCACCACACTCGTCGTTTTCCCTTCCGGCTTCGGCGGGGTGGCTTTTTTATCCGGTTTTACCGTGCCTTTGGATTCGGCCCAGTCCCAGAGCTCGTTCCATTTGTTTCTTACGCTTTCGGTAATGGCATCGATGATGCCGCTTTCTTCTTTTTGGGAAGCGGGTTTGGAGGCGGCCGGTGAGCCGGGAGCTTTGGGCGCAGCTTTCGGAGCGGGGGCCGGAGCATTGCTTTTTGCAGGAGCAGAAGGCTTTTGTTGTGGCACCGGCGGTTGATAATCCGGATTTTTCAGCTCAACATTATCCGAAGCATGTTTTTTATTTTTATAATATTCTACCGTCACATAGAATTCCAGTTCTTTGGGATCCCTCTCGCCCCGGGCCGCTTTCTGCATCAAAGCTTTGGTGAGGATAAATTCGGCAGTTGCCGTTCCCGTCCGGCCGACCACTGCCTGCCTGCTGTCCACGAATTTGTTTTTGCTGTTGTGGCCTTCACCGGCAGCGTCGTCTTCCCAAAGGGTAAAGAGCAGTTTTTCGCCCGTAAGGTTTACGCAGTGTGCAACGGCCAACATCTTTTCGGTGTAGCTGAAAACCATTCCAGGAGTATCGTCCACATAGCGGAGCTCCACTTTGCTGATCTTAGGAATACCCGCCGGCTGAGGAGTAATATCAATGGTGGGGGGGCCGCTTCCTTCCGGCTCATGAAGATAAGCTTCGAGGCGGTAGGTATTTTTTGAGGCCACTTCACCGAAAGTAAAGCTTCCGTCGCCTTTCTTCCTGATATTTGTTGTCGTAAAGCTCCCATCGGAGCGCCTTTTGAAAAGTTCCCACGTTACGGCAGCGGGATTTCTTTCACCGGCCGGGGTGTCGGGATACCAGTCGGCCACCACATAAGTGGTTTTCTCCCCTACTTTCGGAGCAGGGTTGCCCGAGATTTTTGAAACTCCTCTTTTAGACATGGAAGGTATTTTCTGATTATTTAATAAGCGTCAATTTCAATTCCGGCAAATATATCTTTCACCATCTCATCACCTTTTGTGATCAATTTGAATATTACAGCTGTGCGATTTAAAGTTATAAAAAACAGACATTCATCCTTTAAAAAGAAATATGCTTATTGACGGGCTTATACGGATTTAATTCTGTTTCTATAGACATAACCTTCTTTGCCATCTTTTGTTTTTACAAAAAACCAATCTCCGCTATTATCCAGAACTTCTACGGGATCGCCGGATCTTATTTTCTGTACCACTTCAGAAGCCGTGGATCTGCCTTTTCGTAAATTCGTATATCCATCGGGATCCTGAATTTTATTCATCCCATACTGCTGACGTAAGAATGATAAAATCAGAGTAATCCTGGAATTGCCGGCTATATAGCTTTCATAACCATCGGTTTTATTTTCTTTTATTTTTTCCTGAGCTTCATTTTCTGTAGCAGCAGCTTTGGCAAGGTCTTTTTTGGAAATGATATATCCATGCTTTACCAATATTTTAACCGCATTAAAATCCTCCTGCCGGATCGCAAGTGCCATAAGATCTTCAAGCCTAGAAGCATCAATCTGATATTTTTGAATAAAATATTCCAGCCAACTGCTGTCAGTGTAGTATTGCAGATCGAAAAAAGTCTCATTATTAATTAAAGAGGATAAATTTTTAACATCAAAATCAGCGATGACCGGATTCTGTTCCTCGAAGAGCTGAAGCTTCTTCTTAAATTCCTGAATTTCAGTATTGCCCTTGTTATCCAAATCATTTGGAGTAAATTTTATCATTGTGCCTTCATTGAACAAATCGGTGAACTTAATTTTTTCCATATTTTTTTTTTCATTTTTTTTACCTAATGACCTCCACTGGCTTAATGACATCAAATTTCCGCTGACGGTATCATAATAATACACTGAACAGTTGCTTTTGTCAACATAAAAAATATTCCAGACACTATTGCTGAATTCACCTTCCTGTTCTTCTTTAATGATATAATATTTTTTATTTTTATAAACGCCTTCATCAACAGTGAAGATGATCTGTTGTTTACCGGCTTTATAGGTATTTACTGCTTTTGAAACCTCGGGTATCTGAGTAATCTTATTATAGGCATTTTCTTTACTGCAATTTTCTTTTTCCTGACTTTTGCCCTGGCAGCTTAACAGCTGGAAAGCCATTATAAAAACAACAATTCCTCTCATTTTAATTGTTTTAAAAGTTCAATATCTTTCTTAATCTGCGCTTTTTCCTTTTCATCCTTCGACTTACAAAGTTTACATGCCAGCATGTTCTTATAGTCATTTAAAGTTGAATTGAAATTATCCTTAACGGCTTTTTTATATTGCTGTGTACCTGTTAAACCATTTTTAGGTTCTCCGGTGGCATAGGCACCTTTCAGTCCTGTATCTTCAAGACCGGCTACAAAATCATCGATGCTTTTTGAATTGTCCATTAGTGCATTATGGGCATCCGGAAAGTTTTTTTTGAGAAGTTCAATATATCCGTCAAAACCAGCTTCTTCGGAAGTAAAGTTCGCAAAGCTTTCTACGCGTGCCTCATATTTTCCATTATAGGTTTCATGGGTAGACATGCTTTTTTTTCCTGCATCTCCCGACCCTTTTATGTTCATAGGATTATTAAGCGGGGTCTTCAGGCTGAATCCGTTTTCCTGTCTTCTCTGGGCGATCATATAAAGCCCTTTGAATTTATTAGCCGATGTGTGTGAAGAGACATGATTGATCACTTTGGTCCCGAATGAATCGTAATATTCTTTCCGGCCATCTTTTTTTACTTTATCACAATTGCAGTTATCGATTTCCGGCAACGGATCTACCAAGGCAAAAACTTTAATCTCTTCTTCATAGGCAGAGGCACTAACGGATATTTTACCACTGCTTGAATAGCCGCGCCTTCCATATACTCCGGTGAGCTCCGGAATAACGGATTCCAGATAATTATTCAACGCATGATATACAAATTTATAATTGGCCGCACTTAAATCCTTTATTTCAGTAGCATAACTCGAATGATTTTCTCCGTCTGAACTTCTTACTCCTACACACCCTATCAGATCCTTTGATTTCCAGGGATCAATTGAAATAGATCCCCGGCTTCCCAATGTCATTGCTCCGCTTGAAACTTCATCTTTTATATTTTTTACAACTTTCAGATTGGCAGCATTATTATCTACAAACCGATATCTGAAACTCTCTTTATTGGCATGATTTCTTGCTTGCATATATCTTATCCGGTAAAGAGAATCAACAGTATTCGGCGGGATCGGACCACTTTGACCATAATTTTTATTATTTGTCTGAGCGTGTCTTGCAACGGTAAGTATAGTAGATTCAGCATTTTCATGGGTCTTAAACTTCAGATCCTGTTTTAATTTCTTAACGGCCTCTCCTACTTTATTTCCTCTGTAGATGTACATTTTGTAAAGAGGGAAAGCACTTTTGGAAGATGAAATCTTTTTGGAAAATAATTTATTATCTTCTTTATACTCCTCCATTCCATTATAGCCGCCATAATCAGGATACGAGATTAGTTTGCCGGCTTTATCAACCTTTATTTCCGTAGCAATTTCACTGGATATATAAAGTACGGCTTCTTTCCCGGGACCTTCTACTTTAGAAAAGACTTCTTTTGGAGTTTGATCTACTACACTCGTTGTTTTCCCTTCCGGCTTCGGCGGGGTGGCTTTTTTATCCGGTTTTACCGTGCCTTTGGATTCGGCCCAGTCCCAGAGCTCGTTCCATTTGTTTCTTACGCTTTCGGTAATGGCATCGATGATGCCGCTTTCTTCTTTTTGGGAAGCGGGTTTGGAGGCGGCCGGTGAGCCGGGAGCTTTGGGCGCAGCTTTCGGAGCGGGGGCCGGAGCATTGCTTTTTGCAGGAGCAGAAGGCTTTTGTTGTGGCACCGGCGGTTGATAATCCGGATTTTTCAGCTCAACATTATCCGAAGCATGTTTTTTATTTTTATAATATTCTACCGTCACATAGAATTCCAGTTCTTTGGGATCCCTCTCGCCCCGGGCCGCTTTCTGCATCAAAGCTTTGGTGAGGATAAATTCGGCAGTTGCCGTTCCCGTCCGGCCGACCACTGCCTGCCTGCTGTCCACGAATTTGTTTTTGCTGTTGTGGCCTTCACCGGCAGCGTCGTCTTCCCAAAGGGTAAAGAGCAGTTTTTCGCCCGTAAGGTTTACGCAGTGTGCAACGGCCAACATCTTTTCGGTGTAGCTGAAAACCATTCCAGGAGTATCGTCCACATAGCGGAGCTCCACTTTGCTGATCTTAGGAATACCCGCCGGCTGAGGAGTAATATCAATGGTGGGGGGGCCGCTTCCTTCCGGCTCATGAAGATAAGCTTCGAGGCGGTAGGTATTTTTTGAGGCCACTTCACCGAAAGTAAAGCTTCCGTCGCCTTTCTTCCTGATATTTGTTGTCGTAAAGCTCCCATCGGAGCGCCTTTTGAAAAGTTCCCACGTTACGGCAGCGGGATTTCTTTCACCGGCCGGGGTGTCGGGATACCAGTCGGCCACCACATAAGTGGTTTTCTCCCCTACTTTCGGAGCAGGGTTGCCCGAGATTTTTGAAACTCCTTTTTTAGACATGGAAGGTATTTTCTGATTATTTAATAAGCGTCAATTTCACTTTCCAGAACCGTTTCTTTATACTCCTGCATTTTTACCAGAGGATTGATATGCTGAACCGTTTTGTTATCTGCGTTTTTCACATTCTTCCTGCTCATTTCCCCGCGCTGCCCGTGATCCTTAACGGTAATTTTCCCGCCGATCGTACACTGGAGCTCCGAAAGTTCGGTGACGATCTTTTTACCCATGATCTGCACTTTATCATAGGTCTTCTGCCATTTTCCGGCCGGTGCATAGGTGCAGGGGAGATATCCGCCGCTGCTGGGCTTCAGCTTGCACCGTCCAAAACTCGGCCCCGGAGGATTGAACTGGAGGTCGTCTTGCGTAACGCCTAGGAAATCGGCATTGCCATCGGAATCATTCCAGAAATGTTTCTGATGGGAAGTTACTTTATACTGCGGGAACTGGTCGCCCTGGTTACACTGGGCTTTGCCTTTTTGTACGACAAAATATTTGCCGTCATGAGGGGATGATTGCTGTGACATATCGATGCGATTTGGGTAATATCAAAGATAAAAAATTTAGATTTAAAAAATAAAAAAGCAGAAAATAAATTTCTGCCTTTTTGTTTAATAAGTTCTTAATGCCCTGTATATTCCGGTGCTTCTACCGGCATCATGGTCGGCATAAAATATTCATTCAGCCAGTAGAAGGTCTGTCCGTTCTGCTGGATCTTCACTGCCGGATCGTTCCGGTGGGACAACATGCGGTCGGCCAGGAGTTTATAGTTCCGGAAATAATTCCTTACCGTCTCATTGGTGACGATTTTGGATTTTTTCCATCCTTTCAGCATGTATTTGGACATCAGCTCTTCTTCGGAATTGTCGAAACCGGTACTTATACCGACCGAATAAGACATCGGCTGCTTATACAGTTCGCTTTTATCCGGGAACTGAAACATAGGATTGTATTTTTTCAGAAGCTTCACGTATTCGTTGATGGCTCGGGACTGTTTGAAATCCGCCCTTTCTGCACCGGTATTCTGATACACTTCAGTATAGAAAAGCTTTAAATTATCAAATTCCTTTTCAGAAATCAGCACTCCTTTTTCAAGACCGGGCTTGTAGTCTTTCAGGTCTTTCGGAATATAGCCTTTTACAAGGAACGGATTGCCGTAATTAATCAGCTGGGCGGCAATACCTGCCGGTACCGGATTGGTAAGTCCGGGATACAGATATTTGTATCTTACGTCAACATCCGTTTTTCCCGCCCCTACCGAAGAGTGGAAATAATCGTTCAGGGATTTATCAAGGTTCGTATTGTCCAGCGTAACCTGTGCAATCAGGCTGTCTACGGATTTTTTGAGATAACCCGGCGTGGCGATATCTCCTTTTTTAGGGAAGATCACAAATCCCTGGGCCATACTCTGCTTGGGATAGTCCAGTGAGAAAAACCCTTCATCACTTTCCACCAGGCTGAAATTATTTTTGGTTAAAACATCATTCTGATTGATGATCTTTTGTTTCTTAAGCTCTGCAATATTTTTTGCCGTATTGGTCACCACATTTTCGGACATCAGGACAAAGTCGTTGTAAGTATCCGAAGACCTTGCGCTGGTCTGGAACATGATCAGTCTTGCCTGTGCCTGGGTCAGGGAGTTGATTACCCCGTACATGTTCCCGCTCTGGCTGGCAGACGTACCCACCGTGATCACCACATTGGTTTCATCCGGAACATTGGACAGGAGGTTCCCGGCGGCCATCAGGCCTTCGCCGACCGGCTGGTAACCGCTGTTGCCGGCACAGTTCATTTCATTGCTCTTCTGATCGATGAAGGTCGTAATTTTACTGTAATCGGTATTTAAACCCGAAACGGCTACATTATCCCCGCATGAGTTGTTTTTATACAAAACCACTCCATATTTTACCTGATTGAAATAAGAAGGCTTTTCGAATCTCAGCTGGAGATCCTGCAGCAATGATTTTACAATCGGGGCATAAGGCGCATTCGGCGCACTGATGTCCAGGGCAAAAACAATATTGATTTTTTTATTTTTCTCCGTAATCTCCCGGTAACGGTCGAAACGGATCGGTTCTCCGAGGACATTGAATACGTAATTATTGCTGTAGTCCAGGATATTCGTAAAATATTTGGTCTTTGAATCCGGCGTAGGGGGTTCGTGTAACGGCAGGGTTACCGGAAAGATATTTTCCAGCGGGGTCCTCCGGTTCACATCGGTGAGCAGAACGGCCGCTTTATCTTCCGCACTGTTTTTACCGGGTGCCCCTTCATGAATTCCCAGATTGGTTTCGGTAATGCCGGTGGTATTTTTCATCTTTACGGCAGAACGTTCTCCCCAGGCTGAAATTACATTGGAACTCACCCAGCCGTATAAGCCGGTGCTGATGCTGTCAATATCCACGGACGGCTTCTTACCGACCAGGAACCTTTTGTTGTTTTCCGCCTGCTTGTAGACGTAGACGATCTGTCCGTTCGGGATTTTCACATCGGCCTGTTCGATCAGGCTCGGTGAATTGAATACCATGATCGAATCGTTTTTATAATATCTCTCCGAATTGCGGATCACTTCGCTGTTGCTGGGTACTACGGCAACCCTCACCGGGAAGCCTGTTTTTTCGCTTTTCAGGGCGTTGCTCCACAACAGAAGGTCGGATTCCGGGATCCACCCATAGGTTTTGATCTGTTTGGAAGAAACTTTTTTCATCAGGGCATCCGGGATATATTCAGCGACCTTTACCATGCCATCCCTGTTTTTCAGTACCATCAGCGGTTCCAGGAACTTTACTTCCTTGTATGATTTTTCGTCATTTTTATCCAGATAAGCGGTATTTCGGGAACGGTCTGAAATCGCGATCCACGGAACCGATTTTTTAGGAAAGCCGTTAACCACCGGAGAATTGTCTACCTGCCCGTAATGAGCCGGCTCCGGTGTCTTTCTGGATGGAAGTTTTACCTGGCAACTTACCAGTAAAACTGATACGCCTACGTAATATGCCGCGAGAGGAAATTTATTTTTCATCTTGATTTATTTAAATGATGGGGTGTTGCCCGAAAAGTCCGGGACAGGAATTATTTACTTTGGTTGATATCGACTTTCGTTACACAGTTCTGCGCATCATCGAAGTTCGTCTTTACGGTTTGGATTACCATGTTTTTATTGAACTGCAATCCTGCGCAATACATGTAAAAATTATTGACTTTGCTGTCGTTTACTTTTACCACCGTATTTTCATTGTTGCAGAGATAGGTTCTCAGCAGGTAATTGTAATGCATGTTGAAACTGTTCCCGTTGGCGATCTGCTGAAGGTGATATTTGAAATCGTTATCAATCTTCGCATAGGCATCTTCTACGCTCACTTCTTCCTGTAAGGCATCATAGGCCGGAAGAATTTTAATCTGGTGAAGAATAGGCTCCGCGCTTTCATCCGTATAGAGTGTAACCACATAGTCCCCAGGTTTTTTGTAGGAGTAGATGGCCATTTTATCCTTGGAATCGATATTCCCGGTTTCGCCGAATTTCCAGGTGAATTGTTTGGCATCCGATATGGCCCGGAACTGCACGTTTTCAAACTGCATGGCCTGGGTCTGCGCATCGATTACCGTTCTTATTTTTGTGGAATCTGCCGGTTTTGGAATCGTTCTTGCGGAGACCATCACCGGGAACGATTTGGAGTATTTGTTATCGATAATCAAGGTGACCTGGTAATATCCCGGCTTATTGTAGAAATGGATCCCACTGCTTTTATCGCTTGACATTCCGTCGCCGAAATTCCACATTTTGGTTTTTGCAAACTGCGTCTTGTCCTCGAATAAGAGTGTATCCCCTACTTTAAGCGTAGACGGATAAACGACCCCGACAATATCGTCGGCGGAGTGGATCACTTTCTTCTGGAGCCACAACGCCACGAGGGCAGCGATGAGCAGCGTCGCAATAACACCGATAATAATGTTTTTCTTGTTTTTCTGAAAGTAATTCATAGTTCGTGATTGTGATGTGTTTTATTTTATAAGTGAAGTTTCTCAGTATCAGGGCCCTGAGTTATTGGGATCGAGCTTTCAGTGCGGTTTCCCGCTGGAATAGCTGGCTTTTCTTTTCTTTGAAGCCTATCGAACATTCTTCAAACTGTTTTGTGAAATTTTTGATGTTTTCCGTTTTGCTGGAAATCACTTTTTTATCATTAAAATACATTTTGTAGAATTTGGCAATCTGCGGATAGGCCTCTTTGCGGATATCTGAAATATTGTTCCCGTTTTCGAAATAACCGGCCACATCATTGATCCCGTACATGATGTTGGCTTCCTCAAAAGGTTGCGGAGCTTCGTCCGTCAGCCGGTTGATCATCGCAAAGGTGCTGTCCATGGTTTTAAATGAAAACTTTTGCTTCTGATCGAATTTCGCTTTTTCGTCGAGATTCTGTACCGAAACCATATCTTCATCCGAAAATGGCGATTCAAAACCTTTCAGGAAGAGGATTCCTAAAAAAATAAGTGCGGCGAAAAGCATGAGAATTAAATATAAAAACTGGTAGTGCCTTTCTTTTTTCGATAGTGTGATTTGTCCCTGCATAATATTGGCTTTTATCTTCTGCGTCTGCTTCCTGAAAATTTCCGGGTAGGATCTTCCCTGAGCTCATGGTTGACGATGCCCACTTTCCCCCGGCATTCGCTGAGGTCCCGCAAAGCATTCTGTTCTTTATATGATACGTTGACGATCTGGTTTTTAAGCGCGAGCATCGGGGCAATCTGCTTCATGAGAATGGAATAATGCTTGAAATTATCGGCACTGTCTTTTCCCATGATGTTTTTGGCATCCCGGACGTTGTCGATGATGTAATTGCGGAGGAAGATATCGTTATCCACTTTATTGATGTCAAGCTGATCCATCCGGTACATGATGCTGTCTACATGGATCCTGAGAAGGTCGCTCCGGGTAAGCAGTTCGCGGTAGTCGTCCGCCTGCTTTTTGATTCCTTCCCGCTGGAGATCGTAGCTTTTGAAAAAGAAAAAGACGCAGATGAAGGAAACACCCGACAGAATAATAAATGACAGGACAAACTTCCAAATGCCCGTCCTGACGTCCGATTTATTTAATTTTTTCTCCCTGTTCGAAGACATATGCTTGTGATTTGTTTGGAATGTGAAATTATAAAAAAATAATGTATATACAAAATTAAGTATTCGTTTATGCAGGGTGGTTTTCGAATTCAATGACGAAGCAGGACAGTAAAGCCTTTTAAGGTAAACCATTACCTTATTATCAATAGTTGAAAATTATAACGGCATCCTGCCATTTAACAGCCTGAAGCGTCAACATATCCGGATTTATCTTTGATAAATTAATTTTCGATTTCGGGTTATTTTCCTAATTTAGTAATCTGAATTTAATTATCATTCACCAAATCAATCGTAAAGTGAGCAAAATATTGAGTAATACTGTGCGATTTTCCATAGCCGACAGCGATTTCTATTTTAAAAAGATCCTGATTAAAACGCTTGCGGAAAATCCGTTTTACATCCTGCTTAACGACTGCAACAACGGCCATGAGCTGATCAGCAGGAATTACAGAAGACAGGAAGATGTATTTGTGATTGAGCTTTTCATGCCCGTACTCAGCGGACTGGAAGCCATCAAATACATCCGTAAAATGAATACCGAAACGCCAATCATTACTTATTCCGGAACGTATCAGGAAGATATGGCAGACCTTCTTTCCAAAATTCCGAGCATTTACTATTGCGAGAAAAAAAGCACCATCATCAAAGACCTTATCAAAGGAAAAATTGCTTCGGACAGCTTCGATTATGAAGCCTATACCCGGGCCTGGCAGCAGCAGCCGTTAGCCGTTATGGAATATATGGACCGCCAGAAGAAGAGCCAGGAAGAACTTTCCCCGACGGAGATCCAGCTCATGAAATTCTGCTACGAAGGCTTCAGCAATAAGGAAATCGGAGAAAAACTCAACCTCAGCACAAGAACCATTGATACCTACATCAACCGCCTTACGGAAAAGCTCGGGCTGAAGACAAAACTCCACCTCATCCGCTTCTGTGTGGAGAACGGATACTACAATTCGAGCATGTAAAGGAGAGTTAATCCTGATTGAACACCGAGTAAATATTAAGTTTTCAACCTCTTAAAGAAAAATATTTTACCACTAATTTGTTAATATTCAATTTTTTTAACTAAATTTGCACACCTAAAATTTAAAATTAAAATAAGGAAATGACAAAGGCAGAATTGGTAAACACCATCTCAAATAAGTTGGGCACCGAAAAGAATGAAACACAGAAAGTTGTAGAGGCTTTTATGCAGGAAATCAGGACTTCTATGTATAATGGAGACAATGTTTATCTAAGAGGTTTTGGATCTTTCATCATTAAAACAAGAGCAGCAAAAACGGGAAGAAACATCTCCAAGAACACTGCCATTGAAATTCCTGCCCATAACATTCCTGCTTTCAAACCATCAAAATCTTTTGTGGAGAAAGTAAAAACCAAAGTTACCGTAAAATAGAACATTAACTGAATATTAACTAGTTACTAAAAAATTATAATTATGCCAAGCGGAAAGAAAAGAAAAAGACACAAGGTTGCAACCCACAAGAGAAAGAAAAGAAGAAGAGCGAACAGACACAAGAAGAAATAATCTCTTTTTCTCGGGATCTATGATATAAAAAATATAGTTGGTGATTTTAAATTTTAAAGCCTCACCGACTATATTTTGTTTTGCAACGATAAGATGATGCGGAAAAGATGTTTTTATGGTTTATCAGAAAAATTATATTCATTCAATGGGAATGTTTACCTTAAGCATAAAATTTATATGATGAAAAAAACAGCCTTTTCCGGCCGTCTTAACAATTTTTATCTTACATTAAAATGAAGAAAGAACTAATAGTTTCGCATGAGGATGATCTTACGAAGATTGTCCTGCTGGAAGACGGAAGACTATGTGAACTTCATGAGCAAGAGGACAAAAACGGTTTTATAGTTGGAGATGTGTTTATCGGGAAAGTAAAAAAGCTGGCCCCCAACCTGAATGCCGCATTCGTGAATATCGGATACGAAAAGGATGCCTTCCTGCATTACCAGGACCTGGGACCGCAGTACCTTACCTACAAAAAATTCGTAAAGGACACGATTTCCAAAAAACAGAACATTTCAAGCTTAAAGAATTTCGAGATACAACCCGAAATAGACAAAAACGGAACAGTAGACAAAGTCATCGCCAAAGATGATATTGTTCTGCTTCAGATCACCAAAGAACCCATCTCTACCAAGGGACCAAGGATTTCCACCCAGGTTTCCCTTACAGGGCGTTTTCTGGTTCTGATCCCTTTCGACAACAAAGTCTCCATCTCCAAAAAAGTGAGGAGCAATGAAGAAAAAGAGAGGCTCAGAACACTGATCGAGAGTATAAAGCCTGAAGGTTTCGGTGTCATCATCCGCACCGTCGCCGAAGGAAAAAAAGTAGCCGACCTTCATAACGACATGAATCAGCTGATTCAGAAGTGGGAGACAACTTTTAAAAATATACAGAAAAACAAAGTTCCGTCCAGGGTTTTAAGCGAAGACGACAAAGCTTCAGCTATTTTAAGGGATAACTTCAACCAGGATTTCGTAAGCATTACCTGCGACGATGAACAGATGGTTGAAGAAATGAAAAATTACGTGGAAGTAATTGCCCCGGAAAGAAAAAACATTGTCCATTTTCACAATTCCCATATTCCGCTCCTGGAATATTACAATGTTGAAAAACAGCTCAAACAAAGCTTCGGGAAACACGTCAACATCCCAAGCTCAAAAGGTGCTTACCTGGTGATTGAACACACGGAAGCCCTGCACGTAGTCGACGTAAATTCCGGTAACAACATCACCACCGGAGCTGCCGTAAACAAAGAACATGCCCTTAGGGTAAACAAAATGGCAGCTACTGAGATCGCACGACAGCTGCGTCTCCGTGATATGGGCGGCATCATCGTGATCGATTTCATCGACATGACGAACCCCGAACACCGCAGAGATCTGTTTGAACATCTGAAAGAAGAAATGAAGCGCGATAAAGCCCGCCACAAAATTCTTCCGCCGAGTAAATTCGGACTGATTCAGATTACCAGACAAAGAAACCGTCCGGAAAACCAGATCGAAACCAAAGAAGAAAACCCGAATAAAGACGGAGAAATCGTAGCTCCGATCGTTATCGTGGAAAGAATGGGCGAAGCCCTGAGAACGATTATGCAGAAGGAGAAAGGAAAACTGTACCTCCATGTCCACCCGTTTGTGGAAGCTTACCTTACCAAAGGACTCAACAGCATCCAGACGAAATGGTTCATCAAATATAAAAAATGGGTAACGGTAATCCCGAGAGACTCCTTCAAATACCTGGAATACCGGATTTACAATTCAAAAAAAGAAGAACTGACCGGATATTCCAACTGATACAAAATTTAAGTGCTCTGCCTTCAGGCGGAGCACTTGTTTTTAAATAGAATGATATTTTACAATCATTTAAAATTCACATGAATTCCGCTGTGTCAAGCTCATATTCAGTTATTTAATTAATTCAAAATTAAAATTCAGACCGGTTCGGCCAGGATTTTTTAATCAGAAAATCACGCACGTCATAATAGTTTTATCCGGGAAAGACAACAGATAGGTAAACTTCAGCAATTTTTAACATCGTATTACATTTTACCATTAATTAACTTCTCCCCTCTTCCTTTCTTCAAAAGAAATCATTAAATTTGAGAATGAGTTTCGGAAAAGATTTATTACGGAAAATAAAAACGGCGGAATTGCCGGGAATCCATGCCCATGGTATTTTTTCTCTTCCCTCCCGGCCTGTTTTCACGTATGAGGAAGTTTTGGAGCGGAATCCCAAATTTGCCGCCGTCAATATTGTGCTTTATCTGAAAAATGATGAGTGGCACTTCCCCCTGATTCAGAGAACCATTAATGAGCACGACCGCCACAGCGGACAGATCTCCCTGCCCGGCGGAAAACGTGAAGAGACAGACCGTGACTTTGCGGAAACGGCCGTGCGGGAAACCTCGGAAGAAATCGGCATCGAAAAACATTATGTAAGGATGATCCGTGAAATGTCGCCGATCTACATTCCGCCCAGCAATTTTTACGTATACCCCTATATTTCCTATACCAAAAAGAATCCTGAATTCATCCTGCAGCAATCCGAAGCGGTGGAAGTGATCGAATTTCCGGTCACCAGCTTCCTGAGCCTTCCCGACAGCCCTGAAATCATGGCCCTGCCGGGTGCAGGCGGAAATGAGGTACCGGTCATCAACTTCAACGGATACATCATCTGGGGCGCTACGGCCATGATCCTGAGCGAATTCAGCCAGTTGCTGAAAAAAATGTAACTTTGCACCACCCTGTAAATTGAGAGATGGCGAAAAAAAATATTTTTACCGACGCGTTCGGAACTCCCTATTTTTTAAAAAGACTGATTATCCTGATCCTTGGATTCGTTTCCTACCGGAGGTTCAACGGCTTTAATAAACTGAAAATCTCAGGCACCGAACATCTGGTGGATCTTCCTGATTCCAATGTCCTGTTCGTGTCCAACCATCAGACGTATTTTGCGGATGTTGCCGCCATGTATCACGCGTTCTGCTCGGTAAACAACGGGTATCTGAATACCATTAAAAACCCGATTTACCTGCTGAATCCCAAAATCGATTTTTATTATGTAGCTGCCGAAGAAACTATGAACAAAGGGATTCTTCCGAAGATCTTCAAGATTGCCGGTGCCGTAACGGTAAAGCGGACCTGGAGGGCCGAAGGTAAAAATGTAAACCGCATCGTAGATATGAGTGAGGTAGACAATATCATGAAAGCCCTGGATAACGGATGGGTAGCCACTTTTCCGCAGGGAACGACTTCCGCATTCGCCCAGGGAAGAAGAGGGACGGCCAAACTGGTAAAAAACCAAAGGCCTATCGTCATTCCCATCAAAATCAACGGGTTCAGGAGGGCTTTTGATAAAAAAGGCCTCCGGGTAAAAGTAACGGGCGTAAAACCGACCATGGAATTCAAACCGCCTCTGGATATCGATTACGATAAGGAAAATGCCCAGCAGATTTTATTGAAAATCATGACGGCCATTGAGCAGACCGAGGATTTCAACCTTCTGCACCAATATGATGAAGAACTTAAAGCCAAAAAGTTAGAACAAAAGAAATCAGATAATTAAAAGCAGGATATTATGAAAAGGATATTAGGAATCTTATTTGCACTCATGCTGTTGGTATCATGTAACAGCCAGAAAGTATATTCGGATTTCGACATCAGCTATTCCAAAAGCGGAGGACTTGCCCCCATTTATGAAAATCTTCTGATCAAAGGAAATACGGCGCACTATTCTTTTGAAGGACAGGGCAAAAAATACAGACAGGACTTCGATGTTTCCGATCAGGAGCTGCAGAACCTTCAGATCGCCCTTTTCCGGAATAATTTCAAAAGGATACAGGAAGACCATAAAAAGATCTACGATCATATTTCGATTTCCATCAACATCAGAAAAGGGATGAATGAGGGCAGTAAAACGGATGCCAGCTCCATTATGCCGGCCTACCGGACAAACTGGTCCAATATCACCAATGCCTTTCAGGAACTTATCAATACCCACGTAAAAAAACCGTAACAGATTGAAGACTCATTTCATCGCCATCGGCGGAAGTGCCATGCACAATCTTGCCATTGCACTAAAAGATAAAGGATACCGGGTAACCGGTTCCGATGATGCTATTTTTGAACCGTCCAGGACCCGGCTGGAAAACAAAGGAATCCTGCCCGTAGAAACAGGTTGGTTCCCGGAAAAGATTACTTCTGATCTGGATGCGGTCATTTTAGGCATGCATGCCCATCAGGACAACCCGGAACTGGCCCGGGCCAGAGAACTGGGGTTGAAGATCTATTCCTACCCTGAATTCCTTTACGAGCAGTCGAAAGACAAAACCCGGGTGGTGATCGCCGGTTCCCACGGAAAGACGACCATCACCTCAATGATCCTCCATGTACTGAACTTCCATCAGAAAGACGTGGATTTTATGGTGGGTGCCCAGCTGGAAGGCTTCGACTGCATGGTGAAACTGACGCCGGATAACGACTTTATGGTATTGGAAGGGGATGAATACCTCTCCTCTCCCATCGACCTGCGTTCTAAATTTTTACTCTATCAGCCGAATATCGCTTTGATGAGCGGAATTGCCTGGGACCACATCAATGTATTCAAAACGTTTGATGATTATATAGAACAGTTCAGGAAATTTGTGGCCAGCATTACTGCGGGCGGTGTTCTGGTCTACAATGAAGAAGATGCCGGAGTGGTGAAAGTCGTGGAGGAAGCGGAAAACTATTTCCGGAAAATCCCTTACAAAACTCCGGAATACGAAATCGTGAACGGAAAAGTTCACCTGAAGACGGAAATGGGTGATGTCCCATTATCGGTATTCGGAGCCCACAACCTGCTGAATATGGAAGGTGCAAGGCATATCTGCCACACTTTAGGGATCATGGACGAAGATTTCTATGAAGCCATCATGAGCTTTACGGGGGCTTCAAAACGCCTTGAAAAAGTAAACCGGGACGACCAGGGAATTCTTTACAAAGATTTTGCCCATGCACCGAGCAAAGTAAAGGCAACCGTAAAAGCTTTCGGCGAACAGTTTAAAAGAGACAAAAAATACGGCTTTCTGGAGCTTCATACCTATTCAAGCCTGAACCCGGTTTTTCTGGAGCAATATGACCATGCGATGGACGGGCTGGATGAAGCGGTGGTTTTCTACTCGGAAGATGCCCTGAAAATCAAAAGAATGGAGCCGATTTCTCCTGAGCTGATCCGTGAGAAATTTAAAAATACAGACCTGAAAGTCTTTACCAGCGCGGAAGACCTGCATGCCTACTGGAACACGCTGGACAAAACGCACGGTGTTTACCTGATGATGAGTTCCGGAAACTTCGGCGGACTGGATTTAACGAAATAATTTATTTTCATATAACTAAAAACTCCTTTCGGCCGAAAGGAGTTTTATTTTAAAGTGAATTCGAGACTTGTAATTTATTTCAATACTTTTTTTGCCTTTAACAGAATTCAGGTAAAGTCATTTGATATATCAGGCTGCTGGCAATATATTGACAGGAAAACTTCCGGCATCCGGCATCCCTCTTCCAGCTTTATCACCTGCTTCAATCAAGTTCACACTAATTTAATTGATTCTTTTATAAAAACGCCTGAGTACATCTTTAGTGCCGTCACCGTCAAAATCCTGTGTCCGGTCTTCAATTACCATATCGGTCTGGCTCAGCTGGGTAATGAAATAAGGATCATTTTCCTCACCTTCAAACCAGAATTTCCCGTCTCCTTTATTAAAAGTATATTTTCTTGTGAAAGCATCGGTCTTTTCACAGGTATTATTTATTTCGGCAAATGAAATAGAAATAAGATGGGTCGGCGTAAATTCATGGGTGCCCATTTTCTGGCAGTCGGTTGGGTAAGACGTCTGGATCTGCTGGTTCAAAGACCGGTAAATTTCCGCTTTTTAAAAAGACCATTTTCCAATAATGGATGCTTTATGGCTGCTATTCTGATCATCATCGGTGCCGCTGCAGGAAATAACAGAAAACAGGGTTAGACCTAAAAAAAGTTTCTTCATGATTACAATAATATTTCAAGTCAGCAAAAATACCATTAATTCAACTATCCAAGGTAAGTCCGGATGACGTTTTCTTACGGCTGCCTTTCATTTATGACCTTTAAAAGTTTCTGAACCATCAGATATCTTCCTTTAAAATATGCACAACAGCCACACCGCCGGCAGCAGTATCCAGACTGTAAATTTGCATGATGCCCTGCGTTGTAGCGGCCTGGCCCAAGATATTCTG
>Ga0308160_10001431_pt1 | contig 33578 bp, 28 predicted proteins | sample PhyFR1_FD_201036 | JGI IMG/M metagenome (GOLD analysis project Ga0308160, IMG submission 201036) | Phyllosphere microbial communities from UC Gill Tract Community Farm, Albany, California, United States - DLSLF.R1 | ecosystem: Host-associated > Plants > Phyllosphere > Unclassified | place: USA... | reverse complement strand
GCTGCCTATGAAGAAGCCTCACGCGCGTTCCAGAAAAAGCGCGCCGAACTGCGCGCGGCGAACCGGCCCGAAGCCGAGATGAACGCGCTGTTTCGCGAAGAGCTCAAGCGCACTGCCGCGCTGTTCGCGCAGCAGCCGCAGCGGCACACGATCGGCGCCTTCGAGGGCGCCAACTACGAGGCCAGCGGCTATTACCGGCCGGCCATGCAGTGCATCATGTTCGACCGCAGCGAACAGTTCTGTCCGGTGTGCCAGGACGGCATCACCGACATCATCGACCTGTATGCGGGGTCTGTCCGTTAGTAATCTTTGCTTACAACTCTGACAAATTCTGCGTGGGCTAACGAACAGACCCGGCGGGTGCAAGATCGTATTCTGGAATCACTGAAGAACAACAACAACGCACGGAACACCTGGACTGTGCGACACCACCAGAAAGGTACACATCATGAATAAACTGATCGCCACCCTCATCGCCGGCCTGTTCGTTACCGCAGCCCACGCCCAGACCACCACCACGACCACCGCGACCACCACCGCCGCTGACAGCCGCGTCGTGAAGGCAGAGACCAAGGCCGAGAAAGACATCATCGACGCCGAGAAAAAAGAAATCAAGACCGCGGTCAAGGCCAACGAAAAGGTCAACAAGCAGATGGCCAAGTCGTCGGAAATCAAGTCGAAGGCACATGCCAACCTGGTCGAGTCGCACACCGACGCAGCGGCGAAAGTCGCCAAGGCCGATCCGGAAGACCGCGCCAAGACCATGGCCAAGGCTGAAGAAAAGGTTGCCGATGCAAACCTGAAGGCCGAGAAAAAAATGATCAAGGCTGACGAAAAAGTCATGAAGGCACAGGTCAACGCCGCTGCCGACAAGGCCACCGCTGCCGCCAAGACCGAACAGGTCCGTGCTGAAGCCCAGGCTGATGTGCACAAGGCTGCTGCCAAGAACTAATTGGCAAGCCTGACATGAAAAATGCCGGCGTCATGCCGGCATTTTTTTATTGTCGGGCCGGCCAGAGAGCGCCAACCCGAGGTCAATCCCGGGCCAGGTTCAAGCCTCGGCCCGCATCGCCAGGTCGTGCGCCTTCAGTCGCGCCGACAGCGCCTTGCCCTTGCGCGAACGCTTGCCGAAGTGCGGTTCCAGCCCCGACGCAAACAGCTCCACGGTACGCGCCTTGTCGCCGGACCAGGTGCCAATCACATTCAGGCCTTTCTGCGTGATCGGCTGGGTCGCCAGCAGCGTCTCTTTCGGATCGAGCTCCATCAGCGTCACGCCGCGCCCGCCGTTGGTCAGCACCTTCATCTCGTCGATGCCGAACACCAGCACGCGGCCCTTTTCGGACAGGCAGGCGATCGCGCCCGCGCCATCGGCCACGATCCGTGGCGGCAACGGCGTCGCGCCTTCGTTGAGGGTGATGAACGATTTGCCACCCTTGAGGCGGCTGACCATGTCGCCGGCCCTGGTGATGAAGCCGAACGCATCCGACGTGGCCAGCAGCAGGCGCGTGTCGGGATTGCCCGCGAAGTAGTGCAGCAGGCGCACGGGTTTGCCTTGGGCGCCGCCCGACAGGTCGACCAGGGTGGTGATCGGCACGCCGTCGCCACGGGCGCCCGGCAGCGCCGCCACCGGCACCGAATAGGCCTTGCCGTTGTCGCCGATGCCGAGCAGGAAATCGGTGGTGCGGCACTCGAACGCCTTGTATAGCGAGTCGCCGGCCTTGAACGTGAACTGCGCCGGGTCGTGGCCGATGCCGGTGCGCGCACGCACCCAGCCTTTTTCGGACACGATCACCGTCACCGGTTCGTCGACGATTTTTTGCTCGGCCACGGCGCGCTGCGCTTCTTCGATGATGGTGCGGCGCTCGTCGCCGAACTGCTTGGCGTCCTGCTCGATCTCGCGAATGATCAGGCGCTTCATCGACGACGGGTTGTCCAGGATGTCTTCGAGTTTTTCCTTGTCGCCGCGCAGCTCGGCCAGCTCTTGCTGGATCTTGATCGCTTCCAGGCGCGCCAGCTGGCGCAGGCGGATCTCGAGGATGTCTTCGGCTTGGCGTTCGCTGAGGCGGAATTCTTCGATCAGCGCCGCTTTCGGTTCATCCGAATTACGGATGATCGCAATCACCTTGTCGATGTTCAGCAGGACCGTCTCGCGGCCCTCGAGAATGTGGATGCGGTCGTTCACCTTGCCGAGCTTGAACTCGGTACGGCGGCGGATGGTGCCGAAACGGTAGTCGATCCATTCCTGGATGATCGAGCCGAGTCCCTTTTGACGCGGGCGGCCGTCGACGCCGATCATCACCATATTGATCGGGCTGGACGACTCGAGCGAGGTATGCGCCAGCAGCATGAGCATGAATTCGTTCTGGTCGACGTTCTTCGACTTCGGTTCGAACACCAGGCGCACCGCGGCTTCGCGGCCCGATTCGTCGCGCACCGCGTCGAGCGCGCCCAGAATCGTGTTCTTCAGCGCCAGCTGCTCGGGCAGCAGCGCTTTCTTGCCGGTCTTGACCTTGGGATTGGTCAGTTCTTCGATTTCTTCGAGCACGCGCTGCGACGAGCAGCCCGGCGGCAGTTCGTGCACCACCGCCTGCCACTGGCCGCGCGCCAGTTCTTCGATCTTCCAGCGCGCGCGCACCTTCATCGAGCCGCGCCCGACCGCGTACATGTCGGCGATGCTCGAGGCCGGGGTGATGATCTGGCCGCCGCCCGGGAAATCCGGGCCCGGGATCAGCGTCATCAGCTCGGCGTGGGTGAGCTTCGGATTGCGGATCATCGCCACCGCGGCCGCGGCCACTTCGCGCAGGTTGTGCGACGGGATCTCGGTGGCCAGGCCGACCGCGATGCCCGAGGCGCCATTGAGCAGCACCATCGGCAGGCGCGCCGGCAGCGTGCGCGGCTCGAGGGTCGAGCCGTCGTAGTTGGGCTGGAAGTCGACCGTGCCCATGTCGATTTCGTCCATCAACAGGCGCGCGATCGGCGTCAGGCGTGCTTCGGTGTAGCGCATCGCCGCGGCGCCGTCGCCGTCGCGCGAGCCGAAGTTGCCCTGGCCGTCGATCAGCGGGTAGCGCAGCGAAAAGTCTTGCGCCATGCGCACCAGCGCGTCGTACACCGACTGGTCGCCGTGCGGGTGCAGTTTGCCCAGCACGTCGCCGACCACGGCCGCCGATTTGCGCGGCTTGGCGGTCGGGCCCAGGCCCAGCTCGTTCATCGCGTACAGGATGCGGCGCTGGACCGGCTTCTGGCCGTCGGACACGTCGGGCAGGGCGCGGCCCTTGACCACCGAGACCGCGTAGTCGAGGTAGGCGCGCTCGGCGAAAGTGGAAAGGGTGAGCGTCTCGGCGTCGTCGGCCGGTTTGCTCGCTTGTTCGAAGAGGCTTGCTTGGTTGGTCATGGTGTTTGTTCGTGTTCTGGCAGGCGCCAAGCCATTGATCAGATATCCGCTTCGGTCTCGTTGCCGTGTTCTTCAATCCAGGCGCGACGCGCGGCGGCTTCGCCTTTGCCCATCAGCATATTGAAGCGCGCTGCCGATTCGGCCTGGTCGAAGTTGCCAAAGGCCACCGGCAACAGGCGCCGCGTGTCCGGGTTCATCGTGGTTTCCCACAGCTGCTCGGCGTTCATCTCGCCCAGGCCCTTGAAGCGCGAAATGCTCCAGGCGCCTTCCTTGAGGCCGTCTTTTTTCAGCTTGTCTTCGATCGCCAGCAGTTCGCCATCGTCGAGCGCATACAGCTTCTGGATCGGCTTCTTGCCGCGCGCCGGCACGTCGACCCGGTACAGGGGCGGGCGTGCGATGCAGATATTGCCATTGTGGAAAAGGGCCGGGAAGTGCTTGAAGAACAGCGTCAACAACAGCACCTGGATGTGCGAACCGTCGACGTCGGCGTCGGACAGGATGCAGATCTTGCCGTAGCGCAGACCCGACAGATCGGGCGCGTCGCCCGCGCCGTGTGGATCGACGCCGATCGCCACCGAGATGTCGTGGATTTCGTTGTTCGCGAACAGGCGGTCGCGGTCGGTTTCCCAGGAGTTGAGCACCTTGCCGCGCAGCGGCAGGATGGCCTGGAATTCCTTGTCGCGGCCCATCTTGGCCGAGCCGCCGGCAGAATCGCCCTCGACCAGGAACAGTTCGTTGCGGGTGATGTCGTTCGATTCGCAATCGGTCAGCTTGCCCGGCAACACGGCCACGCCGGAGGATTTTTTCTTTTCGACCTTTTGCAGCGAACGCAGGCGCGACTGGGCCTGCTTGATCACCAGTTCGGCCAGCTTCTTGCCGTATTCGACGTGCTGGTTGAGCCACAGTTCGAGCGGTGGGCGGGTGAAGGTCGAGACCAGCTTGAGGGCGTCGCGCGAATTCAGGCGCTCTTTGGTCTGGCCCTGGAATTGCGGGTCGAGCACCTTGGCCGAGAGCACGAACGAGGTGCGCGCGAACACGTCTTCGGGCAGCAGCTTGACGCCTTTTGGCAGCAGGCCGTGCAGCTCGACGAAGTTCTTCACCGCGCCGAACAGGCCGTCGCGCAGGCCCGCTTCGTGGGTGCCGCCGCTCACCGTCGGGATCAGGTTGACGTAGGATTCACGCACCACGCCGCCTTCTTCGGTCCAGGCCACGACCCAGCTGGCGCCTTCGCCTTCGGCGAAACTCTCGTCGCCGCTACCTGCAAACTGCTCGCCTTCGAATAGCGGGATCACGGTCTCGCCGCTCGAGCTTTGCGCCAGCGCTTCGTTCAGGTAGCCGCGCAGGCCTTCGTCATAGCGCCAGGTCTGCGCTTCGCCCTTGGCGTTGGTCAGCGTGACCGTCACGCCCGGCAGCAGCACGGCCTTCGAGCGCAGCAGGCGCTGCAGGTCGCCGAGCGGAATGTTCGGTGAATCGAAATACTTGCCATCGGGCCAGGCGGTGACGCGGGTGCCGTTCTTCTTGCCGCCGCGCTCGAACGGGCTGGACGTCAATGGTTCGATCACGTCGCCATGGGCGAACACCAGCTTGTGCTGGCCGTTGCCTTGTTCGTCCTTGCGCCACACCTCGATCTCGAGGCGCTTCGACAGCGCGTTGGTGACCGAGACGCCGACGCCGTGCAGGCCGCCCGAGAACGCGTAGGCGCCGCCCGAACCTTTGTCGAACTTGCCGCCGGCGTGCAGCCGCGTGAATACGATCTCGACCGTGGAGACGCCTTCTTCGGGGTGGATGCCGACCGGAATGCCGCGCCCGTCGTCTTCGACCGTGATCGAGCCGTCCGGGTTGAGCGTGACGCCGATGTTCTTGCAGTGGCCGCCCAACGCTTCGTCCGACGCGTTGTCGATCACTTCCTGAATGATGTGGAGCGGGTTCTCGGTCCGGGTATACATGCCTGGACGCTGTTTGACAGGTTCGAGGCCCTTGAGGACGCGGATGGATGATTCGCTGTAGTCGGGATCGGGTTTCTTGGAGGCCATACTAATGAGTGTTTGTCGAATGCATGCGCATTCTATCTTGTCGAGCGGAAAAGTTTAGGCTTTTTTACTGGTTAAATATACAGTGGTTTAGCAACGTGTTGTGCTTTTCACTTTTTTCACATGTGCTAAATTGGACCACATCACGTTTGGCCAAGCCGGGGTGGGGCGCTATCGATGACCGCAACATGCAGTCCATTTACCGTTCGCCTGATCGGGTTCTCGCCCGAGGAATCCGCGCGCCTGGACACCATGCTGTCCGATGTGCCGGGCGCGGGGCCGTCGTATTTTTGCCTGCATGACTATAGTTTGCAAGAGCCGGATGTCGTGATCGTCAATGGCGACAGCGCCGCCGCCGTGGCGCGGCTCGACTGCCTGCCGCCCGGCGCGCTGCACTGTGCGCTGGTGATCGGCGCGCCCGACGCCACCTTGTGGCCGACCCTGGCGCGCCCGCTCGAGCGCCTGGTGCTGCACGACGTGCTGGCCGATCTGCTCGACCAGCGGGTGCAGGCGCAGGCTGCCTGCGTCGCGCGCGGCGAGCGTTTGCGGCCCGAGCGCCGGCGCCGCCTGCGCATCGGGCCTGATACTGAATCGCCCGATTTTTATGCGCGTCTTCGTCATGGTCCCCCAGATGGGGCCGTTTTGATCGTGGACAAGGAATCCACATTCCACAATCAGGTTGCGCGCGTGCTGGGCGAGCGTGCGCCGGCCCGGCGCCGTCCACTGGCCTGGACCGACAGCGCGCGCGCCGCGGTGCGCCTGTGCGACGAAACGCCGGTCTCGCTGGTGATGATCAACACCGCCGCGCCCGAGATCGAGCCGTATGGATTGTGCAGCACCATCAAATCGCAGGCAGGGGCGGGGCGCACGCCGGTGCTGTTCCTCGTCGAGCACGCGTTTCGCTACGATGTGGCGCGTGGGCGCCATGCCGGTGTGCGCGGCCTGCTCGATAAGCCCGTGGCCGGGCGCCACCTGATGATGACGTTCCACAAGCTGCTCGACTTGCCGGTGTAGGGCAAGACTAGACGTTTTGTCACAATTTCGAATCGTGCGCGGCCGTGGCGAAGTTATATTGTCAACATGGCCGAAGACGATCACGAACTGCCCGACGCCCCCGACGGGCCCCCCACCGACCGCCGTTCCGATTCGCCGGACCGGGTACCCGACCGCCGCGCAGGGCGCCAGTCGTCGGCTGGCAGCGCGCGCTACCAGCGCGATGGCGACACCCCGCTGGCGCTGGCCGGGCGCGTCATCAGCTCGCGCTTTCGCTCGCTGCGCGAACGGTTCAACCGCGACTTCATGCAGCGCACGCTGCATATCGGCGTCTCGGCCCGCATCTTTCACCCTGAAGCCGGCGCCAAGGGGCTGCTGAGCAAGAATCTGCAATACCTCGAAGAATCGATCGCGCAATGGGTCATGTCGCGTGACGTGCTGGTGTTCATGATCCCGACGGTCAATACCAACGGCCTGCTGCATCCGAGCAACATCACGCTGCGCCACTACGCGCGTCACCTCGACGGCCTGGTGCTGCAGGGCGGGGCCGATGTGGCGCCGCAGACCTATTCCGAAACCCCGACCCGGCCCGAGTGGGGCGGCGACCGCGCGCGCGACGTCTACGAACTCGAACTGCTGCACGAATTCGTCGACGCCGGCAAACCGGTGCTGGGCGTGTGCCGCGGCTGCCAGCTGATCAACGTCGCCTTCGGCGGCACCCTGCACCAGGACGTGGCCACCGACATGCCCGAGGCGCTGCCGCACGTGCACGACCTGTACGATGCGCACCGCCACGCAATCGTGTTTCCCAAGGGTTCGTCGCTGAGCCGCATGTTTCCCAAGGTGCAGCATGCGATCGTGAACTCGATCCACCATCAGGCGGTGAAGGATCTGGGGCGCGATGTGCAGGTCGAAGCCTACTCGGAACCGGACGGCATCGTCGAAGCGATCCGCTACCAGCGCGCCAACTTCGTGATGGGGCTGCAGTGGCACCCCGAATTCCACCGCGCCGGCGGCGTCGATCTGCTCGACTGCACCCCGGTGCTCGACGAATTCCTGCGCGCCGCGCGCGAGACCCGGTTATGAAGCGCGCCGCTCGGCGTCCAAGCTGATCGGGGCCCAGGCAGGGCGCCGAAAACGCTTGCTTTCGTTGCGTGACGGGGCAATAATCAAATGAGAATCATTCGCATCTATGCGCGATGGTTCATCCTGGGTTATTCACCATCACGCATCGCATGCGCTTTCCGGAGACCTTGTCATGAGCATTCCCACCGCAGAATCGAGCCAGGCTGCGCCACGTAGCCCGGATACCTTGCTGGTCGCTTCGCTGCTGCACCTGATGTCGAACTACACCGCGCGCGGCGATGGCCAGCAGCCGTGCGTCAAGCTCGCTTCGGTGATCGAGCGTCACCTGTGCGCGCTGGCGCGCTTGCCCAGCATCGATCCGGTGCTGCGCGCCACCTGCGAACAGCTGGCCGACCAGTGGGCCGGCGTGGTCGACGCCAAGCTGCCGGCGCCTGCGCCCGCGCGCCAGCCGTTGCTGGCGCGCTTCATGAAGGGCGGCTGGCCGGGCAAGGCCGCGCCGCTGGCCGGCTAAAATCCGCGCTCCTGGCGGCTACGGCATCGGGCCGTCGCGGAAGTGGCCGATGGCCGCATTGACCACGCCCTCGACATTGCCTTCGCGCTCGAAATGGCGCCGCAACAGCGTCGCGTCGCTGCCCTCGCGCACCGTTTGCGCCAGGTGGCGCAGCGCGTCCACGCTGCCGAGTGCTTCGGCATGCGGCAGCATCAGCTCGAGCGTGGCCAGGATATCGTCGCGCATCGGCACATTGTCATAGGTCTTCGGGTGCGTGAGCGCGCCATCGAGGCCGAAGCGGCAGGCCTGGAAGCGGTTGTAGTTGTAGACCAGGTAATCGTCTTCGGCCGGCATCTGCTCGAGCGCGCCGGCCGCCTTGCATTCGAGCAGGTAGCGGCACAGCGCCTGCAGATAGCCGGCCAGCGCCGCCGCCCGTTCCACCGTCAGCGGGGTGTCGCACACGCGCAATTCGATGGTGCCGAATTCTGGCTTGGGGCGCAGGTCCCAGTAAAAATCCTTCATGCTCTTGATGATGTTGGTGCGCTCCATCTTGGCGAAATAGACGTTCGAGAAGTCTTGCCACGACAGCGTGAACGGCGCACGCCCGCTCATCGGAAACGCAAACACCGAATTCAGGCGCGCCGACTCGAACAGGCTGTCATGCCCCTGCACGAAGGGCGACGAGGCCGACAGCGCGATGAAGTGCGGCAGGTAGCGGTTCAGCGCATGCAACAGGTACATCGCATCGTCGCCGTTGGCGCAGCCGATGTGCACGTGCTGGCCGAACACGGTGAACTGCTTGGCCAGGTAGCCATACAACTGGGACAGGTATTCGTAGCGCGGCTTGGCCGAAATCTTCTGATCCGACCAGTGCTGGAACGGATGCGTGCCGCCGCCGGCGATGCCGATATTGAGCATGTCGCCGGCCGCCACCAGCGTGTCGCGAATCTGGATCAGTTCGGCCAGCAGCGGTGCATACGACGTGTGCACGCTCGAATTAATCTCGATCATGCTCTCGGTGATCTCGGGCGTGACATTGCCCGGGAACGGATTGCGCTGCAACAGGTGCATCAGGTCGGGACTGGCGGCGGTGAGATTGAAATCCGACAGGCTTACCAGTTGCAGCTCGAGCTCGACCCCGAAGGTGAGGGCGGCCGAGGCGTTGAATGGGTCAAGGGGCATGATGCGACTCCGGTGCTTCGCGCGCCCATACCAGGGCGCGCTGGATGATGATCGGGCCGAACACTTCGAGCAGCATCGTCACTGCCGCCATCGCGCGCAGTTCTTCGACCACCTGCACGCCCGAGTAACGCGCGTGCTCGAGCAGCAGGATCACGAATACCGCCAGCGGCGCCAGGCCCAGGCCGGTGAGTGCGCCCTTGCGCCAGGTGATGCCCGACAGGTGCGCAAAAGCGGTAACGCCGCCGACCTTGGCCAGCATGCGCACCGTTACCACCACCAGCGCCATCCAGAACGCATCGCGCACCAGCAGCCAGTCGATGGTCGAGGCGGCGTAGACGAACAGCAGCACGGTCAATACTTCGCCCAGCGCGCCGAAGTTGCGCTGGGTTTGATTGAATGCCACGCGCCGGGTGCGCACCGTGAGGCCGAAGGCCAGCGCCGCCACCACCGGCGACAGGCCGGTGCGGTCGCAGATCGACACCAGCAAGATGACGGCCAGCGCGAACGCCACGGTGGCGTCTTGCTGCGCATTGCCGGCCGCGCGCAGCAGGGCCGGCACGATCACGCCGAAGATGGCGCCGGCCAGGAGCGAGCCGGCCAGCATCACCAGGCTTTGCCACACCGCTTCGCCCACCGCGTCATAGGTGCGGAAGATCCAGAAACCGATGATGGCGTTGAAGGCGAACACCGCCAGCACGCAGTTCAGCGCCGACAGGTGCAGCACGCGTTCGGTCATCTGGCCCGAGCTGCGTTGTTCGTTGATGACCCGCACCACGGTGGCCGGCGAGGTGGCCATCGACAGCGCCGCCATCAAGAGCGCCGTGATCTGGCTCGATCCGAACAGGCTGGCGACGATGTAGACGGCAACAAAGGTCAGGCCGGCTTCGACCAGGCCGGCCACGCCGATCCAGGGATTGGTGAGCAGCCAGCGCAGGTTGATGCGGTTGCCGAGTTCAAACAGCACCAGGCCGAAGGCGATGTTCGCCAGCAGCGCGATCGGTCCCAGGTCGGGCGCTGGCAGCGCGCCGAGCTGGGCGCTGCCGAGCGCGAAGCCGACCAGTCCATAGAAACTGATGCGCGGCAGGCCGGTGAAGCGCTGGCCGAATTCGCCGGCCAGCCAGGCGAGCACGATCGCCAGCGGCCACGCAAGGCTGGTCAACAGGGACAGCAGTTCAGGCATCGAATCTCCATGGGCAACGTTGTTCTGGCTTGCCCGTCCCCACGCCTTGAGCGAAGGCACGGCGAGCGGCGGGCAAGTGGCAGCATTGTCAGCAATTCGGCGCCAGCCGTCCGTGTTCCCACTAACACAATGCGCGCGGAGCTCTGCTGCGCCTTATTTGCTCAGCAGGCGCATGGCGCGTTCCAAGCCATCGAGCGAGATCGGGAACATGCGGTTGTTCATGATCTGGCGGATCAGCGCGATCGACTGGCGGTACTGCCACAGGTGTTCCGGTTCCGGATTGAGCCAGGCGCACTTGGGGAAGGCGCTCATGAAGCGCGCCAGCCACGCCGCCCCCGCTTCCTCGTTGATGTATTCGACCGAGCCGCCCGGCGCCATCACTTCGTACGGGCTCATGGTGGCGTCGCCGACGAAAATGATGCGGGTGTCGGCCGGATACTTGCGCAGCACGTCCCAGGTCTCGAAGCGTTCGCTGTGGCGGCGCCGGTTGTTCTTCCACAGGTAGTCGTAGACGCAGTTGTGAAAGTAATAGAACTCCATGTTCTTGAATTCGCTCCCGGCGGCCGAGAACAGTTCTTCGGTGCGCTCGATATGGTCGTCCATCGAGCCGCCGACGTCGAACAGCATCACGACCTTGATCCGGTTGCGCCGTTCGGGACGCATGCGGATGTCGAGCCAGCCGGCGTTGCTGGCGGTGGCGCGGATGGTGTCGTCGAGCGCCAGTTCGTCGGCCGCGCCCTGGCGCGCGAAGCGGCGCAGGCGGCGCAGCGCGACCTTCAGGTTGCGCGTGCCGAGTTCGCGCTCGCCGTCGTAGTCGCGGTAGGTGCGCTGTTCCCACACCTTGACCGCGCTCCGGTTGCGGCTCTGGCCGCCGATGCGGATGCCTTCCGGATTGGTGCCGCCGTGGCCAAACGGCGAGGTGCCGCCGGTGCCGATCCACTTGCTGCCGCCGGCGTGGCGTTCCTTCTGTTCTTTCAAAAGCTCTTGCAGCCGCTCCTGCAGTTTGTCGTAGCCGAATTTCTCGAGCTGCGCTTTCTGTTCGGGCGTGAGCTCGCGCTCGAAGCGCTTGAGCAGCCAGTCGAGTGGAATCTCGGCCTTCTCGTCGAACACCGCATCGACGCCCTTGAACCAGGCGCCGAACACGCGATCGAACTTGTCGAAGTGGGCTTCGTCCTTGACCAGCGTCAGGCGCGCCAGGTAATAGAAGTCGTCCAGCGACGGCGCGATCACGCCGCGCTGCAGGGCTTCGAGCAGCGTCAGGAACTCGCGGATCGAGACCGGGATTCTGGCGTCCCTCAGGGCGCGGAAAAAATCGATCAGCATGACGCTGCCACCATCAACGGTTGGTGCGGGACATGAACATCAGGCGTTCGAACAGCTGCACGTCCTGCTCGTTCTTGAGCAGGGCGCCATGCAGCGGCGGCACGCCGGCCTTGTTGTCCTTGCCGGCCAGCGCGGCGGCCGGGATGTCCTCGGCCAGCAGCAGCTTGAGCCAGTCGAGAAACTCCGAGGTCGACGGTTTCTTCTTGATGCCGGGAACCTCGCGCAGCGCGTAGAAGCTTTGCAGCGCCGCCGCCAGCAGGTCCTGTTTCAGGTTCGGGAAATGCACGCCCACGATGTCGGCCATCGTCTCGCGGTCGGGGAACTGGATGTAGTGGAAGAAGCAGCGGCGCAAGAACGCGTCCGGCAGTTCCTTCTCGTTGTTGGACGTGATGATCACCAGCGGGCGGTGGGTGGCCACCACCATCTCGCGCGTCTCGTAGACATAGAACTCCATGCGATCGAGTTCGCGCAGCAGGTCGTTCGGGAACTCGATGTCGGCCTTGTCGACTTCATCGATCAACAGCACCACCGGCTCGGGCGCGGTAAACGCCTGCCACAGCACGCCCTTGACGATGTAGTTCTGGATGTCGCGCACCCGTTCGTCGCCCAATTGCGAATCGCGCAGGCGCGAGACGGCGTCGTATTCGTACAGGCCCTGCTGGGCCTTGGTGGTCGACTTTACGTGCCATTGCAGCAGCGGCATGTCCAGCGCGGCCGCGACTTCTTCGGCCAGCATGGTCTTGCCGGTGCCCGGTTCGCCCTTGATCAGGAGCGGGCGGCCGAGCGTCAGGGCGGCGTTGACGGCCAGTTTCAGGTCGGGCGTGGCGACGTAGTTGTCGCTGCCTTCAAAGCGTGCGGATGCTTGCATGGGGACGATGGAAAGTGGTCTTGGATGACGCCGAGTATATGCCAGAACGACCGTCGCCACGGGGCGCCGCAGTTTGTAGACTGGTGTCAAGTCTTCAGATAGAATCGACGCGTTGGTAGACGGCTTGCTAACTTTTTGTGCGGTTGCGGTTTTCGAATCATAACTAACGAGACGCCCATGAAAAAAACATTGGCACCACTGGTGCTGGCCGTAGTCGGCAGTATCGGCAGCATTGCCATCCCCTGCGCCAGCGCGGCGGCAGCGGACATTGTCGGCAATCCCAAAGCCGCTCCCGCCAAGATCGAGATGTGCATCGGCTGCCACGGCATCGAGGGCGGCTACAAGACCGCCTTCCCCGAGGTCTACCGGGTGCCGAAGATCGGCGGCCAGTCGGCCAGATATATCGAGGCCGCGCTGAAATCCTACCGCAAGGGCGACCGCAAGCATCCATCCATGGTCGGCGTCGCCAGCTCGATGAGCGACCAGGACATCGCCGACGTCGCAGCCTATTATTCCCAGCAAAATTCGGCCACCGCCGCGCGATGAGGATGACCATGAAAACCTTGATGTCATTCGTCGCGTTCGGCCTGTTTTGCCTGCCGGCGTCGGCCGCCGACGTGGCGCGCGGCGCGGAGCTGGTCAAGAAATACAACTGCGCCTCGTGCCACGGGGCCGACTTCAACAAGCCGATCGACCCCAGCTACCCCAAGTTGGGCGGGCAGCATGCCGATTACCTGGCGCACGCGCTGCGCGCCTATAAACGCGGCGCCGGCCCCAACGGCCGGGTGAACGCGATCATGGCGCTGCAGGTGCAGCCGCTGTCGAACCGCGATATGGACGATATCGGCGCCTACCTGGCCAGCCTGCCGTCGCAATTGGTGGTCAAGAAGTAGGGCGCGCATACACGGTTCGGACGACAACTGCTACCATTGCGGTCCCCTTTGCTGCGATGCAGCGAGGGGATTTTTATTTTGGTGGCGGGGTTTTGCTGTGTTGGTGCGCGTGCCGCATGCACCGCATACATCAAATAATCCCCCCATCGCGCACCCGTTGGAGTCTTTCCGTGTCAGCCGTCACCCCCGCCTACCTCAAAACCAACCTGCTCAGCGGCCTCACCGTCGCCCTGGCCCTGGTCCCCGAAGCGATCGCCTTTGCCCTGGTCGCCCACCTGTCGCCGCTCACCGGCCTGTACGCGGCCGTGCTGGTGGCCTTCATCACGTCCGCGTTCGGCGGGCGTCCCGGCATGATCTCGGCCGCCGCCGGTTCGCTGGCGGTGGTGATGGTGGCGCTGGTGGTGCAGCACGGCGCGCAGTACCTGTTCGCGGCGGTGGTGCTGATGGGGGTGCTGCAGCTGCTGTTCGCGGCCGCGCGCCTGGGTAAATTCATTCGCATGGTGCCGCATCCGGTGATGCTGGGCTTCGTCAACGGGTTGGCGCTGGTGATCTTCCTGGCCCAGTTCAACCACTTCAAAATGGCCGGCCCAAACGGCGCTGCGCAGTGGATGCCAGCCGCTGAACTGGCCACGATGTCCGGTATCGTGGTGGTGACGATGGCGCTGATCTACCTGATCCCGCGCCTGACCAGGGCCGTGCCCTCGACCCTGGTCGGCATCCTGGTGGTCAGCGTCGGCTGCGCGCTGCTCGGCATCGAGACCAAAACCGTGGGCGACCTCGGTTCGATCGCCGGCGGCCTGCCCGGCTTCGCGCTGCCCGCCGTGCCGTTCGACCTCGAGACGCTGCGCATCGTGTTCCCGTATTCGCTGGTGCTGGCCGGCGTCGGCCTGATCGAGTCGCTGCTGACGCTGACCCTGATCGACGAGATCACCGACACCCGCGGCCAGCCGAATCGCGAATCGCTGGCCCTGGGCGCGGCCAATGTGGTGGCCGGCTGCTTCGGCGGCATGGGCGGCTGCGCGCTGATCGGCCAGAGCATGATCAACGTGAACAGCGGCGCTGCCGGACGCCTGTCCGGTATCGCGGCGGCGCTGTTCCTGCTGGCCTTCATCCTGTTCGGCTCAAGCTGGATCGAAGCCATTCCGCTGGCCGCGCTGGTGGGCGTGATGTTCGTGGTGTGCGAGAAGACCTTCGAGTGGGGCACCTTCAGGCTGTTCGGCAAGGTACCGCGCGCCGATGCCTTCGTGATCGTATTGGTGGCGGCGATCACCCTGGTGTTCGACCTGGCGCTGGCGGTGATCGCGGGCGTGATCGTCTCGGCGCTGGTGTTCGCATGGCAGCATGCCAAGCAGGTCACGGCGCGCAGCAGCGTCGATGCGCACGGCGCCAAGGTCTATCAATTGCAAGGCACGCTGTTCTTCGCCTCGGTGACGGCGTTCCAGAACGTGTTCGCGCCAAAGGACGATCCGCAGGACGTGGTGATCGACTTCGCCGATGCGCGCGTGGCCGACCACTCGGCGATCCAGGCCATCGATGCGCTGGCCGAGCGCTATCGCGCGCTGGGCAAGCGCCTGCACCTGCGCCACCTGAGCCCCGACTGCCGCGAGCTGCTGGGCAAGGCGCAGGACATGATCGAAGTGAACCTGCTCGAGGACCCGCGCTACCGGGTTGCGGACGACAAGCTGGCGTAGTTGGTACGCGTGCCCGGCGTCAGGCGAAAGCGCGCCGGCGCACGCACTCGATATAGGCTTCGGTATCGGGCGCCACGCCGTTGCGCTGCGAGGCCCAGATCATCTCGCCCAGGCACTCCATGATCTCGTGATGGGCATCGTGCTCGCCGCGCCGCGCCACCAGCGCGTCGTGCGCGGCGCGGATGCCGCGCGGCTGGTCGATCGAGATCTGCTCGGCGATCGACAGGTGCATCGACAGGTGCAGGAACGGATTCGGCTTGCCGCCTTCGACCGAGTAGTCGCGCGCGATGGCTTCGTCGACGTCCTCGAACTGGTCGTGGTATTCCGGATGCTGCGCAATCCAGTCGGCCGCGATCGCATCCATTGGCGTCAGGATTTCGCCGTTGCGTTGCTTGCGGTAGGCGTCGCAGAAAAAGCGGCGCACGTCATGCGAGGAGGGTGTGAACATGGCAGGGTGGGGCGGGGAGGAAGAGAGGCGCATTGTAGCGCGATGGGGTTGAACGCGTGGACGGCGAGGCCGTCCACGGTATGCGTTCTTGCAGGCGCTGTTACATCGCCCTTGCTTCGGTGTTACTTGTTTGGCACCAGCACCAGCTGCTCAGGGGCACCCGGCGCCGATGGCGCCGGTCCGCCCACCACCACGCCCGGATCGCCGACCCGGGTGCCAGCCTGCGACCGGCCATGCGGCTGGCGCAGGTAGCGCGCGCTGTGGCGCCGTTCGCCGTGCGGCGGGGCGCTGCCCTTGGCCGGCCACGACAGGAAACGCGACAGTTCCTGCAGCGCGCGCTGGTACACGTCGCGCTTGAACTCGATCACCACGTCCAGCGGCACCCAGTAATCGTGCCAGCGCCAGGCGTCGAATTCAGGATGGTCGGTCAGGCGCAGGTTGATTTCACTGTCGCGCGCGGCCATCCGCAGCAGGAACCAGATCTGCTTCTGGCCGCGGTAATGGCCGCGGATTTCGCGCTTGATGAAGTGATCGGGCACCTCGTAGCGCAGCCAGTCACGGGTGCGACCCATGATCTTGACATGCTCCTGGCGCAGGCCGATTTCTTCCTCGAGCTCGCGGTACATTGCCTGTTCGGGCGTTTCTCCGTATTTGATACCCCCTTGCGGGAATTGCCATGAGTGCTCGCGCACCCGCTTGCCCCACCACACCTCATTGTTGGCGTTCAGCAGGATGATGCCGACGTTGGGCCGGAACCCTTCACGATCGAGCATAAGTACACCTCAATACTTTCCGCCGGCCGGATGTTCCTCCGGGCACCTCTAAAACCCTGTTGCGCGTTGCACGGTCGGCTTGCGATGCCCGCTGTACCAAAGTACCGCCATGCTTCTCAGCCAACCTTGCTGCCGCTCGCCCGATTTTTCGAGTTGCCCTTATGTTTTTACTTACGAATTCTTGACGTCCGTGGGATTTCCGCACCGCTTGCGCGGTTGGCGCTGCTTGTTACGGATCCTGTTGTAGAAAGATTGGACGCATCAGCCGGCTAATCCTTTAAAATTAGGTCGATTATAACCCTCTCTTTTTAAAAAGAATTCATTGATATGCGCGCCTCACGATTTTTTATTTCAACTCTTAAAGAAGCGCCTTCCGATGCCGAGATCGTCAGTCACAAGCTGATGATGCGCGCCGGGATGATCAAGCGCATCGGTTCCGGCATTTATACCTATATGCCGGTTGGCCTGCGCACCATCCGCAAGGTCGAAGCGATCGTGCGCGAAGAGATGAATCGCGCGGGCGCGATCGAACTGCTGATGCCGCTGGTGCAGCCGGCCGAACTGTGGCAAGAGACGGGCCGCTGGGACAAGATGGGCGACGAGCTGATGCGCGTGAAAGACCGCCACGGCCGCGATTTCGCGATCCAGCCAACCAGCGAAGAAGTGGTCACCGACGTGGTGCGCAGCGAGATCAAGTCGTACCGCCAGTTGCCGATCAACTTCTATCACATCCAGACCAAGTTCCGCGACGAGCGCCGTCCGCGCTTCGGCTTGATGCGCGGCCGTGAATTCACGATGAAGGACGCCTATTCGTTCGACCGCGATGTCGCCGGCATGCAGGTGTCGTACCAGAACATGTTCGACGCCTACACCCGCATCTTCAACCGCTTCGGCCTGAAGTTCCGCGCAGTAGCGGCCGACAACGGCGCCATCGGCGGCACCGGCTCGCACGAATTCCACGTCATCGCCGGCACCGGCGAAGACGCGCTGGTGTACTGCCCTGATTCCGACTACGCCGCCAATATGGAAGCGGCCGAAGCCGTCGCCAGCGGCGTGCGCGGCGCCGCCACCCAGGCCTTGAGCAAGACCGCCACCCCCGGCAAGACCAAGTGCGAAGCCGTTGCCGAGCTGCTTGGCCTGCCACTGGCCAACACCGTCAAGACCATCGCCCTCACCACCGAGACCGAAGGCAAGAAGACCTTCTGGGTGCTGCTGCTGCGCGGCGACCATGAACTCAACGAGATCAAGGTCTCGAAAGTCGCCGGCCTGAAGGACTTCCGCTTTTCGACCGAAGCCGAGATCCTGGACGTGTTCGGCACCGTGCCGGGCTATCTGGGCCCGATCAATACCAGGCAGGCAGTCAACGTCGTGGCCGACCGCACTGTCGCCAACATGGCCGATTTCGTGTGCGGCGCCAACGAGGCCGACTTCCACTTCACCGGCGCCAACTGGGGCCGCGACGTTCCCGAGCCGCTCGTGGCCGATCTGCGCAACGTCGTCGAAGGCGACGCTTCGCCAGACGGCAAGGGCGTGCTGGCGATCGAGCGCGGCATCGAAGTGGGCCACGTGTTCCAGCTCGGCACCGCCTACTCGGAAGCGATGGGCGCCACCTTCCTCGACGAAAACGGCAAGCCGGCCCCGCTCCAGATGGGCTGCTACGGCATCGGCATCACCCGCATCCTGGGCGCCGCGATCGAGCAGAACTTCGACGACAAGGGCATCGTCTGGCCGGATGCGATCGCGCCGTTCGAAGTGGTGCTGTGCCCGATGGGCATGGACCGTAGCGAGGCGGTCAAGGAACAGACCGAGAAGCTGTACCAGGAGCTGCTGGCGCTGGGCGTGGACGTGATCGTCGACGACCGCGGCCTGCGTCCGGGCGCCATGTTCGCCGACTGGGAACTGATCGGCGTACCGCACCGCGTGGTGATCGGCGAGCGTGGCCTGAAAGAGGGCAACCTCGAATACCTGGGCCGGCGCGATGAAGCAGCCAGCAATGTGGCGCTGCCCGAGATGGTGGCCTTCATCAAGGGCAAGCTGGGCAAGTGATGGCGCTGCGCCCGGGCCCCCGCATCGGGGGCATGTTGCTGGCGCTTGCCCTCGGTTTGGGCCAGGCCCAGGCCGGCAACCAGAAAGAAGAAGCGCTGTCCGATTCGGTGCGTCTGGCGCTGGCCAACGCCATCGCCGATGCGCGCCCGCCCAAGCCGTCGTTTCGCACCGAGGCCGCGCGCGCAAGCTACCAGGCCTGGTTCGACGAGATGTCGCGCCGCCTCAGCAAACGCCTGCCCGACCTCCAGACCCGCACCGAGTTTCTCGAGACCGCGTGGTACGAAGCCACCCGCGCCGGCCTCGATCCGGGGCTGGTGCTGGGCCTGATCCAGGTCGAATCGGCCTACCGCAAGTATGCGATCTCGATCGCCGGCGCGCGCGGCTACATGCAGGTGATGCCGTTCTGGACCAAGGCGATCGGCGACGGCGACCGGCGCCGCCTGTTCCACATGCAGACCAACCTGCGCTACGGCTGCGCGATCCTGCGCCTGTACATCGACATGGAGCGCGGCGACCTGTATCTGGCGCTGGGACGCTACAACGGCAGCCGCGGCAAGCCGCAGTACCCGAACGCGGTGCTGGCGGCGTGGAAGAAGTGGGAGTTTCATCCACCGCGGTGAGTCAGGCGTTGGCGCTAGATCGCCGGCCGCCGCCACCGCCTCGCTTGCAAACCGGGATTCGCGCGCCGGCGGGGAATGGGCGTCTTTCAGGCCGGCGCTAATTCACCACCCTGTCACCCACCCGGTGTAGACTGCCTGCTTTCCATCGTGAGGATCGCATGCGACTGACCACATTTGCCGCCGCCACGCTGCTGGCGGCGCTCACCGGCTGCGCGGCCACGCCGCCTGCATCGCCACCAGGCGCGCATCAGGCGGCCGCCATCAACGGCGTCGACCAGCGCGCCAGGAACATCATCTTCTTCCTCGGCGACGGCATGGGCATCAACACCCTGACCGCAGCGCGCATCTATGCCGTCGGCGAAGACGGCGAACTGGCGATCGACAAGCTGCCCGAATCGGCGTTCGTGAAAACCTTCTCGAACGACGCCCAGGTGACCGACAGCGCGGCCTCGATGGCCGCCTACATGACCGGCGTGAAGCACAATAACGGCGTGGTCGCGATGTCGGCCGGCACCCGCGCGATCGCCCCTGGCGCGGACGCCAATGGCAACCGGCTGGTGGGACGCTGCGAGAACGGCCAGGCCAGCGTGACGCTGCTCGAACTGGCCAAGCGCCGCGGCATGGCGGTCGGCGTGGTCACCAATACCAACGTCACCGACGCCACCCCGGCCTCGACCTATGCCCACGTGTGCCACCGCAAGATGGAAAACGATATCGCCGCCAGCCTGGTGCCGGGCGGCGCCGGCTACAACCCGGCGCTCGGGGCGCGCGGCCTGGACGTGCTGTTCGGCGGCGGCGCCCAGTTCTTCACACCGTTCGCGCGCGGCGGCAAGCGTAGCGACAACCGCGACCTGCTGGCCGAATTGGGCAGCAAGGGCTACCGCGTGGTGGGCGACACGGCCGGCCTGGATGGCTTGATGCCGGGCCAGCCGGCAGTCGGCCTGTTCGCGGCCGGCCACATGGAGTTCGACGCGATCCGCGACAACGCCCGCCAGCCGGCGCTGGAGGCCATGACGCGCAAGGCGATCGAACTGCTGGCGCCGAACCCGAACGGCTTCTTCCTGATGGTGGAGGGCGGCCTGATCGACCACGCGCTGCACGCCACGCTCGGCAAGCGCGCGCTGCAAGAGACGGTGCGCTACAACGCCGCGCTGCAGGCGGCGCTCGAGCGCATGAACCAGCTCGACCCGGGCCTGAAGAACACCCTGATCGTGGCCACCGCCGACCATGACCACACGCTGCTGCTCAACGGTTACGCGGCGCGCACCGGCAAGACCACGCCCACCAATCCCGGCGTACTGGGACTGGTGCGCAGCGCCGACGGCACGCCGTCACTCGACGGCAAGGGTATGCCCTACACGATCATCGGCTTTGGCACCGGCGAACGGCGCGAAGGCGATCGCTCGGCCGCCACCAGGCTGACCGACGCCATCGTCACGGCCGACGACTACCACCAGGAAGCAACCGTGCGCACCAACAAGGGCGCCGAGACCCATGGCGGCAGCGACGTGTACCTGGGCGCAGCCGGCGCCAACGCGGAACTGTTCCGCGGGACCATCGACAACACCCGCGTGTTCAATCTGATCAAGACCGCCGGCGGTCTGTAAGCTACCAGGATCAATCATGACTTTCCGACGTATTACTCCGCTGCTGCTGGCCGCCTGCTGCGCGGCCCCGACGCTGCAGGCGCAAACCCAGCCCGAAACTCAGCCCAAAACCCAGCCCGAAACCCAGGCTGCGCCGCAAGCGAAGAACATCCTCTTCTTCCTCGGCGACGGCATGGGCCCGACCACGATCACCGCGGCGCGCATCTACAAGGGCGGTGAAGACAGCCTGCTCGACTTCGAGCGCCAGATGGAGCGCACCGCGCGCATCAAGACCTATTCGCACGACTACCAGACCACGGACAGCGCGCCGTCGATGGGCGCCTACATGACCGGCGTGAAGATCAACAACGACGTCATCTCGATGAAGGACGCGCTTACGGTGGCCCCGAGCAAGGACGGTGTCGATCAGTGCAAGGCCGGCAACGGCAGCCCCGCCGTCACCATCCTGGAACTGGCCAAGGCGCGCGGCAAGGCGGTCGGCAGCATCACCACCACCGAACTGACCCACGCCACGCCGGCTTCGACCTTTGCGCACGTATGCAGCCGCGACGCCGCCTACGCCATCGCCCGGCAGATCGTGCCCGGCGGCGCCGGCTATAACGCGGCATTGGGCGACGGCGTCGACGTCCTGATGGGCGGCGGGCGCAATCACTTCACGCCGCGCGACGCAGCCACCAATCCGAAAGGCCGCCCGGATGGACGCGACCTGATGGCCGAATTCGCGGGCCAGGGCTACTACGTGGCCGGCACCCGCGCCGGCATGCTGTCGGCGCAGCCGGGGCGCAAGTTCGTCGGCATTTTCAGCGCCACCAGCCACCTCGACTATTCGTACCAGCGCCGCCCCGAGCAGCCGACCCTGGCCGAGATGACCGGCAAGGCGATCGAGCTGCTGTCGAAGAATCCGAACGGCTTCTTCCTGATGGTCGAAGGCGGCAAGATCGACCACGCCCTGCACGACACCCGCGCCAAGCACGCGCTGGAAGAGACCGTGGCCTTCGACGAGGCGCTGCAGCTGGCGGTCGAGCGCATGCGCGCAATCGACCCTGGCCTGCAGAATACGCTGATCGTGCTCACGGCCGACCATGACCACACCATGCAGATCAACGGCTACGCAAAACGCGGCAACCCGATCCACGACATCGTGCGTGATTATGCGACCGGTGAACCGAAAAAGGATGCCGATGGCAAGACCTTTACCACGCTGGTGTTCGGCAACGGCCCGAACCGGCCCGATGCGCGCGCCGATGTCGACAGCGTAGTGGCGCAGGGCGACGATTATCACCAGGAAACCGGGATCCACAAATCGTCCGAAACGCATGGCGGCGGTGATGTGAAGCTGTATGCGACCGGCGCCGGATCGGCGCCATTCAAAGGCACGATCGAGAATACCCAGGTGTTCCATTTAATCAAGGCCGCTGCCGGGTTGTAATCGATGGTTGGCGCTTCAAGCGCCGACTGACGTGAATTATTCTTTTCGTTTCAGAATAAAAAAAGCCCCGGTTTTAAACCGGGGCTTTCTTTTCTGTGCAAGGTTTTTAAACCTGCCAGCGCTTATTTCAGGTGATCCGAAATCAGCTTGGTCATTTCAAACATCGAGACTTGCGCCTTGCCGCCGAAAACTGCTTTCAGTTTGTCGTCGGCATTGATCATGCGACGGTTCGCCGGATCTTGCAGGTCTTTCGACTTGATGTAATCCCAGACTTTCTTGGTCACTTCGGTGCGTGGCAGCGGTTTCTCGCCCACGACAGCGGCCAGGGTAGCGGACGGGGTCATCTCTTTCATGAAAGCGGCATTTGGCTTGCGCGCTGCGGCCGGCTTGTCAGCCGATTTAGCGGCTGCTTTAGCTGGTGCTGCTGCTTTCTTTGCTGCCGGCTTGGCCTCTGCAGCAGGCTTGGCAGCTGCTTTTTTGGCTGGCGCTGCAGTGGTTTTTTTGGCTGTTGCCATCTTCGAGCCTCCTAAAACGAACACATTGAAAAATGCGTGATTTATCGCACGCCTATATTGGTAGCGTTTTTCTGTTCGTGCAAGTCTTTTTCAAGACTTTTTCACTCTGATAAGCCCTGAAACGGGTGCTATCGCACACAACAACGCACCAGAACGTAAAAACGGTGACAAAGGGCGAAAAAAAACCGCGCAAAGCGAAACTCTGCGCGGCTTGGGTTCCAACGCCAGGCGTGGGATTAATCCGAATTAACGCATGCCGGGCATCATGCCCTTCATCCCGCGCATCATCTTCATCAGGCCACCGCCTTTGAGTTTCTTCATCATGGTCTGCATCTGATCGTACTGGTTCAGCATGCGGTTGACTTCCTGCACCTGGACGCCGGCGCCGGCAGCAATGCGGCGTTTGCGGTTGGCCTTGATCAGTTCGGGCTTGGCGCGTTCGCCCGGCGTCATCGAATCGATAATGCCGACCATGCGCCGCACCGATTTCTCGGCCTGGTCCATATTGGCGCCGCTGGCGGCCTGCTGGAACTGGGCCGGCAGCTTGTCCATCAGGCCGGCCATGCCGCCCATTTTTTTCATCTGCGTCAGCTGCGACTTGAAGTCATTCATGTCGAAACGCCCGCCGACCTTGATCTTGTTGGCCAGTTCGGCCGCCGCTTCCGAATCGACGCCCTTGCGCGCTTCTTCGACCAGCGCCAGGATGTCGCCCATGCCCAGCACGCGGTTGGCCATGCGCGCCGGATCGAACGCTTCGAGGCCGTCGAGTTTTTCAGAGACGCCGGCGAACTTGATCGGTTTGCCGGTCACGTGGCGCACCGACAGCGCGGCGCCGCCGCGTGAATCGCCATCGAGCTTGGTCAGCACGATGCCGGTCAGGGGCAGGGCGTCGTTGAAGGCCTTGGCGGTGTTGATCGCGTCCTGGCCCAGCATGGCGTCGACCACGAACAGGGTCTCGACCGGCTTGACGGCGCCGTGCACGGCGGCGATCTCTTGCATCATCGCTTCATCGATACCCAGGCGGCCGGCGGTGTCGATGATCAGGACGTCGTGGTAGTGCTTCTTGGCCCAGTCGAGCGCGGCCAGGGCGATGTCGACCGGCTTGTCGTTGGCGCTGGACGGGAAGAAGTCGGCGCCCACCTGTTTGGTGACCGACTCGAGCTGCGCGATGGCGGCCGGACGATACACGTCGGCCGAGACGGTCAGCACTTTTTTCTTCTTTTGTTCCTTGAGGTACTTGGCCAGTTTGCCGGTGGTGGTGGTCTTGCCCACACCCTGCAGACCGGCCATCAGGATGATCGCCGGCGGTTGCTGGGCAAACGACAGCTGGGTCGCTTCCGGGCCGAGGTCGGCGCCCATCAGGGCCGCCAGTTCTTTCTGGACCACGCCGACCAGTGCCTGGCCGGGGCTGAGCGAGCCGATCACGTCTTCGCCCAGCGCTTTTTCTTTGACCTTGGCGATGAATTCGCGCACCGCCGGCAGCGCCACGTCGGCCTCGAGCAAGGCCATGCGCACTTCGCGCAGCATCTCGGCGGTGTTGGCTTCGGTCAGGCGAGCCTCGCCGCGCATGGTCTTGACGACCTTGGCGAGGCGTTGGGTGAGGTTATCTAGCATGTTCTACCTAATGAGAGTGAAGCGCACAGGGAAGCACACTTCGACTGGCGACATTCGCCAAACCACTATTTTACCTTGACGGCGCTGTGCAGGGAGAGCCGGCGCTGTGCAATGGCGAGTGAGCTTGCATATTTTTTAAGCATGTTGGCGGCGTTTTGTGCTGGCGCAAACGTGGGGCGTGTGCAGCCTGTTGTATCCCCTGAACTATATTTCCACATGGCATTAGTCTTGGGGCTGAAATCGATTCCGTCCAGCGACAGCCACGCTGCCGCACTGTTGAGGAGAACAGGCATGACCAGCATCATCCGCAAAACGATCGTCGCGCTAGCCGTTCTGAGCGCCGCCGGCCTGGCCCAGGCCCAATCCCCATCACAAGACGTCATCCGGCTCGGCAACCTCAAGCTGGCGCACTTCGGCGCAGTCTCATACATCAAGGAAATCGCACCCAAGTGCGGCATCCGGGTCGAAGAAAAGATGTTCGCCAAGGGCCTGGACGTGATGCAGGCCATCATCGCCGGCGAACTCGACGTCGGCGCCACCGCCTCCGAGGCCGCGATCCAGGGCCGCGCCGGCGGCGCCCCGATCGTGGTGGTGGCCGGTTTCGCGCGCGGTGGCGCGCGCCTGGTGGCGCGCCGCGGCGTCACCATCAACGGCATCGCCGACCTGAAAGGCAAGAAGGTGGGCGTCACCCGTGGCGGCATCCAGGAAGTGCTCTTGATGGCCGAACTGGCGCGCCACCAGCTCAAGGCCGATGCATCCGGCAGCAAGGATGTGCAGCTGGTGTACCTGGCCTACGCCGACCTGAACCAGGCGCTGATGGGCAAGCACATCGACGCCATGATGCAGTCCGAGCCGCAGTCGTCGCAGGCGATCAACAGGGGCATCGGGGTCGAGGTGATGAAGCCGTATGGCACGCCGATCGGCGAACCGGTGCGCACCATGGTCATGACCGAGCGGTTCTATGGCGGACGCCGGCCGCTGGCCGAGAAGTTCATGCGCTGTTTTGTGCAGGCCACGCGCACCTTCATCGAACGCCCGGCAGTGGCCGAGCAGTATGTGCGCCAGTCGATGTTCAAGGGCCAGATCACGGTGGCCGACTTCCGCGACGCGATCGGCAATTCGCCGTACTCGTACGACATTACCCCGGCCCACATCCAGATCACCACCGACGTGATGGCGCAGACCGGCGTCGGGCGCATGGCGCGCCCGCCGCTGGCCAGCGACTGGGTGCGCACCGACCTGCTGGCCGCGGCCAAGCGCAGCCTGCAGATCCAATAGGAGAAGACCATGCAAGGCATCGAACGACGCAAGACCCGGCGCGCCAATCCGCTGCGCCTGACTGACGGTGGGGTCGGCCTGGTGGCGCCGCTGGCGGCGATCGCGCTGTGGCACTGGATCGCCGTCAGCGGCTGGGTCAATCCGCAGGTGCTGCCGGCGCCGCTCGAGGTCTGGCGCAAGTGGGTCGACTACCTGCTGCCGCTGGTCGCCTGGGCCGAGTACACCGATGGCGGCTGGCTGTCGTGGGCGCTGTCAGGCGAGCTGCCGCTGGATATTTGCGCCAGCCTGTATCGGGTGCTGCTCGGTTTCGCCATCGGCGCCGGTCTGGCCCTGCCGCTTGGCCTGGCGATGGGCGCCAGCCGCAGCGTGTACGGCTGGTTCAATCCACTGGTGCAGGTGCTGCGCCCGATCCCGCCGATCGCCTACATCCCGCTGGCGATGCTGTGGTTCGGGCTGGGTAATCCGCCGGCCGTGTTCCTGATCGCGATCGGCGCCTTCTTCCCGGTCTTGATGAACACCGTGGCCGGGGTGCGCCAGGTGGACGGCATCTACCTGCGCGCGGCGCGCAACCTGGGCGCGGGCCGGATGACGATGTTCGTGCGCGTGATCCTGCCGGCCGCCGTGCCCTACATCTTGTCTGGCGTGCGGATCGGGATCGGCACCGCCTTCATCGTCGTGATCGTGGCCGAGATGATCGCCGTGAACAGCGGCCTGGGTTTCCGGATCTCGGAAGCGCGCGAGTACTTCTGGTCGGACAAGATCATCGCCGGCATGATCAGCATCGGCCTGCTCGGGCTGGCGATCGACGCCGGCGTCACTAAATTGAACAATTATCTGCTGCGCTGGCACCGCGGCCTGGAGCATTGAATGAGCGACCTGCATATCCGTATCGATGGCGTCAACAAGGTGTTCGGCGCCGAAGGGCGCGAAGTGGTGGCGCTGCAAGACATTTCATTGTCGGTTCCGCGCGGGCAGTTCACCTGCCTGCTCGGGCCTTCCGGCTGCGGCAAGTCGACCTTGCTCAATGCGGTGGCCGGTTTCGCGCCGCCTTCGAGCGGCGTGATCAGCGTCGACGGGCGGCCGGTGAAGGGGCCGGCACCCGAGCGCGGCATGGTGTTTCAGGAATATGCGCTGTTCCCGTGGATGACGGTCGAGCAGAACATCCGCTTCGGGCTCGAGATCAAGCGCGTGCCGCCAGCCGAGATCAAGCGGCGGGTGGACCAGCTGCTGCAACTGCTGTCGCTGGCCGATTTTCGTACGCGCTATCCGAAAGACCTGTCTGGCGGCATGCGCCAGCGGGTCGCGATCGCGCGCGTGCTGGCGCTCGATTCGCCCATTCTATTAATGGACGAGCCTTTCGGCGCGCTCGACGCGCTCACCCGGCGCAATCTGCAGGACGAACTGCTGCGCCTGTGGGGCGAGATGAAAAAGACCATCCTGTTCGTTACCCACAGCATCGAGGAAGCGATCTACCTGGCCGACCGCATCGTGGTGATGACCTACCGCCCGGGCACGGTCAAGCGCGATCTGATGGTCGGGCTGCCACGCCCGCGCGACCCGGCCGATCCGGCCTTCAATGCGCTCAAGCGCGAGCTCGGCCAGCTGGTCATGGAAGAGCAGCAGCGCCATCACCATGACGAGCTGCGCATGGCGGCCGTGGATTGACCCCCTGGGCGCTGCCGGCGGGCGGCGGGCCTTGCCACCGCCTCCTGCCAATGGTGTAGACTTCCGTTATGCAGAACTCCCTCTTTCTCGCCGCGGCCTGCCTGTACGCGGTATGCGCCCTGCTGCCGACGCGGCGGGGCGGTGTCATTTCGGCGGTCACCGCCGGCGCCTGGCTGGCGCATGGCGCGGGACTCGGGCTGGACGTGATCATGCCGGGCCGGCTGCGGGTCGGTTTCGCCGTCATGCTCTCGAGCGCGCTGTGGGTCTCGGTGGCCGCCTACTGGCTTGAAAACCGCAATTTCGCCCTCGACGGCATGCGCCGCCTGGTGATGCCGTTCGCCTGCGCCGCGGCGCTGCTGCCGCTGGTGTTCCCGGGCAGCGTGATGCAACTGGCCGGCCAGTCGCCGGCCTTCGGCTGGCATATCGCGGTGGCCGTGCTGGCCTACAGCACGCTCACCATCGCCGCCTTTCACGCGGTGCTGATGGCGTTGCAAGAGGCGCGCCTGCACACGCGCGGCGCCGCGGGCGGGCGCTTCGGCAGCGCGCTCGACCAGTTGCCGGCGCTGTTGACGATGGAAAAACTGCTGTTCCGGGTGATCTGGATCGGCTTCATCCTGCTCAGCCTTACCGTGCTGTCGGGCTTTGTATTTTCTGAACAGGTGTTCGGGCGGCCGCTGCTGCTCGACCACAAGAGCGTGTTCGCGCTGCTGTCGTGGGCGCTGTTCGCGGCGCTGCTGGCCGGACGCCGCTGGCAGGGCTGGCGCGGCAAGACCGCGCTGCGTTTCACGCTGGCGGGCTTTGCCACGCTGGCACTGGCTTATGTCGGCAGCCGCTTCGTGCTCGAAGTCGTGCTGCACCGGGGAGTTGTTTGATGCGTGTTTTATTCTGGATTGCCCTGATCGCCCTGGTGGTGTTCGCCGTGCGCAGCAAGCTGCGCGCCATCGCCAGACGCCATCAGGCGCAGCGTGACGCAGCAACCGGCGCCGAGGCCCAATCGTCGACCCGCCAGATCGAGGCCATGGCCCAGTGCGCGCACTGCGGCATGTATTTCCCGGCCTCCGAATCGGTGCGCGCCGACGGCCTCGATTACTGTTCGCCCGGCCACGTGCGCCTGCCGCCGCCCAAGTCTTGAACCTGGCACGCCGGGCGCCGTCGCAGCAGGTGCGCGCCACGCTCTGGCGCTCGCTGCAGACGTTCACCATTACCCGCATCGTCATCGCCCTGGTGCTGCTGCTATACCTGGGCGTCGACGTCGAGGGCGGCGCCTTGCGCTCCGACCCGGTCAATGCCGAGACCTGCAGCGCCTACCTGGCGGCGTCGATCGCGCTGGCGCTGGCGGCGCGCTGGCGCCACCGCTTCCTGATCCAGCTGGCGATCCAGATCGGGGTCGACCTGGCAGCGATCTCGATCCTGTACCTGAGCGCCGGCGGCATCCGCGGCGGGCTGGGCATCCTGTACCTGTTCCCGCTGGCTGGCGCGGCGATCCTGGCGCCGCTGGTGCTGGCGCTGTTTTCGGCGGCGCTGGCGACCCTGTTCCTGCTGGCGCAGAGCGCGTGGCAGTTGCTGATCGGCGAACGCGATCCGGCGCTGATGCAGGCCGGCCTGTTCGGCGCCGCGTTCTTCGCCGGCGTGCTGATGGTCAACCGGCTGGCTGCGCGCCTGCTCAAGCAGGAAGAACTGGCGGCCGAGCGCGGCGCCGACCTGCGCATCGAGCAGGCGATCAACGGGATCGTGATCGCCGACGTCGGCGACGGCATCCTGGTGGTGGGGGACGATGACGCGGTGTTTACCGGCAACCCGGCGGCGCGCCGGATGCTCGGCCTGGATGGCGAAGCGTCCGGCTTCTTGCTGGGTGCCGCGCCGGCGTTCGAGCCGGTAACGCAGGCCTTTCATGCCTGGCTGGCGGCGCCCGGCGAGGGCGCCGTGTTCGTCACGTTGAAACCGTGGCACGATGCCGTTGGTGAGACTTCGTTGCGCGGCCGGCGCGACCAGCCGGTGCACCTCAAGCTGCGCTTCGCGCGGGTCGACACGCCGATTGGTGCGCACGGGCGCAGCGTGATCTTTCTGCAAGACGTGAGCGCCATCGAAAACCAGGCGCAGCAACTCAAGCTGGCCTCGATGGGGCGCCTGACCGCCAGCATCGCGCATGAGGTGCGCAACCCCTTGTCGGCGATCGGCCACGCCACCGCGCTGCTGGCCGAAGACCTGCACGGCCCGGCCGAGGTGCGCCTGCTCAAGATCGTGGGCGACAATGTGGCGCGCGTGAACCGCATGGTCGAAGACATCCTGCAGCTCTCGCGCAAGGCGCAGCCGAACGGCGAACCGGTGGCGCTGCGCGCCTTTCTCGAGCAGCTCAAAGCCGAGTTCTGCGAAATCCACGGCCTGGCCGGTGATATAGTGCTGCTGGGCGGACTCGATGGCGCGGCTGATGCGCTGGCGGTGCGCTTCGACCCGCTGCACCTGCACGAAGTGCTGCTTAATCTACTCAATAACGCGGTGCGCTACGCCAGCCGCCAGCCGGCCAGCATCCGCATCTTCGCGGCGCGCGATGGCGCCGGGCGCAGCGAACTGCATGTGCAGGACGACGGCCCCGGCATCACGCCCGAGGTGCGCGCCCACCTGTTCGAGCCGTTCTACACCACGTCGAGCAAGGGAACCGGGCTGGGACTGTACCTGGCGCGCGAACTGTGCCTGAACAACGATGCGAAACTCGATTATGAATACCGATTCGATCCCTCCGCGATGGGGCCGCGCAAGGCCAGCGGCAGGTTCGTCATCGCCTTCGCCGATCCGCTCCGGAGTTGATATGAAAGCTGCAGCATGAACCCGCCGCGCACGCCCCGCGTGCTGGTGCTGGACGACGAAGCCGACCTGCGCGAACTGCTCGAGATCACCCTGATCAAGATGGGGCTGGACGTCGACAGCGCCGCCACGCTGCGCCAGGCGCGCGCGCTCTTTGACGAGAACGACTACGCGCTGGTGCTGACCGACATGCGCCTGCCCGATGGCCTGGGCCTGGAACTGGTGCGCGAAATCGCCGCCTCGGGCAAGGGCACGCCGGTGGCCGTGATCACCGCCTACGGCAGCGCCGACAATGCGGTGGTGGCGTTGAAAGCCGGCGCTTTTGACTACATCGCCAAGCCGGTGGCGCTCGACGCGCTGCGGCTGATGGTGCGCTCGGCGCTCAAATTGTCCGAGTCTGGCGGCGCGGCGGGCGAGGGCGCGCCAACCGGCTCGCGCCTGATCGGCGATTCGCCGGCGATGCAATCGCTGCGCGCGCAGATTGCGCGCCTGGCGCGCTCGATGGCGCCGATCTCGATCACCGGCGAATCGGGCAGCGGCAAGGAGTTGGCCGCGCGCGAGATCCACGCCCAGAGTTCACGCGCCGGCAAACCGTTCGTGGCGGTGAACTGCGGCGCGATCCCCGAAATGCTGATGGAGGCCGAGTTCTTCGGCTACCGCAAGGGCGCCTTCACCGGCGCGGCCGAAGAGCGCGACGGTTTTTTTGCCGCCGCCAACGGCGGCACCCTGATGCTCGACGAAGTGGCCGACCTGCCGCTGGCGATGCAGGTCAAACTGCTGCGCGCGATCCAGGAACGGCGCGTGCGCAAGATCGGCGCCACCAATGAAGAGCCGGTCGACGTGCGCATCATCAGCGCCACCCACCAGGACCTGGCGCGCTGCGTCGAGACCGGCAAATTCAGGCAAGACCTGTTTTATCGGCTGAACGTGATCGAGCTGGGCTTGCCGCCGCTGCGCGAGCGGCTCGACGACCTGGGGCTGCTCACCGCCGGCATTCTCGATCGTCTGGCCGGGCCGGGCAATGCCGCGCTGGGGGCGGGCGTGCTGGACGCGCTGCGCGCGTATTCGTTTCCGGGCAATGTGCGCGAACTGGAGAATGTGCTGGAACGGGCGCTGGCGTTCGCCAACGATGGCGTGATCGAGGTCGGCGACTTGTCGCTCAAGGCGGCGCGGCCGCTCGGGCCGGGGACGCAGGACGCGGTGGCGCCGGTGGCCCCAGTGCAGCCAACGCCAGAAGCGGCGCCCCAGGCGCCGGCGGCCGTCGCGCGGCAAGCTTCAGCATCATCCGGTAAACTAGCGGCCTATCTGGACCAGATCGAGCGCGACGTCATGACGCACGCGCTTCGTGAATCAGGCTTCGAACAGATGCAGGCCGCCGCCCGGCTCAGCATCAGCCTGCGCCAGTTGCGCTTTCAAATGCAGAAGCTGCACATATAGGGTCGACGGCGAACCGGTGAGTTCGCCATCCGGTCCACGCTTGGTGTTACTTTCCGGTAATTATTTTGGTGCAGAATGCCCGGTTACAGGGCAGGGCTGCCCCATGCTGATTACCCATTAGGCAGCGGAAACTGAGCCGTATTCCGCGATGTTAGTGCTCGCTTACCGCGCGCTGCCCGTCATATGGCGCGCCCCTGAAAGTCAAGGTGGCACACGCTGAAATCGACGAAATTTTGCGATTTATTCCCTTGCCTCTATCGCAAACGAAGTACTACAATTAGTCTTGAATCAAGGCCGGACACTAGATGTAGTGGTAGTGGAGCGAAAGTAATGGAGTTTAATCAGCGGTGAGTTATCCGCAGGTTGTCCACAAGTTGCCCACAAATTTGTTCACCACGCGCTTGCCAAGACACTGTATTTCATCATTTTTGACCCTGCTTTTCTGGTTTGCCAACATCGGCCACCGGCTGGCGGGTTTATCGTTTTTCTTTAATTTGTTGACGGACCGGGTTGCGCAACACCGCACGAGGGCCCTGTTCAAACAACGGCGGCCCGCCCGCTGATCCTGGAGGCTCCATGCAAACAGCACAAAACAGTTCGATCAACCCGCACGTCACCCCAGGAGCGACGTCCAACGGCCCAACCGCGGCCGATATCGTCGCGCGCGGCGACTACCGCGTCATCCGCCGCAACGGCGCCGTGGTGGCGTTCGAGCCGCACAAGATCTCGGTCGCCGTGACCAAGGCTTTCCTGGCCGTGTCCGGTGGCCAGGGAGCGGTGTCGGCGCGCATCCGCGAGCTGGTCGAGCAGATGACCAACAACGTGGTCGCGGCGCTGGTGCGTCGCCAGCCGAACGGCGGCACCTTCCACATCGAAGACGTGCAGGACCAGGTCGAATTGTCGCTGATGCGTTCGGGCGAACACGATGTCGCGCGTGAATACGTGCTGTACCGCGCCAAGCGCATGGAAGAGCGCCGCGCCGCGAAAGAAGCCGCCGGCGGCACCCCGGTCGTGGCGCCGCAGATCCACGTGATCGACGGCGGCGAGCGCCGCCTGCTGGACATCAACACCGTCATCGGTCTGATCGGCGCAGCCTGCGCCGGCCTCGAAAAGCACGTCGACGCCGACGCGATCCTGGCCGAGACCATGAAGAACCTGTACGACGGCGTGCCGGTCGAAGAACTGCACAAGTCGGCCATCCTGGCCGCGCGCGCGCTGATGGAAAAAGACCCGGCCTACAGCCAGGTCACCGCGCGCATCCTGCTGCACACGATTCGCAAGGAAGTGTTCGAGCGCGAAGTGCCGCAAGCCGGCGCCGCTGCCGAATATCTCACCTACTTCCCGCGCTACATCGCCAAAGGCATTCAGGCCGAACTGCTGGACGAAGAACTGGGCACGTACGACCTCGAGCGCCTGGCCAAGGCCATCGTCTCGGACCGCGATCTGCAGTTCGGCTACATCGGCCTGCAAACCCTGTACGACCGCTACTTCCTGCACATCCGCGACACCCGCATCGAAATGCCGCAGGCGTTCTACATGCGCGTCGCGATGGGCCTGGCCCTGCGTGAAGACGACCGCGAAGCGCGTGCGATCGAGTTCTACAACCTGCTGTCGAGCTTTGATTTCATGAGCTCGACCCCGACCCTGTTCAACTCGGGCACCCGCCGCTCGCAGCTGTCGTCGTGCTACCTGACCACCGTCGGCGACGACCTGGGCGACATCTACGACGCCATCAAGGAAAACGCGCTGCTGTCGAAGTTTGCCGGCGGCCTGGGCAACGACTGGACCCCGGTGCGCGCACTCGGTTCGCGCATCAAGGGCACCAACGGCCGCTCGCAAGGCGTGGTGCCGTTCCTGAAAGTGGTCAACGACACGGCTGTTGCAGTCAACCAGGGCGGCAAGCGCAAGGGCGCAGTGTGCGCCTACCTGGAAACCTGGCACCTCGACATCGAAGAATTCCTCGACCTGCGCAAGAACACCGGCGACGATCGCCGCCGCACCCACGACATGAACACCGCGAACTGGATTCCGGATATGTTCATGAAGCGCGTGATGGAAAAGGGCAGCTGGACCCTGTTCTCGCCGTCCGAAACGCCCGACCTGCACGACCTGGTCGGCAAGGCCTTCGAACAAGCCTATATCGCCTATGAAGCCAAGGCCGAACGCGGCGAAATGGGCGTGTTCAAGAAAATCGAAGCGCTCGATCTGTGGCGCAAG
>Ga0308160_10001430_pt1 | contig 33580 bp, 35 predicted proteins | sample PhyFR1_FD_201036 | JGI IMG/M metagenome (GOLD analysis project Ga0308160, IMG submission 201036) | Phyllosphere microbial communities from UC Gill Tract Community Farm, Albany, California, United States - DLSLF.R1 | ecosystem: Host-associated > Plants > Phyllosphere > Unclassified | place: USA... | reverse complement strand
AGAAGCCCGTGGTTTAAAAGTAACCATGGTCAAAATGGATCCATACATTAATGTCGATCCAGGGACAATGAGTCCTTTCCAACATGGTGAAGTTTTTGTCACAGAGGATGGTGCTGAAACTGACCTAGATTTGGGTTATTACGAACGTTTCTTGCGTCGTGCGAAAATGACCAAACTGAATAACTTCACTTCAGGTCGTGTTTATCAAGACGTACTTAATAAAGAACGTCGTGGTGACTACCTTGGTGGTACTGTTCAGGTTATTCCACATATTACGGATAATATTAAAGAACGTGTTCTTCGCGCAGGTGAAGGCTATGACGTTGCGATTGTTGAAATTGGCGGCACAGTAGGTGACATTGAATCTCTCCCATTCATGGAATCTGTACGTCAGTTAATGGTTGAGCTTGGTCATAACCGTACCATGCTGATGCATTTAACATTATTGCCATATATCAAATCTGCTGCTGAGCTTAAAACCAAACCAACGCAGCACTCTGTAAAAGAGCTTTTGTCAATTGGTATTCAGCCAGATATTTTGATCTGTCGTACAGAATATGATGTTGATGCAGACACTATACGTAAAATTGCCTTGTTCACTAACGTTCAGGCGCGTGCTGTGGTTGTTTGTAAAGATGCTCGCTCGATTTACGAAATTCCACGCACTTTCTATGAACAAAATGTTGACGATTTAATTTGTGAACGTTTTGGTTATAACGATCTTCCAGAAGCTGATCTTTTAGATTGGGATAATGTGGTTGAAGCATTATTTAATCCTGAATATACAGTTCGTGTAGCAATGGTGGGTAAATATGTTGAACTTCCAGATGCTTATAAATCTGTAAATGAAGCACTTTTGCATGCTGGGGTTAAAAACCGCGTTAAAGTTCAAATTGATTATGTCAATGCGGAAGAGCTTGAAAGCCAAGATGTCAATGAAGTATTGAAAGATGCTGATGCTATTTTGGTTCCAGGTGGTTTCGGTGAACGCGGTACTGAAGGCAAAATGAAAGCAATTCAATTTGCTCGCGAAAACAAAGTACCATTCTTGGGTATTTGCCTAGGTATGCAACTTGCGGTGATTGAATATGCACGTAACGTTGCCGGTATTGCTGATGCGACTTCTACCGAATTTAACCGTTCAACTAAATCACCACTGATTGGTTTAATTACTGAATGGTTAGATGAACGTGGTGAAGTTCAACAACGTAGTGTTGAATCTGATCTGGGTGGAACCATGCGTTTGGGTGCCCAAAAATCAGAACTGGTTGAAGGTACTAAAACTCGTGAAGTGTATGGTAGTGCGGACATTATTGAACGTCACCGTCACCGCTATGAGATGAACAACCGTTATATTCCTGTGCTTGAAGAAAAGGGCATGAAAATTTCAGGTTATTCACCCGTACAACATTTGGTCGAAACTGTTGAAATTCCTCAACATCCTTGGTTTATTGCTGTACAATTCCACCCGGAATTTACAAGTTCTCCACGTGATGGACATCCATTATTTGCTAGCTTTATTGACGCTGCTAAAAAACAGTATCAAAACACCAAATAATGTTGCTCTAGGAATAAACTAGGAAAGTTTAAATAATGTCGCAATTAAAACCACAAGAAATTGTACGTTTAGGCGATATACAAATGGCAAACCACTTGCCATTTGTATTATTCGGCGGAATGAATGTACTTGAATCTAAAGACTTAGCTTTTGAAATTGCTGAAACTTATGTTGATATCTGTACACGTTTGGATATCCCCTATGTATTTAAGGCAAGTTTTGATAAAGCCAATCGCTCTAGCTTGAACTCTTTCCGTGGCCCAGGTCTGGAAAAAGGTCTTGAGTGGTTAGCGGACATTAAAAAACATTTCAATGTACCGATCATTACCGATGTACATGAACCTTACCAAGCTGCGCCTGTTGCGGAAGTTGCCGATATTATCCAACTTCCCGCTTTTCTGAGTCGTCAGACTGACCTGGTTGAAGCGATGGCAAAAACTGATGCCATCATCAACATCAAAAAAGCACAATTCCTTGCGCCACATGAAATGCGCCATATCTTGCATAAGTGTTTAGAAGCAGGAAACGACAAACTGATTATTTGTGAACGCGGTTCGGCATTTGGTTACAACAACCTGGTTGTAGACATGTTGGGCTTCGACATCATGAAAGAAATGGATGTCCCTGTGTTCTTTGATGTCACGCATGCGCTTCAAACCCCAGGTGGTCGTGCAGATTCTGCAGGTGGACGCCGCGCGCAAATTACCACGCTTGCACGTGCAGGTATGGCAACAGGTCTGGCTGGTTTATTCCTGGAAGCTCATCCAGATCCAGAACATGCAAAATGTGACGGTCCATGCGCACTGCGTATGTCACAGCTTGAGCCGTTCTTGGCGCAATTAAAAGAATTGGATACTTTGGTTAAAGGATTCAAAAAGTTAGATACTCATTGATGCTTTAAATAGCATCTAGTTATTCAATCAACTGAGGAATTGTTCATGAGTCAAATCGTTGACATTCGTGCACGTGAAATTTTGGACTCTCGTGGTAACCCAACCATCGAAGCGGACGTAATCTTAGAATCTGGCGTAGTTGGCCGTGCATGTGCACCATCTGGTGCTTCAACTGGTTCTCGTGAAGCTTTAGAACTTCGTGACGGTGATAAATCACGTTACTTGGGTAAAGGTGTTCGCACTGCTGTTAATAACGTAAATACGTTAATTCGTGATCTTTTAGTCGGTTCTGATGTGTTCGCACAAAAAGAACTTGATGAAAAAATGATTGCACTTGACGGTACTGAAAACAAAGAAAAACTAGGTGCAAACGCAACTTTAGCAGTGTCACTAGCTGCAGCACGTGCAGCAGCGACTGAAAAGAAAATTCCTCTTTTTCAATATATTGCTAACCTTCGTAATAACTCAATCTTGACCATGCCTGTACCAATGATGAACATCATTAATGGTGGTTCACATGCAGACAATAATGTTGATATTCAAGAGTTTATGATTGAGCCTGTGGGTTTCTCTTCATTCTCTGAAGCGTTACGTGCCGGTGCAGAAATCTTCCATTCTTTAAAATCAGTGTTAAAGAAACAAGGTTTAAATACAGCAGTGGGTGATGAAGGTGGTTTTGCACCAAACTTACGCTCAAACGAAGAAGCAATTACAGTCATTCTTGAAGCGATTGGTCAAACTGGTTATAAAGCGGGTTCTGACATCATGCTTGCGCTGGATTGTGCAGCTTCAGAATTCTACAAAAATGGTCAATACATTCTTGCGGGCGAAGGCAACAAAGCATTCACAAGCAATGAATTCTCTGACTATTTAGCTGGTTTGGTAAAACAATACCCAATTATCTCGATTGAAGATGGTTTGGACGAGTCTGATTGGGAAGGTTGGTCTTACTTGACTTCAATCCTGGGCGACAAAATCCAGTTGGTGGGTGATGACTTGTTCGTGACTAATCCTAAGATTTTACAACGCGGTATTAATGAGAAAGTCGGTAACTCGATCTTAATCAAATATAACCAAATTGGTACCTTGACTGAAACTTTAGATGCAATCTACCTTGCGAAAGCAAATGGTTACTCTACTGTGATTTCACACCGTTCAGGTGAAACTGAAGATTCGACTATTGCGGATCTTGCAGTTGGTACAGCAGCGGGCCAAATCAAGACAGGTTCACTTTGCCGTTCTGACCGTGTTGCTAAATATAACCAATTACTTCGTATTGAAGAATTGACTAACGCTGCATATCGCGGTAAAGCTGAATTCAAAGGTTTGAACTAAGCGACTAATGCGATTTATGTTAGATATATTTAACTCCGCTGCGAGTAAAGTATTATTGGGCCTCGCGATCATTTTGATCGCGGGGTTTCAGTACTTATTCTGGTTTGGTGAAGGTGGTTATCATGACCATCAAAAATTAGCCCAAAAAATTCAACAACAAACAGAAATAAATGCGGAATTAAAAGAACGTAACCGTGTCTTGGCTGCTGAAGTTTATGACCTGAAAAATGGTATTGAAGCCATTGAAGAACATGCACGTTTAGACCTGGGTTTGGTCAAACCGCGTGAAACTTTTGTACAAATGAGCATGATTGGTACGCACTATAAACCAATTTATATTGACCCAAATGCCAAAGTCGATTTAAGAACAAATGAAGATGACACTGGAGCAGCACCTGCAAATGCGCCATAAAATTTGGGCGGTTATTCCTGCTGCGGGTTCTGGAAATCGTTTTTCTAAAACTGAACTTAAACAGTATCAGATGATTCAGGGCAAAACTGTATTAGAACATACGGTAAGCCGTTTGAACGATTTGCCGCTGTCGGGTTATGTGCTGGCGATCAGCGTAGATGATTCGGTTGCAAAAACATTAAATTTGGCTCAGCCGGATAAAGCTCATTTTTGTGTCGGTGGGGCAGAACGGGTTCATTCAGTCCTGAATGCGCTGACTTATTTAAGCCAGTTTGCGTCACCTGATGATTTAGTCTTTGTGCATGATGCTGCACGTCCTTGTGTGACCCAAGATTGTTTGAATCATTTAGTGAATACTGCAATACAGGAAAATTGTAGCGCGATTTTGGCAATTCCTGTACGTGATACTTTAAAATTGCTTGAACAAGAAAATAATATTGAGAAAACCGTGAGCCGTGATTATTTGTGGCAAGCACAGACTCCGCAAATTTCAAAGCTGGGCATATTGAAAGACGCAATTGAAAAAGCGTTACAGGATGGCATCACGATTACGGATGAAGCAAGTGCTTTGGAATATGTGGGCGAAACTGTAAAAGTGGTTCAAGGTCGTTCAGATAATATTAAAATTACCTATTCAGATGATTTGGAACTCGCAAAATTAATTTTAACAGTACAAAAATAAAATAAAATTGATGACAGATGTATTATCTGGCTGGCTTTAAATTTATACTTTGCCATCGCATTTAAACACTTAAATATTTCAAATGATACCATCATCCCAGTATCGTTTTTTACGTCACTCTTTACGTGATGGTAGAAGCATTAAACATGATTCCTCCAGATGGGCTAGATTACACTTAGATCCATGGCTACTTTGTTTTCTCTTATTGAATTCAGTGCTGGGATTGATGGTGGTTTATAGTGCAACCATGCAAGATAACAGCATGGTCATCCGTCAAGCCACAAGCTTTGGTGTCGGCTTTATTATCATGTTTATCTGTGCCCAGATTCCACCAAAAGTCTATCAGGCAGCGAGTCCTTATTTTTATATACTCGGCGTAGTGCTGTTGGTACTGGTGCTGATTATTGGTGATACCCGTTTGGGTGCCAAGCGCTGGCTGACTATTCCAGGGATAGGCAGTATGCAGCCCAGCGAGATTATGAAATTCGCTATGCCTTTAATGATGGCCTGGTTTTTTTCTCGTCGTGCTTTTCCACCAACATTTGTTCAGATTGTGATTGGACTCATGCTAATGATGTTTCCTTTTGTGTTGGTGGCTTTGCAGCCCGACCTGAATATTGGACTCATTATTCCCGGTATTTTTGCCTTATTTCTATGTGGAATGTCATGGCGCCTTATTTTGGGTGCATTAACGGCTTTGGCAGTTGCGGCTCCATTAATCTGGATGTTCTTATTACAAACCTACCAAAAGAAGCGGGTGTTAACTTTGTTTGATCCAGAGTCGGATGCATTGGGGGCAGGCTGGAATATTATCCAGTCGAAAATTGCCATCGGTTCTGGCGGTTTAACCGGTAAAGGGTATTTGACGGGGACGCAGTCGCATTTGGGTTACTTACCGGAACATCATACTGACTTTATTATGTCGGCCTATGCTGAAGAATATGGTTTTATCGGGGTGTTTTTATTATTCAGTCTTTTTGCTGCCATTATCATTCGTTGCTTAATGATTGGCTTGAATAGCTTCCATAATTTTGGCCGTTTATTTGCGGGCACCATTGGATTGACTTTCTTTTTCTTTGTGTTTTTAAACTCGGGAATGGCGAGCGGGATTTTACCCGTAACTGGAGATCCATTGCCGCTGATGAGTTATGGTGGTTCAGCTGTTATTTCGTTATTGGCCAGTATGGGCATTGTGATGTCGATTCATACCCATCGTTGATATTAAAAAGCTAGATTTGATCTAGCTTTTTTGTTTTTTGGGAGAAATAAAATGGATTTATTTGAACAATCGATGAGAATGATTAATGAATTAAATCAAGAGCTATCACAGTCTGAATTCGTAGATGGCGGGCTACGCTTAGATTTAGTATATCAATGTTGTGATATATCGATTGAACATGGATTAGCTGTTAAAACATTATTAGAAGCTGAACTGTTTACATCAGCTCTTGCAGTATTTCGCACACAATTTGAATCTTTAGTGCGTGCTTATTGGATATTATTTGCAGCAACGGATGAGCAAGTAATTGAGTTGGGTAGGTTGGATTCAATAGAGCAGTTCACGTTAAAAGAACATAAAAGTATTGGCCGTTTTACTGCGACACCAATGATTGAAGCTTTGAAGGAAATTCAAGAAATAAAGCATATTGTTTCGCAACTCGAAGAGTTCAAGCTGTTCTCTTTAGATTATCTCAATTCAATTGTACATAGTGGGAAGCAAACATTTTTGCGTCACACATTTGGCCTGAGTGATGAACACAAAAAAATGATTATTAAGCAATCTAACAATTTAACGATGATGGTTGCATAAATTTATTTAAAGCATACTTTGCCTGATCGTCAAAAGCTCATTCAGGTTTTTATTCAAAAGTATCGTGAATGTTTTATGTTACCTGAAGATATATCAGAAGAAGAACGACAAAAAATTTTAGCGCGTTATAAATAGACATAAAAAAGCCCTCAATCGAGGGCTTTTTGACAATCAATGTTTAGGTGAAGAACCAGGTGTAATAACCCCAAAGCATCAGTGGCCATGCCAGAAATGGGCTAAATAACCATTTCCATAACCAGAACTTTGGAATAAAACCCATGCCATGAATAAAGCCACCTGAAATACCGATCATGATATACATCATGGTGCGGTGACTATATTCACCATTTGCATCTAACATCATCGCTGGATGAATCATTAAAACGCCTGCAAGCGGCAATGCCAACAAAAAGGAAATCGCCATTGCAAACTTGTTCGGCTTTATGATCTCTGCTGCTATTGCGACTTCAGTCATTTTTTATTCCTCGTCCAAATCGTGATGGTGTTCGATGTAAAGGGCGCTGAGTACACCTGCAAAACACGCCATTAAAACGCCAAGAATCCAAGCGAAATACCACATATCTATTCTCCTTGCACACAAGCCTAGTAAAGGCTGTGTGAATTATCCTGAACGTGTTTATTGGTGATCACACCCCACATTTTGTAGTAACACCAAGTGGTGTAACACAAGATCAGTGGGACGAAAATACAAGCGGCTACAGTCATTACAGTAAGGGTGTTTTTACTTGAAACCGCATCCCACATGGTGAGGCTGATCGCTGGATTAAGGCTGGATGGCATTAAGAACGGGAATAATGCAAAACCGGCAGTGAGGATTGAGCCGACGACAGCAAGACTTGAACCTAAAAAGCTGAAACCCGCCTTATCTTTACCCGCAGCAAGCACCACGATGATGCCGCCAAGAATACCCGCAACTGGTGCAAGCATAGTGATTGGGTAAGTTGAGTAGTTGTTCATCCATCCGTGGTTGCCATTGGTAAGCACTTCTTTGGCCAGTGGGTTTGCAACGCCATTGGTATCAAATGGTTGTACCAATGTATAACCTTCAATCCCACCGAAGTATAACCATGCACCTGCACCCAAGAAGCATACTAAGAACAGCATGCCCATCATTTGAGTGGCCTTGGCTGAGCGTGCACGTAAATCGCCATCGGTACGAAGCATGAGCCATGCACCACCGTGTGCACAAAGCATTGATAAGCTGACTAAACCGCAAATCACTGCAAATGGATTCAGCAGGGCAAAGAAGCTACCTGTATAGGTTGATCGCACAGTTTCATCTAGGGTAAATGGAACACCTAAGAACATGTTGCCGAATGCGACACCAAAGACTAATGCTGGCACAGCACCACCGACAGCTAAACCCCAATCCCAAGACGTACGCCATTTGGTATTTTCTAGTTTAGAGCGGTAGTCAAAACCGACAGGTCGCAAAAATAGGGCGAACAAGACCAGAAGCAGCGCCCAATACATGCCAGAGAAGGCAGTGGCGTAAACCATAGGCCATGCAGCAAACAGTGCACCACCGGCAGTAATAAACCAGACCTGGTTACCATCCCAGTGTGGGGCAATGGTATTGATTGCCGCACGACGCTCGTTATCATTTTTGCCTACGAATGGCATAATGGCCATTGAGCCCATGTCAAAACCATCGGTGAGGGCGAAGCCAATCAGCAATACGCCAACCAGTACCCACCAGATAATTTTGAGAAGTTCATATTCGATCATGATTGAGCCTCTCCAGATACGCCTTCAGGAAGAACAGTGTTGTCTTGCTCAGCTTCTACTTGAGCATTTGGTTTCTCGAAATGGTATTTACCAGTATGTAAAGAACTTGGACCTAAGCGAGCGAACTTGATCATCAGGTACATCTCGATAATAAGAAGTACGGTATAGAACGCTGCAAGTGCGATGATTGAACCCCAAATATCACCAGTGCTTAGACTTGAAGCAGAGAGATGGGTTGGTAAAACTTCACCAATGGTCCACGGTTGACGGCCACCTTCAGCGACATACCAGCCAGTTTGTGTCGCGATCCAAGGCAATGGAAGCCCGTAAAGTGCAAATCTAAGCAACCATGGTTTGTTTTCCGCATTGCGTTTAGCCACGGCATAAGTTGCAAGGATGAATAGAAGCAACATTAAGAAACCAGAAGCAACCATGGCACGGAACGAGAAGAACAAGGCAGTTACGTTAGGAATGGTATCTTTGGTTGCAGCTTTGATGTGCTCTTCAGAAGCATCCACGACATTTGCTGTATATTTTTTAAGAAGTAAGCCATAACCCAAGTCTTTTTGGTTTTCCTTGAAAGAAGCCATAAGTGCTGGAGAACGGTCGCCTGCACGAAGTTTTTCAAGTTCGGCATATGCAGTCATACCATTACGAATACGGACTTCATGTTGAACCATTAAGTCTTTCAGACCAGTGACTTCTTTATCTAAAGAACGTGTCGCGATAATCCCCATTACATATGGGATTTTGATGGCGTAATCGGTGCGTTGTTCTTCCTGATTAGGAATACCGAACAATGTAAATGGCGCAGGTGCCGGGTGAGTTTCCCATTCCGCTTCAATCGCAGCTAGTTTGGTTTTTTGCACATCACCCAATTCATAACCTGATTCATCACCCAGTAAAATTACAGAAAGTGTAGAGGCTAAACCAAAGATTGCAGCAATCGCGAAAGAACGGCGTGCAAAAGGCAGATCACGTTTTTTGAGCATGTAATAGCTAGAAATTGCCAGAACGAAAACTGCCCCAGTCACATAACCTGAAGATACCGTATGGACAAATTTAACCTGAGCCACCGGGTTGAAAATCAGTGCGCCGAAATCAACCAGTTCCATACGCATGGTTTCAAAGTTGAACGCTGCACCGACCGGATTTTGCATCCAGCCATTGGCAACTAAAATCCAAAGTGCTGACATGTTGGAACCGAGTGCAACCAGCCAGGTCACGCCTAAATGCTGGGCTTTGGAAAGTCGATCCCAGCCAAAGAAGAATAGACCAATAAAAGTCGATTCTAAAAAGAATGCCATGAGGCCTTCAATAGCAAGTGGCGCACCGAAAATGTCACCGACATAATGCGAATAGTACGCCCAGTTTGTACCGAACTGGAATTCCATGGTTAAACCGGTCGTTACCCCTAAAGCGAAGTTAATACCGAAGAGTTTGCCCCAGAATTTGGTCATGTCCTTGTAAATTTCTTTACCGGAAATCACATAGGTGGTTTCCATAATGGCAAGAATAAAAGCCAGACCAAGAGTAAGAGGTACAAATATAAAGTGATACAACGCGGTCATTGCAAATTGGAACCGCGAAAGATCGACCACGCTTTCAGAAATCATCAACGTGTCTCCTTGATTGGGGAAGGACTGCCGGCAATACGCTCGGCAACTTGAGAGTCAAAATTTTTGGGAATAGTGGGGGCGTCGAACCAGATATGTTTAATCGTCAGTAAGAGAGCAATCTTAATTATTAATATGATTGTGATCTCGCGAACTAATCGTTGATTAAAATCTTTGGGTATTAAGCTCATGTGAATAAGCCTACTTTTAAAACATAATGTATATTATTAAACAAAAAGTAACTAAAAATAAATAGATTAAACAGTTAAAATAAAAATATATTATTAAAGATAATTAAAACAATAACTTAAATTAATGTTGTGTTAAAAAATAAACTAATTTTTATTATTTTAAAGTTGACTAAAATGCTGTGTATTAATGTTTTTAATCCCGACTAAAATGGTCATGTATTATATTTAAAGTTGACTAAAACAGTTATGTTTAATATTTAAAATCAGACTAAAATAGTCTGAATTATTAAAAACGTTATTTTAAAATAATATTTATGAAATGAGATTGATTTGTATTTTAATTAAAATACAGATTTTAAAAAGAGAAGAATACTAAGGACGAGGGAATAAGGGTAAAAGAAGACATTGGATATTTTATTTATGAAAGCAGTTATGAGAATATGATTTAAATAAAAAGACCGCCCCGAGGCAGTCTCATGTTAATGATTTTAAATTTTAGAGCCAGATTTATACAAGTTGAATTTTAGAATTTGATTTCCATACCTAGGCCGTAAACACTTTCATCAGCGTTACCTTTTTTAGGTGAGTTATCCCATTCACGCTGAATTGCGTTAGCAAACAATTTAGTTTGGCTGTTTAATTTGTAATCTGCTCCAATACCCCATTGGTCTACAGAGCTATCACCCGATGCACCACCCAGTACTGCATAGTCAGTATCCGCTTGTTGATATTGGGCTTTAAACGTCCACGGTGTATTTGCAAGTTTGTAAGTTGCAGAGATTAACCAGGCATCTTCTTCTACTTTATTATAGTCACCTGCATAAGCGGGTGTAACCGAAAAGGCTTCAAGATTGGTGTAATCTGAAATTTCAGCAGTTTGCCACATTGCACCTAGATATAAGCCAGTCGCACCAATTTTACCCAAGTCGAAAGAACCACCAACACGGATGGCATCAGCCGGCGCATTTGAGATACCCACAGCAGCGAAGTCGCCTACAGATTTGAAGTTGCCTGCAATAACACCTTCGAAGCCTAGATCTTTATTGGCATAAGAAATTGAGGTAGAGATACCATCACCAATGCTGTCACGTGCTCCATCAGTATATTTAGTTGTTTCAGTGGTAGATTCACCTTGTTGAGCTTGAAGCGCAAATACTACGCCACCCATCAGTTTAGGATCGGTTTCAATACCAATAACATTTTCTACACGTTCTTCGCCGTACATCATTTCTTTAATGTCAGCGTGTGCATAGTCATTAAATACATCACGGTAGCCACCCGCAGCGTCTTTAAATGGGGTATCCATAATGCCGGCTTTTAAAGTACCCAGATTTTCCCACTTTAAACCGGCGAAAATATTACGTTTTTTAAATACATCATCACCACCATCGACATCAATTTCCCATTCGGCCTGGTAAATGGCAGCGAGTTGATCGGTTAGTTTTTCCTCACCTTTCACCCCAATACGTGAAGCATTTGAATTGACTTCTGTTTTGTCATCTTTTCCATCATCATAGCTGTCAACACTGACATTTACTTTACCGTACAAAGTAGGTGCTGCCTGTGCTGCACTCATCCCCATAGTCGCTACAACAGCAGCGAGAAGCAATTTATTCATTAAGATTTCTCCAAAACACGGTTCTAAATGGCATTCGCCTGACCTGACACTTCTTTTTAGTTTGCTTAAGTACAAAAAGTTGCAGAAGCTCACCAACTTGCTTTGCAGTATCTGTAATGTTTGTGACAGCGAAGTGAACAATAAATGACAGTTTGGTGAAGCATTTGGAGGGATCTTTAAATTAATTTTTCTTTTTTTATTCTGCATTTATAAAAAAAGGAGCCGAAGCTCCATTTCTTGAATTGATTTAAATCAAAGTGCGGCTTTAATTTTTTCAGCCAGAGCTTTAATTTTTTCTTGATCACCCATGTGCAAAGCATGTTTGCCCAACTCATGAACCGAACTTGGAATGAGGTGGAAATGCACATGCGGAACAGTTTGACCCGCAGATGCCCCAGATAGCTGCATGAGTACAATGCCTTTGACATCAAGTGCTGTTTTCATCGCTTGTGCAATTTTTTGCACAATCTGAATGGTATAGGCAGCAGCTTCAGGCGGCAGATCAAGCAATGTTATTGCAGGGGTTTTAGGGATCACCAGGGTATGACCTTCAGCTTGTGGCATGATGTCCATAAAAGCGAGGACTTGATCGTCTTCATACACTTTAATTGCAGGAATTTCGTTGCGGATAATTCGTGCAAAAATATTTTGATCATCGTAAAGCATGCTTAATCCTTGAAAGTGATTTGAACTGTAATTATTTACAGTTCAATTCTTTCTGACGATCTTTGATCGCGTCAAGTCGTTGTTGCTCTTTTTCTGAAAATTTTGGTTTAGTTGTATAGCAATTATCATTGCCAAACTTCGCCTTGGCATCAGGGTCTTTAAAGCAAAAACCTTTAGATGCGTAAATGACATCATGGTCGTTCTTCAATTTTTGACATTCTTGCTCTGCAGTCGCTGCAAAAGCATTTGCCCCAATAAAAGTTGCAACACTAGCAAATACTGCAACACTCAACTTAGTCATGAGAGTTTCCTCTGTAAGAACATTGTGTATAACATATAATCACAATATTAGGTTTCGTTATCATTATTCAATGGCGAGTTATTACTCAAGTGTAATTTTACTCCATGATTCATACATTTTCACAGCGCTAGAAAAGTCACTGTCTTTTTCTGATAAATCACTAGAAGCCTGGATTAAACTTTGAGTGAGGGCAATGACTGGCGCAGAGAGTTTGGCTTCACGAACCAGGTCTAAAGCAATACCGGTATCCTTGGCCAATAATGGCAGGGCAAAGGTCAGCGGGAAACTACGGTTTAAGATACGCTGCGGTAAAACAGTTTCCGTAACGCCACTTTTACCGCTAGATGCATTAATACAATCCAGGGCTTCGTTCAGGTTTACACCATGCGCTTTAAGGGCAGTAAAGCCTTCAGCAACTGAACAAAGGTTTACAGCCAATAACATATTGTTAACCGCTTTAACTGCAAATCCTGCACCCGGGCCACCAACATGCTTAATCAGTTTGCCAACGGCTTGAATGGCAGGCAGTGCTTTTTCGAAAGCGCTGGCTTCACCGCCAATCATCACGGTTAAAGTCGCACTTTCAGCACCAATGGTTTGACCACTCACCGGTGCATCAAGGAAATCTACATGTTGTAATTTGAGTTGCTGTGCCAGATTTTTTGCAGATTCAGGAACACCACTGGTGCAATCGACCCATACAGCGCCAGACTTGATCTGAACCGATGCAATGAGATCTTCCACTTCTTTGCTGGTCGGCAGGCAAGAGAAAATAATGTCTGCTTGAACGGCCTGTTTCAATTCAACTGCCTGAGTGCCATATTCAGCAGCATGTTGCTTGGCTTTTTCGAAATTACGGTTCCATACATAAACCGTGTCGAAATGTTTAGGTAAATGTGCCGCCATACGGTAACCCATAGCACCTAAGCCGATGAATGCAACTGACTGAATCATGATGTTTCCTTTATATTCTGCTTGATCGGTGTTTTAGCCAGGTGGTCATAAATGGCCAGAACTCATTGGCACTGGCTCGGCTCGACATCAGCCCCAAATGACCACCCGGGATAAGAGTAAACGTGACATCCTGGCTATTTGTCAATTCAATTAAAGGCTTAACGGCATCTTCAGAAACAATCTGATCGCTACGACCCGCACCTACCAATAAAGAGCACTCAATATTCTTTAATTCAATATTTTTATCTTGTAATTGGATAACGCCGTTTTTTAGTGGATTTTGTAGCCAGACATTAAAAATCATGTCCTGATTGATCCCACCGGGATAATCAATCATGCGGTTAAGGAAATGCCCCATAGTGGCGTGTTCATATAAAATTTCCGGATTATCCAGATTAAGCAGCAGCTGCTTTTGGCTTTGAATCCATCCCAGCGGGTCTATAATTTTAAACCCGAATGCATTGAGTAATCCGGGAGTATGGATCAGAGACTTAGGTAAAGTTTCAGAATAGATTTTGTTTTGCAGCGCTTTATTTTTGGCAATCAGCTGATTGGCCTTTTGAAAAAGCTTGCCGGTACGACCCGAGGCATGACTGTCTACCGGACTACCCAATACAATCAAATTTTTAACGTGGTTCGATTTATGTAATGCACAATACAACATGACAAATACACCGGACATGCTCCAGCCATGCAGTGAGATTTCATCGCTGTTTGAATGCTGACGAATCTGTTCAATGCAATGTGGAATGGCATCATCAATAAATGACATGAAGTTGAGGAAACGATCTTTATAGTTGTATTGACCCCATTCGACTAGATAGACATCAAAACCACTGTTTTGAAAATGCTTTACCAATGAGCGGTAGGGGTACAAGTCATAAATGGCCATGTTGATGGCAAGCGGTGCAACAAAGACTAACGGTTCTTTAAATTGTTTGTCCGGTGAGGCGTAATAACGCACACGGGTTTGTTTATATTCTGCAATGACTTCATAAGGCGTGGTTTGCGATAGAACCAGCGATTTTGAATTGAATAAACTGGTCGACAGGTTTTTGAGTTTACTTTTCTGTTTGGCAATTTTATTTTTAACTTGAATCATTGCTGCAGGTACTAACATATGAGTGGATTGATCGAAGTGTAAGCGATATTTATGCATTATACCTTGACCTTAAATGCCATAGGCGCTCAAAATGTTGGCAATTATTAGCAACAGTAGTCCAGGACTGGGTAGGAAAGATGAGCCAACAAGACGACATTGAATACCAATTAGATACTTTAGCCATTCGTACAGGTCATACACGTAGTTTTGAAGGTGAGCATGGCGAGCCAATTTTCCTGACCTCTTCATTTGTCTATGAAAATGCAGCAGAAGCAGCCGCTAAATTTTCCGGTCAAGAACCGGGAAATATTTATTCGCGTTTTACCAATCCGACTGTAGCAATGTTCGAAAAGCGTTTAGCTGCCCTGGAAGGTGCTGAACGTGCTGTGGCAACCAGTTCTGGTATGGCAGCCATTATGGCTGTTGCAATGTCATATTTGAAATTGGGCGATCATGTCATCTGTTCACGTGCTGTATTTGGTTCGACTGTATCCTTGTTTGAAAAATACGTGGCTAAATTTGGCGTAACTGTCGATTTTGTTGACTTGACAGATTTGCAGGCATGGAAAAATGCTATCAAGCCTGAAACCAAATTACTGTTTGTAGAATCTCCATCCAACCCGCTTGCTGAAGTTGCCGATGTTCAGGCCTTGGCAGATCTTGCTCATACCAATGGTGCATTGCTCGCCATTGATAACAGTTTTTGTACCCCGGTGTTGCAACAACCGATTAAATTTGGTGCGGACTTGGTGGTTTACTCTGCAACTAAATATCTTGATGGTCAAGGCCGTGCTTTAGGCGGCGCCGTGGTGGGTAATCACAAACTGCTTGAAGAAGTATTCGGTTATGTACGTACCACCGGTCCATCAATGAGCCCATTTAATGCATGGGTATTCTTGAAAGGTTTAGAGACTTTACGTTTACGTATGCGTGAACATTCAGCAAGCGCACAGAAACTGGCTGAATTTTTGAACAGCCACGAAAAAGTTGAAAAAGTGTATTACGCCGGTTTAACTTCACATGTGGGTCATGAACTTGCGGCAAAACAGCAAACTGGTTTTGGCGGTATTGTTTCATTTGAAGTCAAAGGTGGTCGTGAAGGGGCTTGGAAAGTCATCGACAATACCCAGTTTATTTCTATTACCGGTAATTTAGGTGATGCGAAATCGACAATTACTCACCCAGCGACCACAACTCACGGTAAACTCTCACCGGAAGCCAAAGAAGCTGCAGGTATTCGTGAAGGTTTAATTCGTGTATCTGTTGGCTTAGAAGATATTGATGATATTATTCGCGACATTCGTCGTGGTTTAGATTTAATCTAATTTATAAACATTAATTTAGAAATTGATTGTTCGGAGAATTTTATGAACATTAATATGTTGATGCAACAAGCGCAGCGCATGCAGAAAGATGTTGAAAACAACATGAAAAAAGCCAAAGAAGAGCTTGCTCAAACTGAAGTTCATGCTGAAGCAGGCGGCGGTTTGGTGAAAGTGACCATGACTTGTCGTAACGTGGTAAAACGTATCGAAATCAGTCCTGAGCTTCTTCAAGATGATGCCGATATGATTGAAGACTTAATTGCTGCTGCAATGAATGATGCGGCGCGTCAGGCGGAAGCGATTTCTGAAGAACGCATGAAAGCGGCTAACTCTGGTATGGGCTTGCCACCAGGCCTTGCCGGTTTATTCTAAGGAATACGTTTAGTGTTTAGTGATCGATTTGATCAACTGGTACAAGCTTTACGTATTTTGCCAAGTGTTGGGCCGAAATCGGCTCAGCGCATGGCATTGCACCTGATCATGAAAAATAGAGAAGGTGCAGTCGGCTTGGCACATGCCTTAAATGAAGCAACCACCTATATCCATGAATGTAGTGTTTGTCATTCACTGACTGAAAATGAAGTGTGTGATATTTGCCTTTCACATGAACGTGATGATCAGCTGCTATGCGTAGTTGAATCACCTGCAGATGTGATGGCGATTGAACAAAGTGGCAGTTTTCGGGGTAAGTATCATGTCTTGGGTGGGCATTTATCGCCACTTGACGGGATTGGACCGGAAGAAATTGGGATTCCATATCTGATTCAGCGCTTGAGTCAGGGCAATGTTTCTGAAGTGATATTAGCCACCAACGCCACTGTAGAAGGTCAGGCAACTGCACATTACTTGGTTGAAGCCACCAAGCATTTACCGCTGCAAATGACCCGTATTGCTCAAGGTGTTCCTCAAGGAGGAGAACTTGAATATGTGGATAGTCATACTTTGAGTCAGGCGGTTCATAACCGGATGCGTATGAAATAAGTGCAATGGTGCTTATTTCATCACTTTAATAAGCTGGAATGTTGAGTTTTCCTAGCTTTAATTCAGCTTAAACTTATATAAAAAACATATAAAAGCGCTTTACATTTTCAATTAAATACTAAAAATAGAGTGAATAAGCCTACTAGATGTAAAATTTGTTATATCTAAATGCTATATATCGGTTAATATACTTTGAAAGAGAATCTGATTTTAGACTCGGTAATATGTTTCAGTTCATTCAGCACCAAAAAGACTTAGAAAATATTTTGCATTTGATGGGTCAGACATCCATTTACGGATTAGACACAGAATTCATCAAAGTGGATACCCTTTGGCCTAAATTAGGTGTATTTCAAATTAATGTTGCAGGTCAGGTCTTTTTGCTTGATGGGACAAGTCTGGATTTGTCTGCATTTTGGAAAAAACTGTTTCATGCTCAACAAAATATATTCCATGCCTGTAGTGAAGACATCGATCTGATTTATCACTATGCACAGCAAAAAAGCTTAAGTAATGTCTTTGATACCCAAGTGGGCTTGTCTTTTCTTGGGCATGGACTGCAAGTCAGCTATCAAAATGCATTGAAACAAATCCTTGATGTCGATATTGATAAAGATCAGACGCGATCTGACTGGTTGGCACGTCCGCTTAGCCCGGAACAGCTGAGCTATGCAGCCAATGATGTGCTGTATTTGATGAATTTATCCAATAAAATTCAGCATGAATTAACCGATAAAAATTTACTTGAGTTTACGCTTGAAGATTGCCGTCATCTGACCCATGAGATTGGTCAGGAAACCCCGTTGGAATTGCTCTACCATGATGTGGGCAATTACCGGCATTCGCGCCGTCAACTGATGCAGTTACAGCAACTGGCGGTGTGGCGTGAGCAGATGGTTAAAGCGCTGAATTATCCGCGTAGCTTTATTCTGAAAAATTCCAGCATGATTGATTTGGTGGAAAAGAATCCGCGTAATCATTTCCAGTTATCCAGCATTAAAGATATCCGTCAAAATATCGTGCGCGATCATGGCAAGACTATTTTAGATCTATTGAAATTCTTACCCGAGCAGGCAGAATGGCCACTGCGTATGGCCCGGCCAATTCGTCATTCCTCAAAAGATATTGGTGAAAAGGTCGATAAAGTTATTCAGGCGGTCGTAGACGAAACCACAGTGCCAAAAGAAGTGCTGATGCGTAAAAAATGGCTGAATGCATTGTATCAGCATGTGGTCTTTCATAATGATGAGCAGGATTTGCCGGCTTATCTTTTAGGATGGCGCTATGAGCTGTTAACTAAGCCACTGATTGATGTTCTGCATGCTGACGAGCAATATCTGTCTACCCAAATGAAGGTGATGGAATAATTTTTAAACAGATTGATTAAAGAATTAGCGTTTATACAAAATCAAGACTGATGCGTTAATAATCACTAATGTATCCGTCTTTTTTTTGCTGTATGCTTAAGCCAAGTTTTATGAGTACTGTTTCAACTATGCATTGTTCAATTTTCAAATCTAGCAAAAAAGATGAAATGTATCTTTACATTGCCCGTCCTGAGCCAACTGAAAACGAAGCAGAAGCAGCAAGTCCGCTTGAAATTTTACCAGAACCGATGCGTGTTGCATTTGGGCGTGCGACTTTTGTGATGGATTTAGAACTGTCTGAAAACCGTAAATTGGCACGTGTAAATGTGCTGCATGTGATTGACTCAATTCAAACCAAAGGCTTCTTTATTCAAGTGCCGCCAGAAGGTTTAATCAATCCGAATGAACCTGCCCCAGAAGGGCTTCGCGGTGCTTAAAGTCGATTCAGGAGTTGCACGATGAATAGTTTTCTTTCACTACTAGATTCAATTCCTGAAGACAGCATCGCTGTCACGGTTTATGTATTGGGAAGCATAATTATTCTTTGGGCGTGGTATGCGATTGCAAAACGCTTGCCTCAACCTTTGGGCGGAATCACGTGGATCATTGGATTTGCGATTTTACTGACGCCTACAGTGTCTGAAGGAAATAATGCTTCCATCGCCCCGGCAATTTTTGGGCTGTTATTTGGCGTTTTAACCAAAGAAACTGTGTTGGTCTGGTCAAATGCTTCCCTTATTTTATTTGTTGTGGGACTGGGTCTGGTGGTTGGCTATTTATGGTCAAGATACACCGCCCACAAAGCAAAAATTGTAGTACGCAAAAATAGTTCACCGCTTTAAATAAAACAATAAGGTTAAATCATGTCTGTGGATACTCAACAATTTTCTGGTACAGATCAGTACATTGCGACTGATAGTTTAAAACTTGCCGTAAAAGCTGCGCGCGCATTGCAAAAACCACTTTTGGTTAAAGGTGAGCCGGGTACAGGTAAAACTTTACTTGCAGAACAGGTCGCTGAAAGTTTGGGGCTTGAGCTGATTACCTGGCATATCAAGTCAACCACCAAGGCACAGCAAGGTTTGTATGAATACGATGCTGTATCACGCTTACGTGATAGCCAACTCGGCGATGATCGTGTTTATGACATTAAAAACTACATCAAACCTGGAAAATTGTGGGAAGCGTTCACGCGTGAACAACGCTGTGTATTGTTGATTGATGAAATTGACAAGGCAGACATCGAATTTCCAAACGACCTGTTGCATGAGCTCGACAAAATGTCGTTCTTTGTTTATGAAACCGGGGAAACCATCACCGCGACGCAACGTCCGATTGTGATTATCACCTCAAATAATGAAAAAGAATTGCCGGATGCATTCTTGCGCCGTTGTTTCTTCCATTATATTGAATTCCCTGATGAAGCGACCATGCGCGAGATTATTGATGTGCATTTCCCGCAGGTTTCATCGGCTTTGGTCAACGAAGCTTTGCAAGTTTTCTTTAAACTTCGCCAGATTCCGGGTTTAAAAAAGCCACCTTCAACTTCTGAACTGATTGACTGGTTAAGCTTGCTGATGGCAGATGATATGCCTGAAGACGTATTGCGTAACCATGATAAATCCAAAGCCATTCCGCCACTGTATGGTGCGTTGATTAAAAACGAGCAAGATGTACAGTTGCTTGAGCGTTTAGCCTTTATGTCACGTCGTTAACATTATATTGTACAGAAAGGTATTAATAGCAAATGGAAAAAATTTATTGTCATCATTTAATTGAAGTTAAAAATCCCTTGAATGAAAAGGAATGTTTTTTAGATTATATTTTGTGTAATGACTTTTCAGTTCAATTTTTGAGTGAAAATTGTTTTACTGTTAGTAATGGGGAGAGTTACTTAACTGCATTTGAGAATGGTGAGATAAAATTTAAAGCGAACAAAGTTAGAGATTGGGAAAAATTTTATATTTTAGATCAAAATTCTATAATTTTTTGTGATTTAGCTATTAAGAAAAGACTGAAAGATTCCAAAAAAAATCAAATAGAGGAAACTAGTTTAATAATATTTGATAATAAGATACATATTGCTTTGGGAGCAGATATACTAACCCCATCATATATGCCCCCTAGTATTATTGAAGATAATTTTTGTAATATAAAATATAAAACTTTGAATAATAGTCTGAAATTAAGTTATAGAAAGGAATTAATTTACTTTTGTGTGTATGGAAAGCAAGAATATTATGATTGTTTTAAATTGGCTTTGGAGTCATTGATTAAATTTGGCAAGTATACAGGTGATATTTTAATAAAATGTGATAATTTGGATTTAGTAAAAAAAATAACAAACCAATATGAAAATAGTTTTTTCTACAGTAAAATTGATGAATCCTATGGAATTTTTAATAGGTATCATTTAAATGAAGATATTTTAAATAATTATGATTCCATTGTGTATTTTGATTCTGACATATTGACTATAAATAATATATATAATTTTTTTTCTAGAATAGATTCTAATAGTGATTTGGTTGTATATAATGAATTTAATGATGAAGATAGAAATAAAAAAATTCTTTCAAATAATTCTTGGTTTGGTTTAAATTATGTTAGTTATATTTCTCATGATTGTCATAAATATGTTTTAAATTCTGGTTTTTTTATAATTAATAATTTAAACAAAGTAAAGCCTATTTTTAATCGTGTTCTTGCATATAGTAAATGGATAAAAAAGTATGGCGATCAACCATTTCTCAATATTTCACTTTATAATAGTGACTTAATTGTAACAGAACTTAAATATGATAATGGATTAGCTTTTTCTAGATCCCTGTATGAATTTTATAAAAATTTAGATAAATCCCTTATTCATTTTAATTCTGGTGTAGGTAATCTTTCTAAGTTGGATTTGTTAACTGATTCCTTTAAGTATCTCAATAAAGATTTTGCACGTCTGGAATAGCCTAATATGTTTGTGCGATTGTTTTATACCTTACGTAAATACGGCATACCGGTATCAACACGTGAACTGATTGACCTGAATGAAGCGGTTGCGTCTGGTCTGGTTTTTGCCGATCAGGACGAGTTCTATCAGCTGGCAAAAACCGTCATGGTCAAAGATGAACGTTTCTTTGACAAGTTTGACCGTGCCATGAAAGATTACTTTGATGGCATCTCGACTTTTGATCTGGATGATTTGCTCAATCAGGTGCATAAACTGCCAAAAGACTGGTTCGACCTTGAGCTTCTGGAAAAGCATCTGACGCCTGAACAGCGCGAAGAGCTTAAAAAAGCCGGTTCTCTTGAAGAGCTGATGAAGATGCTGGAAGAGCGTCTTCGTGAGCAGCACAAGAAGCATCAGGGCGGCAACAAGATGATTGGTACGGGTGGCACGTCGCCATTTGGTGCTTATGGAGATCATCCTGAAGGTGTGCGCATTGGTGGGCCGGGACGTAAACGTTCAGCGGTCAAAGTCTGGGAACAGCGCAAATATCAAAATCTCGATGACGAACAGATTTTAGGTACACGCCAAATGCAGATGGCGCTGCGCCGTTTGCGTAAATTTGCCCGTCAAGGGGCTGCTGAAGAACTGGATATTAACGGTACGATTCGTGAAACGGCGAAGCAGGGCATTTTAGATGTACAACTGGTGCCTGAACGTCGTAACCGCATTAAAGTGCTGATGTTGTTTGATGTTGGTGGATCAATGGATTCACACATCGCCCAATGTGAAAAACTGTTCAGTGCGGCCAAAACAGAATTTAAAACTTTAGAGTATTTCTATTTCCATAATTGTCTGTACGATTATGTGTGGAAGGACAATATCCGTCGTTCCAACACGCGCATGAACACCTGGGATTTATTTAACACCTATGGTCGCGACTATCGGGTAATTGTCGTGGGCGATGCCAGTATGGCACCTTATGAGCTAAGCTCGGCGGGTGGGTCTGTTGAATATATGAATGATGAAGCGGGCAATGTCTGGTTGCAGCGTTTACGTCAGCATTTTGAAAAAACTGCATGGCTGAATCCTGAAGAAGACCGTTATTGGCATTACACCCATACCATTGGTCAAATTAAGCAGATTTTTGAAGATCATATGTATCCAATGACCTTGAAAGGTGTGGAAGATATGACAAAGTATTTATCTCGCTAAGCATAATAAAACTCAACGCACTGGTTTTAAATGAAGGAATTGGAAAATGACTCATCAAATTAATGGTATCCCATTACCCAATGAAGAAGGTTTCTTTGGACAATATGGGGGTCAATTTATTCCACCTCATTTAAAAGAGGCGATGGATGAAATTAATGTGGCGTATGAGCAAATTCGCCATACTGCAGAATTTCAAAATGAACTGACAGATTTGTTTGCCAATTATGTCGGTCGTCCAAGTCCGCTGTTTCATGCCAAACGTTTGTCCGATCAATTGGGTGGTGCGCAAATTTACCTGAAACGTGAAGATTTAAACCACACTGGCGCACACAAAATTAACCACTGCCTAGGCGAAGCTTTACTTGCCAAATACATGGGTAAAACTAAAGTGATCGCAGAAACCGGTGCAGGGCAGCATGGTGTAGCATTGGCTACTGCATGTGCCTTAGTCGGCATTCCGTGTGAAATTCACATGGGCCAAGTGGATATTGAAAAAGAACATCCAAACGTCGTGAAAATGAAAATTTTGGGTGCAACCCTGATTTCTGTCACACGCGGTACGGCAACCTTAAAAGATGCAGTCGATAGTGCGTTTGAAGAATATCTGAAAGATCCGAAAAACTTTATCTATGCCATTGGTTCAGTGGTTGGACCGCATCCATTCCCGAAAATGGTGCGTGATTTCCAGTCTATTATTGGTGATGAAATTAAAGTTCAAACCCATGACCGTTTCGGTTCGAATCCAGATTACATCGTGGCTTGTGTCGGTGGTGGTTCAAATGCAATGGGTGCGTTCACCGCATTTTTAAATGAATCCGATGTGAAACTTGTGGGTGTAGAACCTGCAGGACATGGTCTAGATACCAATATGCATTCTGCAACCTTGACTTTGGGTAAGCCGAGTCAGCTGCATGGCATGGCGTGTTATGTGCTTGAAGATGAGCAGGGTGAACCTTTACCCGTACATTCAATTGCTTCTGGCTTGGATTATCCGGGGGTAGGTCCACAGCACAGCTTTCTGAAAGACTTGGGTCGTGTGGAGTACTCCACCGCAACAGATCAGGAATGTCTGGATGCCTTTATGACATTGTCACGTGTAGAAGGCATTGTACCTGCGCTAGAAAGTTCACATGCTGTAGCATGGGCGATACGTGAAGCACCTCAAATGGAAAATGATGTAAAAATCGTGGTGAACTTATCTGGTCGTGGTGATAAAGACTCTGATTATGTGGCGCAAAAATTAGGCTTAAACTAGCGCATATTCCCTTCCTTTTTAAGCGAAAGCTTAGGATGAGGTAATTTGCCTCTCCTAACCCTTCTCCTAAAAGGAGAGCGCTTAACGCCTAATATAGCTCACATAAAAAAACCTCTCGTTTTGAGAGGTTTTTTTTATTGGATTTAAGCGTTTAACTGGCAATATATTGTTGCAGCTGATCAATCAATTTACGCTGATCATCCATGACGGCTTTGACTAAGTCTCCAATTGAGATCAAGCCGATGAGTCTGTCATTTTCCACAACAGGAAGATGACGTAAATGGCGATCTGTCATCAGATCTAGGCAAGTTTCAACACTGGTCGATTTGGTCACGGTTAACACTTTTGCAGTCATGATTTCATGCACTGCGGTTTCTTTAGAGGTACGTTCCATTAACATCACTTTGCGCGTGTAATCACGCTCAGAAAGAATACCGACTACTTTATCCTGGTCAGTGACCACAACTGCGCCAATGCCTTTATTTGCCATAAGTGAAATCGCTTCAAGTACAGTTGCTTCTGGACTAATGGTAAAGGTGGTTTGTTCAATTTTGTCCTGAAGAACTTGTGCTACATTGGTCATTTATTATCATCCTTTGTTGTTTTGTTCTTTGACATTAAACTTAGCGCGAAATCAGAAAAATGCAAACACTTTTCAATTCAGAAACTTAATTTTACATTTCTCTGTTTTTCGCTTTAGCTGTTTGCACAACTGTTAAGCAGGCTGTAAAGATTCAGAGAAGAAAAAATGACGCATTTGTTGAGTGGTCAATTTAAATTTTCGACTTGAAGAATTACATAAAGCAGGGGTGACTTTTAAACGCGTTAATGTTGGCAATAAAGATTCCTGGAAATCCTGAGGCGTGATTTTACGAGGAGTATAGTCTGGCCAATGTAGCTCAGCATATTTATGCGCTTGAACACTGTTAAGCCAAAATGGAAAAATGAAGTCTTCATGGTCAGACATCATGGCCCAGCCTTGTTGGTGATATAAACCCCAGAGTACACCGCAGTACATCATTGACTTTAAAAGCGTGATTTTAAAGAACAAGTCTTTAGGAATAGGGTGTAAAGATTTAATTCGATTCATACCAAAAACATCTAGTGACTTCAGCAGCTATTGTAGGAAATTTAGATGAAAGTTATGTGTAAGCTTTGACAAACAATGTAAGAAAATATGTATTTAAAAACTATCGGCATTAAAAAACGCCACCTGGGTGACGTTTTATTATGCTTGCATGGTGGCTAAATTCTGCCAATACTGCGCTTTTAGCGAGTCTCGTTCTACGCGGAAACCTTGATAATAAAGTTCTGCCAAGAATAATGCTGCTTTACCATGCCCAGCACGAGCGACTTCTTCCAATTTTTGAACCGCATCTGCAAAATTCATTTGAGATTGAATCGTATTTACTGCATCTGCATATACATGTTCTAAATCTTGAGGAGAGAGTTGTTGAATCATATTAAACTCCTTATTGTAATTATGATTGCTAAGGTCAGACTTCTAAATTCGTCTTGATACTAATTTAACTTGGTATTGTTAAAGTAATATTACAACGAAGATAAATTGTCAAACAATATATGTGGGTTTTTTGGGTCAATTCAAGTTTACATGATTAAACAATGCACAAAATGATTTTTTATTAAGATGGATGTACGGAAACTCTTAAGTATAAGGAGAATAACATGACAAAAACATTAGATGGTTTGAATTTTGATTTGCCTCCAACAGAAGCTCAAATTGTTGAGCTCGCTCATCAACACCGCAAAAATTTAGACGAAGCAGTTTTTCATCAAGAAATTCATCTGGGCAATTTTTGTCTGGCTCAGCGCAAGAGAGTTTATGATTTTACCCGTCAGCTGGATATCCAACAACGGGAACAATTTTATGATGTTTATAATGGCGAGTTAATGCGTGTCGCGGATGATGATGAACTGCATCCAGCTGATTCAGAAAGAGGTGTTGGGGTTTTTGCAATTGCGGTGGTCTTGGCCATTATTGCAATGGTGCTTTACTTTGCCGTAATCAGAAATGTAATGGGATAAGCTGTTGATGATTGCTCAATTTCTGCCACAAGTGCTTTGAAATTGAGCAAATCTGCTTGTACTTATTTTTAACGCGCCATACACTACCTTGAGTTCGAGGTAGGTTATGCATATTGCTATACAAAAAATTGTTCAATTAAAATCTGAAATAAAGCTTGAAAATGTTTATAACGTGCTCATTGTTGCAATTATCGCCATTATATTAATCCTTGCCCTTATTGCCTTGCATCGACCCATTTCAGTTACCCAATTTGAAAATATCGTAAAACTTTCATCCCAGGCCAATTATCCTGATACTCAAGAAATGGCTTTGCAGCTGATGCAGCAGCCACAGGTTCCTTACGGTCAATACTTTAAATTGATGCAGGCGCATCAGTTGGAAATGACACGGGCACATCAACTCCCTCCTTTGCAGGCGGAACAGTAATCGTTTTAGGGATTTGTTCGATTGAAGGCGCTGGAAGCTTAGGTGTATCTGGAAGCAGATTTTGATTCAGAGCCGCTTCCAAAGCCTGTTTATCTAATTTTTCATTGACCACGATGATGGTCAAGCGTTCAGGATGCAGATGTTTGCGGATTGCATTCTGGATATCTTGTGCAGTCATTTTTTCTAATAATTTGGGATATTCATTCAAATAATCTGCAGTTTGGTTGTAAAAACCTATTGAGCCTAACTGGGCATTAATATTGGCATTGCTACTATAATTATTTGGAAACGCGCGTAACATTCCCGCTTTGGTTTCTTCCAGCTGTTTTTGATCAATCGGTTGTTGAACAAAATTGACTAAAGCCTGATGAGCAACTTGTATGCTGTCGAGCAGTTGGTCTTGTCGGGTTGAGTAACTAAAACTAAAAGTACCCGGAACCTGGCTAAATGAAAAAGAGCTATACGCCCCATAAGTATAACCGCGTTTAACCCGCAGCTCTTTCATCAATACAGAATTAAAGCCACTTCCACCCAGCATCTGATTGGCAACTTCCAAAGCTAAACGGTCTGGATCGAATCGTGTGGTGCCTAAATGCCCCATCATTACATGCGCTTGGCTAGAGTTAAAGGCTATGTGGCGGATATCAAAAGCCGATTTGTCGAGTGGCTGAGCCAAGGGTTTAGCTTTTTCGCCCTGTTTTAAATTGCCAGCAATGCGTTCAGAAAGTTGTAGTGCTTCTTTGGCGCTGAGTTGACCGGTAATGGCGATATTCAGATTTTGTGCCACTAAAAATTGGTCACTAAATTGTTTCAGTTGTACTGGGGTAATTTTACTGATGCTGCGCTGTGTTCCGGTAATTGGTTCTGCATAGGGATGTTTTCCATATAGCGCCCGGTAAAACTGAACACTCATCATCCGGCTTGGACTTTCCTTGATTTGCTTCTGACCCACTTGGGTATTACTTAAAACCAGATTAATACTGGATTTTTTAAAGGTCGAATGATTTAAAATTTCCATCATCATGGCTAAAGCCGGCTCAAGTTTTTCAGGATCAGAGAGCACCCTTAGTTTTACCACGAACATATCCCGATAAGCTTGAGCACTAAATTTAGCCCCCACGCGTTCAAAAGCACTGGCAATGTCGTTAGCGGTATATTTTTCTGTGCCCTCATCAATCAGCTTTGCCGCCATATTGGCAATACCATACAAACCTGGAGCAATCCCTTCATCTCGCGCGGCACCCGCATTAAAGGTGAGTTGAATATCGACCATGGGCAGATCTTTTGATTCTACAAACAGGCTGCGGACTTTATAGCGATTTTTCAGTTCATGAACGTAAGGGGCATTAAATTGAAGTTGCTGGTGATTGATTTTCAAACTTTGTAATAGCGGAATCGAGCTTAAATGAGCCGGATTGGTATCGCTTATGCTATTTAAATCTACTTCGGCAAATGCAGATGCGGCAGCAACAATAGAACCGAGTAAGACAATAGGGCCTAGCTTCAACATGTGTAATTCCATTATTGTGCTTTGTTTTCGGGAGAAAGATATAAGGTGCTGAGATTGTCGCGGCTAAAATAAATATTCGCCACACGCTGAATATCTTGGGGAGTTACTGTTTCAAAATGCTTCGGCAGTTCATCCATTAAGCGAAAACTTAAGCCATTGATCTCCAGATTGCCGATCATTTTAGTTTGACCTGCAATATCGTCCTGGCTATAGACTAAATTGGAAACGAATTTAGCCGTCACACGTTCAACTTCTGCAGGTTTAATCAGTTCGGTTTTTAATAAATCAATTTCATTTTGAATGGCTTTTTCAGCTTCCTGCAAACTCACGCCATCAACAGGCAATGCAGAAATACTGAGCAAGCTGTCTCCACGACTATAGGGATCGTAAGAAACGCTAATCGCCGTTAAAACTTTCTTGTCGCGGACGAGCCGGTCTTGTAGCCGTGAGGAAATCCCGCTGTCTAATAAATTTTTAATAATCGTCAGCGCATAAGCATCCTGTGGATTTTTGGCCGTTACCAGTGAGCGGACATTCCAGGCCATAAATAAATTTGGCACTTGTACCGGTAGGTTGAGTTCCATATGCCGATAACCGACACGATCAAACTCCAGAACATCATTTCTGGCCGGTATTTTTCTGGCCGGGATATCACCAAAATACTTTTGTACTTGCAGCAAGGCATTCTCAGAATCCACATCGCCAACAATAATCAAGATGGCATTATTCGGAATATACCAGTCGCGATACCATTTTTTGACATCTTCAAGCTGAATGTTTTGAAGATTCTTCATGTGACCAATCACGGGTTGCCGATAATGACTGGTGGGATAAGCAATCCATTTGAATCGTTCGAATGCAAGCGATCTTGGATTGTCATCTGTACGTAAGCGTCGTTCTTCCATCACCACTTTAATTTCCGGATCGAAATCTTGCTGACGTAACAGCAGGTTGCTCATGCGATCTGCTTCAAGTTCTAAGGCCATCGGTAAATAGGTTTTCGGGTAAAGCTGATAATAATTGGTGTAGTTGGTAAAAGTTGATGCATTCACGCGGCCGCCATAAATACGGCTTAAGCGGGTAAATTCGTCATTGGGAACTTTACTGGTTCCTTTAAACATCATATGTTCCAGAACGTGGGAAATTCCCAGTAAATTCCCTGATTCATCGCTACTTCCGACACCATACCAAATTTGCGTCATCACCATAGGTGAGCGATGGTCTTCGCGGATAATCACTTTTAAGCCATTTTTAAGCGTGGTTTCAAAGGTGGTGCGTGCTAACTCACTGCGTGTCTCGGCATGAACCCATCCAATTTGCATGAAAAGCAAGGCAAAGCTTAGGGGTAAAATATGTTTTTTAAGAAAAGACCGCTTTGGAAAAAGTGAGAGATAAATTTTGAGCACAATATTTACCAAAGTGATTCATTGTATTTATGATTATTTTTAAGAAATTCCTGTTTGAAAGCAAGGCGGAGTTGTTCGTTTTTGGTGTGTTGTACGTCTACTGGGGATTGCAAAGGAAATCTATGCTAGAATCCTTGTTTTTCAACGCAATGCTTTTCAAGGATTCGGCATGCAACAGCAATCTAATGGGCAAAATAAATTTTTGATTGATGCTGATATCGGGGATGACGATGTCACTTTACCGAATTTACCTGCGGTAAATGTACCTATTGTTGAAACTCCAAAACAAGAACAAGCAACTGTTTCTGCGCCTGTAGCCACAGAAACTGAGCAAGATGATGCATCTAGAAGTGGCTTTTTTAGCCGCATGAAAGTGGGCTTAACCAAAACCCGTAAAAACCTTGCAGATGGCATGGTGAATATTCTGATCGGTGGTAAAGAAATCGATGATGAATTATTAGAGGAAGTTGAAGAGCAATTATTGGTTGCGGACATTGGTGTAGAGGCAACGAAAACCATTATTGCCAATTTAACCGAACGTACCACACGTGGCGACTTGATCTATTCACATTCATTGTATAAAGCTTTACAGGAAGAGCTGGTGGCGATCCTTGCTCCACGTGTCAAGCCTTTACACATTGACCCAAATAAAGCGCCGTTCGTTATTTTGGTGGTGGGTGTAAATGGTGTGGGCAAAACCACAACCATTGGTAAGTTGGCAAAACGCTTACAAGGTGAAGGCAAGAAAGTGATGCTGGCAGCAGGTGATACATTTCGTGCCGCAGCAACAGAACAGCTTCAAATTTGGGGTGACCGTAATAATATTGCAGTGGTATCACAAGGTCATGGCGCAGACAGTGCTTCGGTTATTTTTGATGCCTTTGAAAGTGCACGCGCTAAAGGCGTAGATGTTTTGATTGCCGATACCGCGGGACGTTTACATAATAAAAGCCACTTGATGCAAGAGCTCACTAAAGTTAAGCGCGTAATGCAAAAAATTGACGCAACTGCACCGCATGAAATTATGTTGGTGGTGGACGCAGGTACGGGTCAAAATGCGATTAATCAAGTCGAAATGTTTGATGAAGCCGTTGGCCTAACAGGACTGACCATTACTAAACTTGACGGTACGGCTAAGGGTGGTGTGCTGTTTAATATTGCCAGTCGTACCCATGTACCAATTCGTTTTATTGGCGTGGGTGAAAAAATCGACGATTTACGTCCGTTTTCAGCAAAATCTTTTGTTGCAGCATTATTTGAAACAGAAAAGTAAAAGCTAAAACAGAAAAGTAAAATGCTTGATGTTTCACATAAACTCCGCCAAGTGCGGAGTTTGTTGTTTTTAAGCTAATTGTTTGATTTAAAAAACAACATCTAAAAATAACTTATTCAAAGAAGTGCTCTGGAAACGATTAGAATCAAAGCATATTAAAAGCTTTTGCTTTTGCTTTTGCATTGGTATTGGGGAGTACTGCTGTGGCATTATTAGAAAAAATTGGTCATGTCCTGAAGTCAGATATTACTAAAGATTTTAAGCTTAAAAAAAGAGCTGCTGAAGAAATACACGAACTTACTTTTGTTGATCATTTGAAAAAACGCCGTAGCATCTATGTGCTCGGGAAAAAGGTTCATTATAGTCAAGCCTACCTGGCAGAACTCATCCAGGTAGCGGTACGAAGTTGCCCATCTGCCTTAAATTCTCAAAGTTCACGCGTTGTGGTGTTATTTGGTGAGTCTCATGAAAAATTTTGGGACATTGTCAAACAAGTACAACGAAAATTAGTTGCGGTGCATGTTTTTGCCGGTACAGAGATGAAGATAAACCAATGTGCCGCAGGTTTTGGTACGGTTCTTTTTTATGAGGATCAGCAAACCATTCAACGATTACAAAAGAAAATCCCGTTCAATGCGGGTGATTTTCCAGTCTGGTCAGAACAGACTTCAGGCATGGCGCAATATGCGGTATGGACGGCTTTAGCTGATTCGGGTATTGGTGCTTGCCTGCAACACTATAACCCGAGTATAGATTCAGCAGTTGCCGACTATTTTAAAATAGATGCATCGTGGCTGCTTCGGGCGCAACTGGTTTTTGGTTCAATTGAGCAGGACGCTGAGCTTAAGCATGATCCACAAGATGGCGGTCGATTTAGAATATTGGTCTAATCGATGCTATCAACAAATAAAGCACTTTTTACAGGTGCTTTATTTGTTTTTAAATCAGCATAAAATTCAAAAAGCATTTCATCTAATTGTTCTATAAAAAAACATAATGTCACTTTTTTAGTCATGTACCCCGCATGGAATTAACCTAAGATGAATCCATCCTAATAATGTTTATTAAAATTCCAAGAGGATGAAGCAATGTCATTTTTAGATCACATGAAACAACGCCGTAGCATTTACTCAATCGGTAAAAATGTTCCATTGGCACAAGAAAAAATCGAAGAAATCATCAAAGATGCTGTGCGCAATAGTCCATCTGCTTTTAATTCACAAACATCGCGAGTGGTTACTTTATATGGTGATTCACATAGTAAATTTTGGAATATTGTGCGTGAAACACTCCGTAAAATGGTGCCAGCAGATGCTTTTGAAAAAACTGATACAAAAATTAATAGTTTTGCAGCCGGTTATGGCACCGTTTTATTTTTTGAAGATCAAGAGGTTGTAAAATCATTGCAAAAACAATTTGCTTCATATGCCGATCATTTCCCTGTATGGTCAGAACACTCAAGCGCTATTGCGCAGTTTGCGGTATGGACAGCATTGGCAGAGCAACATATCGGGGCTTCATTACAGCATTATCATCCTGTAATTGATGATGAGGTTGCAGAGACTTTTGATATTCCTAAAAACTGGAAATTACGTGCTCAATTGGTGTTTGGCTCAATCGAAGCACCTGCGGGAGAAAAGACATTTATGGATGATAAAGAGCGGTTTAAGAAATTTGACTAAATTTTTCTTAATTTAAAGTTGTTCTTAATTTTTAAGTTATAAAGAGCGTTATTTAACGCTCTTTTTTATGGCTCGAAAAAAGACTTTAATATTTATATCTATGAAGTTGCAAAGCTTATCTCAACAAAGTCTTGAACATGCTGGTGTATTGAAAATAGCTTTGTCATAAAATCGTCATTGATATATTGCATAGTGCAATTTAATTTTAACAATGAAAAAAGAGAAAGCAGAATGGCTTTAAGATTAACTTTTGCTGCAGCTGCATTAATGATCAGTGGTGCTGCATTTTCGGCAGTGACAATTACCGCACCTGAAGAAATTAAAATTGTTGCAGTAAATGATCAGGAAGTTAATACAGGATTATTCCGCTCGGCGAATAATCAATATAAAGTTGATGCAGGTGAAAGTCTGATAAGTGTGCGTTACACCCAATATTTTGAACACCTGAATGGTGAACACGACATTGTGAAGTCTGGTGCAGTGACGCTAAAAACTCCATTGTTAAAAGATGGTGAAAATTACCGATTAAATTTAGTAAATGCACCAGCAAGTTTTGAAGCTGCAAAAAAATATGCGGAACAACCTATTATTGCTTTGGTGGATAAGAACAAACAATTACTGGTTCAACAAACAGGTGCAAACACAGAACAAAAACCCTGGTTAGGACAAGGCATCTTTGCAAAAGCCACAGATTTAACCCAAAAAAAATCTACACCAGTGAATCAGCCAGCGCCAGTTTATACACAAGCAGCAGTTATTTCGGGTGCTGCTTTACCAGCGAGCTTAAATTCTAGCGTATCAACTCATTCTGCAAATACCGCAGATCAGCAACTGATTCAGCTGTGGAAAAATTCGAATAAAGCCGAACGTCAAAAATTTATGGCTTGGTTGGCTGAACAAGCAAACTAATTCATGGGTTCATTCATTTAAAGAAAAAACTAGCCAAAGCTGGTTTTTCTTTTTTTGAGAGGAGTAAGAGATTAAGAGATTGGAATTTGTATTTAGGGATAAGAAAAAATAGGGAAAGAACCTTAAAAAGTGAGAAAAACAGCATTTTGGTTTAAAAAACAAACAGTCAGTTCTATTTTTAAGTTATTTTGATAAATAGGGGTTGCGCCCCTACAGAAACTGTATAGAATACGCCGCATACCAACGAGATATGTTGAAACGAACGAAACGCGAAGCGTTGAGTTGTTGAGATTATCTTGTTGTTACTTGTCTCTGACGAAGAGCAAGAAGATCATTAAGAGATTATGAAGAACAACTTG
>Ga0308160_10001429_pt1 | contig 33590 bp, 49 predicted proteins | sample PhyFR1_FD_201036 | JGI IMG/M metagenome (GOLD analysis project Ga0308160, IMG submission 201036) | Phyllosphere microbial communities from UC Gill Tract Community Farm, Albany, California, United States - DLSLF.R1 | ecosystem: Host-associated > Plants > Phyllosphere > Unclassified | place: USA... | reverse complement strand
ATTCACGACCCCCCCCCCCCCCCCCACCACCACTCCCACTGTACCCCCCTCTACGCGGCCGAACGCCCCTCTCAAACCCTCATGCTTGCCTCCACGCGCTTTGGCGCGCGCCACCACTCTTCATCTTTGCTTGGACTCGACGTCTGCACCGCACCGCCCTTCGCCTTGTACTCTACCTCTCGCTTGTCTTGTAGCAGTCTCATGCAACCCACCCGTCACCTGCCCTTTCACACTTTGAGTCAGGCAGAGGAGCGCATCAATTTCACTCGTCTCCGTCGTCAAACTGCGCTCTGGGCTCGAAGAAGCCCCGCTCCTCGTCGCCGGCAGCTTCCTCGGCCTTCGGCTCCCCTTCCAACCCACGGCCAAAGACAGCCCAGAAGAGCCGCTCGCCCTCGGCTGCGGATCGGGCGCCGTCCTCGGTCGCAAAGCTGACCTCGGCCACAGTCGGGCCGCGCACGGCCTGGATGCGCGGGTGCGATGGCTCGGCGATGAGGTCGGGCAGCGACGAGGTGTATGCGAGCTGGACCAGTGGCGGGCGGGAAGGGGAGAGGGCAGCGAGGAAAGGGGCGAGGAGGCTCTGCGCTGAGGTGGTGGCTGCCGTCGATAGCGGCGTCGAAAGGTAGACGATGTCTGTAGGACGGCTTGGATGTCAGGAAGAAGGTGCCAGGAAGAAGATTCTGCAGAGCGTTTCTGACGCACAGTGGTCCTTCGGACATGAGCCGGTGCCCTCGCCCATGAGCACGACCTGGACGGTCCGTTGAACGTCGGCGACAAGGGAGCCGGGCGGGAAGACGAGGAGCGCCGTGTCTGGCTGCTTCTCTTGGTTATCGACGCCGTCCTCGTCAGAGCCATCCTCGACCGGCCCCGGCGGCAGAAGAGGCACGAGGTCCGGCAGAGCGTCGAAGACGGCGACGAGCCGGGCGAACCGCGAGTCGCTCTCGCTCGCAGCGCTTGACGGGCTTCCCCGAAGTGCATCCGGCAGGTAATCTGGGTGCGCGACGAGATGCTTGCCGCAGAGCGGATGGCTGAAGCCTTTAATCTGGAGCTCAATCGGGTTCTCGTCGTCGTCAACCCGGGTCGCGACAGACTCGACCGGGTTGGCCAGGATGAAGATGGCGCCTTGCACGGCGCCGAGTCGCGCGAAGCCCTGGACGACCTCACCCGCGCCGCCGTACTGACCGACGAGAAATGGAGAGTTGCCGTACTTGCCGACGGCCCGGAGGTATGAGCGCATGCGCACGAGGGCGGGCAGGGCCTCGGACGACGGTGATGACGTGTGGGCCAGCGCGTAGGCCAGGGACGCGGCTAATGAGGCTGACAGCGAGAACGCCCGCTCGAAGAAGGCCAGGAGGGACTCGCCAGGTGGCGCTGTGAAGGGTCGAGTAAGAGTAGACGTCAGTGTTAACATCGATAAACGAGGTCTACGAGTTGCGCCGACGCACCGCTAGCCAGCTCCGCCGAGCCTTCGAACTCGCCAGCGATCCAGAGCAGGACCTTCATCAGCGAGCGCTTCTCGCGGAGACCGATTGTCCTATCCTTGAAGACGTCCTCCTTGCTGCCTGGCACGCGACGGGCCTCGCCGCCGACATCATCCGACGCCGCCGGCACGTAGATCGAGGTCGACTCGAGCAGCCGGAACGTCGAGTAGCGCGAGACGCCGGACGCGACAAGCGTGTCGATCAAGGGAGAGACCGATGGGATCAGGAGCGGCGCGAGCGAGAGCGAATAGTCTCTGGACGCCTTTCTGAGATCGTCCGGCAGCGGCCCATTTGCCGGAGAGGACGAGGCCGGGAAGGACCACTCGAGGTCGGCGTGCCGCCGGCGCTGGTTGCAGAGGTAAGTGCTCGGACCAGCCTCGTCTGGCTCTGGCGTCTTCCTCGCCTGGGCCCACTCAACGAGCTCGATCAGGGAGAGCGAGGCATAGTCGGAGCCGTAGTAACTCTCCTCGTCGACATGAAGGACCGTCTTGCCGGCATGGGCGAGCGAGCTGCACCCCAAGAGGGGTAGGAGTGCGTCAGCTGCCGAGCTCAAGGCGGAGGGCAAGGTAAGCGGAACGCACGCTGACGCGATCGTCTCGGATAGACCGCATCCGAGAATGATAGCGTCGAAGGGCGGGTGATCGAGCTCCATGTCCGACCTAGAGGAGTGTGCAGGTCTGAAAAGTGCGGGCAGGAGGTCGAGGCCAGGTGGACGTTGGGAGGCGAGAAAGGGGGAGCGGCGAAGGCCGGCCTCGGCGACCCTTCGACACCATCTTGTCCCGCAGCTCCCCGCTCGTCTCTCGCAGCAAGCGCTCCAGCATCCACAGAGATCGTAACAATGAGCTCGAGAAGGTGCGTTGGTGGACCGTGTCTGTCCGCCCGAGTGATGGTCTGACCTTGACCTCCTGATGTCGATCGCCTCCGGCCGACCTCTGTCCCGCCGCTAGCTCGTCAACCGAGCGCAAGGAGGCGCTTCTCCTCGTCGGTGCGTCCAAGGATCGAGCAGGGAGCTCATTTGACTGCAGCTGACAGCTGGAGTACACTGCCTGCGGCTCCGATAGACATCCAGAATGACTTCCTGCCGCCGAGCGGCGCGCTCGCCGTGCCTGATGCTCGGGCGATCCTCCCCGCTGTCCGTGACCTCATCGGCCGACCAGAGGGCTGGACGCTCGTCTGCGCCTCACTCGACTGTCGGTCCTTCTCCTCATGAAGAACGTTCGGTGCCAACCGCTAATCTGGCCCCCCTCGACTGCTCGTAGCCCACCCCCAGGGCCACATTTCGTTCGCATCGTCCCACGACGGCCGCAAGCCGTTCGAGACGATCCCGGTTCCGCTCGCGGACGACGCTGGCGCCGAGGAGAACCGGACGATCGACCAAATGTTATGGTACGTGATCCTTCTCTCCCGATTACTTCTTGCTCAGGTTGACGAGTCCCCTGACACTTGCGCCTCCAGGCCCGACCACTGCGTCGTCGACACCGAGGGCTGGGAGCTCGAATCGTCGTTGCGCGCCCTGCTCGACGAGAAGGAGCGCGACGGCCTCCGGGTCGAGTGGGTGCGAAAGGGGACGGACAAGGCCATCGACGCCTACTCTGCCTTCTCGGATGCTAGTCGCTCTCCCCTCCCTTTTGTGGCTCCCCGACCGCCGCTGACCCCGGCGCCCCCGCTTGCCCTCCCTCCCGTGCAGAACCAATACTCACTCTTCACGCCACTCGCCCGCATCCTCTTCTCGCGCGGCGTCACGCACCTGACGGTCGTTGGCCTCGCGCTCGACTACTGCGTTCGTGCGAGCGTACTCGATGCCCGCAAGTTTGGGCTCGAAGTGACGGTCGTCCGGGCCGGCGTGCGCGGCGTCAAGGCCGAGGACGACGGACGGGTGTTTGACGAGTTCCGCCGGAAGGGTGTGACGGTCGTCTGAAGGGCAAGGCGTTGCTCCGCCTTGGAAACCGCGGCTACCTTCGCTTTGCGGCCAGGAAAGCCTCCTCGGCAGCGGCGGTTTCGAAGCAGCGTCGCTCCGCTTCGACCGAGCGCATGCCACCCCTCCCAGCAGCTAGGCGGCGGTCAGAATCAAGCGCATGTATTACAGGACCTGCGAGGCGTCGGAAACGATATGGTCAGCTCCAGCATGAGAGATGGCAAGCTCGTATGCAAACGGGCACGGACCTTGGGTGCCATGCTGATGACCTTGCCCCAGCGGCCCGACTTCCGCAGCTCAGCGCTGACCGCGCCCGAGATGCGCGAGCCGAGCATCTCGCCTTTCTGGTTGAGCAGGACGCAGGCGTTGTCGTCGAAGCGAATCGTCCGGCCGTCCGGGCGGGCGATCGACTTCTTTGTCCTGCTCGACGAGAGAGGAGAGCGCGAGCGACGACGCCGTGTCAGCAGCCGCAACCGCAAGACCCTGGCATGAAAGGAGGGGAGCGCACCGGATGATGACTGCTCGTCGGACGTCTCCTCGCCGAACCTTCTGCCCGGCAGCCTGCATGTGTGCCGGCGCATCCTTGTCCACGGTTGCAATCGGCCGAGCCTTAGAGACGACGACGGTCACCTCGTCACCTGCGAGCGCGAGGCGGCAAAGGAGAAAGCACCTGTCAGCCGGGCAAGCTCAGGCGGACTCGCTCAAGCAATGGACGAGGGATCCCGCCCTGTTCCGATTGCAGCTTGCAATCGATACCAAAGCTCCTCCAACAGGTCCTCTGCGAGAGGCAGCGATGGATTGCTGCAGGGGTGTGGTTGAGACCGGCGCCTGTGGTCGACGCAGGACGCGGTCCTCTTCGGCAGCTCGCCGAGAGTCGTCCTCAAGAGTCGGATCGACGAACCGCATCTCTCCAAGGAGAATCCTTCTCGTCCTTGCCTCCCAAAGCTCAAGGACATCACACCCAAGCTGCTCGACCTGATAGGGACCGCCGCTGCACTGGTCCGCCGCCGCTCGAACCCTCCTCGCCTCGCGCCCCGATCTCGCCAGCTCCAGTGAAGGTGGTAGACTCACCGACAGTGCCGTGCGAGTGTGGTCCGTGCTTCAGGACGTCGATGACGGTCGCAATCAGGCCTCCAGAGTTGTCGGCCACCTGACAGGAGGAGGAGGCGGTCAGCTCGAGCCAGAGGAAGTTGGAAGGGGGCGCGGGCGGGGCGGTGGGACGAACGAGGCACCGCGAGCGCAGACCGAGCATTCTCAAAGTCTTCTTGTAAGGCGGATCGGGAGACGGAGATAAACGGCGAGGAGGAGTCGAGAAGGCGGATTCGGGCGCAAGGGCGAGACGGAGAGGGGACGAGGGGGGTAGGAGAGGAGGGTGGCGGAGGCGAGGCAACCTGCCGCCGGGCCGCGTCGGTCGTCCGACGCGGCCGAGGACGCTGCCCGTCGCGCGCGAAGACTCACGAGTCGGGGCAGAGCACTTGCTTCGGCCGACGGACCGGGTAAAGACGCATGGAATGAGAGAAGAGTTGAGAAGCAGATAAGACAGGACAAGATCGACGGGTCGCGAGAGCTGAATGGGACGAAGGGGAGGGTCGAAGAGTGACGGCCGGGCACACAGGCCGAAGGACGGGATCGGGGTTAGGAAAGGATGGCGAGGATGAGCGATTACAGATGAGAGCAGATCCGAGGGACGGCGGTGGTGGTACAGACAAAGTCCGATCAGACGATGGAGAAGGGAAGATCTAAGAGGAGGGAGAGGGGTTTGGTCCGAAGCCGGCGCTACATAGCCTCGCCGATGAGGCCGCGCCGCTTGCGCCCGCCTCGGACACGGAAAGTCTGCTCCGGGTCCTCCTCGGTCTCGCCGTTGTCGCCGAGCGCGGCAGCTGACGACCACTTGATGCGGGCGAGTGCGTCAAGGTCGAGCGAGTCCCTGGCTGGACCGTCGTCGTTGACGATCTCGACCTGCGTCTGAGGGATCGGCGGGAAAGTCGCCGTCAAGTCGTCCTCGCCCATGGCCGATAAAGACGAGGCCGGGCTTGCAGGCGTCCGGTAGAGTGCCAGGAGGCTGTCGCCCGGCATTGGCGGCGGGAAGCTCGGCGTCAGGGGCGAGGGCGAGTCGCACGTCGTGCTCGAGCCGCCCGAGAAACGGCTCCGGAAGCTGCCGGTCGACGGTGATGCGTCGGGCCGGCCGCCAGATATAGACGACGACGACGAGGTGCGGAAGCCGGTCAGAGGCGGCGGCGGGATGATGGATCGCAGACGGGTCGGCAGGTGCGACACGGGCGGCGGCCGAGGAAAGTTGAGCGCCGCGATGTGTTCGCCGAGGTCGGAGATCGAGCAGGCCGAGGAGAGCGACGGCAGGACTGGGACCTGCTCCGGCCGCGGCGACGAGTTGGTCACACGCAGGGGCAAGATGGCCGGCAGGACAAGTGGCGAGGACGACGGGCCGGCTTGCGAAGGCGTGTCGGTCTCGTCGCCTGAGCTGGCTGGCTCGACCGACAGCGCTGGCGGTGGAGGGAGTGGGCGACTGGGGGCTGCGGCGGCGGCGACGGCGCCGAGCGCGCCTTCGAACTCCTCGCTTTCATGGACGGGACTGATGTCGGCCTCCCGGAGGAAGGCGTCCCAAACGGGCTCGAGAGGCGTCCCCGGCATGAGCGACGGAGCCGGCAGCGACTCGCTGACGACCGGCGACAGCTTGTAAAGGTCGACGACCGAGCCAAAGGACCGGTCATAGTCGGCGTCGACGGTCGCCGGCAATTGGGCCTCGGACTCGGCCGTCGGCGTCGCTGGGGAGGACGCGAGCTCGGTATAGTCTGGCCTCGGCGAGGGCTTCATCGACGACTTGCGCGACGGCGTGTCAGCCGGTCCGCTGCTCGCGCGTGACGGGCGGCGGGACGAGGCGATCGAGGCCGAAGGGACGAAGAACGAGCTCGTCGTCGAGGCGGAGGTCATCGCCGATGCGGCCGACGGCGACCGGGTGCGCTGCGAGATGAGCGACGGATCCGGGGGCAATGGCCGAGACGACGCCCGCGGCCGGCTCGGCAGTGGCTTGGACGAGAGGCGGGCCGGCGGCTTGAACGGTGATAGGGCATCGCCGCCTGCGACGTGGACGGCGCCCGACGCGAGCTCGTGCGTCGACTGGATCGGCGAGACGGTCGTGTAGGGGAACGACCAGTCGTAGCCGGTGCTCGACGAGCCGCGGTGCGGGCTCTCGAGCGTCGGCGTCTGGACCGACGAGGCCTGGGACGAGTGGGACGGCGTGCTGCCAGATGACTGAGACGAGTAGGGCGTGTACGTCGTCGTCTGCGACGTCGGTCGCGGCACGGCGCCGAAGGAGAAGGACGACGTTGACGACGTCTGCGAGAAGGTTGTCGACGACGACGCCCGGCTGGGATCGAGCAGGCCGCTTGGGCCGGCATCGAGGCCGTCCCCAGCGCCTCTGGCGCCGCCTTCGAGCTGCGACACCGTGAGGTCCATGATCTCTTCCCGACCGCCGTCGTCCTCAGCCTGATAGCGGTGGAGCTTGGCCGTCGCTTCGGGTGCGTCCCAGACGTGCCGGACGACGGCGCCGGCCGCCCGAGGGTCATCCTCGGCCGCCGCGTCCTCGTCGCCCGAGAGGCCCCAGGCCTGATCGGCGAGGTTGCCGTGGCAGGAGAAGGAGCTGCCCGAGCTATGGCTCGTCTGGCTGTTGCTCCGGCGAAGGCCGAGCCCCTGGATCATCTGCGACGAGGTCGGGAAGCCCGTCTTGTTGTTGTTGGACCGTCGGGCCGACGGCCGTTGAGGTCTCGCCGGCTTCTTTGTTGACAACCGGCGAGCCTCGGTCGAGGACGTCGACTGCGCTGGCAGGGCCGGCAGGACGGGCGACGCGCCGGCCGACCGCGAGGCAGACGCTGTCGCGCGGCGGTTGCTGAAGAGACCCATCCGAGGGAGGGGCTAGGCAGGACGGCTGAACGGAGGGAGCGAGGCGAAAGCAACACGGAGGGGCAGGGGCGGACGCATCTCAGCGGGCTGGCGGTGAGGGTGTGGCTGAGCTGGGGCTGGATCGAGAGACTCACCAGGCGGGCGCGGAGAAGGGGAAGGCGTGTCTTGCGACGAGGAGGCGCGCGGTCTCGTCGGAGCCACCTAGAGGATCGAGTCGAAGGAAGTACACTGAAAGGAGGGAGAAGGTTGAGCGACAGGGACGGGCAGGGAGGCCTGCTAGCTGGGAAGGTGCAAGGGCGGGCGAGCGAGGGCTTCCGAGCGTCTGGTCGCGCGCGGGGTGGGAAAGGGCACACGCGGGGCGCGTCGTCCAGCAGCAGCGACAGGCGGCCCTTTGGACGGATCGATGATTTTTTTCTTTTCGCCTTGCAAGACCAGAGGACAGCCTTCCAGAAAGTCTCGAGCATATATTGCAGGGCCAGACCGTGAGCCCAACAAGCGAAGAAGAGCACGAGCGAGGACAGCGAGTACATCGTAAAGTAACAGGTCGTTCTGCTGCAGCAGCCGTCCTCGACGGCCCTTCGCGTCAACAGCAGCCAGCCGGCCAGGCATCGCCCCGCCTGCTTCCGCGCCCGTCATGGAAACCAGTCGGGAGCCGCTGAACCGACCACGCGACGGCTCCGACTCGCGAGCCTCTCCGTTGAGCTGGGTCGTCAGCGGGGCAAAAGCAACCAGCAGACGCTGTCGGTCATCAAGAGTGGTGTCGTCCTACTTGCTTCGTGGCCTTCCTTCCGGACCGGACGACGACGAGCCGAGCACCGTCCAGGCAGCAGACCTGTGCCGACGATCGACGGCAGTAAGCCCGACGGGCTCTGCACGGTTGGGCGGGCGGGCTGACCCTCGGCTTCTCTAATCGAGCCTCGACGTCAGAGCCCAAGCCCACCCTTCCGACCGGGGGGTCCATCGTCGTCGGGGGTCGCCGATTCCAGGACGGCCGCGCAGCGCTCCCTCGAGCGCGCTCGCTCTCGGAGGGGAGCGAGCGCCGGCCGCTGGCTGCTGTACCCTCGACCTTCTCAGCGCCCCTTGCCACTCCCAATCGTCGAACAGCGCCGAGTCAGGAGCTCGCACCGGCAGCCATGTCCGGCAGCGGCAGCAACATCAAGGTCGTCGTCCGGTGCGTCTTCCCCGGTCGTGGCCGAGACCGTCGAGCTCGCCAGCCTTCCCTCCCCTCGTCCTCGTGCTCGAGCAGGCGATCTGGTTGCCGGGACCCAGCTCTGACAATGCACTCTGCTCATTGCTCATTCTAAGATGTCGGCCGATGAACGCGCGAGGTGCGTCATCTTTCATCTGGCGTGGTCGAGCTGTGACGGTGGGCGATGGGCTTGCAGCTGCGGGGTCGCACGAGCCTCTCCGACGGGCTGAAAGGGAGCGAGCGACCTGACGACGAGCTCTTTCTACCTTCTTGCTGAGCTCCCAGAAATCGCCCGCGGGGACACGTCCATCATCAGCATGTCGGGCAAGACGACGACGATTGAGCCGCCTCCAGAAGGCGCCGGCTCGTCGTCGAGGGCGACCGAGCGCAAGCCGATGAGCTTCGCGTTCGACCACTCGTACTCGAGCGCCGTGCCCAAGACGGACGCCAACTACGCCTCGCAGGACACGCTCTACCAGGACCTGGGACTCGGTCTTCTGAAGCACGCATTCGACGGCTTCAACGCATCGACATTTGCTTACGGCCAGACTTCATCAGGGAAATCGTACAGCATGGTGCGGCCGGGTTGCCCCCCCCCCCCTGCACCCCTCGCTGACCTCTCCCATTCGGCCTCAGCTTGGCTACGGCGCCGACAAAGGACTCATGCCTCTCGTGCGTGCCGCTCTGCTCGTCCGAACAAGTTGTCTCCCCCCCCCCCCCCGCGTCGGTGCCGACGCTGACCCCGCTCCGGTCCACCAGATCTGCGCCGAGCTCTTCCGCCGGGCCGAGGCGCTGCGGGCTGCGGGCGAGGGCAAGTACTCGTACACGGTCGAGACCTCGTACATCGAGATCTACAACGAGAAGGTCAAGGACTTGCTAAACCCGAAGAACAAGAGGTGCGTCGGCAGACCGGCTAGATTTGGTGCATCGTCTGAGAGATTGATCGCTGCTGCGCGTCGTGCGTGCGCTGCAGTAACCTCAAGGTCCGAGAACACCCGTCGCTCGGGCCGTACGTCGAGGACCTGTCCAAGCTCGTCGTCAGCTCCTTTGAGGACATCGGTCCGTACGGATTTTGCCTGCTGGGCGAGCCGTCCCTAATGCTGACCCTTTCGCACCTTCCAGAGCTACTTATGGCCGATGGCAACAAGGCAAGGACGATCGCGGCGACGCAGATGAACGAAACGTCGTCGCGGTCGCACGCCATCTTCACCCTGATCTTCACCCAGAAGACGCACGACGACCAGACCGGCCTCGACGCGGAGAAGGTTTCGCGCATCTCGTGCGTCACCTCAGCGAGAACCCGGCCAGACCGCAAAGCCTGACCCCTCTGGCTTTGCTCCCGCAGGCTCGTCGACCTCGCCGGAAGCGAGCGTGCCAGATCAACAGGCGCCACGGGCCAAACCTTGAAAGAAGGCGCCAACATCAACAGATCTCTGACGAGTGCGTCCCCAAGCTGCGCATCCCCCTCTTGCTGCGGCTGATCGCGGTGCAATCTGTTGGCAGCGCTCGGAAAGGTCATCGCCGCGCTCGCAGCGGCCAGTGCAGCCGACCCTCGGAAGAAGAAGAAGGACGACCACGTCCCTTACCGCGACTCTGTGCTCACGTGGCTCCTAAGAGAGTGTCTCGGCGGCAACTCGCAGACCACCATGATTGCGGCCATTGCGCCCTCCTCGGCCTCGTACGAGGAGACGCTCTCGACACTCCGGTACGCTTCGACCGCCAAGAAGATCCAGACGCGAGCCATCGTCAACGAGGACCCGACTGCCAAGATGATCCGCGAGCTCAAGGAGGAGCTGGAGACCTTGCGCAGTGCGTCTTGCGCTGTACACCGGCCTGTTGGCAGCTCACGCTGACGTCCGACTTTTCCTTCCTCTGCAGCGCGCGTCACCGGTGGCAGCAGCGCCGGCGGCGCCGAGGCCGTCTTTGACCCCTCGATCCCGCCCGAGCAGCAGATGGTCAGCTTTCTCTCCGAGGAGGGCGAGGTCCGGACCATGTCCAAGGCGGCGCTGCAGGAGCAGATGCAGACGTCCGAGAAGCTGCTCAAGAGCATCAACGAGAGCTGGGAGGAGAAGATCCACAAGACGGAAGAGGCGCGGTGCGTGTCCCCTCCCAACTCGTCGCCGCCTACCGCTTCGGCTGGAATCATCGCTCGTCTGAAAGGCTGACATCGCACACTCTGCTTCCACAGCAAAGAGCGCGAGCTGGCGCTCGAGGAGCTCGGCATCACCGTCGAGAAGGGCGGCGTCGGCGTCCACACGCCCAAGCGCATGCCGCACCTCGTCAACCTCAACGAGGACCCGCTCATGTCCGAGTGCCTCGTACGTCTGGCTCGAACTTTTGACAGCATTGAAGTGTCCTACCTGCTGACCGCGCCATGCTCGCCTCAATTTACAGGTCTACCAGCTCAAACCGGGCGTTACGACCGTCGGCAACGCCGAGCTGCCCGGCTCCGCCTCGATCAAGCTGTCGGGCACCCTGATCCTCGCCGAGCACTGCACGTTCACAAACGACGGCGGCATCGTGACGATCGAGGCCGTCGCTGACTCTATGACCGTACGTCCGCCGTGACGGTCTGCTCCCTCGACCTCCCCTTGGCTGACCGGAAAGCGAATCGCTGCTCAGATCGTCAACGGCAAGCGCGTCGTTCCCGGCCGGCCGCAACGCCTACGTTCCGGCTACCGCGTCGTCCTCGGCGACTACTACATCTTCCGCTTCAACGACCCAGAGGCCGCGCGCAAGCAGCGTGACCTGGTCAAGACGAGCATGTCGCAGAGCGTCAGCGCGTCCGACCTGGCGTCGGCCGCCGGCCGGCCCGACAGCCCGAGTGTCCCGGACGATGGCTTGGTCGACTGGTCGTACGCTCGCCGCGAGCTTGCCCTCGCGCGCCTCAACGGTCAAGACCCCGCGCTTGATCATCTGCGAGACGAAGACCTTGACAAGCTCTTTGACGACGTGCGTCTGAAGGCCCAACCCGACCTCTGTAGTCACACATCTGTCACTGACACCCTGCGTTCATTCCCTCCTCGGTCACAGCTGCAGAAGGTGCGCACGCTGCGCAAACGTCCCGAAAGCCGGATGAGCCTCGGCGACGACCTTTGGTCGCGGCATCAGTCGAGCAACTTCACGGACGACACTTCGTTTGGGCCGAACGGCACCTCGAACCCTTGGGACGAGGCCGCCGGCGACGACCTGGCCGACGATGCGGCTCCCGAGCTCGATGCGGATTCTCTCGACGACCTCGGCGCGCGCCTCGCGAGGTACCAAGCGCAGCTTCCGGCTCTTGCAGCCGCCGACTCGGCCATCGAAAAGGCTCAGCTCGAGCACGCGGTCGCAGCGATGGCTCAGGAAGTCAAGCGCCTCCAGTCAGAGCGCGCGCAAGGGACTCACGCGCAGGAGGAGCTTACCTTCCGGCCAGAGGCCTTCAGCGCGCAGACGATCCGACTCGCTAAGATGATTCTCGACCGCTGGAAGGCCTGCAACACCCTTTCACTTGCTGAGAAGGTGTGTTGCGCTCGCGCTCTTTCCGCGACTTGCTCGTTTTGACGTGTGCTCTACGTCGCCCGCTAGATCCTCAAGTCGGCCGTCCTCGTCAAGGAAGCTAACGTGCTCAGTCGGCGCCTTTCAAAGGAAGGTGAGTCCATCGCCGAAGGCGCTCCCCTGAGGATGTTTGGAAGGCTGATGCAGCCGCCTCGTTCAGTCGCCTACAACTTTGTCGTCGCGGCCGGCGTCACCTCGTCAGCCCTCGGAGACTTGGTCGACGGCGCCGGGACTCCAATGCTGGCCCGACCGGAGCTACACGTCAAGGTCATGGACGCCGGCCGGAAGACCGTTGTTCTTTGGACCTTCGAGCTCTTCACCCAGCGCCTGGCGCAGATGCGCAACCTGGCCGCCCTATCGGATAAGCCGTACGTCCTTGGCAGCCTGGGCCGCTGCATGCCTCCGTCACTGACTTGCAGAGCGCAAATTGCCTGGTAGAGCCTTCGCCAAGCACTTCACCACGGCCGACGCCTTCAGCGATGGCGATGCGTCCTCCTTCTCGCACGTCGGAAGCTCGACAATCAGCCTCACGCCTGTCTACCGGCACGTCTCTTTTGCGGTGACGAGCCCAATTTTCTCCCCCTTCACAGCGTACGTTCCCTGGCGTCCGGTCAGTCTTTTCTTTCGCTGATACACTCCAACCCGTGTGACGTGCAGAGAGGCCATCGGCAGCTGCCGCATCACCGTCACGATGACGTCGAAGCCGGCGCCGGTCCGCCAGTCGGGCTTTTCGCCCGGCTCGGACGCATCATCTTTCGCGTCGACCACCCCTGGAGGACGCTCGCCGCTCGACGCTGCTCCGGCTGTAGGCTCGACGATTGGTTTTGTCGTCACCGTCGATGAAGTCAAGGTGAGTCGCTCAAGTGCTGTGCCGCGTCAGCACAGTCCGTCTGACTCACGCTCGCTCACCCTTCTTGCAGGGCCTCACCTCGCTCGACTTTGCCGAAGCGCACCTCCAGGTCCGGCTTTCGTCGCTCGCCGGCGCGTCTGTCAACGAGGAGGTCTACCTGTCGAACGTCGTCAACCTTGAGGAACAGGCGGCCTCGCACCTGACCTTTCGCCGCAAGTTCTCCTTCGTCGTCACACCCGAGGTCGCCGCCCATCTTCAAAGGGGTTACGCCAAGGTAGAGCTCTTTGCCAGGTGCCAACCGACCTTCCTAGAGCGCCTCGCCCGCTGGGATGACCTCCGAGAGCTTCTCGAGAGCAGCCCTCCGACCGGCCCAACTTCGACCCAGCGGCCCGAGCCCATGCGCCGGTCCGAATCGAGCTTTGTCCAAGAGGAGGAGCACGACGTCGCGGCCAGGCTGCAAATCCTCGAGCTCGATGCAGCGGGCAAGTGGACGAGCGTGCCCGTCCAGTCGCAGGGTCCATCGGGCACCGGCTCGTACTTCCTTCAACAAGGCGTCCAGCGACGCTTCCGCTTCTCGCTTCTGCACGGCTCGGGCAAGGCCCTGCGCTGGATCGCCCTCTCACGTGTCAGTGTCGGCCAAACCCGGCTTGTCAGCAAAGGCGTCCCGCCTGTCGCCGAAGACGCTGCCGAGCTCGACCTGCGTATCCTTCCCACGCCCGAGACCGAGCCGGTCGACTTTCATCCGAACGGCACCTCGACCCTAACGGCCGAAGCTCTGTGGGACTCGTCCGCGCATGAATCGGCGGCCCTTAACCGACCGTCGGCATCTGGCCAACGGGTCGTGCTCCGGCTCACATTCCTCGTCCAGATCGCAAACGCCGAGCGGCCGGCGACGTTCGCTCTCGACATCTCGGTCAAGATCCTCGCCCGCGGGGGAGGTGGTCCGGGCTCCTTCCTCGGCGGCCTTTGGGGCCAAGCCCGACTCCTCAAGCAGACAACCACGCTATTTTCGCTCAACCTCTCGCCGGCACCGACTCGGTCCGCGGCCGACCTTTGGCGACTCGACACCTCGCAGTGCTACGTCCGCGGCGAAGAGACTCTGCCCTCTGGCTGGCACGTTCGCGGCGTGTCGGCCGTCAAGGATTTCCTCAAGCTACAGCGGGCCGAGCGACTCGCCGCTGACGTCCGTGCGGTCCAGGTGCTGAGCACTGCCTGCGACCGACCGGTCTCGTCGCCTCGGCTCGGCTCGCAGGGCCGTGATCCCGACGGCCTCAAGCGCAGAGTCGTCGAGCTTTGGTCGCGGCCCTCGGGCTCGGCCGTGGAGTCAGCCCTGACGCGCACGACGGTGCCGACCTCGACCCTCCTTGCGAGCTTGGTCGACTTGAGCCCCAAGCTCGTTCCTGCGGTCACGCTTGCTCGAAGGAGCGACGTCGTTGCCAAGAAGAAGGGCTGGCTGGACGTCCTCGTCGACGCGCCCAACAACGTCTGGGTAAAGCGCTTCTGCGTCCTGCGGCGCCCCTACCTCCACCTCTACGCCTCCAACGCCGAGACGGACGAGGTGTCGATCATCAACCTCACGAGCGACCGATCGACCGGCGGTGGTGACCTGACGATCGTCTCGAGCCCAGAGGTCGAGCACCTCCTCGGCGTAAGCCCCTTTCGCTCGTCCTTTCAAAAACTGTCGACTGACCCTCTGCTCTCCTCGTCAGCGCTCCCACGCCTTTACTGTCTTTTCCAGGTCGAACTCGCACGTCTTCGCCACGAACAGCGCCAAAGACGAGCTCGCCTGGCGCCAGACGCTCGCACCCAACACCTCCTCCTAGACGACCTCCGAACCTTCTCCCTTCACGATCACGACCGACTCTCGCCCTCCAATTCATACACCGACCGGCCCCCCCCCCCCCCACCCTCTCTGTCGATACCCTGTCCTCTTCGAGTACCCCTTTCCCTACGATGCGCCTTCCTGGAGCTCGCTGCTTGGCGACCTGCCCTGGACGCGACGCCCCCTTCTCTGCGGGGACGCGCGTCTTGCTGTCTTTTACCAGGTGACTACCGCCAACGCAAGGCGGGCCGTGCCCCCGGACGGCCGCTATTGACGCCGACCGCTTTCGTGCCGCGCGGACCAGCAGGCCGCCCTTTCAGCCCTCGCCTGCCTTCCCTCCGACCGCATCCCTCTCTCTCCCCATCTCCCACCTTGTTCCACCGCCCACCTCTCTCGACACAGTCTTCCAATATGACCTCTGTCCCCGCCGCCTTCGCGATGCTGCCCAAGGACTACGCTTGGACTGCACTCGTTGCCTCCTCGACGTGTGCGTCCCCCTCTCGGCCCCGATCTGCTGCCAGCTCACCCTTCCCGGAGCCTTGCAACGGTCTTCTCCCCGTCGACTTCCTGACACTTGCAATGCTCCTCTGCACGCCTTCCTTCAGTCTTCCTGCACCTCTATCAGGTGCTGGAGGTCTCCAAGGCTCGTAAGGCATCCGGCATCAAGTACCCCCAGCGTGCGTCCCAAAAGCCCTTCGCCGACCCCGTTCGCCCGCTCATCTTTCCTCTCCTTCATCCGTCCCAGTTTACGCCGAGGTCGCCGAGATGGAGAAGTCGAAGGAGGCATACCGCTTCAACTGTGCCCAGCGTGCTCATGCCAACGTGAGTGGCGGAAATCGCTGGCTCTGCTAGTTATCGCCTGACGACTTGACGTCGACGCTGACGACAGACTTCCGCGCCCTTCGTTCGCATCGCCAGACCCTGGAGATCCTGCCTCAGATGCTTGCGGGCATCCTGTTCAACGGTATTGCCTTCCCGCGGCTCTCGGCCGCCTTTGGCGCGCTCTGGATCCTCGGCCGCTTGTGCGCTGCTTTCGACCGCAGGACTGCACGCTCGAGCCGACGCTGACATGCCTCCGCTCATCCCTTCTGAATCGGCAGTGGATACACGTACGGGTACAACAAGGGCAACCCCCAGAGCCGCTACTCGTTCGGTGGCCCGCTTCACCTGCTCGGCTGGATCGGAACCTGGGGCCTCAGCACCTACATTTCCTGCCTGGGCGTGTACGCTCTGCTCTAAAGTAGCCTCTCGCTCGTCGTCAGTTGCCCCTGCACCTGTTGCCCCCCGCAATGCATGGACCTCTGACAGGAAGGAACATCGTTTTGGGTCATAATCGTGAGCGTGATAGGAGGTAGCCGGCGTGAAGAGAGTAGTAGAAGAGTGGACAGATGGCATCACTTGCGACGTCGTGCTTCGAGACTGGCGAGTGCCGCGCGAACGCTCTCAAGCGTCGGCGGCGGCCCGGCAGCTGACTTGGAGCCGACAGAGGCGGTCGGAGCACGGAGACCGGATGCAAGCGAGGATTGACGGGGAACCTTGCTCGCTGCGGTCCCGACGGAGGGCGCAGCCGACGACGCGTTGCCGGGCAGAGCGTAGAGCGACCGCGAGTGCAGCCGGGAGGAGCTGACGCGCTCCGAAAGCGCCGAGAGGGACGAGTTGCTCGAGCTGAGGGGGGCTCCGTCTGGCCGCGACAGAGACGAGCTGAGCGAGCGCGTACCGTCCTTCCGGCTGATTGTCTTTGCGGGAGAGGCCGAGGGCTTGGGGTCGCTGGCTGGCTCGGGAGGCGCAGCATTGACTGACGGATTGAGACCGACGAGAGGGGTGCGACCGACCGCGACGGGCGTTCGCGCATTTGCAAACGCAGCATTGAGTCGAGCAGCGCTTGCCGATCGAGGCAAAGGCGTCGCAATGACCGGCACGGACGAAGTGCGGCGATGCTGGGCCCGAGAAGGCGTCGCGCTGACGGCAAGCGGGGGCGCCGGTGGCCGAACGACAGAGGGACGAGCCGAGCGAGTGGCCGCCGGCGTCGCGTGAGCGTCCCGGCCTGCAGTGCTGGGCTGCAAAGGCGGTGGAGCGGGAATGCCCGAGAGCCGCCGGTGAGCCGTGCTCAAGGGCGCAGGAGCCTGGGACGCCCGACGAGGAGTGGCCGATCCGGTAGACGACGTCCTTTGGAGAGCTGAAGGCGTCTGCTCGTCGGCGCGGTTGGCCGAAAAGTCCTTACTGTCGAGCGACGGCGTTCGTCGGTGCAAGGAACTTGCCGGTCCAGAGGGCGTCGTGACGTTCCCGGCCATGGACGACCGCGGCGCCAGGCGCGCGCTAGCGGAAGAGGTCCGGCGCAGGGCAGAGCTGGTGACTGAGGATGCAGCTGCCTGAGCGGGCTTACGGAGGGCGCGCCGAGGAGTGGCGGCAGAGTTTGTTGCTAAACCTGAGGAGGACGGTCAGCACTCGGATAGGGATGCCTCTGGCATTCAAGCAGAGACGCACCGTTGACTGAAGGGATACTGTTGGGCGCGACAGTTCTGACAAGGTTGGCCGCAGGCATTGGAAGCACAGGTGGGAGGCTGGCCGGCAAGCACGGCGTCAGCAACAGACAGACCTCTCGAGGAGGACGAGATCGACACACCTCCCTGCGGCCATGATGGCCTGCAGCCCTTTCTCCTCCTCCTGCCCCCAATCGTCCGCCTCGTCGTCATCTCCAAGCCCGGTCGGCCGCGCACCGGAGAGCAGCGAAAAGCTCTCATCCTGGAAGTCGAACGCCTTTGAGCTCAGGATGAGCGTCTCGTCGCCATTGTCTTCGATCGGAGCCGTCGATGCTGCCGGAGGGGTCGGAGAGGTCGAGGGCGATCGAGGAAAGTTGCTCGTCCGGGACTGGGCGAGGGATGGGAGGGGCGTCGAGAGGAGATCAAAGGTCTCGTCGCTCATGCCGACGCCTCTGAGGGCGCCGAGATCGAACGACTCGTCCTCGTCGGTCGTGGAGGGGTCGACCGCGACAGGTGCGCGGCTGTACGCGACAGGCGTGCGAGGAGCGCCGCGCGTAGAGGCTAAGAGGTAGCCGAACCGTGCTTCGAGCGACGAGGCGTCTTGCGGAGGCTTCGTCGTGGGCTGGGGGCTGGTGAGAGCCGGCGCCGAGGGGGGCGAGACCGAAAGCGTCTTGACGCGCCGAGGGGCCGGCGTCGTCCACAGGTCGTCAAATGTCTCGTCCGCGCCGACGAGCGCGGGCCAGAAGCCCGTCTGATCGGGCTCGTCCCGATCGGCGCGTTCAGTCGCGGTCGCAGCCGTGGAGGCGGTTGACGTCGAGGATGCGGACGAGGAGGTGCTGACGTTAAGATCGGCGGAGGCGAGTGGCGAGGGGAACACGCTGGCATCGGGGCCGAGCTTCTGGACCCGCCGAGGGGCTGGTGTAGCCAAAAGGTTGTCGAAGGACTCGTCGAGATCGGCCGGGATGCTTGGCAGGACCGTCGTTTTATCCTGCACCTCGGCTCGTGATTCGAGACTGTCATGCGCGACCGACGAGCTTAGCGGAGAGGATGACGGCGGCAAGGGGAAGACCGACACGTCCGCGGCTGAAAAGAGATTGAGGCGCTGCGGGGCCGGCGTCGCCATGAGGTCGTCCTTCGCTTCGTCATCCTCCCAGCGCGGGGCAGAAGGCAAGAGCGTCGTCCGCTCGAGCGGGCTCAGCTTAGAGCGAGACTGATGGCTCAGCACAGGAAGAGGACCGAGCGCAGACGGCGACTCGGAGGTGGTTGGCGAGGGGAAGGCGGTGACGTTGGCCGAGGCAACAAAGGCGCGCGGCTTGCGAGGGGCGGGTGTCTGGAGTAAGTCCTCGTACGACTCGTCCATCTCAAACGACGCGAGTGTCGCCGCCGTGTTGTCGGCCGCCGAGGAATGCAGAGGGGCCAGCGACAAGGTGTCGTTGACATCAGGGCCGCGCCGATCGACTGCGCTTGACGGGGCGGCAACGCGCCGGGTCGGCATGGGCGTCTCGGCCAGCCAGTCCATGACGTTCTGGCGCCGAGGGGGGCTCTCGGGCAAGGGCACGCGTCGAGCTTGAGCGAGCGATGCCGACGAGCTTGACAGCGCTATGACCTTGGAGGTTGGCCGAGGGGTCGGTGCGAGGAAGTCGAACGACGTGAGCGAGCTCGCAGGTGGTGAGGCCGGAAGCGGCACTTTCGCAGCTGCCACCCGGCCAACTTCATAGCTGCCTGCCGCTGTCGACGGCTGGAAGGACTTATTGGGCTTGACCGGTGAGTCCCACGACATGAGATCGGCCGCTGGCCGGTCGTGCCCGCCGGTTGCGGCCGTGCGCGGTGCTGGTCGCTCGGGCGAGGACGTTGCAACGAGCTCGCCGACGAGGCTGCCGCCTTCGATCGGGAAGCCCTCGACGCCGCCGAGGGCCGAGAAGAACGACTCGTTGTCGTCAAAGTCGTCGTCGTCTTGCTCGGCAAGTGTGCCGAGTCCGGTCGGCGGCGAAGGCTTGGTCGGTGAGGGGGCCGATAGCGGGTCGAACAGCACGCTGAGAGCCGGAGGGGGGCCAGCAGGGTCAGCGCCTGGCCTGCAGCGGAGCAGAGCGACGGTCTAGCTACGCACAGCGTCGGACGCGGTCGGCGCCTGCCGGTCTGAGACGTGTCCATCGTCCTCCTGCGTGATCGGGGCGGCGCGTGTTGGTCGACAACGGGCGAGCGAGCTGTCGCGGTCCAGGGCTGCCAACGTCAGGCGCGTGGGCGCGTCGTTCATTGATGCAGCCTGACGGGCAAAACTCACTCCCGCAGGGCCAGCTGGCGCGGTCGAGCCGGCCAGCGCACCTGCCCCGCCGTCCCAACCTTGACGACGACCAGCCATCGCTCTTGCCCGCTCCTCCACATTCGCAGCCGCTGCCAGCCAGGATGAAGCTGCTCCATTTCCTGCTGCTTGCAGTTGCCTGCCTGAGCGCGGTCTATGCGTGCGTCCCGGCCGAGCTCAAGCGAGCGTCTCGAGCTCGCTCCCCCTTTTGATACCCGCCACGCGACTGACGCGCCCGGCCTGATCTGTCTGATCACTCCTCCAAAAACAGCTGGGACAAGGAGTACGTCCTGCTGAGCTCGTCCTGTTGCACGCCCGGGCAGGATCTGTGGCGTAGCGTTCCGTCCTGACACCCCGACTTTGCCTCCAGGGACCACGAGATCTTCGACCAGGTCGCCGCGCTCGAGAAAGCCGAGGGTCGGTCGTCGCTCCGGGCCCGAGATGCTTCCCTGCAACAGCAGCAGCAGTGCTGACCTGTATACCGCTTCCCGCCTCGCAGGCAAGGGCACTACCTTCTACTCGTTCCTCGACGTGCCGTCGACGGCCTCGACGAAACAGATCGACAAGGCGTTCAAGAAGGCCTCGATGCAGTACCAGTCCGTCTTCCCGTCTTCCGACCAGACGGCGACGAGACCAGACGAACTGACGCCGGTCCAACCCCCCCTCCCCGACTCAGCCCCGATAAGACGCGGTCGGCCCCGAACCGGGACGTGCTTGACGCCAAGTACGCCCGCATGAGCGTCATCGCCGGCATCCTCCGCCGCGAGGAGGATCGCAAGCGATACGACGTGAGTCTTTGGCTCGGCCCCCCAGCACCTGCAGTAAATCGGCGGGAGACTCACGAACCTTTCCTTTTGGCTTTAACAGTTCTTCTACAAGAATGGCGTCCCCAAATGGAAGGGTCCGTCTGCCTCTCGCTCTTGCTCAAAGCCTGCCTCGAGGCCTCGCGCTGACGGCCTCTCCCATCGCTCGCTCGCAGGCACCGGTTACTTCTACTCGCGCTGGCGGCCCGGATTCGGCACCGTCCTCGTCTTCCTCGCGCTTCTGACGGCCGCCTTCCAGCTGCTCTTCCAGACGCTCAACCACCGGCGCGACGTTGACCGGCTCTCGGCCGTCCTCGCCAGCGCGACCAAGGCGGCCGCCAGCGTCGGCCCGGGCCGCGAGGGCCGGCGCAAGGTCAAGATTGAGGTTGGAGGCGCAATTCGCGAGTGCGCTGTCGACGCCGAGGGCGAGGTCTACTTGGTGCGCCGGGCGTCTTTTCATTGCACATCCGAGACCGACCCAGCTGACGCTCCAGCCGCTATCGCCCCTAGCTCGACCCTTCGCACGAGCCCTACCATCTCTCGCTGGACTCGCTCCCGGCTCCGTCGGTTCGCTCGACCTGGCCCGTCCTCCTCGGTCAGAGCTTGCTCGCGAAGTCCGGCCTCGGCGCGCAGCACGCCGTCGAGGAGGCCGAGGAGGTCGTCGAAGAGGTCCAAGACGAGGTCAAAAAGGCCAGCGGCCGGGCCAAGAAGGAGGCTGCTCGGCGGCGCTAGATGGATCTGCGAGGCCCATCGCCGAGGGGCTTAGACTGGAGGACGATCAAAAAGAATCGGTCTCACCAGGCTCGCACGCGCTCCTGCCCTGCTTTCTCGTCAGGATCGAAGGACGGGCTGTCGGGTGCTGCGATTAGACGGCTAGGAAAGGGGTGGGAGGGCCGATTGGCTGACAGCTGCCGGGTCCGGGAGTCGGCGATGGTCGGTCGAAGGGACGAGCCATGCTCGCCCGCCCTTGTGAAGCCTGCCTTCTCGTCTGGAGGCGAGCAGAGAGCAAGCTGTCGCTCAGCGACACCGGATGTAGCGAGCGGCCCATAGAGCCTGCGCTGGCGGCGGCATGCCCGGCCGGCCCATCCAGGGAACGCTGACATAGAGCCCGCGCGCCCGCGTGCCGGGGCCGTCGAAAGGTGGAGGGCGGCTCAGCCCGTCATCGCCAACGCCTTCGAAAGCTCGTCCTCGTCGCCCCCATCTCATACCCTCGCCGTCCATCCCCTCTCCACCCCTCCCTCCTACCTTCCAGCAACCCCTCAGTCGGTACCAGGTAGCCATGACCTCGTCCGAGCCCCCCGCCAGCTTCTTCATTACCGGCTCGTCCGGCTACATAGGCGGCGCCATCCTCGCCCGCCTGATCGAGACGTACCCCGAGGCCGAGTTCTTCGTCCAGTACCGGCAGGACAGCCAGGAGAGCATCCTCAAGAAGTTCTCGAAGCAGATCACGCCGGTCAAGGGTGCGGGCCTAGCGCGTCTCTTTGCATTCGAGCCTCGTTGTGCTCGCTGAAGAGTTCGTGCCTCCCCGTCGACCTCCGCAGCATCCCTCTCGGACCGCGCGATCCTCGAGGAGTACTCGGCCAAGGCCGACGTCGGTCAGTCGTGCCTTGACCTGCGTCGATCTGAGAGCCGTCGTGCTCACTCTCTATTCTCTGCCTCTGCGTGGTCGTCCGCCAGTTGTCACCGCCGCCGACTGCGATGACCTCGAGGCGGCCCAAGCCGTCATCAAGGGCCTCGAGTCGGCCGCCCAGGGCCGGCTCGACAAGAAGCAGCGCAAGGCCGTCCTCATCCACACCTCGGGCACCGGCGTCCTCTGCGACCCAGAGATCCCGGCTGGCGAGCTCGACCCGACCGAAGTCCACGACGGCGACGCGGCCCAGATCGCCAAGATCCCCGAGTCGCGGCCGCACCGCGAGGTCGACATCATGTCCGTCCGCCCTGCCCTGCCCCGTTTGAGCCGTCAACCTCCCGCGCAATTTGCTGATCTTTCCTTTGCGCTTTCCTCGGCTCCCTCTCGCAGCGTCACCGACGCCTTCAAGCGCGGCCACTTCCTCGGCTACATCGTCTTGCCCTCGACCATCTTCGGCCGCGGCAGTGCGTCTGGTCGCTCCGCAATCGTTCCTGCGACTCATGCTGACTAGTTGCGTCCGCCTTGCTGTTCGAACCATCAGACGGACCGATCCACAGTAAGTTGCTTCCGACCGGCCTCATCATCCCTGCACATGTGGCTAATTGCCCTGCTCCCTTCCAGCCACGTCGCAGCAGATCCCGAACGCCGTCAACTGGGCGCTCACGCACAAGCGGGCGACCTATATTGAGCCCGGAAGTGCGTCTGCTGCGTTGCCGCGAGCAACTTTGACCGCGTTCTTTTCGGCTGATGCGCTCATTTACTCTCCCTGGCCCCTCCAGAGAACCTCTGGGCCAACGTCGAGATCAAGGCGCTTGCCGACCTCTACCTCAAGCTGACGCAGCTCCTGCTATCGGCCGAGGCGCCGCCGCCGCCGCACGACCCCTGGACCCACTACATCTTTGCGGCAACGGCCAAGCATCACTCCTGGAAGGAGCTCGCCATCAAGGTCGGGGACATCCTCAAGGAGCTCGGCGAGCTCGAGGAGGGTGGAGCCCAGGGCATCGATGCCAAGTACGTCTCGCCTGCTCCGGACCTGGTGCACGACCTCGAAGCTACCGTTGCTGACCCGGCCCACTCCTGCAGGGAGTACAATGGACCGGAACAAGGCTACGCCAAGCGATCCGGCGCCCTCCAGGGGAGCAACTCGCGCGCGATCGCCGAGCGGGCCAAGCAGCTCGTCGGCTGGGAGGACACTGCCGACGTCTACGCCTACCTCGACGGCGACGTCAAGGACGCCGTCAGGGAGTGGAAGGAGTCGGCTTGAAGGCTGCCTGACCCCTCTGTAGCTCCTTCCAGTGTATCCATGCGCCCCTTCCTCCCTACGAGCCCATAAACGCGAACCACTGAGACGAGCCAAAATTGCATGGTCGACATCCAGGCGGTCGAGGCAACCGACTCTACCCCAACCCGGTTTCGGGCTGCACAGGAGCCGCCATTGCCGGAGCCGCTGCCGGCCATTCAGCACGATTCCACGCGCTATAGCAGGCTTCGAAGCCGCCCTCTTGAAAGAGCGGGTCGTCGTCGAGCAGATCCATGATCTCATCGAGCTCCTCCGGGAACTCCATGACGAAGATGGCCGCGAGATTTGACGAGGCACGGGCGGCGAGGACGACGAGCGCCCACTCGAGCTTCTCTCTAACCGTTTGCTTCTTGACCCGCCACACCATACCGGGCCCAAAGATAAGCTTTTTGAAGGCGGGCGGCTTGCCCCTGACGGCTTTGTTCATGACCTTGCGGATTGAGCTTGCTTGCACGCCGTCCTTGGCGGTGGGGTTGCAGGCAATCTTGACTGTCAGGCCGATTTGCCGGGTCGGCCAGTCCTCAGGGAAAAACTCGTCCGACAGGATGGTGAGCGTGAACTTGGCGAGTCGCCGCCGTATTCCCCTTTGCCTGTCTTGCCGTTGCAAGGTCCTGATGAAGCTGTCGCCGACGAGCCCGGCCTCGAAGTGTCTGGGGAGGACGACGCTCGAGAGTTTGGGGCAGTCCATGACGAACTGAGCGATGGAGCCGCCACACTCTTGGAGCCATCGGTCGAGATCATCATCGTCGATGTCGTATTCAAGACTGAAGTCAAACTTAATCGTCAAGGTCCGGAGCCGCCGACTGAAAGGGCCTCGCGTCTCGGCGTAGACCTCGGCAAGGCGTTTCAGGAAGCCGACGGCGAGATCATGCTCGTTGAGGGCAATCCGGAGCTCTTGGATCTCGTATCTCTCCAGCCTAACGGCGAGCGGCCGCGCCTCGATCGTGCGGAGGAAGAGCAACCGATGGCGGACGTTGGTTTTGGCGCTCGAAAGCTCGACGACCCTGTAGAGCTTGGGGTGAAGATGGTGATGGAAGGCCTTGCTGACACGTAGAATAGCCGGATCCCAGACATCGACATGGTCGAGCACCATCGCCAGCAGCTCGGGAATGTGCAACGGGTTGAGTCTCTGGGCGGACGCAAGAGGATGTCGGAAGTCAGCAGCCGCATCCGATCCAAGGGGACGTCGTCTGGGCGCACCGAGCTGAGTGTTAGTTTCGCAGCCGCGACGGGCGGGCCGACAGGGTGCTCTCTTGCATCCATCTCGAGCTGAGATCGTATCCGCGCCGGAGGAGACGTCAGCGATCGGTCAGGCCGAGGTGATCAAGGGTTAGCGAGTGAGACGCACGACGGCCGAGGGCGCGTCGGCGCACGACATGCTGGAGTCGTCATCATGAGCGTCCGCCGCTGGCTGGGTCGAGGCAGCAGCCGGAACGGCGACCGAGGGCGTCATAGAGTCGGCCATAGCGAGGTCGATCCAGGACAGGATTACAGACATGCTGGTCGAGGCGGCAGGAGCGACTGCAGGCCGGCTCAACCAAGGGCGGTCGGACCCAGAATGACCGCCGCCGCCTGGCGATCGTCCCTTCGCCTCGGTCCGACCAGAACTCGCTCCCCTTCATCGCCGGCCACCGCCCTCCTTCTCCCCTCCCCCCCCTACAAACGTCTCTACCAGGCCCTCTAGCGCAACATGCCCCGCGCCGGACCGTCGAGGCTTCCAATCGGCTCGCTCGGCCTGGGTCGAAGGGTTGGCCTCGTCGGCGGCGGGGGCCGCGGCGGCGGCAGCAGCCGAGGAGGCTGGCCGACGACGTCGACGGCACCAGCTCGGCCATCATCATCATCACCGACTCCCGTACGGCTCAGCCCTCGACTCTCTCAACCCCTTAGAATACAGGCCGCGCGCCCTGAGAGATCAGGTCCATCGCTCAAAATATCTTCGACTGGGCCCTGGGCATCGAGGACGGCGGATGCCGGCCGGCACCCTCTGCTGCGCTCATCGCCGCTCTCGTCGTCGAGACCTGCCGTCGTGATGACGCCGTCGTCGGCATCGTGGTCCGCAAACACGCAGCGGCGGACGCTCGCCGACCGGTCGACGCAGCATCACCAGCACCGGCCGGTCGTCCCGTGCACGGCCTTCGACGGCGACGGCTCGCCCGACCTGCCCCCTCCACCGCCCGAGACACCAGGCCCTCCGCCAGCGCCGCCCTCGGACGGGACGGCCGCTCCGAGCTCGTCGACTAAGGTCACGGCGCCGCCCGTGACGGTCATCTCGCACACGTCGCCCCCTCCGCACCCACACACGATCCGAGCCTCGTTGCTGTCGACTTACCCTCGGTCGCTCGCCCGGCTCGGCGCGCTCCTACCGTCGACGCCGTTTGCGCTTGACCCGCACCACCGGCCGTCCAAGGCCGATCTCCTCAGGCTGACCGACAGTGCCTGGGAGCGCGCCCGGATCCGGTGGAAGTGGCTGACGATCCGTGGCTTCCGGCGCTTCAACGTCGACGACTGGGGCGCCGTCTTCAGCTGGGTGCTGGTCGGGAACATTGGCTGGCTCGTTCTCGGCACAGGCAGCTTCTTTGGCATGCTCTTGCTCACGGCCAACACGTTCTCGCTCCAGGGTGCGTACGCTTGCGCGCTACACGAGAATCACCGCAGGACTTGTCGTTGAACCTCGCCCCCTTGCCGCAGACATCATCGCCAAGCGGCTGTCCGACTACTTCACCTCGGGCTCGGGCATCACCGTCATCTTTGAGTCGGCGCTCGTGCCCAACCTGTTTGCGTCGACGATCACACTTAACAACGTCTACGTCTCGCGTCGGCCGGCGGACGCCCGCGTGCCGAGCCTGTTCAATGACGCGAGCTCGCCGATCGAGGACAAGCCCCAGGTGGTCGCCGCCGGCGGCTTCAAGTACGGCCCCGAGGATCATCGCGAGCATCCGTCGGCGTCGCCCGACGACGGCACCGTCGAGGACGACGGCAACTACACCCAGTTCGACCTCAACATCGATCGCATCGAGGTCGAGCTCAGCTTTGTCCGCTGGCTCAACGGCGAAGGGCTCGTCAAGTCGGCCGTCGTCTCGGGCGTCCGCGGCGTGCTCGGTGCGTCCGACCTCGCGGCTTGGCTGTCAGACTTGATCAGGCTGACATGATTCGCCGCTTGCCGATGTCCTTCAGACCGCCGATCCGTCCACTGGGACCCGTCGAACCCGTGGATCCCGCACGAGTGGCGGCACCCGGCCTCGCCGGGCGACGGCTCCTTCTCGCTCACCAAGCTCGTCGTAGAGGACATGCTCTGTACTGTCTACCAGCCGGGCGGCTTCCGGCCGTTCAACATCTCGGTCTTCAAGGCCGAGCTCGGCAAGTTCCGCAAGAAATGGGCATTCTACGACTTCCTCGTCAGTGCTTGCGTGTCTCCTCCATGCCTCGGCGTCACAGCGTCTCTTGCTGACGATTGTGTCGACCGCTCAGAACGCCGAGGGCGTCACCGGCCAGTACGACGGCTGCCTCGTCAGCCTCCACAAGCCCCAGCGGATCGGAAAGACGGTCGGCGAGGACCTCAAGGACGGCTCCTGCGAGCGCATGGTGCGTCTCGTCTCCCCATCTTCGAGTGCTCCAAGCCCTGACAGCCGTCTCTAACCCTCTGCCTCCCAGGCCCGCCTCCGGGTCGACGGCCTCCCGATCGACCACATGCAGGGCGCGACCTCGACCGGGCCGCTCGCCTGGATCACCTCTGGCAAGCTCGACGGCGTCATCGACGTCTCGTTCCCCCGCCACCCAGACGATGACGCGGTCGACCTCCAGTCAATCGTGTCCGAGATCATCGACAGCGTCCAGGAGCTCAACTCGGCCAGCAGCGGCGAGGCGACTCGCGAGAGCATCAACCCTGGCCAGCGGCCGCTCGCCAAGGCGCCGCTGACGGCGCCGGCCGGCCGGACTGCCGGAGCGAAGACTGGCCGCGAGGTCATTGTCGACGTCGACCTGCGATTCCGGGATCTCAAGGCGGCTGTGCCTTACAAGCCGGATGAGCTTAGCTATGTCAACGCGGCTCTGATCCGACCGATCGTCGCCTTCATCAAGTGCGTCCCTCCTGCCCTTTGCCTGCCGAATTTCGTCTTGCGCTCTTGTCGGCTAACGGCGATTCTCTCCCCGTTGCCAGCGCCAACCGGACGCTGCTGCCAATTCAGTGCCGCGTCGTTTCCGACCTGTCCGAGTTCGACGGTTCATGGACGCCCTGGGAAGGTATGTCAATCTCGGAAGGCCTGAGCATATTTCCTCATAGCTGACGCTTTGCCCTTGCCGTCGCTCGGCAGCCGGCTTGCTTGACGCCACATCTGACCAGGTCTACGCCGCCCTCGCCCACCACGTCACCTCGCACGACATGAACAACCAGCGGCTGAAGCAGGTCGGCGTCTGGAGCCTGCAGCTCGCAGCCGAGCTCGCCGTCGGGACCGTCCGCAAGGTGCTCCTTCAGCGCAAGGACCTCGGCCTCGGAGACTGGGGCGTCGGCCTTGCCTTCTGACAGACGACCGAAGGGGAGCGGCTCGAGGGAGAAGCCGCGGAAGGAGGAAGGAGGGTCATTGTCGACCCTCGCAGATAACGAGCCTAACGAACGAACGCAATCATGTCCATTTTCGAGCCGAGCGAGGCGCGACGCGGTTGGCGGAGCAGAAGGCCGGCGACGAAGCAGCACAGAATCGGGGGGTGCGCTGCGCGTGAGCCTCAGCGTGCTCTATCGGCTGCCTCCCTCATCGCCATATTCTACAGAGTGTGTGACGGCAGAGGCTGCTGGAAGGCGGCGAGCACCCATATCCTCATCAACGGTAGAGCAAGTCTTGCGGAACAGCTATCGTCGTCGACCCGATATGAGTTCGAGCCGGTCGTCGCTGCGCGGGGCCAGGTCGAAGTCGTCGTCGGCTCGGAGCGGAGGCGTCGAGCACCTTCGCCTACCGACTACACCCTCCCTTCTCACGACCACTCTTCTCCCCCATCCCCATCTCCCTGCAGATGTTTAAGAAGCGTACGAGGCCGGCCTCGGTCCGCGAGAAGACGGACGCGCCCTCGCTGCCGAACCCGGACGACCTGCCCGTCGCCGCGGCGGCAACTGAGGAGGCTGGGCCGTCGGCCGTTGCCGAGTCGTCGACAGCATCCGGCTCGACGGCTGCAGCTGCCGTCGACGAGGACGAGCCTCAAGTTGGGTGCGTGTTTAGCTTTCTCACCCTATAGGAAGGGCTTGTGGGGCGTCTCAGGATCGGCCGGCAACTCGAGGATGACGGGCGGTCAGGCGAGCTCGCCGGGGCTGCACCAAAGCCTGTCCCGCTCGGCACGACGATGATCAGCTGGCTGACCCTCACCCTCCGTGCTCGTCGTAGGTCAACGATCCAGGAGCTGCTCTCGCTCCGCCGCTTCCGAGCCCAGTCGTCCGGCCTCGCGCTCGACAAGCTCAACCGCGGCGAGGTCCGCCGGCGCAAGGCGCGCGCGGCCGCTGCGGGCGGCGAAGGCGGCGAGGAGGGCGAGGAGGGTGACGGCGACGGCGGGGAAGACGGTCAGCCGAAGGTCGTCGCGGGTCTGGTCCAGGGCAAGGGATCCAAGCCGGCAGAAGACGAGTACGTGACTCCTCATCTCTCTCGAGGTCGCCGTGGGCGAGGCCGGCATGCGGGCTGGCCGCGGGGCAGAGAGAGCATATGGCCACTGCGTCGCTTGCACCGGGTCCTGCCGGCCGACACGGCAGACGGCTCGCTTCGATGGCTCAGAGCTGACAGCCGGTCATGACCCGCCGTCCTGCCAGGAACCCGGACGACCCCCAGGCGCGGATGAAGCGGCTCATGAACGCCTCCAATTTCACGCAGCAGACGAACGCGCTCGACGTCGACAAGCACATGTGCGTCCCTTGCTTCTGCCGAGCAATCCCCCGGTCAGGCGTCACTGACGCTCCGCCTCTCGTCTTGCCAGGATGGCCTACATCGAGGCTGAGCTTCTCAAGCGGCGCGGCGTCGTCCCGACGGTCGCCGAGCTCGCCCAGCAGAAGCCGCACGACCCGTACGAGGAGCTGTACGCGATTGCCGACGAGTACAAGGTGGCGAAAGGCGGCAAGACCGAGAAGGAGATGGAGGAGCGCGAGGAGAAGGGCGACGTCATGGCGAGCATGGCCATGCTCTCTGCCAGTGCGTGCCCGTCGACCTCTAGCCTCCCCGAGGGTGCCTGTCACTGACCGGTCTCCCGAACCGCGGTCTTCCAGTCCCCGAGGTCGACCTCGGCATGGACACCCGGCTGAAGAACATCGAGTCGACCGAGAAGGCAAAGCGGGCGATGCTCGAAGCCCGCAAGAACGCACCTCGGCCGATGACGGATGCCGAGCACGACTTTGCCGCCGCGCGCTGTGCGTCCCTCAGCCGCCTGGAGAGGTTCTGCTGCTGCTGCTGCTGGCTCTGGTCGACTGACGCTCCTCTATTGTCGCTCCGCCAGTCTACCGACCGACGCACCACATCCAGTCCGACTCAGACGCGCTCGTCAACGCCCAGCGGGCGGCCGCCGGCCTCCCGCCCGTCGAACCCAAGAAGGGCGGCGGCGGCGGCGGTGGCGGCAGGAGGAAGGACACGGCAACCGACGAGGTCGTCATGGAGCGCTTCAAGAAGCGTATTCGCAAGATGTAGCTCGGTGTACCGTGTACGGCATGACTCCCTTTTGTGTAGCTGTCAAGCCTCTGCGCTTCGAAAGAGTCGTCCGCCACCCGACGCATGGTTGCTAGGCTAGCGGTCACCGCGTTGTCCGGCCGGTTGCTAAGGGCGCGCGCGCGCGGCCCGAGCCCCCCTTTGTCCGCCTGGCTGATGACCTCCTCTCGCTCGCATCTCGCCCCGACCCGCTCGTCGACGTCCTGCCGGACGGATAAGCCTCGCAAGTCGACTTCTGTTGGACCGGCTCTACTCCCTCTCACCATCGGCTCAGCATGTTCCGCTACCCTGCGGTCCTGCCGGCCGACCTCGCCGCCTTTGGCGCACACGACACCGCGCGCCAGGCCGCGCTCGCACCCCCACCTCCTTCTCCTCCAGCCTCCCTGTCGCCCTCGCCAGACGAGATCCCGCCTGATCAAGCGGTACGTGGGAGGACATGGCTCTGCGTCAGCGTCCTCGCCCACTCAGTCTTCGGTTGGCCTCCTCCGTCTTTGGCATGCCGCAGTGCTGGGGCTTGCTCGCCGTCCTACTTGTCCTCGACGAGCGAACCCGATCCGGCGCGACACCGCCCGTGGCTTCGCCCTCGCAGGTGAGCACTCTTGACAAGGATATGACCGCTCCCAGCCCAAAGCTGATCTCTTGTCGCCCTCTGCGTGTCTGCATAGGTGGGCGTCGGTGGCGAGGGGCCCGACAGCGTGCCTGCTGCCTCGCTGGCCGTCAAAGGGGCTGCTGCGGTCCAAGCGCCCGGCGCCTTCAAGGTCCGTGACCCTGCGCATTCTCGTCCGGCTTGCACCTCACCTTGCCCGCCTGATCATTGCTCTCACTTCACAATCACTTCTCCTAAGGATCCAGACTACTTTGAGGTCGATGCCGAGTCGTCGCCTAAACCGTTACCGGCCGACGCAGACGATCCGCCGCCGCCGTTCCATCTCTCGGTGCGGCTCCTGTTCAGGGCAGCTAGTATCCCCCCGCCGTCTGACCACTTCGACCGCTTCTTCCCTTCAACAGGGCCCACATCCGTTCGAGATCCCCGAGCTGCGCGAGCTGATCCTCAATCACGTCCCGGTCGACCTCGCCTTTAACGCATCGGTCCTCCGCGTGAACCGCGCCTTTTACGGCCACTTCCACCCGCGCCTTTACCGCTCGGTCAACCTGACAGGCCCGAGCCGCCAGCCGATCAAGTTTCTCGAGTCGCTCGAGGCCCGGCCGACTGAGACGCTCGACGCAATCTCTATCGGCTCGCTCCTGTTCAGGCTCCGGGACGACGACCGGACCGAGGACTTCCTCCGCCGGCTCGGCAAGCTCCTCCGTCGCTCAGCGCCTTTTGCGAAGGCCATCAAGTCACTTTCGATCTTTCTCACCTGCCCAGAGGACCCGGACGACGACTGGGAGGATGCAAGCCAGCTGGCCGATGTCGTCGCCGCCTGCCCGGGCCTCGGCCGGCTCATCCTCAAGCAGTGGGTCACGCATGAGTTCTACAACTCGCTTTGTGCGCGCCTGCTCGCGTGCCATCCGACAGCCGTTTTCAAGCGGCTTGAGGATCTCGTCGTCGAAATACCGGCCGAGCCGTTCTTATTCCGCGCCAGGCACGTCCTCCCTTCGCCACCCAAGGTCAAAACGATTCGGACGCTGCTCGTCCCCCCGGTCGCGGCGGCCGCACCAGAGCTGTCTGTCCACCTGCTGTCGTTGCTGCTCGGCTGGCTCGACGGGCACAATAAGCCCGAGGCTCAGACGCTCGTCATCGGCTCTGGCCTCATGACCTGGCTCGGCGGCAAGTCGTCCTCGGCCCTCAATCGGCTTGAGATCGCTCTCGCCCAGCGGCTCGTTAAGGAGCGCGGCAGCGACCTCGGCTGCCGCGTCGTCTGGCCAAAGTCACTTGATTTGGCCGCTCTGCTCGACCGCGACCCGGTCTTCCAGGAGGTCGGCCTAATGGGCACGGTCGACCTCTGGCGCGAGAACGTCTGGCCAGAGATCTGGGCCCCGCTCGTCATGGACGAAGGGGCCGAGGTCGTCGTCATGAACATCCAGGGCCCGCTCCTGCCGTTCCCGGCAGAGCCGCCGCTGGCGCCGAGCGACTGATGGGTGGCAGGCAACGACTGGACGTGACGGCTCAGTCTTCTAATCATGTTTCCCACTTTTCTGGTGGTACATTTATAGGTGTACAGCGACGCTACAGCCAAAGCGAGAGAGGAGGGTCAGGGGGTGCATGAGGGGCTCATCAGAGTGCAGTGAGGTCGGGCTTAGTATCGCGGGCCGCCTCTCGGCGCGCCCCGACCGTTGCCGTACGCGCCACGCGTGGGAGGCGGCGGGCCGCCATACCCTCCACCGTAGCCACCGTACTGGCCGCCAGCGGGCGGCGGCGGCGGCGGAGCGCCTGGGTAAGGCGAGCCGTAGCCGCCGTATTGCTGAGGCGGCGGCGGCGGCGGAGGGCCCCCACCGTAGCCGCCGTAATTGCCAGAAGGCGGCGGCGGGCCGCGGCCGTAGGCTGGCAGCGTCGGCGGCGGCATGCCGTACGTCGGCGGCGGAGGGGCGTAGCCGCCTCCCGAGCCGTTCGAGTAGCCTCCGCGGGCGTAGCCGGCCGGTGTCGGCGAGGCCACGTAGCCATCCCGGCCGCCGGCGCCGTAGGCCGAGCTCGAGTAGCCCCGCGGGCTGTCCTGGTAGGGCGAGCCGTTTGTCGACGCGGCCGAGCCGGTCGACCAAGGCGATCCAAAGCCACCCCGACCGCCACCGCCGCCGTTCTGAGCGCCTCCGCGACCGGAGCCGTTGTAGCCGCCCGAGCCTGGACCGCCCATCATACCGCCGCCCCGGCCGCCACCACCGCGGCCGCCTCGCGAGTCGTTGCCGCCTCGGCGCGTCCGGTCTGCGTCGCTCTGCGTCAGGATCTTCTTGGCCTCGATCAGGCCCGGCAGAAGCACCGACCGATGCGGCTGGTTCTGGGCGGGGAAGGCATAGTTGACCGAGAGCGAGTGATCGTCGGTGATGTCGCCGAGTGGGGTCGACGGCAGGGGCGTGTAGTAGGTTGAGCCGGGCACGCAGTTGGGGTCCGGGTCGACAAAGCCGCTGATGCCCTTGGAGAGCGCCGGGTCGATCGGAATTTTCTGCGAGGGAAAGGGCAGGGGAGATGATCAGCAAGAGCAGCAACGCTGGGACGGCGCCGAGAATGACGTACAGCGCCTTCCTTCTGCTTCTTCGAGTAGAGCCGGCAGAAGGCATCGTAGAGCTTGTGCTTGTCAGCGACAAAGAGGACGTCGCGCCCGTGCGAGTTGCGCCGGACGTCATCCTCGGACAGGTCTGGGTAGCGCGGGTTCATCGCGTCGAGGAGCCGGACCGGGTCGATGAAGGGCAGAAGCGCGACGCCCTGCCACTGCATCTTCTTGCCGTTCATGTCGATCTCAAAGTCGGGCGGGTAGAAGTCGATGATCGGGCTGTCGGGCTCGTACATGAGCGGCTGGAACGTGCTCGGAATGTGCACCTTACTGAAAGGGAGGGTGGGAGGGTGCAAAGGATCGGGGCGTCAGCATCAGCTCGCCGCGAGAGAGAACAAAGCGAGTGAAGGAGATGCGACGGACCTGGCTGCAGGGAAGACGCCCATGAGCTGCTCGAACGGCTTGAACGGCTTGCCGAGCGTAAACTGGATGTCCATCGAGCCGACCTCCTCGAAGTCGGCCGCAAAGGGCGCAAAGTGGAACGGGTAGTACCAC
>Ga0308160_10001427_pt1 | contig 33639 bp, 27 predicted proteins | sample PhyFR1_FD_201036 | JGI IMG/M metagenome (GOLD analysis project Ga0308160, IMG submission 201036) | Phyllosphere microbial communities from UC Gill Tract Community Farm, Albany, California, United States - DLSLF.R1 | ecosystem: Host-associated > Plants > Phyllosphere > Unclassified | place: USA... | reverse complement strand
AAGTCGGTACCACCCCTTCCCATCCCGAACAGGACCGTGAAACGACTTTGCGCCGATGATAGTGCTGCAACCAGTGTGAAAGTAGGTTATCGTCAGGCTAAGTAATAAAGCTGTGAAAGCAGCAGTAAAGTAGTAAAAGCTAAAAAACCCCGCCCGGTGATCCGAGCGGGGTTTTTTGCTTTTGCGTGATCCATCACGGTCAGTCAGTCACGCCCAACCCCAGGTCGGACGAAGCCTGTTGGCGGAGAATGTACTTCTGTATCTTCCCGGTGACCGTGATCGGAAATTCACTGACAAAGCGCACATAGCGCGGAATCTTGTAGTGCGCGATCTGGCCAGTGCAGAATGCCCGGATTTCTTCGACATCCGCCGATGACCCCGGCCGCAGGATAATGCAGGCGCACAGCTCCTCGCCATACTTTGCATCGGGAACGCCCACGCATTGCACGTCCTGGACCTTCGGATGGCGGTACAGGAATTCCTCGACTTCACGCGGATAGATATTTTCGCCGCCACGGATGACCATGTCCTTGGAACGGCCGACGATGCGGCAATAACCCTGTTCGTCGATGACGGCCAGGTCGCCCGTGTGCATCCAGCCCGCAGCATCGATCGCTTCGCGCGTCTTGTCTTCGTCGCCCCAGTAGTTGAGCATCACCGAATAGCCGCGGGTCATCAATTCACCTTTCTCGCCGCGGGGAACGATGCGGCCGTCGGCATCGACGATCTTGACTTCGAGATGCGGGTGCACCCGCCCGACCGTCGACACCCGCACGTCGACGGGATCGTCAACCGAACTCTGGAAACTTACTGGCGAGGTTTCCGTCATGCCGTAGGCGATCGTGATCTCTTTCATGTGCATCTGCCGGATCACCCGGTTCATGATTTCGACGGGGCAGGGCGATCCGGCCATGATGCCGGTGCGCAGGTGCGAAAGGTCGTAAGCGGCAAAATCCGGATGGTCGAGTACCGCGATGAACATGGTCGGCACACCGTGCAGCCCGGTGCAGCGCTCGGCCTGTACCGTCTCCAGGACCGCCTTCGCATCGAAACCTTCGCCCGGATAGACCATGGCGGCGCCATGGGTGACACTGGCGAGGTTGCCGAGCACCATGCCGAAGCAATGATAGAGCGGCACCGGAATGCAGAGCCGGTCATGCTCCGTCAGGCGCATCGCTTCGCCGATGAAAAAGCCGTTGTTGAGGATGTTGTGGTGGGTGAGCGTGGCGCCCTTGGGTGCCCCCGTGGTGCCGGAGGTGAACTGGATGTTGACCGGATCGTCGAACTGCACCTCGGCCGACACCCGCGCAAGATGATCCAGGTCGGCCATGCCGGCTGCATCCGCAACGTCGTGGAAGTTCAGCATGCCGGGCGTCTTGTCGCTGCCCAGGCGGATCACATGGCGCAGGTGCGGCAGGCCTGGCATGACGTCCTGCAGCATGCCGATGTAATCGCTGTTCCTGAAATGCGGGGCCAGGATCAGCGCGCTGCACTGCACCTTGTCCAGCACATACTGCAACTCCGCGCGCCGGTAGGCCGGATTGATGTTGACCATCACCAGCCCTGCCTGTGCGGTCGCGAACTGGGTCACGACCCATTCGGCGCAGTTCTGCGCCCAGATCCCGACCCGGTCGCCCGGACGCAATCCCAGCTTCAACAAGCCGGCGGCGAAGCGGTTCACTTCCTGATATAGCTCGCGGTAGGTCCAGCGCACGTCCTGGCTGGCCACCACCAGGGCGTCGCGATCCCCGAACCGGTCCGCGATCGCGCCGAAGTAGGCGCCGATCGTCTCCCCGATCAGCGCTACCTCATGCGCCCCATGCACATAGCTCGACTGCTGCATTCCGGTCTCCTCCGTGATCGATGGCGTGCGCGCCCGTCTTCCGCGGGCGGTCGGCCTAATGGTTCAACTGTCGGAGTCGAGTCTAAACTGATATTGTCGCGCTGTGAACAGCGTGTTCTACGCCATTAAACGGTGCCGCAGGAAGAAGCGCAGCATCTCCCGGCTGGCATCGGGCCCACCGGCTTCCGTATAGCTGCCGCGCCGGTTACCGCCGCACCAGGCATGTCCGACGCCCTTGACCGTCCAGTGCTCGGCCAGGACCCGTCCCGCATGGCCCTTGTGGACATGCCGTGTGAAGCCGCGGCCGGCCACTTCTCCGGTTTCCTTCGACGAGGTCAGCGTAGCCTGCCCCTGCGCCATGTGGCAGTCGATGGTTTGCCGGATCACGCCCAGGCTGTTTTTTGGATGCACGGTGCAATCCTGGTCGCCATGAAAAGCGATGATGGGGACGACGGGCAGGGGCGCCGCAAGCGACGCCGCCGGCGACACTGCGCCGTCACGCATGGCCAGCACCGCACCGTAATGGTCGGTCGCGCTGCCGTGCGCCAGGCCGGAATGGCAGCCGACGGCGGCGAACAGGTCGGGATAGGTCCGCCCGAGGATCACCGCCATCGCGCCGCCCGCGGACAGGCCGGCAGCGTACACGCGCGTGCGGTCGACCGCGTAGTCGGCCATGATCTCGTGGGTGACGGCGGCGATCAGGGCCGGCTCGCCGCGGCCGCGGTGATGGTGGGCATCGTCGAACCAGTTCCAGCAGCGGCTCCAATTGGCGCCGGACGACTGCTCGGGATAGGCGACCAGGCAGCCGAATTCTTGCGCCAGTTCGTTCATGCCGGTGCCGAGGGCGAAATCGTCTGCGTCCTGCCCGCCGCCATGCAGCATGACGATCAGGGGCAGCGGCGCGCCGTTATAACGGCCGGGGATGAACAGTTTGTAGCGCAGCGACCCCACGTCGCCGTGATAATGGCGCGCGATGAAGTCGCCGCCGTCCCGCCGCGAGGCAGGGGCGAACGGGGTGAGGGCGAGGGACGTCCATGCGTCCAGCATCGTATGGTACATGTGCGACTCCTTGAAAGCACCGAGTCTCAGGATTTGTCGCAAGTGTTACACGATGCTGCGCCGCAGCATAGGCGGGACTGAGCCGTTTATTTGTAGGACTTCATGCCGACGCGAGACCGATATGCGCTGGCATGGGCAATCGTGCGGCTGGAATCAGTGCCAGCGCACCGGCATCAGCATCTTCGAGCGGCACCAGCGCGCCAGCACGTTGGCGCACATGCGCACTGCGCCGAGGTGGCCCATCACGTGGCGTTGGTAGGTCAGTTTGTACATCGACAGCGCGAACATGCCTTTCACGCGGAGATTGTGCTTGCCGACCGCGCGCCGCAGGATACCGACCGCGTCGCCGCGGCCGAGCGACACCAGCGTGCCGTAGTCGCGGTACTGGAAGCCCGGCAGCTGGTTGGGCTTTTCGTGCGTCAGCAGCTTCGCCAGGTAGATCGCCTGCTGGCGCGCCGCCTGGGCGCTGGGTGGTGCCATCGCGGTCTTGTCGGGGTTCTGCAGCGTGGAGCAGTCGCCCAGGGCGAAGATTTGCGGGTCGGTCAGGCTGCGCAGCTGGCCGTCGACCAGCACCTGGTTGCTGCGGTTGAGCAGGACATTCAGGTGCGTGCTGAAATCCGGGCCCTTCACGCCCGCTGCCCATACCGTGATCGCGGCCGGGAACACGCGTCCGTCGGTGGTGGCGACTTCATCCTCGCGCACTTCGGCGACGGCGGTGCCGGTGCAGACCTCGATCCCCATCGCCTCCAGCTTGCGCACGGCGAGCGCCGACGCCTCCGTATCCAGCGACGGCAGCACCTGCGGGCCGCGCTCGACGATGCGGATGCGCACCTGGTGCGGCGCCGCCAGTCCGCTCAGGCCGTAGTGGGCGAGCGTGTCCACCGTGTGGCGCAGGTCGGCCGCCAGTTCGATGCCGGTCGGGCCGGCGCCGACAATCACAATATGCAGCTGCGCGATGTCCTGTGCCGGCGCGGCCGAGCGGGCGTCGGCGTGACGCCGCCGTCCGGCTGCCTCGCACAGGTGCAGGAAGCGCTTGCGGAAGGCTTCGGCACGTTCGACGCTGTCCAGGGCCAGGCAGTGCTGCTCGGCGCCGGGGATGCCGAAGAAGTTGGTCACCGAGCCATAGGCCAGCACCAGGCGGCCGTAGCCGATCACGCTGTGGTCCCCAACGCCGCCGCCCTCAGTAGCACCATCATGCAGGCGGCTGCGCACCGTCAGCGTGTGCCGGGCACGGTCGACCTGCACGACTTCGCCGCACACGAAAGTGAAATGGTTGTCGATGGCCTGGCGCGCGTAGTCGATGGTGTGGCCGGCCGGGTCGATGGTGCCGGCCGCCACTTCGTGCAGCAGCGGCTTCCAGAAGTGGGTGGGCGCAGTGTCGATGAGGATCACGCGGTCCTTGCAGCGGGGGCCGAGGCGGCGTCCGAGCCGGGTCGCGAGTTCGAGGCCGGCGACGCCGCCGCCGACGATGACGATGGATTGCATGGTGTTCTCCGGTAGCCTGTCAGTGGCGCGCGTCGGGGATGACGATGGTGCGCGTCTTGCGGCGGGTGATGCGGACTGCATTGCGCTGCGCGGTGTGCGCGGCCTGCACGCCGATCCGGGCGCTGCGCGCAGCGGCGATCGCGTGCGGGGAGGCGGTCACGGCCAGCGCATCGTCCGGCGGGACACCCATCTGGTCCAGCACGACGGCATACGGCGCCTTGTGCCCGCGCGTCTTGAAGTCGGCGCCGGTCAGCACGACCGAAAAGATGTGGTGCGCGGTATCGCCGAAGCGGCGCCGCAGCTGCTGCTCGGCCTGGCGGTAGGGCAGTTCGGAGATCAGGGCGCAGGGCAGGCCGTGTTCGACTGCCTCGGTCAGCAAACGGTCGGCATCGAGGCCGGCAGGCGCGGTGTCCGTGCCCGGGAATGCGGATAAGTCGAAGATAAGCGCTTGTGCCGTCATGATGAACTCCTTTTCTGAACTGTTGACGCTGAATACTGTTCACTATACGGCTGGGCAGGCTAAAATAAAAATAAATAATTCTCGAAATTTAATAAGTAAAACCTTATATGTATCCAGCCAGCTTCAAGCAACTGCAGGCCATCGTGCTGGTTGCACGCCACCAGAGCGTGTCGCGCGCGGCCGAGGCGATGCACGTGACCCAGCCCGCCGTGTCCCTGCACCTGAAACTCCTGGAAGAAGCGGCCGGCGTGCCGCTGACGCGCCGCCAGGGCCGCACGATCCAGCTGACCTCGGCCGGCGAGCTGTTGGTGAGCTATGCCGAACGCATCCTGGGATTGTGGGAAGAAGCGGGCGACGAGATCGCCGCGCTGAAGGGCGTGACGACCGGTACCCTGCGCATCGGCGCGGTGATGACGGCCGAACACCTGCTGCCGCCGATGCTGGTGCGCTTCACGACGGGACGCCCGCACGTGCGCATCAAGCTGCAGGTGGGGTCGCGCCCGGAAGTGATCGGCATGCTGAGCCGCGACGAGATCGACCTCGCCATCATGGGCACGCCGCCGCGCGAGATTCCAACCAGCGCCAGCCGCTTCGCACGGCATCCGATGGCCTTCTTCGTGGCGCCGGAACATCCTCTGCTGCAAAAGGCTGGGGTGACCCTGGCCGATATCGCCGCCGACAACCTGCTGGTGCGCGAACGCGGATCGGGTACGCGCGCGGCCATCGAGCGCGTGTACGAGGACGAGGGCGTGCCGCTGGCGATCGGGTCCGAGTTGTCGAGCAACGAGGCGATCAAGCAGATGACGGCGGCGGGGCTCGGCGTGGGGTTTTTATCGGTCCACGCCTGTACGCTGGAGGTGCGCAACCAGCTGCTCAGCGTGTTGCCGGTGCCGGGTGTGCGCGTGCAGGGGGAGTGGCATGTGATGCACAAGGCGGCGCGGGCGATTCCGACGGTGGCCGCATCCTTCCATGAGTTCATGGTCGAGCATGGCCAGCAGGTGATTTCGGATGAGCTGGAGGGCCTGGCCTGGGTATGAGCGGCCCGATTCGCTACAATGCTCGACCAATCCGCCACCAGCCGCCGGGAATCCAGGCGGCCGCATGACCAGGGAGAACACGCGTGAACGCAGTAGAAAAAGCCAGCACCTTCGTAGGAAAGACCTTCTCGCTCTGGGTGCTCCTGTTCGCCTGTTTCGGCTTCTTCGCCCCGCAACTCTTCACCGGCTACAAATCCTGGATCACGCCGCTGCTCGGCATCGTCATGTTCGGCATGGGCCTGACGCTGTCCGCGGCCGATTTCAGGGAGGTCCTGCGCCAGCCCCGCAACGTCGTGATCGGCGTCGTCGGCCATTACCTTATCATGCCCGGTATCGCCTGGCTGCTCGCGATCGGGCTGCAGCTGCCGCCCGACGTCGCGGTCGGCGTGATCCTGGTCGGCTGCTGCCCGAGCGGCACCGCATCCAACGTCATGACCTTCCTGGCCAGGGGCGACGTTGCGCTCGGCGTCTCGATCGCGCTGGTGTCGACGCTGATTGCGCCGCTGGCCACGCCGGCCCTGGTGTCTGTCCTGGCGGGCAAATGGATGGACATCAATACCGAATCGCTGTTCATGGACATCGTGCAGGTCGTCATCGTGCCGATCGCGCTGGGGCTGGTCGTCAAGACCCTGTTCCGCAAGCAGGCGGCGGCCAGCGTCAAGGCCTTGCCGCTGGTGTCGACGATGACGATCGTGTTCATCATTGCGATCATCGTCGGCCTGAACCAGCCGAAAATCCTCAGCAACGGCCTGACGATCCTGACGGCCGTGATCCTGCATAACCTGCTCGGCTTCGCGCTCGGCTACGGGTTTGCGCGGCTGTTCGGCATGGACCTCGCCAAGCGCAAGGCGGTGATGCTGGAGACCGGCATGCAGAATTCCGGTCTGGGCGCGGCGCTGGCGGCGGCCCATTTCAGTCCGCTGGCGGCGGTGCCGAGCGCGCTCTTCAGCGTGTGGCACAACCTGTCCGGTTCGGCGCTGGCGACCTGGTTCGCGCGCAGGCCGAACTAGCGGCACCGCTCCGATCAACTTATTGATCGTTCACGCAGGCTGCGGCCAAAGGAAATCGACTCTCGCTACACTGCGGCTGACCTTGAGACTAGCCGGAGAGAGCATGTTACGTCGGATCGTACTGATCGCCACGCTGCTGGCCTGCCAGGCCGCATGGGCACAGGCCTGGGTACAGTCGACCGGCAGCGCCGCGGACTTTGCGCTGGCCGGCCCGAAGGGCGCCGCACCGATCATCCATGCGCCAACGGACGCGAAAGTCGTCGGCCACGCGGTCCGCGACCTGGCGGCCGACATCGAGCGCGTCAGCGGGCGCAGGCCGGCGCTGGACACCGCACCTGCTGCTGAAGGGGCACCCGCCGTGCTGGTCGGCACCCTCGGCAAGAGCCCGATCGCCGACGCACTGGCCGCCGGCGGCAAACTCGATTTGTCCGGCCTGCGCGGCAAGTGGGAGAGCTTCGTCATCGCCACCGTCGAGCAGCCGATGCCGGGCGTGCCGCGCGCGCTGGCGATCATCGGCAGCGACCCGCGCGGCACCGCATTCGGCGTCTACGAACTGTCGCAGGCGATCGGCGTATCGCCCTGGACCTGGTGGGCCGACGTCGCGCCTGCAAAGCGAGAGGCATTGTACGTGGCGGCCGGCCTGCGCCGCTTCGGGCCGCCCTCGGTCAAGTACCGCGGCATCTTCATCAACGACGAGGACTGGGGCCTGCGCCAGTGGGCCGCCGGGACCTACGAGCCGGAACACGGCAACATCGGCCCCAAAACCTACACCCGCGTGTTCGAACTGCTGCTGCGCCTGAAGGCCAACACCCTGTGGCCGGCGATGCATCCGGGCACCCGGCCGTTCAACAGCTTCCCCGAAAACGCCGCGCTGGCCGACGAATACGGCATCGTGATGGGTTCCTCGCACGCCGAGCCGATGCTGCGCAATAACGTCGGCGAGTGGAAGGACGCGCCGGACAGGTACAACTACGCGACCAACCCGGACGGCGTGCGCAGCTACTGGGAAGAGCGCGTGGCCGCCAACGGCAAGTACGACAACATCTACACGATCGGCACCCGCGGCATCCACGACGGCGCGATGCAGGGGCCGAAGGCGGTGCCGGAGCGGGTGGCGCTGCTGCAGAAGATCTTCGGCGACCAGCGCGCGCTGCTGGCCAGGCACGTCAATCCGCAGGTGGACCAGGTGCCGCAGCTGTTCGTGCCCTACAAGGAAGTGCTGGCCCAGTACCAGGCCGGCATGCAGGTGCCGGACGACGTTACCCTGATGTGGACCGACGATAACTTCGGCTACGTGCGCAGCTTTACCACGCCCGAAGAGCGCGGGCGTGCCGGCGGTTTCGGCGTCTATTATCACGTCTCTTACCTGGGGGCGCCGCTGTCCTACCTGTGGCTGAACACGACACCCCCAGGCTTGATCTGGGAAGAGATGAAACGCTCGTACGACGCCGGCGCCGACCGCATCTGGATCCTGAACGTGGGCGACCTCAAGCCCGCCGAAATCGGCACCGAATTCTTCCTGCAGATGGCCTGGGACATCGAACGCTGGCGCCCGGACAACCTGCAGGACTTCCTGAAGACCTGGGCCGCGCGCGAATTCGGTCCGGCCCGGGCGGGCGAGATCGCGGCGATCATGACGGATTACTACCGCCTGAATTTCGCGCGCCGTCCCGAGCACCTGCAGTGGTGGTTGCCGAAGGAACAGCCGCGCCGCAGCCCGTTGACCGCGGCGCAAGCCGATGCGCGCCAGCGCGCCTTTGCCGATCTGCGCCGGCGCGTCGACGCGGTGGCGCCAGCGATTCCGGCGGCCAGCCGCGATGCATGGTTCGAGCTCGTGGCCTACCCGGTGCAGGCCTCTGCGCTGGCCAACGAACGCTTCCTGGAAGGCGAGCGCGGACATCGCGAGAAGGCCGAGGCGGCCGACGCCGCGCTCGAGAAACTGACCGGTTACTGGAACACCGGCCTGGCCGCCGGCAAGTGGCGCCACATCATGGCCGAGAACCTGCCCGACAAGGAATGGACTTCGTTCCGCACCGTCAAATGGCGCATGCCCGCTTATCCACCCCAGCCGCCGGCGGCAGCGCCAGCGCCAGGGGCGCGGGAGATCGTGCTCGAGGCAGAACGTTTCGATGGCCAGCGCAAGGCCGGCGCGGCGTCGTGGCAGGCGGTGCCCGGCCTCGGCACCAGCGGCAGCGGCGCCGTGGTGCTGGTGGCGCCGGGCGGTGCCGGCATCGCGCCGGAGCGGGCTGCCGGCGCGCCGCGCCTCGACTACCACCTGAACCTGGCGCTGGCCGGCGCGCTGACGGTGCGTGTCCAGCTGCTGCCGACCCATCCCGGCGCCGGCAAGCTGCGCTTCGCGCTGGCGCTCGACGACGGCGCGCCGCAAATCGTCGAGATGGCGAACCGCGACGGCGGTGCCGAGTGGGCCGAGGGTGTGCTGAACAACGCGCGCACGGTGACGGCCGACCTGGGGCAGGCGGCTGCCGGCGGGCACATGCTGCGCCTGTACGCGATCGATCCGGGCGTCGTGATCGATACGCTGGAGGTCAGCGTTGTCCGGGCGCCGGCGGCGCAGTAGGCGGCGCATACCTGAATCGCCTGCGACGTCGCACATTTGTAGTAAAGCGGCAGCCTGCGCAAGACGCCTCAATACGTTGCGGTGCGGCGCTTGCTATCGTTGCCGTTCGACGACAAGGCCCATCCATGAAAACGCCCGTACTGTTCTCACGCATCAAGGAGCGCACCCGCCTGCTGCTGGCGCTGGCAAGGTTACCGGTCGCACGGCTGCGCTTCGACCCGGCCCTCGGCGCGGAGCGCGTCCGCCGCGCGCACCGCCTGTTCACGCGAAGGCATGTGCGCTATAAAATCATCGGCAACAAGACCCTCGGCGTGGCACTGATCGACCTGCGCGCCTTCAACGGGCAGCCGGCAGCCTACCTGGCGACCGTGAAACGCAGCGGCCACGCCGGGCCGCAAAGCAAGAAGGCGGCGGCGCGCGGCTACCATCTGCGCCGCATCGACCGCAACCAGCACATCGACGCCATCCATGCCATCCACATGTCGTCCGACGAGCGCCAGGGCCGCCCGATGGACGCGTTCTACCACGCCAGACCGGACGCTTACGACGACGAAGCCGACTGGGAAAGCCACGGCGTGTTCGACGCCGACGGCCGCCTGGCGGCCTATTGCAGCATGGCGCGCTACGGCAACTTCGTCGCCACCGACCAGCTGATGGGCTACAAGAACCAGGACGGCATCATGTACCTGCTGCTGTCGGCCATCGTCTGCCGCCTGATCGAGGAAGGCGAGGTCGATTGGTTCATGTACGACACCTACCTCGGCGCCAAACCCGGCCTGCGCGACTTCAAGCGCCGGGTCGGGTTCCAGCCGTACCGCGCGCGCTACCTGCTGGGGTAAGGTGCTGGCGTAAGCCGGCGGCACCCGTGTGGGTAGCAGACGGTGCTAGGCGTCGCCGCCGAGATTGTCCAGTACGCGCTCCGTGAGGGTCTTCAGCTGCTCCAGCTCTGCCGGGCTCAAGCCCGCAAACACCGAAGTTACCTCAGCCGACACTTCCGGCAGGATGCGTGCGATCAGGGCGCGCCCCGCGCCGGTCAATGCAATCATCACGGCGCGACGGTCGCCGGGCTTGGGGCGGCGTTCGATCAGGCCCTTGGCCGCGAGTTCGTCGCAGACCCGGGTCAGGTTGGCCGGTTTTTCGTTGCAGGCTGCGCTCAGCTCGGTGGCCGTCGAGGTCTCGTCGGCGCTGCCGTACAGGATCGCCAGCACGTGGTAATGGGTGTCGCCCAGCTCATGCTTCCTGAGGGCGGCATTGCTCTTGTCGCGCAGGGTCTTCTGCAAGTGGTGGGTCATCCGCACCAGCAGCATGGCGTCGACTGGGAAACCGGGCTCGCGCGCCTGGATGCGCCGCAGTCGTTTCTCGGTCGGGCCAAAATCGCTCATCGGCGTTCCTTGCAGCTTGTGAAAGACCAGATTGTAATCGCTGGCGCCGCGCAGCGCTCATGCGCCGGCCGGATTAGCGTGCCTGCTGGGCGGCGGCCAGGTTCGGGTAGACGTACTGGGCTTCGGTCAGCGGGAAGCTGCCTTCGGCGCGGGCCTGCTCGATGTCGGCCAGGGCCCTGGCGCGCACCGGGTCGGTCGGGGTGGCGGCGCAGCCGGACAGGACGGCTGCGAGCAGTACGGGGATCAGGAATTTCGGGTTCATGTGGTTCACCATCGGTTGTTTGGGGAAGAGCGCCTGGAATGTTCCGCGCTGTACATATTTTAGTACTGAATACTTCATTAGTGAAGTAAATTCGCGATGGTGTGCCCTGTGGGCAACGCGACAGGGGGAATGTGCATGGCGTGGAGGGGTGAAGCTACGCTTGGCAGGTCGCCGTGACAAGCGGCGCTCACCTTGTGCCAGATGGATTTCAGCTGCTCACGCTTGCCGCTGACCACTGGTACAAACAGGAAATGGAGCTGGTAAAAATATTACTATCACATTCCGTTTGGAAAGCCAATTGACGTTGTTGTCTTTTTGTACTATAATTGACGTCAATTACCAACAATTGTCGTCAGTAACACCTCTGCAGCATTCCTGGGCCATGCGCCCATATCTTTCGCGTGCTTGAAAGTCCTGAGCCCAGCCTCTTTTGACACGCCCCGACACCCGTTATCGGCGTCCACGACGCCGGCAAACCGTGTCCCGCCCCTTGTCGTCGTCCGCGCGCTCTTGCGCCGTTTGCATCCGCGACGACTCGGGTCTCGTGATTCCCATTCAAGCCGGTGGCTGCAGGGTTTCATTTCACTCGCCAAACGAGGAGAACCACTACGTGGCAAAACAAATCATCATCGACCGAGTCTTCAAGGTATTCGGCGACCAGCCCGAACAGGCGCTGGCGCTGGTCCGCGAAGGAGCCAGCAAGCAGGAGATCCTGGCCAGGACGGAATGCACAATCGGTGTGTTCGATGCCACCTTCACCATCGAAGCGGGGGAGATTTTCGTCATCATGGGCCTGTCCGGCTCGGGCAAGTCGACCCTGGTGCGCATGCTGAATCGCCTGGTCGAGCCGACCGCCGGCCGCATCCTGGTCGACGGCAACGACATCAATACGCTGCCGGACGCGCAGTTGCGCGCATTGCGGCGCAAGGACATCAGCATGGTGTTCCAGTCGTTCGCGCTGCTGCCGCACGTGACGGTGCTCGACAACACGGCCTTCGGCATGGAATTGGCCGGCGTGCCCAAGGCCGAGCGCCACGCGCTGGCGCGGCAGGCGCTGGAACAGGTCGGGCTCGCGGCCTATGCCGCCAGCTATCCCGACGAGCTCTCGGGCGGGATGCAGCAACGCGTGGGCCTGGCCCGTGCGCTGGCCTGCGATCCCTCGATCCTGCTGATGGACGAGGCATTTTCCGCACTCGATCCGATCATGCGCACGGAAATGCAATCCGAGCTGTTGCGCCTGCAGCAGATCAAGCGCCGCACCATCGTCTTCATTTCGCACGACCTCGACGAAGCGATGCGCATCGGCGACCGCATCGCCATCATGAAAGACGGACACGTGGTGCAGGTGGGTACGCCGGAAGAGATCCTGCGCAAGCCTGCCAACGATTACGTGCGCAGCTTCGTGCGCGGCGTCGATGCGGCGGCGGTCTTCAAGGCCGGCGACATCGCCCGCAACAGCCAGATCGTGGTGTCGGAATCGCCCGCCCGCGGTTCGCGTGCGGCGCTCTCCATGCTGGAAGAGCAGGACCGGGCCTACGCCTATGTCGTCAATCCGCGGCGCGAATTTCTCGGCCTGGTGTCGGTCGATTCGCTGCGCAGCGCCCTGGATGGGCATACCGGTCCGCTCGGCCTGCAACATGCTTTCCTGCCGGATGTGCAGACCATCAAGGCCGACGAGCCCGTCGCCGGACTGTTCGGCCAGGTCGCGCAACTGCCGTACGCGGTGCCGGTGGTGGGCGACGACGGCAGCTTCCGCGGCGCCATCAGCAGGACCACCCTGCTGAAATTCCTCGACCCCGATACGCCCCCCATCCCCGAGGCACAGACACAGAAAGGACAAGCATGAGCAGCACCAGCGCAGTACAACCTGCAGTACAGGCCGCCGTCGAGCAGGCTACCCAGACCAACCCGTGGCTGCCTACGCCGCCGGGCGACACGTCCTGGCTCGACGCTGCAGGGCCGGCCGCCACGCCGGGACACGCGGGCGGTGCCGGCCTGGCGCACATCTTCGACGGTGCGCTGCCGCTGCAGTCCTGGATCAACGAAGGACTGGGCTGGGTGGTCGACCATTTCCGCCCCTTTTTCCAGGCCGTGCGCGCGCCGATCGACGCCACGCTGACCGGCGCCAGCGACGTGCTGCTGGCCGCGCCTGCGCTGGTCGTGGTGGCCATCATCGGTCTGCTGGCCTGGCAGTTCACCAGCCGCACGCTGGCCATCGGCACCGTGGTGGCGCTGCTGGCGCTGTCGATGCTGGGCGTGTGGCCGGAAGCGATGGTGACCCTGGCGCTGGTGCTGACCTCGCTTGTCTTCTGCCTGGTGATCGGTCTGCCTCTCGGCATATTCCTGGCCAGCAGCGACCGCGCGCAGAACATCCTGCGCCCGCTGCTCGACGCCATGCAGACCACGCCTGCCTTCGTCTATCTGGTACCGGTGGTCATGCTGTTCGGTATCGGCGACGCGCCCGGTGTGATCGTCACCATCATCTTCGCGCTGCCGCCGCTGGTGCGCCTGACCAATCTCGGCATCCGCCAGGTACGCCCCGACCTGATCGAAGCGGCGCGCGCCTACGGTGCCTCGCCCTGGCAGCTGCTGACCCGCGTGCAGCTGCCGCTGGCGATGCCGTCCATCATGGCCGGCATCAACCAGTCGCTGATGCTGTCGCTGTCGATGGTGGTGATTGCCTCGATGATCGCGGTCGGGGGCCTCGGCCAGATGGTGTTGCGCGGTATCGGCCGCCTTGACATGGGCCTGGCCACCGTGGGCGGCCTCGGCATCGTGCTGCTGGCGATCACGCTGGATCGCCTGACCCAGGCCATGGGGCAGCCGCGCCGCGGCGTGCGTCACTGGTACCAGACCGGCCCGGCCGGTTTCATCCTGCGCCTGGTACGGGGTAGTGCGGCGCGCGCAGACGCAACCGCGCCCACCCGCACCGTCACCGGACAATAAGATAAAAAGAGAGGACCCGATGTCTCAGATCGAACGCTTCAAAGTCACCTGTCAGGCGCAGCGCAGGTTCAAATGGCTGTCGGCGCTGGCGCTCGCCGCGCTCGCGCTCACCACCAGCCTGGCCATGGCGCAAACGCCGGACGCCGATTTGCCCGGCAAGGGCATCAAGGTGCAGGCGCTGCAAAGCTCGCTCGCCGAAGAAACCTTCCAGACCATGCTGGTGAACCGCGCCCTGGAAAAGCTGGGCTACGAGCCGCAGCCGATCAAGGAAGTCGCCTACCAGACCGCGCACATCGCCATCGCCAATGGCGACGCGACCTTCCTCGCGGTGCACTGGGACCCGCTGCACCGCGACTATTTCGAGCATGCCGGCGGCGACGCCAAGCTGCTGCGCATCGGCCAGTATGCCGGCCCGGCCGCACAAGGCTACCTGATCGACAAGGCCACGGCCGAGAAGTACCACATCACGAATATCGACCAGTTGCGCAAGCCTGAAGTAGCCAAGCTGTTCGACCATGACGGCGACGGCAAGGCCGACCTGACCGGCTGCGATCCGGGCTGGGGCTGCGAGGCGATGGTCGAACATCACATGGACGCCTACAAGCTGCGCGCAACCGTGAGGCACGTGCAGGGCAGCTATTCCGCGCTGATCGCCGATACGATCGGCCGCTACAAGCGCGGCGAACCGATCCTGTACTACACCTGGACACCCTTCTGGGTCAGCAGCGTGCTGGTACCCGGCAAGGATGTGGTGTGGCTGCAGGTGCCGTTCTCGTCGAATCCGCAAAACGCCGATACCCGCCTCGCCGATGGCAGCGACTACGGATTCCCCGTCAGCACGACCCGCATCGTCGTGAACCGCGCCTGGGCCGAGAAGAATCCGGCGGCGGTGAAGCTGTTTGAAGTCATGCGCCTGCCGATCGCCGACATCAGTGCGCAGAACGAACGCGTGCGCAACGGCCAAAACACCCAGGCCGACATCGCGCGCCACACGGCAGGCTGGATCAAGTACCACCAGCAGGTGTTCGATGGCTGGATTGGGCAGGCGCTGGCGGCGGCGAAGCACTGATCGGAGGCGCCAACGCTTCCCGGCCGGCGCGGCGCCTTACTGACAGCTGAAGCTGGCCGCGTCCTCGATATTGCCGCTGCCCTTGTAGCGAGCCACCTTCGGATACGCGCACAAGGGACGCGTACGCGACGCCGACCAGCCGGCGGGGAGGTCGGCATTGGCGCCCCCCGCGTTGCCGCTGCCGCGCGCGGCGGCGGTGACGCTGTCCGGCGCCTGGCCCTTCTCGACCCAGGCCACCAGCGGCGTCAGCATGTCGAACTGGTCGACGGCCGGGCCGTCCGAGCAGTGGTTCATGCCCGGGACCCGGAAAAAGCGCGCGAAATTCGACGCATCGCCGCTGTTGGCGGCGCGCAGCGCTTCGTACCAGGTGGTGGTGTCGTCGCTGGAAAAGATCGGGTCGCTGGTGCCGTGGTAGACCAGCATCTTGGCACCGCGGTTCTTCAGGGTACCGAGGCTGGACGGGTTCGGCGGCGTCATGAAGGACAGCGCCGACTCCGTATAGATGCCGCCGGTCGCGTTGACCTTGGCCAGCATGCTGTCCAGGTTCGCGGTCGACACGAAGGCCGGGCCGTTGAAGGTCGCCGGATTTTCCGGCGGCACCTGGAAGACCAGGCCGACGGCACCGGAATCGAGCACCAGCGGCGAGGTGAACTTCCAGAACGCCCAACCGCCGGTGGCCAGACCGGCATCGTAGGGGAAGCTGGCGTAGATGGTTTTGCCGGTTTCGGTTTTGGCGCCGGCGAACAGCCCGGCGATGCCGGTTTTCTGCGCCGTGCTCAGGCAGCCGCCGTCGCGCGCGCCGCTGCAGGTCGGCACGTCGCGGTTCAGGTCGAAGGCGGCCTGGCAAGCCTTGGTGTCCTGCACCAGGCCGTCGGCGGCGCCGTCCAGCGCATCGCACTTGGCCAGCACGGCCTTGGAGACCAGCGCACGTTCTGCCTGGGTGAAGCCGCTGCCGAGATCCCCCGGCGTGCTCGCCAGCGCGGCATAGGTCTTGCCGCCGGCGATGTTGGCGATCGCCGCCAGCGGCAGGCGGAAGCCCGGGTCGCCGGCCAGGAAACCGTCGTACTGGTCGGCGTAGCGCGCCGCCGCCACCATCGTGTGGCGGCCGCCGTTCGAGCAGCCGCCGATGTACGAGCGGTCCGGTGCCTTGCCGTAGGCGATGCGGATCAGGGCCTTGGCCATCGGCGTCAACTTGCCGACTGCCTGGTAGCCGTAGTCGAGCCGGGCCTGCGGGTCGATACCGAAGAAGGGCGTCGGCGCGCCGTGGCCGGCGTCGGAACTGATCACGGCGAAGCCCTGGTTCAGCGCATTGTCGAGCGGCCCGCCGCCGCCCACCGGGCCCAGCGCCGTCACCACGCTGCCGTCGACGCCGCCGTTGGCCTGGTAGAAGAAGCGGCCGTTCCAGTCGAGCGGCAGGCGCATCTCGAAGCCGATCGCGTAGTTCTGGCCGTCGACGCTACTGGTGCGCTGGAACATCTTGCCCAGTACCTGGCAGTGCGCCGCGACCGGCTTGCCGCCGACGGTGACGGTGCCGGCGCCGATCGCGTTCACCGCGCTGATGGTGGTGTCGGCATAGCTGAGCTTTGCGGCCAGGTCGGCGCAGCTGGCCAGTCTGGCGCCGGTGGCCGCCGCCAGCTGGGGCAGCGACGGGCCGGGTGTGCTGTCGGTGTCGTCGTCGTTGTCGCCGCAGGCGGACAGCGACAGGGCCGCGAGCGTGGCTGCGGCGATGGCGTTCATGTGTCGGATGTTCATACGTATGTCTCCCCTGTAGAGTACAGACTGGATGCGAAACGCTGGAACGAACGGACCCGCGCGGCGCATCCGCTCATGCGGGCGCCGCGTCGGGGTACTGCACTAGATGAAGCCTTGCCTCAGTCGGGCATCACATCCTTGAGCGTGCCGATCGGTGCGTTGACCAGCTTGCCGTTCACCCTCTTCACCTCGCGGATGTACATGTTCTGCACGATGTCGCGCGTCTTCGGATCGATGCTGATCGGTCCACGCGGGCTGTTCCACTTCATGCCGGACAAGGTCTTGACCGCCTGCTCGCCCGTCACCTTGCCGTTCAGCTTGCGGATGGTCTCGTAGATCATGCCCATGGTGTCGTAGGCCACCACGGTGACGAAGGTCGGCGCCGGCCGGTTCGGGTTGGCTGCGGCGTAGGCTTTGAGGAAGCTTTTATTCGCCTCGTTGTCGAGCGCCGTCGAATAGTTCAGTACCGTGACGGCACCGAGGGCACGGTCGCCCAACGCTTCCAGGGTCGGCGTGTCGCTGGTCATGTCGCCGACGCCGAGGAACTTGATGCCGGCCTTGTCCAGGCCCTTGTCGCTGAAGGCTTTCAGCATGCTGGTGCCGTCCTCGACGCCGGGCGCGAAGAAGAACACCGCGTCCGGCTTCTGGTCCTTGATGCGCTGGACGAAAGGCGAATAGTCCGGGTTCGCCAGCGGCACCCGCGCCGAGCCGACGATCTTGCCGCCGCCGGCCGCGAAGCCCTTGGTGAAGCGCGCCTCGGCATCAAGGCCGGTGCTGTAGTCGGTCACCAGCGAATACACCTTGCCGATTCTGTTCTTCGCGGTCCAGTCGCCGAAGGGCTCGGTCATCTGCTGCATGGTCATCGAGGTGCGCAGCATGTAGGGCGACTTGGCCGTGATGCCGGTGGTGACCGCGTTCATCACGATCATCGGCACCTTGCCCTGGGTCGCCACCGGCGCCACCGCCAGCGCGCTCGGCGTCAGCGAAAAGCCGATCAGGAAGCTGACCTTCTCGCGCCCGATCAGCTCCTGGGCCGCGCGCTTGGACAGCTCGACGTTGCTGCCGCCGTCGTCGCGGTACAGGATCTCGATCTTCTTGCCGGCCACCTTGTCGCCGTACTGCTGCATATAGGTCTTGATGCCTTCTTCGAAGGGCTTGCCGATGTTGACGAAAGGGCCGGTCAGGGCCGCGATCACGCCGATGCGGATGGTGTCGCCTTCCTGTGCCTGCGCGGCCGCGAAGGGAAGGAAGGCGAGGCCGATGCAGGCCAGGGCTTTCAGTTTCATGCTGTCTCCTGATTTTGTCATTGTGAGTACTCCGGAAACTTCGGTCGGCTTAGTTGGCGTAAATGGTCTGTGCCTCCGTGCCGTCGTACATGGCGTCCACCAGCGCGGCGCGGCGCAGCAGCACCACGGCCTGGTTGATCGAGCCCTTGTCGGTCTGCTCGCGCGCATCGATCGAGGGCGGTTCCGCCAGCAGCAGCAGGCGGTCGACCCGTTTCGAGGACCCGCCGCAATCGCGGTTCAGCGCATTCAGCAGGTCCTTGAAGAAGGCGCGCACCGGTGCGCTGGCCAGCACCTCGGCCGCCGGCGTCCCCGCCGCCATGCCGGACAGCGCCAGGCAATGATCCATGCGCGGGAACACCAGCAGCCCGGTGAGGGGACGGTTGATGCCGGTGACCACCGCATCCTGCACGTAAGGCGCGCCCATGCTGATCACGCGCGCGCGCAGCGGCCCGACGCTGACGAAGACGCCGGAGCTGAGCTTGAAATCCTCGGCGATGCGGCCGTCGAACATGAAGCCGAGTTCCGGCTGGGCGTCGTCGACGAAGCGCAGGGCGTCGCCCGTGCAGTAATAGCCGTCTTCGTCGAAGGCCTCGGCGGTCAGGTGCGGCGCGCGCCAGTAGCCGGGCGTCACGTGCGGTCCGTGGAAGCGCGCCTCCAGCTTGTCGCCGCTAGGGACCAGCTTGACCTTGCAGCCGGGCGCCGGCACGCCGACGTAGCCGGCCTTGACGATGGGACCGGTGCCGAAGGTGCACGAGGGCGAAGTCTCGGTCATCCCCAGGCCGGTCATGATGCGGATCGACTCGCCGCAGCAATCCACGGCGACCTGGTCGAGGCGCTCCCAGGCCGATTGCGACAGCCCCGCGCCGGCGCAGAAGAACAGCTTGACCTTGGAGAAGAAGTTGTCGGCCAGGGCGGCATCACGGCGCAGCGCCTCGGTCAGCATTTCCCAGCCGGCCGGGATGTTGAAGTAGACGGTGGGCGCGATTTCGCGCAGGTTGTGCAGGGTCTGGCCAAAGTCGCGCGGCGTCGGGCGGCCGTCGTCGATGTACAGCGTGCCGCCGTTGTACAGCACGATGCCGACGTTGTGGCTGCCCCCAAAAGTATGGTTCCAGGGCAGCCAGTCGAGCAGCACCGGCGGCGTCTCGCCGAAGAAGGGAAAGGTCTGCAGCAGCATCTGCTGGTTGCTGCACAACATGCCGTGGGTCGTGATCACCGCCTTCGGCTTCTTGGTGGAGCCGGAGGTGAACAGGAACTTGGCGATGGTGTCCGGCCCGACTTCCGCGTTGCGCGCGTCGATGGTGGCCGGTTCGGTTTCAAGCAGGCTTGAAAAGCGGGTGGCTTTGAAACCGGGCACCTCGCCATCGCACAGGATCAATTCCGCGTCCGCCGGCATCACGGCCTGGATCGCCCGTGCGAAGGTGCTGCCGTTGCAGGCAAACACGGCGCCCGGCGTCAGCTGGGCGATCAGGTCGGCCAGCTTGGACGGATCGGTGGCCACCAGCGAGTAGGCCGGCGACAGGGGTGAGAACGGGATGCCGGCGTACATGGCGCCGAGCGCCAGCTGGAAGTGTTCGAGGTCGTTGCCGGACAAAATGGCCAGCGGGCGCTCGGCACTCAGGCCGCGGTCGAGCAGGGCCTGGCCGATGCGGCGCGCGCGCCGCAGCACGTCGGCGTAGGACAGGCGGATCCATTCGCCGTCCGGCCCGCGCCGCGCCACCAGGGTGCGCTCGGGATGCTCCTGCGCGCCCTCGACCAGGCGGTCGGTGAAGCGCGCCGGGACGGGACCCAGCGGCGTGACGGCGTCGACGTGCCAGGTACCATCCACCTGGGACGCCGCGATCTCGGGATTGCCGAGATCGACGTGCCGCCGTTTCACTTGCCGCTGCGCCCTGCCGCCGTCCTCAATCGTCGATTGGGTCATGGCGGCCTCCGCTCAGATCGGGTAGTGGCGCGATCCGGTCTGCACCGTGATCCAGCGCAGGTCGGTGAATTCGGCGATCGCGGCCTTGCCGCCGAAGCGGCCGTAGCCGCTGCCTTTCACGCCGCCGAAGGGCATCTGCGCTTCGTCGTGCACCGTGGGACCGTTGATGTGGCAGATGCCGGACTCGATGCGCTGGGCCACCGCCATCGCGCGCCCGATGTCGCGCGAGAACACGCTGGACGACAGGCCGTATTCGCTGTCGTTGGCGAGCCGGATCGCTTCTTCGTCGCTGTCGAAGCGCAGCACCGAGACGATCGGGCCGAACGACTCCTCCTGGTACACCCGCATCTCCGGCGTGACCGCGTCGACGATCGCAGGCTGCATGATGTTGCCGTCGACGCCGCCGGCGGCCTGCACCACGCGCGCGCCGCGGGCGCGGGCATCCTGCAGCATCCCGTCGACGCGCTGCGCCGCCGCCGGATCGACCATGCCGGCCAGCGGGGCGTCTGCACGAGCCGCCTTGAGGGTCGCGGTCTTGGCGCTCAGCTTCTCGACGAACTGGTCGGCGATCTTGCTGTCGACCAGGATGCGGTCGGCCGACATGCAGATCTGGCCCTGGTTGAAGAAGGCGCTGAAGGCCGCCGCTTCGACCGCGGCGTCGAGGTCGGCGTCGTCCAGCACCACGACCGGGTTCTTGCCGCCCAGTTCCAGCAGCACCGGTTTCAGGTGCTTTGCGGCTTGCTGGGCGATGATGCGGCCGACCTTGGTCGAACCGGTGAAGTTGATGCGGCGCACGGCCGGGTGCGCGATCAGGCGCTCGACCACCTGCGCCGCATCCTGGGGCGCATTGCTGACCACGTTGACGACGCCGGCCGGGAAGCCGGCATCGACGAAGACCTGGCCGATCAGGCGGTGCAGGGCAGGGCACAGCTCGGACGATTTCAGGACCACGGTATTGCCGCAGGCGAGCGGCATCGCCACCGCGCGCGTGCCGAGGATGATCGGCGCGTTCCAGGGCGCGATGCCGACCACCACGCCGCAGGGCTGGCGCACGCCCATCGCCAGCGAGCCGGGCACGTCGGACGGAATGACTTCGCCGCTGATCTGGGTGGTCATGGCGGCGGCTTCGCGCAGCATGTTGGCGCCCAGCGTCACGTTGAAATGGTACCAGCCGGGCGCGCCGCCGCATTCCTCGACGGCGGTTTCGACGAAGCGGCCGCGCAGGGCTTCCATGCCGTCGGCGGCTTTCAACAGCAAGGCACGGCGTGCGCCCGGCAGCATCGCGGCCCAGGCCGGGAAGGCGGCTCGCGCGGCGTCGCAGGCGGCGTCGGCGTCATCCAGGGTGGCGGCGGCGGCGCGGGTGGCGACGGCGCCGGTGGCGGGGTTGAAGCGCTCGAAGGTGGCGCCGTTCGATGCGGCGCGGGTTTCGCCGCCGCACAGCAGGTCTGCTTGCAACATGAGAGTCTCCTCGTGAGATTGGAAAGCGGCAGTCCGGACTCGAGCCCGGCTGCCGTTGTTGTTTTTCTTCTCTTTATGATGATGCTTCAGCCGCGCTTGTAGCTCTGCAGGCCCGGCTTGATCGTCTTATCGTCCAGGAACTGCTTCAGGCCTTCCTTGCGGCCTTTTTCCGGGTCGCGGTGGTTCGACTGGTCGGTCTTCGCGTACAGGTAATCCTCGCCCTGTTCCCAGGTCAGCTCGCGGCAGCGCTTGAAGCCGACCTTCGCATAGCGCAGCACCACCGGGTTCTTTTCCAGCAGCTTGCCGGCCAGCTCGATCACGGCCTCGCGCAGCTGTTCCTTCGGCACGCTCTTGTTGATCAGCCCCATGGCGGCCGCTTCCTTGCCGGTGAAGGTGTCGCCGGTCATGATGTAGTGCAGCGCCTGGCGGTGGCCCATGGTGTCGGCCACGGCCTTGCTGACCAGGTTGCCGGGCGGGATGCCCCAGTTGACTTCGGACAGGCCGAACACGGCGTCGTCGGCCGCGATCGCCAGGTCGCAGGCCACCAGCGGCGAGAAGGCACCGCCGAAGCACCAGCCGTTGACCATGGCGATGGTCGCCTTGCTGTACATGCGCAGCAGCTTCCACTGCCATTGCGAGCAGTCGCGGCGCATGCGTTCCTGCATGATTTCCGGCTTGCCGTCGGTCTCGCGGAAGTACTCCTTCAGGTCCATGCCCGCGGTCCAGGCGTCGCCGGCGCCGGTCAGCACCACGACCTGGGCGTCGTCGTCGAGTTCGAGCGTCTCGAGCACGTCGATCATCTCGCGGTTCAGGGTCGGGCTCATCGCGTTGCGCTTTTCCGGACGGTTCAGGGTGATCCAGCCGATGCCGTTTTCGACCTCGACCTTGACCGTTTGCCAGCGCGCTTCGTATTTGGCCATACAATGTCTCCTTCATGGTAGGTTTGTTATCAGGCTACCTGATATGTGGCTTATACTATACGCAGCTGTTTTCCGTGACAAGCATCTTTTTATGGCAATCGATCAAAAACCAACGACCGCAGCAAAACCGATGGGACTGGCCTACCTGGTCGGGCGCCTCGACCACGTCCTCAACCAGCGCCTGCGCGAGAGCCTGGCGCCCTCGGGGCTGACGGTCCCGCAATACACGGCCTTGTCCGTATTCCGTGCGCATGGCTCGCTCTCGAACGCCCAGCTGGCGACGCGCACCATGATTTCGCCGCAGTCGGCCAACGAGATGGTCAAGCAGATGGAAGCCAGGGACTGGATCGCGCGCCGCCCGGATCCGGCACACGGACGCATCATCCAGATCAGCCTGACGCCGGCCGGCGAAGCGGTCCTGCGCGACTGCGACCTGCGCGTGGCGGAAGTGGAAAACCTGATGTTCGCCGAGCTCGGCAAGGAAGAACGCGCGCAGCTGCAGGGGCAGCTGCGCGCCGCCGTGCGCGCTCTGAGCGCGAACCTCGTCTAGCGCGCCGTGCGATCCGCCAGCTCGAAGTCCATGGTGCCGGTATCGGCATCGACGGCCGTGGGCTGCCCGAACAACTTGAGCCAGGCGAAGCCGATCAATCCTGCAGTCAGCGATGCGGCCAGGATCGCCATCTTCGAGGCATTGATGAGGGCGGGACTGGCGGTGAACGCCAGGTTGGTGATGAAGATCGACATCGTGAATCCGATGCCGCCCAGGATGCCTGCCCCGAACACGTGACGCCAGCTCAGGTCGAGCGGCAGGCGGCACACGCCCAGCAGCACCGCCGCCAGGCATGTCAGCGTGATACCCAGGGGCTTGCCGAGCACCAGGCCGGCGATGATGCCCAGGCTGTTGGGCGACACCAGTTCCTCCATCCAGCCGGCGCCGATCACGATGCCGGTATTGGCGAGGGCGAAGACCGGGAGGATGAGGAACGCGACCGGGAAGTGCAGGACATGTTCGAGCCGGTGCGACGGCGAGGCCGCATCGTCTTCGGTAGAGGAGTAGGGGATGGCGAACGCCAGCAGGACGCCGGCGATGGTCGCATGCACACCCGACTTGAGCATGAGGAACCACATCAGGGCGCCGCCGATGAGGTAGGGCGCCAGCGCCACGATGCGCAGGCGCTTGTTCATCACCAGCAGCAGGACGAACACGCCGAGCGCGCCGCCCAGGTAAGCCAGGGACAGCCCCTTGGTGTAGAAGAGGGCGATGACGACGATGGCGCCCAGGTCGTCCATGACGGCCAGCGCGGTCAGGAACACCTTGAGCGAGGCGGGCACGCGCTTCCCGAGCAGGGCCAGCACGCCAAGGGCGAAGGCGATGTCGGTGGCCATCGGAATGCCCACGCCGGGCTGGCTCGGCAAGCCCTGGTTCAGCATGAAATGGATCAGCGCGGGGGCCGCAATGCCGCCGGCCGCGGCCAGCACGGGCAGCAGGGCATTGCGGAAGTCCGACAATTCGCCGCTGTACAACTCGCGTTCGAGCTCGAGGCCGATGAGCAGGAAGAAGATCGCCATCAACGCGTCGTTGACCCAGAGTTCCACGCTCAATCCGGCGATTTGCAGATGCCAGAAGTGCAGGTAGTCCTGGCCGACCGGCGAATTCGCCAGCAGCAGCGAGACGACCGTGCAGGCGATCAGTACGATGCCGCCGGCCTTTTCCGAAGCAAAGAAACGGTTGAATGTCTGCGATAGCGCGCGCTGGATGACGGTCATGCGGTCCCCTGTGGTGTGGATCCGCGCGCCGCACGAGGGAATGGGAAATCGACGTTCTGCATGGGCGAGCGGATGGCGCGCGGCGGCCCGACCTGACGCATCCCTGCTACACCCTATTGTGCAAGCACCCGCGGCGAGTATAGCCGATTTGCCGGCACATCGGCGCCCGTCACGTACCGCGCCGCTCGTCGTCCTTGCGGGCGATGCGCGCGCGGCTCGCCGCCATCAGCACCCTTGCATCGGCACTGCCGGTGCGCACCTTCAGCCACGCGCTGACGCGCGCGAGCTCGCTCTTGTTCGGGCTGCGCCGGCAGTCGGCATTCAGGAAGGGAATCGGCTTCGCGGTGCCGCCGTCGGCGGACCATGCCCGCCCGACCAGCGTGTTGCCGCATTGCGGATACTGAGCCTCGAATTCCAGGGCGACCGCGTTGGCCTGCGATTTCCAGTCGCGCTCCCGGTCGAGTTCCTCCTTGAGCGTGGCGACTGCCGCGTCCTTTTCCTGCAGGCTCTGCTGGCTGCTGCGAACGATGTCCGCCAGGATGTCCGCCTTCAGCGTGCCGACGTCGATCTTGTGGTCTTCCCCCTGGGCCTGGTGGACGAACAGGCGTCCGTCGCGCAGCCCTGCGCCCGCCATGCGCCCCTCGATCGCCTTGATGGCCGGCGCCGGAAGGCGCGGGCCGATCAATGTGACCTCGATGTCGCGCGTTCCCGGGAGCACGCGCGTTTCGAGCACGTGCACCTGCGCCTGCCTGAATTCCTTGCGCACGAAGTCGCGCGCGCGGCTGCTGAACACTTCATTGTCGACCAGCCGTACGGCCAGGTAGATGCTGGGCAGCCCGGTGACCAGCACGATCGCCAGCAAGGCGCGCTTGACCCTGCGTTCCCGGCCCGGTTCGATGAACTTGCGATGCGGCAGCCGAAGGAAGTCGATCACGATGACCGAGGCGAAGGCGATGAACACACAGTTAATCGAAAACAGGTAGAAGGCGCCGCCGAACACCGACCATTCGCCGTTGGCCAGGCCGTAGCCTGCCGTGCACAAGGGTGGCATCAGGGCGGTGGCGATGGCCACGCCCGGGATCACGTTCGACTTCTCGCGCCGCGTCTGTCCGATGATCCCGGCCAGGCCGCCGGCCAGCGCAATCAGCACGTCCCACAGCGAAGGCGTGGTGCGCGCAAGGAGCTCGGATTGCGCTTCCGCCAGCGGCGTCACCATGAAGTACAGGGTCGAGGTCACGAGGCTGATGCCGGCGGCGATCGCCAGGTTCACCAGCGAGCGCCGGATCAGGGGGAAATCGAAGATGCCGATGCCATAGCCGAGTCCGACGATCGGCCCCATGAGCGGCGACACCAGCATGGCGCCGATGATCACGGCATTGGAATTAGTATTCAAGCCAATCGACGCAATCAGGATCGCCAGCATCAGGATCCACAGGGTTGCGCCCTGGAGCTCCACGCCCGCGCGGATGCCGCGGTCGATGTCGGCGTCGTCGGCCTTGTCGTCCAGCAGGCTGAAGCGATGGGCGATCGCTGCTTTCAGGGAAGGTGGGCTGGGTCGGGAGTCGGGTGCGTTCATGGGCTGCGGCGCTTGCATCGGAGGGAAGCCGTGGATTCTTACTGAAATTCACTATTTGTACAAATCTTTCCTGCCTCATGGAACGACGAAATCGGTGTCGGCAAGGCCGCGGCGCACGCCCGGAGTGGCGCCGTTGTTAAAACTATTTCATGTGTATTTGTGTAAATGCATTCAGCTAGTTACAATATGGCCTCGTGCAGCCGCAATCCGGTTGCGGCGGATTCCGGCAATGACGTGGAAACCGCCATTCATCATCTCCATGCAGATTGCGCACCGGCTCTGCCCGACGATGCGCGCAATCCATTCTGGACTTCAATAAAGCGTTATGACTATCGTTATCAGGAGAGGGCTCGTCCCCTTGCTCGCCGCAGGCGTGCTGTTTTCACATTCCGCCGGCGCCGAGGCGCCATCCGCTTCACCGCTGACGGTCGGTGGCGCGATCCGTTTCAATTACGTCCACAAGAGCTGGCAGGATGAGTACAAGAGCGGCTTCTTCGGCCTGGATACCGCGCGCCTGGACGTGAACTACGACGACGGAAAGCTGATCGGCTCCGCCCAGTACCGCTACAACAATTTCCCGAAGGGGCAAGGCGGCTACTGGCAACACTTCCTGCACCATGGCTGGATCGGCATGCGCCTGGCCGACAAGAGCGAATTGCATGTGGGACTGAACCTGAACCCGTTCGGGCTGCAGCCCCTGGCGTCGAACAATTTTTACGAGTCGATCGCCTTTTACGCCGGCCTGGAAGACAAATACGACCTCGGTGTGACCTACCTGAGCCGTCCCGGTCCGTTCGAGTGGCAACTCGCCTTTTATCCGCGCGATGGCGGTTCCTACGGCGGCGGCAGCAACACGGCCGGCAAGTCGAACCGCTACTCGTACAACATCGTCCCGGACGATGACGCACAGGGGTACGGCACCGGCCAGCGCGACAGCGAGCGCGATACGCTGGTGGGGCGCATGGCATGGCACGTCGGTCCCGGCGGGCACTACGAGATCGGCGTGTCCGGCCTGACGGGAGCGATCGACAACGGCCGCGGCGCCAGGACCCGGCGCCATGCCGTGGCCGTCCACGCCCGTGGGACCTATGGCCCGGTCAAGGTGATGCTCGAGGCGCTGCGCTATCGCTACGGCACCGCCCATGGCCCCGACCAGACTTACGGCGGCCTCGACCCGAACAGCTTCGTGATCCTCGGCGGATTCGGCTATCCGTATCCGGTGGCATCGAAAGGCGATATCTATATCGTCAACGTCAGTCGTGACATTCCCGGCAGGCTGGGGCCGTTCAGCGGATTCCAGGTCTACAACGACTACAGCGTGCTGCGCAAGCGGAGCGGCGCTTACAAGGATTCCGTGCAAAATGTCACCGGCCTGACCTTTTCGTCGGGGAAGTGGACCTTCTATATGGATTTCATGCTGGGCAAGCACCATCCCTACCTGTCGCCGGACGGTGGCGGACTGGCGGCGACGTCCGCCGCGCATGACGGGTTCACGCGCAGGATCAACCTGCAAGCTGGTTATTACTTCTAATGAAAGGTTCTCAGGATGACAGACCCATTGCCGAATGACGCTACCAGTGCAGGTCAACGCAAATGGATCCAGGTGAATCCACCGGTGTTCTTCGTGTCGGCGGCGCTGATCCTGGCCTTCGCCGCCGCGGCGGCACTGTTTCCGCGACGCGTCGGCGAGCTGTTCGATACCCTCCAGGCCGGCATCGTGCGCGATTTCGGCTGGTTCTATATCCTGTCCGTCGCGTTCTTCCTGGTCTTCGTGATCTTCCTGATGATGAGCCGCTACGGCGACGTCAAGCTCGGACCGGACGACAGCGAGCCGGAATACAGTTACCTGTCCTGGCTCGCCATGCTGTTCAGTGCCGGCATGGGCATCGGCCTGCTGTTCTTCGGCGTCGCCGAGCCGATCCAGCACTACGCGCTGCCGCCGGTGGGCGAAGGGCGCACCATCGACGCCGCACGCCATGCGATGGTGCTGACCTTCTTCCACTGGGGCCTGCATGCCTGGGCCATCTACATCGTGGTCGGGCTGGCGCTCGCCTACTTTGCCTTCCGGCGCGGCTTGCCGCTCACGCTCAGGTCGAGCCTGTATCCGCTGATCGGCAACCGCATCCACGGACCGGCGGGCCACGCCATCGACATTTTCGCCGTGCTGGGCACGATGTTCGGGGTGGCGACGTCGCTGGGTTTCGGCGTGCTGCAGGTGAACGCGGGATTCGCGCACCTGTTCGGCTTGCCGGTCAACCCGCAGGTCCAGATCATCCTGATCGCGGTCATCACGGGCATGGCGACCCTGTCGGCGGGCACGGGGCTGGACAAGGGCGTGAAACGGCTGTCGGAGCTGAACATCATTCTCGCCATCGCGCTCCTGCTGTTCGTCCTCGCCGTGGGCTCCACGGTGTTCCTGCTCGAAGCCTTTGTCCAGAACATCGGCACCTACCTGGGCGAAGTGGTGCAGCGCACTTTCCGCATGTATGCCTACGAACCGAATGCCTGGCTCGGCAAGTGGACGCTGTTCTACTGGGGCTGGTGGATCTCGTGGTCGCCGTTCGTCGGCATGTTCATCGCGCGGATCTCGCGCGGGCGCACGATCCGCCAGTTCGTCGGCGGCGTGCTGCTGGTGCCGGTCCTGTTCACCTTCCTGTGGATGACCGTGTTCGGCAATACCGCGATCCGTCTCGACCTGGGCGGGGTGGCGCCGATCGTGCAGACCGTCGCCGACAACCTGCCGGTGGCCCTGTTCGAGGTGCTGGAGCAGCTGCCGCTGTCGACGATCGCGTCCGGCCTCGCCACCGTGCTGGTGATTACCTTCTTTGTCACCTCGGCCGACTCGGGCGCGCTGGTCATCGACATGATCACGTCCGGCGCCGCGCCGAATCCGCCGGTCTGGCAGCGCATCTTCTGGGCGATCTGCGCCGGGCTGGTGGCGGCGGTGCTGCTGCTGGCGGGCGGCTTGCAGGCGCTGCAGACCGCGGCCCTTGCCAGCGCGTTGCCGTTCGCCGTCGTGATGCTGCTCATGTGCTACGGCTTGCTGCGCGCCCTGCAGACGGAATCGGAAGGCACGTCGATCGACCTGTCGATTGCCGCCGACACCCCGCCCGACGTCAGCCTGAGCTGGCAGCAGCGCCTGGCCAGCATCACCAGTTTCTACGACCAGCCCGAGATCGCGGCCTTTCTCGGCGGGACCGGACGCGCCGCGCTCGAGGCGGTGGCGGCGCAGATGCAGGAAAGCGGACTGGCGCCGGTCCTGACCGACAGCGAGCGCCGGATCGACCTCGACGTGCCCCACGGCGACCGCGGGGCGTTCCGCTACACGATCCGCGCACGCAGCTTCCGCGCGCCGAATTTCGCCTGGGCCGAGTCGGAGGGCAGGAATGCGGGCAGCCGTCACTACCGGGCCATGGCCTACAGCTCCGAGGGCGACCAGCAGCACGACGTCACCGGCTACACGCGCGAGCAATTGATCAACGATCTGCTGAACCGCTATGCCCGGTTCCGCCATGCGCGGCGGATGCCCTGAGATGACGCTCGAGTTGATGCTGGCAGCCGCCAGGAGCTTCCTGTTCGTGTTCGTGACGATGCTGCCTATCCTGAATCCGGCGGCAACCGCACCGATCTTCCTGAGCATGACCGAGCGCGCATCGCCCGTGACCCGGACCATGCTCGCGCGCCGCATCGCGCGCAACATGTTCTGGCTGATGACGGGGTCGATGCTGGTCGGGTCCTACGTGCTGGATTTCTTCGGCATTTCCCTGCCCATCGTCCGGATCGGCGGCGGCCTGATTCTCGCCTCCGTCGCATGGCGCCTGCTCGGGGCGACGCCGGCCACGCCGGACAGCCGGGAAGCGCTGGCCGAGGCTTTTACGCCCGACCAGGCGCAGCGCCAGGCTTTTTATCCTCTGACGTTTCCGATCAGCTGCGGCCCGGCGTCGATTTCCGTGGCCATCACGGTCGGCGTCAGCCTGCATGACGTCAACCTTGCCATGTCCCTGGCACGCATGGGCGCCGCCCTGGCGGCACTGGCGGTGATCGGCGTGCTGTTGTACCTCGCCTTTCGCTATGGAGAACACCTGCTGCACCTGATCGGCGAAGCCGGGACGGCGGTCTTCCTGCGTCTTACCGCATTCATCCTGCTGTGCCTCGGTGTGCAGATCGTGTGGGACGGTGCACGCGAACTGCTGCTCGAGATCGTGTCCGTTCCCACACATCTGGCGGCGCTCCCGATGTAGCGCATCCTGTCGGCGCAACTACTTGCCCGGATCCTTCTGGTCCGGGAACTGGTCGAATTCGACGTTGTACGGCTGCCCGCCCACGTTTTCCACCTTGCGCACATACACGGTCTGCACCACGTCGCGGGTGGCCGGGTCGATGGCGAGCGGGCCGCGCGGGCTGTCGATCTTCAGGCCCTTGAGCGCGGCCATCGCCTTGTCGCCGTCGATCTTGCCACCCAGCTTCTGGCTGACCTGGTAGATCGCGTTCATGCCGTCGTACGCGGCTACCGCCATGAAGTTGGGCCGACCGCCGCCCGGGTTGGCGGCCGCGAAGCTTTTCAAAAAGGCATCGTTCGCGGGTGACTTGTGCGCCGCCGAATAGTGGAAGGTAGTGATCACGCCCAGCGTGGCGTCGCCCATGGTGGGCAGCACGTGGTCGTCGGTGAGGTCGCCGGTGGCGATCACGCGGATGCCGGCTTGCTGGAGTCCGCGTTCGCGGTACCCCTTCATGAAGGCGATGCTTTGCTCCCCGGCCGGCACGAACACGAACACGGCGTCCGGTTTGGCATCCTTGATGCGCTGGATGAAGGGCGCGAATTCAGGATTGCGCAGCGGGACCCGGATCGCCTCGACCACCTTGCCGCCGTTCTTCTGCAGGCGCTCGCTGAAGGCCTTTTCGGCATCGATGCCGGGGCCGTAGTCGGCCACCACGGTCACCACCTTGTTGAGCTTGTTCTTCACCGCCCAGTCGCCCATCGGTGCCGAAACCTGCGGCAGCGTCATCGACACGCGCGCGATGTAGTCGGATCTGGTGGTGATCACCGAGGTCGCCGCGTTCATGACGATCATCGGCTTTTTCGCCTGCTGGGCCACCGGCGCTACCGCCAGCGCTTCCGGGGTCAGGCCGAAGCCGGCCAGGAAGTCGACCTTGTCGCGCACCACCAGTTCCTGCGCCAGGCGCTTGGCGATCTCGGGGGAAGGGCCGGTGGTGTCCTTGTAGATCACCTCGATCTTCTTGCCGGCGACGCTGTCGCCGTGGCTCGCCATCCAGGCCTTGATCCCGCCCTGCATCTGCTTGCCGTAGTCGGCGAAGGCGCCCGAGAAGGGGGCGATCACGCCCACTTTGATCGTGTCCTGGGCCCATGCCGGCAGGCCGCCGAGTACCGCTGCGGCGACCAGCGCCCTTGCAATCGTCCTGCGTTTCATGCTGTGTCTCCCGGTTGTGGTGTTCTGTCTACAAGCGATTATCAGGCAAACTGAGTATGTTGTTGACAATGCTTGTGCAAGAACAATAGTATTAATTTAGCGTTCGGTAAGCAACTACATGTTCGATTACCGAACGCCATATAAATACACACAGGAGACAACATGAAGAACACCCTCTGCAGCACGCATGCGCCGCTGTTTGCGCTGGCGCTCGGCCTGGCTGCCTCCGGCGCCGCCGTCCAGGTCCATGCCCAGACCAACGTCCAGATCTACGGCATCGTCGACAGCGGCCTGGCCTACGTGACCAACGTCGACGCCGCCGGCCACTCCCAGACCAAGGTGCCTTCGCTGACGAGTTCCTTCCCGTCGCGCATCGGCTTCCGCGGCACCGAGGATCTCGGCAACGGCCTGCAGGCCTTCTTCGTCCTGGAAAACGGTCTGTCGCTGGATACCGGTACCACCGGCCAGGGAGGCCGCATCTTCGGGCGCCAGGCGCTGGTCGGGCTGAAGGGCAGCTGGGGTGCGCTGAGCATCGGACGCCAGCTGAACATGACCTATCTCTCGACCATCAAGAGCGACGTGCTGGGACCGCACCTGTTCGCGATCGGCAGCATCGACCCCTACCTGCCGAATGCGCGCAGCGACAATTCGATCGCCTACAACGGCAATTTCAACGGCGTCGTGGTCGGCGCCACCTGGAGCACCGGGCGCGACGCGTCCGCCGCCGGCGGTCCGGCCGCGACCAACTGCGCGGGCGAAGTGGCCGGCAATGCGAAGGCCTGCCGCCAGTACACCGGCCTGTTCGGCTACGAGGGCAAGGCCTGGGGCCTGAACGTGTCCTACGACCGCATGTACGGCAATACCGGCGCCGCCGGCGGCCTCACCAGCAGCAACAACACCGACGTGCGCAAGACCGTCAACGGCTACCTGATGCTGGGCACGACCAAGATCGGCGCCGGCGTGATCGACCGCGACACCAATGCCGCCACCGGCCTGACCGCATCCGACCTCTATTACCTGGGTGTCAGCTACCCGTTCGGCCTGTACACGCTGGATGCCCAGGTGGCGCGGCGCGATACGAAAAACTCGCCGTCGGACGTGAACATGGTGGTGGGACGCCTGAGCTACAACTTCTCCAGGCGCACCGCCGTGTATGGTGCGATCGGGCGCATGGCCAACAAGGGCAACTCGGCGGTGGCGCTGGATGCCGGCGGCACCGTCGGCGCCGGCATGGGGCAGAACGGCGTCATGCTCGGCCTGCGCCACAACTTCTGATCAGGGCAGGAGGACCGACAGCTCCTGGGCGCCGCGCTGCAGCACCGGCAGGAAGTCCTGGCGCATGCGCTCGACGCTGACGCGGGCGGCCTGGGCGCCAACGTTGAGGGCGGCCACGATCTGGCCCGAGGCGCCGCGCACCGGCACCGCGATCGAGCGCAGGCCGATTTCGAGCTCCTCGTCGATGACCGCGTAGCCGTCGCGCCGCACGCCGGCCAGGATCTCGCGCAGGCGCTTCTGGTTGACCACGGTGTGCTCGGTCATCGCCCGCAGTTTCACGCGCGCGAAGTAGGCGTCGAGCTCGGCGGGCGGCAGATGGGCCAGCATCACCCGGCCCAGCGAAGTGCAATAGGCGGGCAGGCGGCTGCCGGTATTCAGCGCAACCGACATCACGCGCGAGGCGGCCGAGCGCGCCACGTACAGCACCTCGCCTTCGTCCAGCACCGCCAGCGAACTCGATTCGCCGAGTTCGCGCGTGATGTTGTTGAGGCAGGGCTGGCTGGAGACGGTGAGCGGCGTCGATGACAGATAGGAATAGCCGAGCGTCAGCACCTTGGGACGCAGCGAAAAATTATTCAGTTCGGCGTCGACGTAGCCGAGCTGCTGCAGGGTGTACAGGCAGCGCCGCACGGCCGCGCGCGGGATGCCGGTCTTCTGGCTGAGCTGGGCGATGGTCTGCGGCTTGCGCGAATCGCTGAAGGCGCGCACCACGGCCAGGCCGCGCGCCAGCGAGGTCATGAAGCTGGGGTCGCTCAGGGCATCGATCTGTTCGGCGATGGTCGGCTCGCGCTCTTCCGGCACGGCTTCGTTGCTGTCGGTCATGGTTGTCGATGTGGTCATGCTCGGATTGTAAGCGCGAATTGTAAAACCGGGCTGCTCGAGCGCCGATTTCAGTTGACCTTCACGGCCCGGAGTGGAATACTGTGATGAACGGTAATCGATCATTAGTGCGATTATCGAACACTGAAGTACCGACGCAGTATCCAACATTGTTAACAAGATTTCAAGGGGCGCGGCCCCCGCCGCGCACCGGACAAGGCGGAAACATGATTGACAAGACCTACGAATCGCTGGAAAGCGCGGTCGCCGACATCCACGACGGCGCCACCGTGATGATCGGCGGC
>Ga0308160_10001426_pt1 | contig 33693 bp, 25 predicted proteins | sample PhyFR1_FD_201036 | JGI IMG/M metagenome (GOLD analysis project Ga0308160, IMG submission 201036) | Phyllosphere microbial communities from UC Gill Tract Community Farm, Albany, California, United States - DLSLF.R1 | ecosystem: Host-associated > Plants > Phyllosphere > Unclassified | place: USA... | reverse complement strand
TGGACCAGGACGGCATCACCGCCGCGGCCCTGCAACTGGTGCGCAAGAGCGGCTACGACGGGTTCACCATGGCCGCCCTCGCGAAGACGCTGAACGTGGCGCCGTCGGCCCTGTACAACCACGTCGCTTCCAAGCGCGAGGTGCTGGTGTTGGTGCAGGACCACCTGACCTCGTTCGTCGACGTCTCGGCGTTCGAGACCCTGCCGTGGGAGCAGGCAGTGCGGGAATGGGCCTGGAGCTACCGGGACGTGTTCTCCCGCCACACCCCGCTGATTCCGGTCATTGCCGTCCTGCCGGTGGCGGACGCGCCGAAGACCCTGGCCATGTACGAGGCGGTCAGCGCCGGTTTCCGCCGCGCGGGCTTCCCGCAGGACCGGATCGTCGCGGCCATCGTGGCGCTGGAGTCCTTTATCTTCGGCTCGGCCTACGACGTCACGGCGCCGGCGGACATTTTCGACGCCGGCAGTCTGGCCGCGTCGACGCCGAACTTCACCGCCGCCGTCGCCAGCCTGGGCACGGAAGGCTACGCCAACCAGGCGGACACCGCCTTCAGCCTCGGCCTGGAAGCCCTGATCGCGGGCTTCGGCGCCCTGAGGTCCTAGGCGGTTCCGTCCGGCAACTGCCCGCCTTAAAAGGGAAACCGACCGCGGCCCCGCCTGGTGGGCGGGTCCGCGGCCGGTGGGCGGCGTCGTTGGGGATGCCGCCTTAAGGGCGGGCTACTTGGCGTCGAGGAACACCGGGTTGGTCAGCGCCGCCATGGGACCGAGCTGGAGCGTGGTGCCCATCGCCGTTCCGTTGCTGGCCGTGCCGTCGGGCAGCGGGTGCCGGACCTCCACCCGGATGTAGGCCGCGAGCTGCGGCGTCGTCAGCCAGGTGCAGGCGCCCGTCCCGGAGGCGGGGAGGGTGAACTGCTGGGTCTGGCCCTCGTCGGTGATGAACCGGACCACACCGTTGGCGACGCCGGAGACCTTGGCCGTGACGGTGACCCGCGCGTCCGGTGCCGCCGTGAGCCGCTCGCCCACGCCGGCGGTGCGGCCGCCGACGGCGACGCTGAAGTCGACGGTGATGTCCGCGGACTCGGCGATCCAGCTGCGACCGTTGCGGATGCCTTCCAGCACGCCGTCCCGGGAGAGCGCCTTCGCGTAGACCACGTTGTGCGGGAAGCCGATGACCTGCGGTGCGCTGTGGGCGTCGCTGTTGCCCATGGCGGGCAGCCAGCGGCCGCCGGTGCGGGCCGACTGGGCCAGCATTGAGTCCCAGGTGTTGATGGCGTACTCGTCGTCGGCGGTCCACGGGCCGGTCCATACTTCGACGGCGTCGGCGTCGTCGTAGCCGAACTTCCAGCGGCAGGCCACGTAGGGGCAGTAGGGGTGGGCGGGGACCACCAGGCCGCCGGAGGCGTGGATGTGCTGCGCCTCCTGCTCGAAGCCCTTGTCCCGGGCGCGGTATCGCCAGTCGATCCAGTCGCCCGGTTCCAGCCCCAGCGCCAGGTAGTGGCCGTTGCGGGTGGTGACCTCCTCACCAGTGAGGATGAGCAGGTCGTTTCCGGCCAGCGGGCCCCAGGCGCCGTGCGAGGCCGGGGTGTTGTGGTCGGTGCTGATCATGAAGTCCAGGCGGCCGGCACGGGCACCCGCGGCCACTTCCTCGGGGGTGCGCTTGCCGTCGGAGTAGACGGTGTGGAGGTGCGCGTCGCCGCGGTACCAGCCCGGACCCTTGCCGGCCACCTGCTGCGGCGGATACTGCGGGCGGTAGGGTGCGGCGTCCGGGCCGAAGTCAAGAGTGACGGTGACGGTGTAGTCCATGCCCTGTTCGGCCACCTGGTAGGGGCCGAGGGCGATGTTCCAGGTGCCCTTGCCCACGGGGCCGGTGAGGTAGCCGGGGGTGGCCTCGGCGGCGCTGATGAAGAATTCGGTCCGGAATCCGCCGGACCAGCCACGGAACCCCTTGCCGGACAGTGCGGTGCCCTTCTCGTCGAAGACGCCGATGTCGCAGGCGTTGTTCAGCAGGCCGGCGGCGACGGAGGGCTTGCTGTAGCTGTAGCTGACGCTGATCTTGTTGACGCCGGCGGGGACCTCGACCGGCAGGTAGACAAAGTCGGCGGCACCGGGATCGAGGTGGCCGGTGAGGGTCTTGGTGGTGGCGCTGCCGTCGGCGGCGGCCGCGAAGTTCATGGGTGCCAGAGTCAGGGCCGCACCGGTCATGGCGGCGGCGAGGAAGCCTCGGCGGCTGGGAGAAAGAGCGGGGGTGATGGCCTCGTGGGCCTTACATGGTGAAGTCACGCGGACCATGCTCACGGCGGCAGCTGAACTCCCGGGGGGCACGGGTTGGCCGGAGTGTGAACGTCCGCTGGGAATACCGCCGTCGTGCGTCTCTGGGGAGGTCCCACCGCGGGCTCGGTCCGCCAGAGAGGACGGCGCCGGAAAAACAAAAGAACCCCGGTCCGAAGACCGGGGTTCTTTGATGCGTGCGCGAGGGGGGATTTGAACCCCCACGCCCTTTCGGACACTGGCACCTGAAGCCAGCGCGTCTGCCGTTCCGCCACTCGCGCGCAACTTCTTCCGCTCGGCAGTAGTCCGTTTCCGGAACCTCCGCCTCGTGAAAGCAGCGAGATCAAGCATAACGGACACCTGCGGGAAAACACTAATCGGCCCTTTGAGCCCCTCTTGGAGACGTCCAGCGGGGCCATCTACGACCGCCGGGCACCGGCTTTTCGGGCCTGCGGCCCGGTGGTTCTCCACCCCTTCCGGCGGCCGCCACGCCGCCAGCTTCCCGGGCATCCGCCCACGTCAGCGCCGGTGGGGACCCAAGCAATAACGGCACCTAAGGCGGGCCGCGTTAAGGCCATTCCCAGCCATGGACAGTAGTATCTGGTGTAGGAGTGCCCGATCCCGGTGGACTCCCGCGTTAGTTGGAAACCGAGTTCCGGAACAAAACGCTGCCCCGCAGCTGTCAGGAAAGGAGAAGGACCATGGGCTTGCTGGACAAGGTCGAGCGCGGCATTGAAAAGGCCGTCCGCGGCGTCTTCTCCACCGGTTCCCGGGCGCGGGTAGAGCCGGTCGAGATCGCCAGCCACCTCCGCCGCGAGGTGGACGATAAGGCCATCACCATCGCCGCCGGCCGCACCCTGGCCCCCAACGTCTTCGATGTGCTGCTCAGCGGCGACGATTTCGAACGGGCCCAGGAATGGGGAACCCCGCTGGCCGAAGAGCTGTGCGACGTCGTCATCAACCACGTCCGCAGCCAGGGCTACACCCTGCAGGGCCCCGTGCGGATCAGCTTCCGCCACGACGGCGACCGCAAGGCCGGCGACTTCGACATCACCTCCCGGACCGAGAAGTCCGGTGGGTCCCCGGCCGCCGCGCCCGCACCGATGCCGGTCACGCCGCCACGGCAGCCCGCGGCGAACCTTCAGCCGGTGCTCGACATCAACGGCCAGCGGTACTCGCTGAATGCGCCCTCGGTCGTCCTGGGCCGCTCCTCCGAGGCGGACATTCTGATCGATGACACGGGCGTCTCGCGCCGGCACCTGGAAATCCGGTCCGGCCACGGTACGGCCCAGGCCATCGACCTGGGTTCCACCAACGGCAGCTACGTCGACGGACACAAAGTAGTCGGCTCCGCGGAACTCTCCGACGGCGCCACCATCACCATGGGACGGACCAAGATCATCTTCCGCCTTCTGCCCCCCAGCCAGGGCGGCCGCCCGTGAGCGAACTGACCATCACGGCCCTGCGGTTTGGCTTCCTCATCCTGCTCTGGGTCCTCATCTTCAGCATTGTCTCGGCCATGCGCCGCGACCTGATGATCGGCCGGAAGGCCGCCGCCGGGGCCCCCACGGCCCGGCAGGTACGCCGCAACCCGTCCCTGGCCGAGCCCGCACCGGCGCCCGTTAAGCAGCAGGCCCGCCAGCTCGTGGTGACGGAGGGTCCCCTCAAGGGCACCACCCTGCCGCTGGCGGCCAGCCCCATCCTGCTCGGCCGCGCACAGGAAGCCACCCTTGTCCTCGAGGACGACTATGCCTCCGGCCGGCACGCCCGCCTGTTCCCGCAGGGCAGCCGCTGGTTCATCGAGGACCTCGGTTCCACCAACGGCACTTATCTCGCAGAGCAGCAGCTGACCCGGGCCCTCCCGGTGGAGCTGGGTGTCCCCGTGCGAATCGGCAAGACGGTCATTGAATTGAGGCCGTAGCCGTGGCTGCTACCCAAACCCCCGCGAACCAGGCATCTGCCCAGGAGCGGCCGCTCATCATGCGGTACGCCGCGCGCTCCGACGTCGGCCGCGTCCGCTCCAAGAACGACGACTCCGCCTACGTCGGCCGGCACCTCGCCGTCGTCGCAGACGGCATGGGCGGCCACGCAGGCGGTGACGTCGCCTCCGCGGCGACCGTGCTGGACATGATCCACCTGGACCGCGACGACTACGACACCGCGGCCGGCGAGGCGGACACCGTCCTGGCCGACGAGATCCAGACGGCGAACTCCCTGCTCTCCGAGCTGGTCCACATGAACCCGAAGCTGGCCGGCATGGGCACCACCGTGACCGCCCTCCTGCTGGCCGGCGGCAAGCTGCACTTCGCCCACATCGGCGACTCCCGCGCCTACCGGCTGCGGAACGGTGTCTTCGAGCAGGTCAGCGTGGACCACACCTTCGTGCAGCGGCTCATCGACGAGGGCCGCCTCCGCCCCGACGAAGCCGAAACGCACCCGCACAAGAACGTCCTGATGCGCGTCCTGGGCGACGTGGACGCCAGCCCCGAACTCGACCTGGACATCCTGGACGTCCAGCCCGGGGAGCGCTGGCTGCTCTGCTCGGACGGCCTGAACTACGTGGCCGGCCACGTCGTGGAGCGGACCATCCGCGAGACGAAGAGCCTGCGCGAATGCGCCGAAACGCTGGTGGATCTCACCCTTGAGGCGGGTTCCCCGGACAACGTGACCGTGGTGGTGCTCGACATCGCCGAGCAGACCGGCGACGACGTCAACACCGCCGCCGTTGAGGTGGTGCTGCCCCGCGCCGTCTCCGCAACCGTGCAGCCCCCCGCCGAGACGACCGACGCCGGCAAGCCCTCCGGTAAGCCTGCTGCCGGCGCGGCCGCCGCCGCGGAGGCCGATGCGGCCGGCAGCACCTACGCGGCCAGCATGCCCGGCTCCAAGGACACCACCGGCGACGGGACCAAGGACGGCGACGCCGGAAAGTCCGCGGACGAGCCATCCCCCGCCACCGATCCCAACCTCGGCGAGCATCTCTCCGCCGAGGTGCTGCGCGAGGAACTGTCCAGCCGCCCGCACGAACTCGTCGGCGCCGCCGCTTCCGCCGCCGAGAGCGGATCCATTCCGTCGATCGCCGGCCGCACCGTGGCCCGCCGCGCCGCGACGGTCCTCACCCATAAGGCCGATCCGGCCCGCGAGGAAGCCGACGAGATCAAGCCACCGGTCAAGCGCCGCCGCTGGCTGACCATCTCGATCGCCGCCGCCATCGCGATCGTGCTGGGGCTCGGCCTGTGGCTGGGCTACGCCTGGACCCAGACCCGGTACTACATCGGCGAACACGACCAGCACGTGGCAATCTTCAACGGCGTCTCCCAGCAACTGGGACCGATTCCGCTGTCCACCCTGGAGACGGTCACCGATATCAAGATGTCCGACCTGCCCGAGTTCTCCCAGCAGCGCGTCCGCCAGACCGTCCCGGCGCGGGACCTGTACGACGCTCAGCGGATCGTCAAGAACCTGGAACGCACCGGCCTGACCTCCCCCGCCGATGAGTGCCTGACGCCCTCCCCCGGCCCCAGCCCTTCCGGCACGGCCACCCCGACCGGAACGGCCAGCCCCAGCGGCCAGGCAACCGCATCGCCCTCCGGCTCCGCGGCCGCCCCGGCGCCGTCCGGCTCCCCCCGGCCCACCCCCACACCGAGCTGCGAGGGATCAAAATGACCCCCATCGATCCCACGCCCAGGCCCCGCCGCAACGTCGAACTGGTCCTGCTGATCCTGGCACTCCTGGTCGGCATCGGCGCCAACGCCCTTGTGGGCGTGGACCGGCAGAAGGCCTTCGACACCGACTTCTGGTTCCAGTCCGGGCTGCTGACCGCCGCCGCGCTGGCTTTCCACCTGGTGTTGAGGTTCCGCGCCAAGTATGCCGATCCGGTAATACTTCCGCTGGTCATTGCCCTCAACGGCCTTGGCCTGGCCATGATCCACCGCCTGGACCGGGTGGGTGAGGACACCGGCAACAACCAGCTCCGGTGGACGCTGGTGGCCATGGCCGTCGCCATCGCCGTCGTGTTCTTCCTCAAGGACCACCGCCTGCTGCGCCGGTTCACCTACATCTCGCTCGCCGCGAGTGCGGTGCTGCTGGTCCTGCCGCTGGTCCCCGGCATCTCCGCCGGTGAGGTGCTCGGCGCCAGCGTCTGGATCAAGCTGGGCTCGATGACCTTCCAGCCTGGCGAGGTCGCCAAGATCACCCTCGCCATATTCTTCGCCGGGTATCTTTCCTCGAACCGGGACCTCATCCTGCTCGCCGGCCGCAAGGTCGGCCCCGTGCAGTTCCCCCGGATCAAGGACATGGGCCCCATGATCACGGCCTGGCTGGTCAGCATCGGGGTCCTGATCTTCCAGCGCGACCTCGGCACTTCCATCCTGTTCTTCGGACTGTTCCTGGTGATGATTTACGTCGCCACCAGCAGAATCAGCTGGGTCATCATCGGCGTCGTCCTGATGGTGGCCGGTGGATTCGCCGCTGCCAAGGTCTTCTCCCACGTGGCGCTCCGGATCGACGGCTGGTGGAACGCCTTCACCGACGAGGTCTACGGCCGCGAGTTCGGCGGCAGCCGCCAGATCGTCGAGGGCCTTTTCGGCATGGCCAACGGCGGCCTCGTCGGCACCGGACTGGGCCAGGGCCGGCCCAACCTGGTCCCCTTCGCCAACAGCGACATGATCGTCGCGTCCTTCGGTGAGGAACTGGGCCTCATCGGGCTGTTCGCGATCGTGCTGATGTACCTGCTGCTCTTCACCCGCGGCTTCCGCGCCGCCCTGGGCACCCGGGACGCGTTCGGGAAGCTGCTGGCCACGGGCCTGTCCTTCGCCGTCGCACTCCAGTGCTTCGTCGTCATCGGCGGCGTCACCCGGCTGATCCCGCTCACGGGCCTCACCACACCGTTCCTGGCCGCCGGTGGCTCCTCGCTGCTGGCCAACTGGATCATCGTGGGGCTGCTGCTGATGATCTCGCACACCGCCCGCGGCCCGGTGGACACCACTCCGCTGCCGGCGGGCCAGGCTCCCGAGACCCACGCGGACGCCCCGGCCGTCCCGCCGAAGCCCGCGGCCGCGCCCGCGGCCCGGCCCGGCAAACCTTCCAGTCCAGACGCTCCGACCGAGGCGGTGACCTCCCTGTGAACCAGGCCATCCGAAACTCCTGGATCGCCGCGACCGCCATGTTCGCGCTGATCTTCGGGGCCCTGAGCTACGTGCAGGTGGTTGGCGCCGACGAACTGAAGGCCAACGCATGGAACACCCGCACCCTGATCCAGAACTACTGCAACGACCGGGGCGCCATCATCGTCGGCGGCACCCCGATCGCCCAGTCCGTGCCGGGCAGTGAAAGCTGCCAGTTCCAGCGCACCTACACGCAGCCGGAGCTCTACGCCGGCGTCACCGGCTACTTCTCCCGGAACTATGGCCTGACCGGCATGGAACTGGCCATGAACGAGCAGCTCGCCGGCAGCTCGGACCAGCTGTTCCTGGACCGCGTGGGCCAGCTCTTCCTGGGCAACCAGCCCAAGGGCGCTTCGGTGGAGCTGACCTTGGATCCGAAGATCCAGAAGCTCGCCTACGACCTGATCCCTGACGGTCAGCGCGGCTCGATCGTGGTGACCAACCCGAAGACCGGCGCCATCCTGGCAATGGTGTCCAAGCCGTCCTACAACCCGAACCTCGTGGCCACGCAGGACAGCGACGCCGAGGCCGCGAACATCACCGCGCTGAACAAGGTCCCGGGCATCAACCTGAACCAGTCCGTCAGCGGCCCCACCGGCGCGCTGCTGGCACCGGGCTCGGTGTTCAAAATCATCGACACCGCCGCCGCCCTGGGCTCCGGGAAGTACAACAAGGACAGCGAACTGCCCAACCCGGCAGAGCTGCCGTTCCCCGGCATCCAGTACAAGCTGCCGAACTACGCCGGCGGCAACTGCTACACCCGGGACACGGCGTCCTTCGCGTTCGCCCTGCAGCAGTCCTGCAACACCCCCTTCGCCAAGATCGCACTCGACCTCGGTCAGAAGGCCATCGCGGACCAGGCGGCCAAGTTCGGCTTCGGCCAGGACTTCGGCGACCAGCTGAAGCTGGACTCGGCCAAGAGCTTCTTCCCGACCGAACCGCTGGACGACGCCGGTCTGGCCCAGTCCGCGATCGGCCAGCGCGACGTGCGGGCCACCCCGCTGCAGATCAACCTGATGACCTCGGCGATCGCCAACGGCGGCGTCGAAATGAAACCAAACCTGATCAAGACCCTGCGGGCCCCCGATCTTCGGATCATCAACGAGCCGAAGCCGGAGTCCCTGCGGACCTCCACGACGCCGGAGATCTCCCGGCAGATCACCGAGTGGATGGCCAGCGTGGTCAGCGACGGCATCGCCAAGGGCGCGGCCGTACCGGGCGTCCAGGTGGCCGGGAAGACCGGCACCGCGGAACTCGGCGACGGCAAGAACAACTCGTGGTTTACCGGGTTCGCCCCGGCCAATGACCCGCAAGTGGCTGTCACCATCGTCATGCAAGGCGTGGACATCACCACCGGAGCACAGCTAACCAGTCCTAATGCGAAGAAGATTTTTGAGGCGGTGTTGAACAAGTGAGGCCTTCATCGGGTATCACCCTCGGCGGCAGATTCCAGCTGACCACCCGGATTGCGATCGGCGGTATGGGCGAGGTCTGGAAGGCCAAGGACCTGATCCTGGGCCGGATCGTCGCGATCAAGGTCCTCAAGGAGGAATACACCGGCGACCCCGGATTCCTGCAGCGCTTCCGCGCCGAGGCACGGCACACCGCCCTGCTTAACCACGTCGGCATCGCCAACGTCTTCGACTACGGCGAGGAGGAGGGCTCGGCCTACCTGGTGATGGAACTGGTGCCGGGCCAGCCGCTGAGCAGCATCATCGAACACGAGCAGGTGCTCTCCCCGGAGCGGACGCTGTCGATGATTTCGCAGACCGCCCGGGCCCTGTCGGTGGCCCACGCCCAGGGCCTGGTGCACCGCGACATCAAGCCCGGGAACCTGCTGATCACCCCGGACGGCAGGGTCAAGGTCACGGACTTCGGCATCGCCCGCCTGGCGGACCAGGTTCCCCTGACCCAGACGGGCCAGGTGATGGGCACCGCCCAGTACCTCGCCCCGGAGCAGGCCACCGGGCAGACCGCCACCGGTGCCTCGGACATCTACTCCCTCGGCGTCATCGGCTACGAATGCCTGACCGGCCACCGGCCGTTCTCCGGCGAATCGCAGATCGCCATCGCCCTGGCCCAGGTCAACGACGCCCCGCCGCCGCTGCCGGACACCCTGCCGCGCCCGGTCCGGGCGCTGCTGATGTCCATGCTCGCCAAGGATCCGAAGAACCGCCCGGCCGACGCCATCAAGCTGGCCGAAGCCGCGGACGCGATCCGCAACGGTGACATCGCCGCCGCGCATGCAGCGGTCCCCGGCATGCTGCTCTTCGAGGACACCAACGGTCCCGTCACCGCTCCCACGAGCGTCCAGACCGCCGCCACCGGCGTGATCGGCGGGGACAACCGCACCTCGGCCCTTCCCGTCGTCGGGGCCGCCGGTGCCGGTGCCGCCGCGGGGCTGGCCGCGGGTGCCGCGGCCGCCAGCGGCTACGGAGCGCGCAATGCCCTGAACCGGGCAGACGCCCTGGCCGCCGAACGCAACTGGCTGCCGGAGGAGGACGAGGAGGACTACGACGGCTATGAGCCGGAGGAGGAACCCAAGCGCCGCGGCCGCAGCCCGTGGACCTGGCCGCTGATCGCCCTGATCCTGCTGGTGCTCTTCGCCCTGGTCGGCATCGTGGTCTCGCAGGCCGGCAGCCTGTTCCCGTCCTCGACCGCCACGACGTCGAAGCCGGCGTCCACTACGGCGGCCCCGACCTCGTCGACTCCCACGCCGACGCCGACTCCGACCGTCAGCTCGGCGACGCCGACCGTGTCCACGCCGCCTGCCATCAACCTGGTTCCGGAGTCATATTTGGGTCGGCAGTACAACGATGTCCGCTCCCAGCTGATCGGGATGGGGCTGCAGGTCAAGGGCAACCAGGTGGCGGACCCGTCCACCCCCGGAACGGTCACTGACATCAACCCCTCCGGACCGGTGCAGCGCGGTGACGTGATCACGGTGACGTACTCATCCGGTCCCCAGATGGTCGCGGTGCCCCAGTTCAAGCAGGGCGCCAGCGAAACCTCGGTGCAGCAGGCCATCGAGGCAGCCGGTCTGCGCTGGCAGAAGGGGGACCCGCTGCCGGGAACCAAGAACCAGCAGGAGGGCACCTTCGTCAGCTCCGAGCCGGCGTCCGGAACCCAGGTCCAGGCCGGATCGGTCGTGACCTACCACCTGGCCGCCGCACCCGCCGCGCCGACCCCGTCCCCAAGCCCCACCGCCACCAAGTAGGCCGTTGTGACTACCTCACCCCGAACTCCTTCGCACCGGGAGGACAGCGGCACGGCGAACACCCGGCGCGTCCTCAGCGGGCGCTATGAGCTGGGTGAGCTGATCGGCCGCGGCGGCATGGCGGACGTGTACCGCGGACTCGACACCCGGCTGGGCCGGACCGTCGCAATCAAGCTGCTGCGGCCGGACCTGGCCCGCGACCCGCAGTTCCAGGCCCGGTTCAAACGCGAGGCGCAGGCCGTCGCGGCCCTGAACCATCCCTCGATTGTGGCCGTGTTCGACACCGGGGACCATCCCGTCCCCGGCGGCCACGACGATCAGGTCAGGGTCCCGTACATCGTGATGGAATACGTGGACGGCAGGACCATCCGTGACCTGATCCGGGCCAAAGACGTCACCATCGACCAGGCCGTCAACTTCGCCCTTGGCGTGCTGTCCGCGCTGGAGTACAGCCACCAGGCCGGCATCGTGCACCGTGACATCAAACCGGCCAACGTCATGTACTGCCCGGAGACCAACAGCGTCAAGGTGATGGACTTCGGTATCGCCCGGGCCATGGCGGATTCTTCGGCCACCATGACCCAGACGCAGGCCGTGGTCGGGACGGCCCAGTACCTGTCGCCCGAGCAGGCCCGCGGCGAGACCGTGGACGCGCGGAGCGACCTGTATTCGGCCGGCTGCCTGCTGTACGAGATGCTGACCGGACGGCCGCCGTTCGTCGGCGACAGCCCGGTGTCCGTGGCGTACCAGCACGTCCGGGAGATCGCCGAGCCGGCCAGCAGCCTGAACCCGGAGGTGTCGCCGGCGCTGGACAGCGTGCTGGCGAAGGCGCTGCAGAAGAACCGGGCGGACCGCTTTCAGGACGCGTCCGCGTTCCGTCAGGCGCTGCGCGCGGCGCGCAACGGCGTAGGCGTCGCGGCCCTGCCCAGCAGCGAGGCACCGACCGACCCGACGAACACCGTCGAGTCGCCGGCCGACGTGCCCACGGCGGCGTTCGCCCTGACGGGCGCGAAGTTCCTTGACGATGCCCCCACCGGGCGGCTGTCCCTGGACGGGCACGACGACGGCGGGGCCGCTGTCGGCGCCCTCGAGGTTCCGGACAGCGGCGGCATGCCGCTGGACCTGCCGGCCGAACGCGAGCCCAGCAGCCAGCAGAAGTCCAGGCGGCGCATGTGGATCGCGACGCTGATCATCTTCACCCTGTTGGTCCTGGCCGGCGGTGGACTGTGGCTCTACAACATGGTCAACCAGCAGCCGGCGCCGGTGGCGAAGGTCGATGTGCCGTCCGTGGCGTCGCTTAGCGAATCCGAGGCGCTGCAGAAGCTCTACAACGTTGGCTTCAAGCCGCAGATCAGCCGTGTCCAGCACGAGTCCATTCCCAAGGGCACCGCGGTGGGAACCGTGCCGTCTGCGGGCAGCAGCCTGGAGCGGAACTCGGAGATTACGCTGAATATCTCCGAGGGACCCAGCGTCATCAAGATCCCCGCGGACCTGCCCGGCCGGACCGAAGCGGACGCCCGCGACGTGCTGCGTCGGACCGGCCTGACTGGCGCGCCGAAGACCACGCTGAATAACAGCGCCACCGTTCCAGCAGGAACCGTCATCACCACCAACCCCGCGCCCGGCCAGAGCGTGGCCGTGGGGAGCACCGTCGAGATCATCGTCTCCACCGGAAAGGTGGTGGTTCCCCAGCTCGTCGGCCTGCCGCGGGCCGAGGCGGAGGGCGCACTGAAGAACGCGGGCCTGAACGCCAACGTCACCGAGGTTGAAAACTCCCAGGTCGACCCCGGCAAGGTCACGGGCCAGAGCGACGCCGCGGACTCCACCGTGGAGCAGGGCAAGACCATCACGGTGACCGTGGCGAAGGCACCCGCGCCGACACCGACGCCCACGCCCACCCCGACTCCCACCAAGACGGGCAAGGACTCCGGCAACAACAGTTCCGGCGGGCTCCTCGGCGGCCTCTGACCGTCGGTTAGTACCGGATCGGGCTAGACGTTGTCCGGGCTAGTCCTTGTCCGGTGGGGCACCGGACCGGGTTAGTGCTTGATCAGCGGGCTCAGCACGGCGGCGCGTTCGGCGGCGCCGGCCATGCCGAGGGACTCCAGCCAGTTGCCCAGCATCAGGTAGCCGCCTTCGGTCAGGACCGATTCGGGGTGGAACTGGACACCGCAGAGCGGCGCGGAGCGGTGCTGCAGCCCCATGACGACGCCGGTACCGGTTTCCGCGGTGATCTCCAGCTCGGCCGGGATGCTCTCGCGGACCGCGGCCAGGGAGTGATAGCGGGTGGCGGTGAACGGAGAGGGGAGCCCGGCGAAGACGCCGCCGCCGTGGTGTTCCACCAGTGAGGTCTTGCCGTGCATCAGCTCGGGGGCGTGGGTGACGGTCCCGCCGTAGGCCTCGGCCAGGGCCTGGTGCCCCAGGCAGACGCCGAGCATGGGCTTGCTGTGCTCCCCGCACCACTTGATCAGGTCGATGCAGACGCCGGCTTCCGCGGGGGCGCCGGGGCCCGGGGAGATCAGCACGCCGTCGCGCGCTTCGGCCATCTCAATGGCTTCGGCGAGCGTGACGTCGTCGTTGCGGACCACCGTGGTTTCCGCGCCGAGCTCCTGGAGGTAGCCCACCAGGGTGTAGACGAAGCTGTCGTAGTTATCCACGACCAGGATCTTGGTTGCGCTCATGGGTGCCGTGCCGTGCCAATCGTTGAATCTGTGAACGGGCCGAATTGCGCCATCCACGGGAAAAGGAACTGAACCATCAATACCAGTACCCCGGCCAGCAGCACCAACGCCGTGACGATGCGCAGCCAGAGGGGGCCGGGGAGGTGGCGGAAAATCCAGGTGCACATGTCTCAGCTGCCCTCTCTCGTCCGGGCAACCTGGGCGGCGATCTCCGCGGGTGGTCCGGCGGACGCCGGTTGCCAGCCCTCCATGGTCGAATAGGCGACGAAGCGCTCCTGCGAGCCGAACCGGGGGTTGCAGCTGGTGAGGGTGAGGTAGCGGTCCTGCGGGGCCACTCCGGGCCGGGTGGGCACCGGAAGCAGCACGTCCACGGCCGTGGGCAGGACGATCTGGCTGTTGCGGAACACGTAGGTGTAATAACCGTCGCGGGTTTGGATGTAGATCCGGTCGCCGGGGACCAGGCTGTCAATGGCGTCCAGCACGGCACCGTGGGTCTGCCGGTGGCCGGCGAGGGCGACGTTGCCCACGCCGCCGGGCATCGCCGTCCCCTCGTAGTGGCCGAGGCCCAGTGAATCCAACACCGCCGTCGTCGTTCCCTGCACCAGGGGCCGGGTGTACGTGGCGCCAAAACGCGGGATATAGACGACGCCGATCGTGCTGCCGGGCGCCGGTTCGTCGGCGACCAGCGGCGGGCCCGGGGACGGCGGGGCAGCGGAGGCGGGCGGGGCGGCGGGCCCGTCGAGGGACCGGGCGAACTCGGCGACGGCTGCCTGCTGGCGGGAATCGGCGTCGACGTTGGTCCACCAGAGCTCCCACGCGGCAAACAGCAGAAGCACCACGCCGGCGGTGACCAGCAGCTCTCCGCCGATCTGCAGCACCCACCGGCCCGGGGAGCGACTCCCTGAGTTATGTGGCGTTGCGGGCGTGACTGACGCTCCCGATGCATCTGAAGGGTGTCCGGACTCCGCTTTCTGCAGCAGCACCGTAATTCCTCCCTATGCATCCGCGGCGTCCGCGCGGTTGTGTCCTGAATAACAGCTAGAATTGTGGGGATTTAAACCCGTCCACGATTGCGCAGTCCGCCGGCTTTTCTTTTTTGCAGGATATCAAGCCGCCGTTCGCGCATCGTCAGCCGCCCGCCAAGGAGGACCCGTGCCCGAGTCGAAGCCCCGAAAGAGGTCTGCCGCACCCGAGCAGACTCCCGCCGTGGAGGCCTACAAGCCGAACCCGGTGTGGTTCAAGCCGGTGATGTTCGGCCTGATGATCATCGGCTTGCTGTGGATCATCACGTTTTACATCAGCGAAGGTACCCTGCCGGTCAAGGACTGGGGTGCAGGCAACATCATCGCCGGCTTCGGCATCGCCATCGTCGGGTTCCTGATGACCACCCGCTGGCGCTCCTAGCCCCTTTTCGACCTTCCGGACCGGCACCTTATGTGCCGGTCTGTTGACTTAAGGCCGGGCTTCCTCCGTTTTTCCGGTTATAACGTCAGCGGCTCCCGCTAGGCTCGGAGTCATCCCGGACAGGAGAATCCCATGAGTACCGAACCCCACACCACCACCGGTGCCACCGCAACCGCAACCGGTGGAACGGTCATCGGCGAGGACGGCCTGGCCCGTCCCGTGTGGGCGTCCTCCGATCCCATGCTCCGGGACTATTACGACACCGAGTGGGGCCTCCCGGTCCGCGATGAACAGGGCCTCTACGAGAGGATCAGCCTCGAGGCGTTCCAGGCCGGCCTGTCCTGGGCAACCATCCTGCGCAAGCGTCCCGCCTTCCGGGCGGCCTTTGCCGACTTCCACCCGGACACCGTTGCGGAATACACGGACGGCGACGTCGAACGGCTGATGCAGGATTCCGGGATCGTCCGCAACCGGCTCAAGATCCAGGCAGCCATTACCAATGCCCGCGCCACCGTGGAGCTGCGGAACGACGGCGGACTGGTGAACTTCGTGTGGGGTTTCCAACCGGAGTCGACGCCGGAGCCGACGGCACTGCACCACATCCCCACCACCTCACCCGAGTCTGTGGCCCTCTCGAAGGCCCTCCGCAAGCGCGGCTTCGCCTTTGTGGGCCCGACGACGATGTTCGCGCTGATGGAGGCGATCGGCATGGTCGATACCCACCTCATGGACAGCCACCGCCGGGGCAGCTCCGGAGTCTGGCCCCGGTAGAGGGCCTCTGGGTCCCCGGCTTCCAACGAGCCTGCGCCGCGCCCACGCGTTCGTAGAGGGGGCACCGTCGCGCCACCTCCGGCCACTTCGCGCATAGCGCCACCTCCGCGGGGGCGACCCTAGGGCCTCCCCGGGCGTTCCCCCTGACGTCCACGCGGCCGCGCGTCACTGAAAAGGCCACGAATCTTCATCCCCAGCTGTGCACAAGAAGCACAAAGTTATCCACAGGCTGTGGATCTAATGCGTGGATAACCTCGTCCATCCCGCAAATTCGGGCCAACTGGCGGGCTTGTGGGGACCCGACTGTGAATTACGTCGAACGACTTACAGGACTGTGAGTTATTAACACTGTGGAAACGGCTGTGGATAAGGAACGAGCTTCTACTCCGGGACGCAGAATCAGTGCATCCGACGAAGCTGCCCGGTCCCGGACCATCACTTGGTCCCCACCGCACGATCACGGATACACCCTTGGCCCCGATATCCCTCGAAACATCCAGGCACCTCAGCCTGCGCACGTTATCCACGCGAAGTACCCACAAGTTATCCACAAGTGGGGATAAAGGCCGCACTGTCCTCTTTTCCGGCGCCAACAGAGCGTGAGATGCAGGGCCAACCTCAGAGTAACTAGGCTGTCGAGTTATTAACACTGTGAAAAAGTCTGTGCATAACCGCTATAAATCTGATCTATAACCCCAGGTCAGAGTGACTTCGGCGAATTACGGCTGGGACGGGGCCCGCTCGCACAGGAGTTGTCCACTTACCCACACCGGATTTCCCGAAAGTTATCCACAGCTGTGGAGGAGCCGGTGTGTAACTGTTACCAACCCGCCTAAATCCGCCAGCACGGGCGGGTCAAGGGCACCACCGGTCCTGAACTACAGGCCTGTAAGTTACCAACACTGTGGATAAGCCCTGTGGAAAAGCAGTCGCCCGGCCGCAGCCCAGCCCGTTCCTGCCGCCTGCCAGCAGCGCCTCATCGCGGATCCGCCACGCTTCCGGACCGCAGCACCCCGGATCCGAGGTGCCGCCGTCCGAACCCGTCGCGGACAGGGGAGGGGTCCGCCAGGGACAGAGACGGCACCGAGAGAGTGGAGAGGCAGGGTTGTTCCACAGCTCCGGAATCAGCCACGGAGTTCGTGACCGGGAGCGTGGGGCCTCACAGGCCGAGATCCGGCAATAAAGGCTGTCTAACCCGTCGTCAGCGGGGAGGCTTTACGGAAACCGCTACGACTTCGGACAAGCGCGTGCCGGGTCCGGAGTGCGCCTGTCCGAAATCGGCGCAAGAAAGGGGATGCGGTGCGCCGGTCCGAAACAGGCGCGAAAGTGGGACGCGAGTCTCACTGGAGCTGGCGCCACAACAGGAGGCGCCGCAGCCGCAACCCGCCCCCAGCTACACCGGCAGGGCTGCAGTCGTGGCGCCGCGAACGGCGGTGGCGGCGACCAGGAGCCCCACCACAACTAGGAGGCCCAGGAACTGCAGGACGCCCTGGCGCCGGCCGCGGGGCACATAGGCAATGGCGGCCGCGCAGAGGGCACCGGTGACCAGGCCGCCGAGGTGGGCCTGCCAGGCGATCTGCGGCACCACGAAACCGATGACGGCGTTGATCGCGATCAGAACCCAGAGTTGCCGGGTATCACCGCCACGGCGACGCTGCACCACCAGCATGGCGCCGAAGAGGCCGAAGATCGCCCCGGATGCGCCGACGACGCCGGCCAGTTGCTGGCCGGGAACGTACGCCGGGGTGAGGAGGTAATAGCCAACCGAACCGCCCACGGCGGAGATCAGGTAAAGGGCCAGGAAGCGGATCCGCCCCAGCAGGGGCTCCAGCGCCTGGCCAAAGATCCACAGCATGTACATGTTCAGCAAGATGTGGAGGATGAAGCCCTGGGAGTGCAGGAACGCGGAGGTCAGCATCCGCCAGGGTTCGAACGCCCCGAACTCGGGGGTGGCGTAGACGGTGGCGAAAGCCAGGTTCTGGTAAACCCAGTCGTTCGGCACGATCCACTGCAGGACATAAAGGATGGCACAGGCGGCAATGATGCCCAGGGTCGCCAGCGGCCGGCCGGCCGCGGCCACCCCGCCATAGGCGGAGCGGACCTGCGGCGCGGAGCGCTGGGCTTCGTTGACACAGTCAACACATTGGAATCCGACGGCGGCCGCCCGCTGGCAATCGGGGCATGCCGGACGCCCACACCGCTGGCACCGCACATAGGCGGGCCGGTCTGGGTGGCGGGGGCATACCGGGACGTCTGCGGACGGCTCGGCCGACGGGATTCCGTAGCTCATGGCGAAGGTTAGAGCTTTTCGACGTCGATGCTGTTGATGACGACGTCTTCAACCGGACGGTCGCCCATGCCGGTGCGGACACCCTCGATGGCGTCGACAACCTTCTTCGACTCCTCGTCGGCCACCTCACCGAAGATGCTGTGCTTGCCCTGCAGCCAGCCGGTGGGGATGGTGGTGATGAAGAACTGGGAGCCGTTGGTGCCGCGGCCCATCTGGATGCCGGCGTTGGCCATGGCGAGCTTGTAGGGCTCGTTGAAGTTCAGTTCCGGGTGGATCTCGTCGTCGAACTTGTAGCCCGGTCCACCGATGCCGCGGCCCAGCGGATCGCCGGCCTGGATCATGAAGTCCTTGATGATGCGGTGGAAGATCGTGCCGTTGTACAGCGGCGTGCCGGTCTTGTCCTCGCCCGTCTCCGGGTGGGTCCAGGCCTTCTCACCGGTGGCGAGGCCAACGAAGTTGTCCACGGTCTTCGGCGCGTGGTTGCCGAAGAGGTTGACGACAATGTCGCCCATGCTGGTGTGAATGGTTGCTTTTGCAGTTGCGATGGCAGTCATGGGCCTATTCTTCCACGGCGCTGTCCGGCGTACAGGGGCGCGGGCTGAGTTCCGCGCTGGGTGAAATCGCCGCGAAATAAGGGCTGAGAATAGCCGGTGGAGTTCCGGCCACGTAGGCTAACAGCAGAACCGTCACATTAATCGGGAGGTAGTTGTGAAGAAAACGGATCGTATTGCCCGTGAGCTGGAGCACTCGGTGTCCAGCGCCGTGGAGAACGCCAAGGATTGGGCCACCCCCCGGGTGGAGGCAGCCGTTGACTGGGCCGTTCCGCGCTTGCAGCAGGGCCTGGATACCGCTTCCCCGAAGATCCAGGAGGGCCTGAAGTCTGCGGCCCACAACCTGGCCGACGGCGTCGCCACCGTCACCCCCCGCATCCAGGACGGTCTGGCGCAGCTAGCGCCGAAGATCCACGACGCCGTCGACGCCGCCACCCCGCGGCTGCACGACGCGCTGGACAAGGCCACCCCGGTGATCGCCAACGCGCGTGACCGCGTCGTCGTTGAGTACCTGCCGAAGCTCTCGGACCAGATTGGCGCCGCATCCGACGCCGTTCACCGCACCCTTGAGGGCGCCCCGGCCCACGTCGACGCCGTCGCGCAGCGCCTCGCCGACTCCGGCGTCGTGCAGAACGTGCAGGAACAGGCACAGGCTGCCGGCAAGCAGATCAAGGCTGCCGCCTCCGACGCCACCCGCGCCGTGACCGGCGAGGTCGCCAAGCAGCAGAAGCCCAAGCACCGCGGTTTCCTGATCTTCGGCATCATCACCGCCGCCGTTGCGGCCGGCGTCGCCGCCTGGAAGGCGTCCAAGCCGGTCGAAGACCCGTGGAAGACCCCCAGCCCGGTGAAGCCCGCCACCCCGGCACCGGTTCCGGCCACCACGGTCACCGAGGTCAAGGAAGAGGCGAAGCACGCTGCCTCCAAGGCCACCGACGCCGTCGGTTCCGCCACCTCCGCCGCCGCCGACAAGCTCGGTGACGCAGCGTCCAAGGTCGCCGACGCCGCCAAGGAAGCCACCGACGCCGTCGCCAGCAAGGCTGACGAGGCGGCTAAGGAGGCCGAAAAGTCCGATGCCGACAAGAAGGTCGCCACGGACGCCAAGACCGCGATGAACAACATCGCGGCCAGCCTGAACGACGAGGGCAAGACCAAGTAAGCACCGCCGCAGCCGGCCACTGGGCGGCCGCAGCCACACAGGGAGGGTCACCGCCGCGGGCGGGGCCCTCCCTTTGTTATGCCGATCCGCCGGAGTCCCAACCCGCCCGGATGCTAAATTTGGGGGGATGTCACGCGAAGAGTCCCAGCTGGGTTCCCCCGACGATGCAGCGCTGCCGCCTGCCGTCTCCATCGTCATCCCGGCGTACAACGAGGAAAGCGTGATCCGGCAGTGCCTCATCGCCGCCGTCTACCAGTCGGTTCCGGCGCACGAGATCATCGTGGTGGACAACATGTCCAAGGACCGGACCGCCGACATCGTCCGCCAGATGCAGCTGGAATACCCGGAGAGCCGCATCCTGCTGATGAGCCAGGACAGTGACCAGGGCCTGATTCCCACCCGGAACTTCGGGCTGAACCACGCCACCGGCGACGTGCTCGGACGGATCGACGCCGATTCGGTCCTGGAGCCGGATTGGGTGGAGCAGGTCCAGAAGGCTTTCGCCGATCCCTCAGTCGCCGCCGCCACCGGTCCGGTGGTGTACTACGACATGCCGATGCGCCGCTTCGGGCTCAAGGCCGACGACAAAATGCGGCAGCTGATGCTCAAGCTCGCCAAGCACCAGTACCACTTCCTATTCGGCTCCAACATGGCCCTGCGCCGCTCGGCCTGGGAAACCATCAAGGGCGAGACCTGCCGGGATGAGCGGGACGAGATGCACGAGGACATCGACTTGTCCCTGCACCTGGCCGACCACGAGCTCCGGATCCAGTACTGGCCGCAGATGATCTCCGGGATGTCCGCCCGGCGGCTCGAGGACTCACCGCGCGACTACCGCTACTACGTCACCCGCTTCGACCGGACCTACAAGGCCCACAACGTCAAGAAGATGGCCCTCAAGGCCCCCATGGTGGTCTTCTTTTCGGTGTACTTCCCGGCCAAGCTGCTGCGCGCCCTGCACACCGTGAACACGGCCCAGCCCGTGCGCCGCGGCGGCCAGTAGCCGCAGGAACGCGACGCGCCGGCCCGTCCCGGGTCGGTCCGTAACGGGTTAGTCCGTACCCAGCTCCGCGAGCCGGGCGGCACTCCGCCGCACGGCACGTGAGCGGCGCTGGCCGAGGACGACGACGGCAAGTCCCACCAGGATCATGGCCAGCCCCACGTAGGTCCCTGCGGGCAGCTTCTCGCCCAGGAACGCCGCCGCCAGCAGGGCGGCTCCCGGGATCTCGAGCAGGATGATCATGGACACCAGAAGCGGGCTCATGGTGGCCAGCAGGTGGTTGAAGGCCGTGTGGCCCACCAGCTGCGCGCAGACGGTGATCGCGAGGATTCCCAGCCAGCCGGCGGCCTCGAAGCCGCCCAGGGGCTGTCCGCTGGCCAGCGCCAGGACAGCCACGACGGCGGCGCACATTCCGTAGCAGAGGCTGGTGTAGACACCCGTGCTCATGGTCTGCCGCGCCTTGCCGCCGGCGAGGGTGTAGACGCCGGCCAGCATCCCGCCGGCGACGGCCAGGAGGTCCCCCGTAAGGGCCTGCGGGGACGTCCCCATGTCGAAGCCGGTAATGGCCACCACGCCCGCGAACGCCAGTCCCAGTCCGGCCAGGACCTGCCAGCCGTGCCGGACACCGCGGAACAGCTGGAAAACGGCGATCCAGCCCGACTGCAGGCAGACCAGCGCCGTGGCGGCGGCCACGGACGTCAGCTGCAGGGAGGTGATGAAGCAGGCGAAGTGCAGGGCGAGGGCGACGGCGGCCGCCAGGGACCAGCGGAACTCGGCGGCGGTGACGCGGCCGAACTGCCGTGGCTGACGGACCAGGACGGGCCCGGCCATGACCACGGCGCCGATGGCGTTCCGCCAAAACGCAATGGCCAGGGCGCTGACGGTGGTGGCGCCCAGCGTCGCGGCAATCAAGGGGCCGGAGGAGGCCACACCAAGGACGCCCAGGGCGGCGAGGAAGAAGGTCACGCCTCAACCCTAATGGGCGCGCAGCGCTGGCCCGCGCCCTGACGGTATCCGGGAAGGGAGGCTTTAAGCAAAAGTCCCGGCCGGCGTTTCCGCTGACCGGGACTTCTCGATGGTGGAGGCACGGGGACTCGAACCCCGAACCCCCTGCTTGCAAAGCAGGTGCGCTACCAATTGCGCCATGCCCCCATCGGAGCAACCCGCCAATCCGGCTAGTCGACCGTGTCGGTCGATTCGCTCCAGATTGTTTTCCGGGCTTCGGCTTCCTGTACTTTCCTGTAGACCAGGACGCCTGCGAGCGTAGCTGCTACTACCAGCAACTTCTTCACATGCACCCCGTTCCGGTCCGCTTGCGCGTTCCTTTACAAGAACCAGTACAGGTTCCGTGGGCGTACCAGGACTTGAACCTGGGACCTCTTCGTTATCAGCGAAGCGCTCTAACCGCCTGAGCTATACGCCCCGATGCCTCATCGGGCCGAGATATGACTTTACAGCACATCCCGGCCCGATCTCAAATCGAGGCATTTACCCGCGGAATCACGGGCAAAACGGGTATTTCTAGTCGTCCGTGAGGGTCACACCGATGCCGCCCACCAGGGTGGCAGCGATGTTGTACAGCACCGCGGAGAGCATCGACAGGGCGGTCAGCAGGACCACGTTGATCACGGCGATGATGACCGCGAAGGAGGCCACCTGGCCCAACGAGGCCACCTTCTTCAGTTCGAAGCCGCCGCTCTCGGAACCGGCCAGGGTGCCGAGGAGGCCGTCGACCTGATCGAAGATGCCGGTGAGGTCCAGGACGGTCCACAGCACGATCGCGGCGACCACCGTGACGATGCCGAGGGCGACCGAGAGCAGGAAGGACATCTTCAGCACGGACCACGGGTCAACCTTGCTCACCAGCAGGCGGGCGCGGCGCACCTTGGCCTTGGGGGCCGGCTTGACCAGCCCGGGCTGTCCGGGACGCGCGGCGGCCGATTCCGGGCGGCTGGCCTGGCCGGCCGGACGCTGGCCCGGGACCGAGGGGCGCTGGCCCGGGACGGAAGGACGCTGTCCGGGCGCCGCGGGACGCTGGCCCGAGCCCGCGACGCCGGGGCGCTGCTGCGGACGCGAGGGCGCGTTCACCCGGGGAGCCGCCGACGGCTGCCGTGCGTTGCCGGGGCCACTGCTCGACTTGGGATAGGAGTCGGAATTGCTCACGGGTTACCTCCGGGGTTGTCTTCGTCCAGCTCGGCATCCCCTGATGACTCATCTGACTCCGGGGCCGGTACTGATGTTGTATCTCCGGACCCCTCGCGGACTCCGTTTTCTCCAGCCAACGTTACGTCATCCGTCAGCGTAGCCTCGTCTTCGGCGTCGCCATCGGCTGCTGTTTCCTCGGATTCGAGGCCGCGTTCGGTGTTGCGGGCCACGGCAATGATGCGGTCATTCTTGTCCGGCTTGGCGAAGATGACGCCCATGGTGTCGCGGCCCTTGGCGGGCACGCCCGCCACGGACGAGCGGACCACCTTGCCGCCTTCCATCACCACCAGGACCTCGTCCTCTTCCTGGACGATCAGGGCGCCGACCAGGTGTCCGCGCTCCTCTTGGTACTTGCCCACCTTGATGCCGAGGCCGCCGCGGCCCTGGAGACGGTATTCCTCCACGGCCGTGCGCTTAGCGAAACCGCCCTCGGTGACGATGAAGACGAAGGAGCCGTCCTGGACAACGTCGGCCGCGAGCAGCTCATCATCCTCCCGGAACTTCATGCCCGTCACACCGGAAGTTGCCCGGCCCATCGGGCGCAGCGCCTCGTCGGTGGCGGTGAACCGGATGGACTGGCCCTTGCGGGAGACCAGCATCAGGTCATCGGTCTCGGAGACCAGCTGGGCCGAGACGAGCTCGTCGCCGTCGCGCAGGTTGATGGCGATGACGCCGGCGGAGCGGTTCGTGTCGTAATCCTCGAGCCGGGTCTTCTTCACCAGGCCGCGCTTGGTGGCGAGCACCAGGTACGGGGCGTGCTGGTAGTCGCGCAGGTCCAGGACCTGGGCGATGTGCTCGTCCGGCTGGAACGCCAACAGGTTGGCCACGTGCTGGCCCTTGGCATCGCGGGCGGCCTCCACCAGTTCGTACGCCTTGGCCCGGTACACGCGGCCCAGGTTGGTGAAGAACAGCAGCCAGTGGTGGGTGGTGGTGACGAAGAAGTGCTCGACGACGTCGTCGCCGCGCAGCTGGGCGCCCTTGATGCCCTTGCCGCCGCGCTGCTGGGAGCGGTAGTTGTCGCTGCGGGTGCGCTTGACGTAGCCGCCGCGGGTGATGGTGACGACCATTTCCTCTTCGGGGATCAGGTCCTCGATCGACATGTCGCCGTCGAAGCCCATCAGGACCTTGGTCTTGCGGTCGTCGCCGTGCTTGGCAACGATTTCGGCCAGTTCGGTGCTGATGATTTCGCGCTGGCGGGCCTCGGAGGCAAGGATCTCGTTGTATTCGGAGATCAGGGCCTCGAGTTCGGCGTGCCGGTCCTGGATCTTCTGGCGTTCCAGGGCGGCGAGCCGGCGCAGCTGCATGTCCAGGATGGCCCGGGCCTGCAGTTCGTCGATCTCCAGCAGTTCCATCAGACCGTCGCGTGCGGCCTCGGTGGTGGTGGAGGCACGGATCAGGGCGATGACCTCGTCCAGGGCATCCAGGGCCTTGAGCAGGGCGCGCAGGATGTGCGCTTCCTCCTCCGCCTTGCGCAGGCGATACCGGGTCCGCCGGGCGATGACGTCCATCTGGTGCGTGACCCAGTGGCGGATGAAGGCGTCGAGGCTGAGCGTGCGGGGCACACCGTCGACGATCGCCAGCATGTTCGCCGCGAAGTTGTCCTGCAGCTGGGTGTGCTTGTAGAGGTTGTTCAGCACCACCTTGGCGACGGCGTCCCGCTTGAGCACGATCACGAGGCGCTGGCCGGTGCGGCCCGAGGTCTCGTCACGGAGGTCGGCAATGCCGGAGATCTTGCCGTCCTTGACCAGCTCGGCGATCTTGATCGCCAGGTTGTCCGGGTTGGCCTGGTACGGCAGCTCGGTGACCACCAGGCAGGTGCGGCCCTGGAGTTCCTCGACGTTGACGACGGCGCGCATGGTGATGGAGCCGCGACCGGTCCGGTAGGCGTCCTCGATGCCCTTGTGGCCCAGGATGGTGGCGCCGGTCGGGAAGTCCGGGCCCTTGATCCGCTGGATCAGCTCCTCGAGCAACTCCTCGCGGCTGGCGGTGGGGTTGGCCAGGTACCACTGCACACCGTCGGCGACCTCGCGGAGGTTGTGCGGCGGGATGTTGGTGGCCATGCCGACGGCGATGCCCGAGGAGCCGTTGACCAGCAGGTTCGGGAAGCGGGCCGGCAGGATGGTCGGTTCCTGGTTCTTGCCGTCGTAGTTGTCCTGGAAGTCGACGGTTTCCTCGTCAATGTCCCGGACCATTTCCATGGCGAGCGGGGCCATCTTGGTTTCGGTGTACCGCGGGGCGGCGGCGCCGTCGTTGCCGGGAGAGCCGAAGTTGCCCTGTCCCAGCGCCAGCGGGTAGCGCATGGTCCAGTCCTGGATCAGGCGGACCAGTGCGTCGTAGATCGCGGTGTCACCGTGCGGGTGGTACTGGCCCATGACCTCGCCGACCACGCGGGCGCACTTGTTGAAGGAGCGGTCCGGGCGGTAGCCGCCGTCGAACATCGCGTAGAGCACGCGCCGGTGGACCGGCTTCAGGCCGTCGCGGACATCCGGCAGCGCGCGGCCGACGATGACGGCCATGGCGTAGTCGAGGTAGGAGCGCTGCATTTCGGTCTGCAGGTCCACCTGCTCCACGCGGTCGGTGAGCACATCGGTATCAAGGACGTTGCCTTCGAGCACGGGCTCCGCGCCGGATTCGGCGGGGACTTCCGGTGTTTCGTCACTCATAGTCTATATTTTCCGTTTCAGGTATATATCGGTTCCGGGATATGAAGGGGCGATGCCGCTAGATATCGAGGAACCGAACGTCCTTGGCGTTCTGCTGGATGAAGTTTCGGCGGGATTCCACGTCCTCGCCCATGAGCACCGAGAAGATCTGGTCGGCCGCGAGGGCATCGTCCATGGTGACCTGCAGCAGCGTCCGGTGCTCGGGGTCCATGGTGGTGTCCCAGAGTTCGGTGTAGTCCATCTCGCCGAGGCCCTTGTAGCGCTGGATGCCGTTGTCCTTGGGGATGCGGCGGCCGGCGGCCTGGCCGGACACGAGCTTGGCGTCGCGTTCCCGGTCGCTGTAGACGTAGTCGTGCGGGGCGTTGGACCACTTGATCCGGTACAGCGGCGGCTGGGCGAGGTAGACGTAGCCGTTTTCAATCAGCGGGCGCATGTAGCGGAACAGCAGGGTCATCAGCAGCGTGGTGATGTGCTGGCCGTCGACATCGGCATCGGCCATCAGCACGATCTTGTGGTACCGCAGCTTGGCAAGGTCGAAGTCCTCGCCGATGCCGGTGCCGAAGGCGGTGATCATGGACTGGACTTCGGCGTTGCCGAGGGCCTTGTCCAGGCGGGCCCGTTCCACGTTCAGGATCTTGCCGCGCAGCGGCAGGATGGCCTGCGTCTCAGGGTTGCGGCCGCGCTTGGCCGAGCCGCCTGCCGAGTCACCCTCCACGATGTAGACCTCGCACTTCTGCGGATCCTTGGACGAGCAGTCGGAGAGCTTGCCGGGCATGCCGAAGGATTCCAGCGGGCTCTTGCGGCGGGCGTTGTCGCGGGCCTTGCGGGCAGCCATGCGGGCCTGGGCCGCGGAGATGGCCTTGCGGATGACGTCGCGGGCCGGCCCAGGGTTGCGCTCCAGCCAGTCACCGAGGCCGTCGGTGACGACGCGCTGGACGAAGCCCTTAACCTCGGAGTTGCCCAGCTTGGTCTTGGTCTGGCCCTCGAACTGCGGCTCGGACAGCTTGACCGAGATGACAGCGGTCAGGCCCTCCCGGATGTCGTCGCCGGTGAGGTTGTCGTCCTTTTCCTTGATGATGCCCTTTTCGCGCGCGTAGCGGTTGATCAGGGAGGTCATCGCGGCGCGGAAGCCCTCTTCGTGGGTGCCGCCCTCGTGGGTGTTGATGGTGTTGGCGTAGGTGTGGACGCTTTCGGAGTAGGCGTTGGTCCACTGCATCGCCATTTCCAGGGCAATGTGCCGCTCGGTGTCTTCGGTTTCGAAGGCGATAACGTCCTCGTGGACGACGTCGACCTTTTTGCCGGAGTTGAGGTGCTTGACGTAGTCCAGCAGGCCGTCGTCGTACTGGTAGACCACGGTGTGGAATTCGGCCGGAACCTCGCCCTCGGTTTCGACGGCGTCGAGGTTCAGGTCCTCGTCGTCGGAGGACTCCGATGCGGTGCGTCGCTCGTCGGTCAGCGTGATGCGCAGGCCCTTGTTCAGGAACGCCATCTGCTGGAACCGGGCCCGGAGGGTTTCGAAGTCGAATTCCGTGGTCTCGAAGATGCTGCCGTCCGGGTAGAACGTCTGCGTGGTGCCGGTCTCGGAGGTCTCTTCGCCCTTGATCAGCTCGCCCTGGGGCTTGCCGCCGTCGGCGAAGGACATCCGCCAGACGTGGCCCTGCCGGCGGACCTCGGTGTCGACGCGGCTGGAGAGTGCGTTGACCACGGAGATGCCGACGCCGTGCAGGCCACCCGAGACCGCGTATCCGCCGCCGCCGAACTTGCCGCCGGCGTGCAGGATGGTCATGACGACCTCCACCGTGGGCTTGTGTTCGGTGGGGTGCATGTCCACGGGGATGCCGCGGCCGTTGTCGACCACCTTGACACCGCCATCGGCCTGAAGCACGATCTCAATGTGGGTGCAGTACCCGGCCAGCGCCTCATCCACCGAGTTATCCACCACTTCGTAGACCAGGTGGTGCAGGCCGCGGGGTCCGGTGGAGCCGATGTACATGCCCGGACGTTTCCGGACTGCCTCCAGGCCCTCAAGAACCGTGATGTCGCTGGCCCCGTATTCGCGGGGAGTGACCGTTTCGGCGGCCGCGGCCGCCTGGCCGGTTCCGTCCGCGGTGTCCGCTGCCGGGATTTCTGCATTGTCGTTAGCCACAGGCGCTTTCGACTCCTCTATGTTCGTTGAAGGCCGGCCGCAGCCGTCTCCAGGGAAACAGCCACTGCCAACGGGCACGTCACTGACGGCGCCGGCGGCATGGCTGGCCGGGACCGATTCAACGCAGGGGAAACCGCGTCGGAAACGGACTCAGTCGACGTTGCATCGGCGCCCAGTTATCTCCCTTGATTCTATCGTGTTATAGGGCCGAACCCTGCATTCTGGTGGGGTAAACGCGAGTGTAATTGCCGTTGAGAGGCCACTGGTCCCGCCTGGAATGCTCCCGGGGTGTTCCGCATGGGTTCCTATACCGAGCCGGGGCGTCAGAGCGCCCTACACGCCGCTTGTGGATTTTTCAATGGTTTTGGAAGAACTGCTTCATACCCTCGGACGGCCGCGCTGCCGGGAGCGGCGCGGCGCCGCGTAGAGCCGGGCGGCTTAGCCGTAGGTGTCGCGGGGGCCGCGGCCGTTGACGGTGCGTGCACCCTTGCGCCAGCTGGGTGCGGCGGGGCCGAGGACTTGGATGCTGGTGACGACGCCGTCGCCGAGTTCCACGCGGAATTTCTCCAGCAGGCTCAGGCTGAGCAGGCGCAGCTGGGTTGCCCAGGCGGTGGAGTCGCAGCGGACGTGAAGGGTGGTGTCGGTGAAGCTTTCGGGTGTGCAATGTGCCGAGATTTCCGGTCCGACCAGCGCCGGCCACTGTGCCATCACCGAGCCGACGGCCACCGGGGAACTCCAGCCGCGTTCGGCGACCAGCCGACCCACCACCTTGCCCAGGCCCAGGGGGTCGCGGCCATTGCCATGAAACTGGCTGAAGCCCCGGGTGCCTGCGCCGCGCGCGGGTTTCTGGGTGCTTCCGGGCTTTGGCGGCGCCTTGCGCCGGATTTCGCCCCGCGCGGCGGCGGCATCACGCATGCGGTTGAGCGCCGCTTGGGCGGCGTCGATGTCGTCGGGGTCGCGGCCGGGCTGCAGCCCGCCGTCGGTGTCCTTATTCATCGCCTGTCACTCGTAGCTTGTCCGGCTCATCGATGCCTCCCGGAATGACCTTCACCCGCCGGCCGGCCAGTTCCGCCGGGATGTCGCCCTCGACGGCGGCGGTCACCAGGACCTGCTCCGCGCCAGAGACTATAGCGGCCAGTTTACGCCGGCGCTGCACGTCGAGTTCGGCAAACACGTCGTCGAGGATCAGGATCGGGGCAGACCCGCCGGTGCGCGCGTCGTCGAGCATGACGTAGTACGAGGCGAGCCGCAGCGAGAGGCACATGGACCACGTTTCACCGTGCGAGGCGTAGCCCTTGGCGGGGGCCTGGCCGAGGGTCAGGTCCAGGTCGTCGCGGTGCGGGCCCACCAGGGAGATCCCGCGTTCGAGTTCACGACGGCGGGACGCCGCGAAGGCGCGAATGTACCGTTCGGTGAGCTCCTCCACGGTCAACCGGCGCAGGTCCTCGACCTGTCCCGCCGGTGCGGCGGCCGCGGAACCGTAGCCCTCGCCGTCGTCGTCGATAATTCCGTCCAGCGTGGAGCGGTACACCGCGCCGGCTTGCTTGGATCCGTCCGTGAGCTGGGCGTAGGCACTTTTCAGGTGCGGCAGAAGCAGTTCCACCAGCTCCAGGCGCGCGTGCAGCAGCTCGGCCCCGGCCCGGGCCATGTGCTGGTCCCAGACATCCAGGGTTGCTTCGTGCCCGGCGGTGAACTTACCCGCCCGGCCGGACTTGAGCAGCGCGTTGCGCTGTTTCAGGACCCGGTCGTAGTCGCTGCGGGTGGCGGCATGCCGCGGCTTGAGGCTGACCAGCAGTTCGTCGAGGAAGCGGCGCCGGTTGGACGGGTCGCCCTTGACCAGGGCCAGGTCCTCGGGCGCGAACAGTACCGTCTGGCAGATCCCCAGGATGTCCCGGGCCCGGACCGGGTTACTGCGATTGATCCGGGCACGGTTGGCCCGCCCGGCGTTGAGCTCCAGCTCCAGCACTGTGGACTGCTCGCCACGGACCAGGCGGGCCCGGATCATCGCCCGTTCCGCGCCGAAGCGCAGCAACGGACCGTCCGAACTGACCCGGTGCGAGCTCAACGTGGCGAGGTACCCGATGGCTTCCATCAGGTTGGTTTTGCCGATGCCGTTGGACCCGACAAGGACCGTGACCCCTGGCTCGAGGCTCAGGTCAACCTGGGCGTAGCTGCGGAAATCCGTCAGCGAAAGCTTCTCTAGGTACACGCCGGGGTCAGGGTCCCTGAAATTACTTGGCGGGCCGGGTGGCGTGTCCGCCGAACTGGTGCCGCAGCGCGGAGACCATCTTCATTGCCGGGGAGCTGTCCTCGCGGGAGGAGAAACGGGCGAACAGCGCGGCCGTGATGGCGGGGGCGGGAACGGCGTTGGCGATCGCCTCTTCGACGGTCCACCGGCCCTCGCCGGAATCCTCAACGTAATCGGAAATTGACTCCAGTCCCGGGTCCTCGTCGAGGGCCTTGACCATGAGGTCGAGCAGCCACGAACGCACCACGGTGCCCTTCTGCCAGGCGCGGAAAGTGCCGGGCAGATCGGTAACGATGTCCTTGGCGGCCAGGAGTTCGTAGCCTTCGGCGTAGGCCTGCATCAGGCCGTACTCGATGCCGTTGTGGACCATCTTTGCGTAGTGGCCGGCGCCGACGCCGCCGACGTGGACGAAGCTGTCCGCCCGGTCACCTTCCGGACGGAGCGCATCGAAGACCGGCAGGGCGCGCTCGATGTCGGCGGCGTCGCCGCCGGCCATCAGGCCGTAGCCGTTCTGCAGGCCCCAGACACCGCCGGAGACGCCGCAGTCGGCGAAGTGGACACCCTTGGCGGCCAGCGCGGCGGCGTGCTTCTGGTCTTCGGTAAAGCGGGAGTTGCCGCCGTCGATGACCAGGTCGCCGGCCTCGAGCTTGTCGCCGAGTTCGGTGATCACGGCGTCGGTGATGTCTCCGGCGGGGACCATGACCCAGATCAGCCGGGGAGCCGGAAGCGCGGCGATCAGTTCGTCGATGGTGGCTGCGTCGGTGACCTCGGGGTTGCGGTCGAAACCGGTGACCTCAATGCCGCCCTTCCGCAGCCTTTCGCGCATGTTGAAGCCCATTTTTCCAAGGCCGATCAATCCAATGTGCACGGGGAACTCTTTTCTGCGCGGTGGTACGGGTAAAGCGGTGGGGCCTAGTTTGGCAGTCGGACGGGCATGACCAGGTAGCGGTAGTCGTCCTGGTCCTCGCCGTCGGCGTCTTTCTGGGCCGTGATCATCGCCGGCTTCGGTGCCGTGGTGAAGGAGAAACGCACGAACTTCGTCTCGATGACGCTGAGGCCCTCGATCAGGTAGTGCGGGTTGAAGGCCACGGTGATGTCCTCACCGGTGAGCTGGGACTCGAGCTCCTCGGACGCCTGGGCATCTTCGCCGGTACCGGCGTCGAGGTGCAGCTGGCCCTGGGTGAACGCGAGGCGGACCGGGGTGTTGCGCTCGGCCACGAGGGACACACGCCGCACGGCCTCGACCAGCTCCTGCGTCTGGACGGTGGCGTGGATCGGGGTTGAGTCCGGGAACAGCGAACGGATCTTCGGGTAGTCGCCGTCCACCAGCAGCGAGGTGGTGGTGCGGCCGCCGCTTTCGAAGCCAATCAGCCGGCTGTCGTCGTCGGCCAAGGCAAGGTGGATGTCGCCGCTGCCACCGAGGGTCTTGGCCACCTCGTTGAGCGTTTTGGCCTTGACGAGTGCGCTGGTGGAGATGCCCGGGGTGGCGGGCTTCCACGGAACCTCGCGCATGGCAAGGCGGTAGCGGTCGGTGGCCAGGAGGGTGATCAGGTCATCCTCGATCTCCATCCGGACACCGGTCAGGATCGGCAGGGTGTCGTCCTTGCTGGCCGCGATGATGACCTGGGACACCGCCTGGGCGAAGGCGTCGCCGGGGACGGTTCCGCTGATAGGGGGCAGTGCCGGCAGCGGCGGGTATTCGGTTTCCGGCATGGTGGCCAGGTGGAAGCTGCTTCGGCGGCAGGAGAGGGTCACCTTGTTGCCGTCGGTTTCGATGTCAACCGGTGCGGACGGCAGGCTGCGGCAGATGTCGGCGAGCAGGCGGCCGGAAACCAGGATGGTGCCCTCGGTGCTGATGTCGGCCGGGATTTCCAGCCGGGCGGAAGTTTCGTAATCGAAGCTCGAGAGGCTCACGGTGCCCGCCTCGGCCTTGAGCAGCAGGCCGGACAGTACCGGAACAGGCGGCCGCGGAGACAAGGACCGGGCGGTCCAGGTCACTGCCTCGGCCAGGACATCCCGCTCGACTCTGAACTTCACGGAAGGGTGCCGCCTTTCATTGCTGCTGACATCGCTGGAACGGACCGGCCGGCGGGTGCCGAAGGCGCCGCCGTGGCTGGTCTGTGGTGGTCATGCGGTTCCCCGGACGACGTGTCCCGGATGCGCCGGCACGGCGCGGGGACACGGTGGGACCGGGGACGGACGCACAGCAGACAGCTTAGCCCCAAGATCCGGGTTCTCCCATCCCCGGCTTACATCGCTGTGGTTTTGGCCGGGCCCTCAGTTCGGCTTGGGCCGGACCGCGGTGGGGTGGAGGGAGATTGTTGTTTGAGGGAATTTCATTTTCTTGGGATTAGTAGTGTTAATAACTGCTGTGGAAACTGTGGATAACCCGGTCCCGGCCCGCCGATCCGCGGTTAAGCCCTGTTCATGAGCTGTGGGTCCGGCCGGTTTTAAACAGGGTGTGGATGGGGACAAGATTTTTGGCCGTTTCGTCGATCCACAGGCGGCTTATGGGTTTTAAGCCCATTAACCGCCGTTGTCCCCTTAACTATCCACAGGCTTGTCCACAGCCCCCTGTTAATAAGGTATGAGTACGCGGATGCGGGGCTAGGAATTCCGCTGCTGCTGCTTGATCCGGTTGGTCAGTTCCGTGACCTGGTTGTAGATCACACGGCGTTCGGCCATCAGTTCGCGGATCTTGCGGTCCGCGTGGATCACCGTGGTGTGGTCCCGGCCGCCGAGTTCCTGACCGATCTTGGGCAGCGACATGTCGGTCAGCTCCCGGCAGAGGTACATGGCGATCTGGCGGGCGGTAACCAGGGTCCGGGTCCGGGACTTGCTGCAGAGCTCCTCCATGGTGAGCTTGAAGTAGTCCGCGGTCTGGGTCAGGATCTGCGCCGAGGTGATCTCCTGGGCGCCGTCGTCGGTGATCAGGTCCTTGAGCACCATCTCCGCGAGGGCCACGTCCACCGGCTGGCGGTTCAGGCTGGCGAAGGCGGTCACCCGGATTAGGGCGCCTTCGAGTTCGCGGATGTTGCTGGAGATCTTGGAGGCGATGTACTCAAGGGCGTCGTCCGGCGCGGAAAGGCCTTCGCTGAGCGCTTTCTTGCGGAGGATCGCGATGCGGGTTTCCAGTTCCGGCGGCTGGATGTCGGTCAGGAGGCCCCACTCGAACCGGGACTTCATCCGGTCCTCGAAGCCGGCCAGCAGCTTCGGCGGCTGGTCCGAGGTGATGACAACCTGCTTGTTGTTGTTGTGCAGGGCGTTGAAGGTGTGGAAGAACTCTTCGAGCGTGCGGTCCTTGCCGGCGAGGAACTGGATGTCGTCGATCAGCAGGACGTCGACGTTCCGGTAGGTGGTCTTGAAGCTGGTGCCCTCGTCGTCGCGGATCGAGTTGATGAAGTCGTTGGTGAACTCTTCGGAGTTGACGTAGCGGACGCGGATCCCGCTGTAGAGGCGGCGGGCGTAGTGGCCGATCGCGTGCAGCAGGTGGGTCTTGCCCAGGCCCGAGTCACCGTAGATGAACAGCGGGTTGTAGGCCTTAGCGGGGGCTTCGGCGACGGCGACGGCGGCCGCGTGCGCGAAGCGGTTGGAGGAACCGATCACGAAGGTGTCGAAGACATACTTCGGGTTCAGCCGGCCGAATTCGTGCGAGGTGCTCGGCAGCATGGGCTGCGGCTTGAGTTCGACGGCGGGATCGGCCGTGCGGGTCAGCTCCGGTGCCGCCTCGGGTTCGACATGGAGGGGCACCAGTTCGGTGTCGACGTCGATCGCGCAGCGGATCTCGTCGGAGAAGACATCCCGGAGGGCGTCGTCGAGGGCTTCCTTGACCTGGGTCTGGAGGACCTCGCGGGTGAGTTCATTGGGAACGGCCACCAGCAGGGTGGACCCGATGAGGCCCTGCGCCTGGGCGAGGATGACAAAACCGCGCT
>Ga0308160_10001425_pt1 | contig 33711 bp, 38 predicted proteins | sample PhyFR1_FD_201036 | JGI IMG/M metagenome (GOLD analysis project Ga0308160, IMG submission 201036) | Phyllosphere microbial communities from UC Gill Tract Community Farm, Albany, California, United States - DLSLF.R1 | ecosystem: Host-associated > Plants > Phyllosphere > Unclassified | place: USA... | reverse complement strand
ATTTTCATGTGCTTCGCTCGGGTCGGCGCCCCGAGTTGGCGGCGACGATGGGTACCAGCTTCGCCTCCCCGTTCGCGCTACGCACCGGCATTGGCGTGCGCGCTATCCTCGGAGCCGACGTCGATCCACTCACGATCAAGGCGTTGCTGCTGCATGCCGTCGACGGATCGGCGGAGTGCGGCATCGACGAAATCGGTTGGGGGCGCGTTGCGAGTGAGGTCGCCAACGTCGTCACCTGCGGCGACGGCGTCGCGCGAATCATCTATCAGGGCCGCCTGCGCCCGGGCAAATACTTACGTGCCCCGATCCCGCTGCCTACCGGCGAACTCGAAGGCAAGGTCAAGATCACGGCGACGTTCTGCTATGCCAGTCCGGTCGATGTCGAGAACGCGGCGAGCTACACCAAGGCAGGTCTGGGTATTACGTTCCGTCCCCACTCTGGTAAGCTCGGCGGACGCGAAGCGAAACCTCGTTCGTTCTTTACCGTCTCAAAATTCCGTACCGAACAGGAGCAGCGTAGCGACCTAGGCAAGTGGGAAACGGTGCTCCACGCAAGCGACAATTTTTACGGATCCAGTCTGCAGGAACCGTGCTTCGACATCCACTACAACGCACGTGAAGGCGGCGACACCATCGGCGCGGGTGCCGACTGGATTCGCTACGCGCTGGTTGTCACAGTCGAAGCCAAGAAGCACTTGGACCTGTACGACCGCATCCTTGCCGATCACGTTAAGCTAAAAGAACTGCAAGCCCAGGTCAGCCTGCCAATTCGTGTTTGAACAACTGCCGGTTCCTGCTCGAGCAAGTGGGATAGTGGGGACCTACGATTCGACGAGTCCCAAATTTACTTCACCGAGAAATGAAGTAAAAGTGCGACTGTTGTGGGATTTTCGCCTGATTGACACTATGGGACCGGCGAAGTCCCAAGTTCCACTTTTACTTCATTGGACGGCTACCGCTACACTGTTCAGCTAACGTTGTGGTCTCTGTGTTCACTCTTCCCGTTAAAGCATTCCAAACGCGTCGATTGCACCCGGTACGCGGCGTGGCAATTTTCGATCGCGTCACGGAAACACGATGAGCCGTCCGCCCTTTTCATTGTCCGACGACCAAGCGCGTGAGCTCGTGCAGCGCGTCGTGCCCTTGCTCGATCGCCATCCAGTCGATCCACGCGACCATCGGCCGTTCCTGCGCGCCTTTATGCGGGCCGTTTATGAGGTGACCAACAAGCTGTATGGGCCTGACATCTATCGACGACTGCTGCGTGCGTATGCCCCAGGTCGTAATCCGTCGACGTCGACCATCGCCATCGAAAAAGACGCGCTCGAGCGAGAACTCACGGTACCGACGCCGTCGCTACCTGCTGGATCAGTCCAACAGCCGATGGTTGCTGCGGTGCCGGATATCGCGGCCATTCGCGCGATGTTCACGGAATCGATGCCGCAGTTTGCGCGCCTCGCTGCCCAAGCCGGTCGCGATGCCCAAGTCGACTATTTGAATGCCAGGCTGCGCGAGGCCGAGCGTGCGACCAGTGAAGCGCGTGCGCAAGCCGCACGGCTTGCCAGCGAGGTGCAAGCGCAGACCGCGCGTGCTGACCTCCTCGCCCGTGAACTGGCAGCGAGTCAGGCCATCCACGCCCAGCAGCAACAGACGCTCGCTGGACTGACCGAAGAACTCAAGGGACAACGGCTGTTTGCGATGCAGTCGATTGAGATGGGACGTGCCGAAACGCGGTTTGCGAAGGAACGCTCAGCGGAACTGCAATCCAAAATCGATCGGCTTGAAATGACGATCGATCAGCTGCGCATGGCGCGCGGCGTTCACGGAGGGATGCGATGAGAGACACGTCTGACGAACTGGTAACTACAAGCGACAATAGCGTCGTCGTTGCGGCGACCTGGCGCGCGGTCGAAGTATGGCTGGACGGCGTGCGTCATAACGGTGGCGACTTCAGCGAAGAGACAGCGAACACGTACAGCTACCACATTGCAAAGTTCCGTTGGTACTGCGACCGGATCGGCGTTTCTCCTGTTGACTGGACCCAAGCCCACGCCAACGCGTTTATTACGTTCTTGCGCGACCTGCCTGCCGAATGCCTCTGCCGCAAGATCGAAAGCGGACGGACTCGTAAAGGTCCGGACGGCAGTGAGCAGCCTTTGCTGCGTTTTGCCAAAGCCGACGAACCTGGTTACACCCCCTTCCGCACTACCCCATCGGCTGGTAGTCGCGACGACATCCTGCGCTGCATCCGCGCCCTCTTTAATACGCTGCACGAGGATGGGATCATCCGCCGTAACCCGATGGCGCGTGTCAAAACGCGGAAATCGCGGCGGCTCAATGCGGAACGGTCGCTCGATCTCGACTTGTACGCGTATGTGGTCGAGTACCTCAACGCCCTGCCCGTTGTTGACGACAACGCTGCACGGCTACGCGCGCGGGACCAGTTCGCGTTCGTGGCGTTGCGCGAGTTAGGTCTGCGCGCCTCTGAACTGGTCGGCGCGCGTATGCGCGATGTGTATCCATTAACCGATCCAAAAACTGCGCGTACCTATTGGATATTAAGAGTCGACGACGAACACGCTAAGGGGAGCAAGGGGCGCGACGTGCCAATGACACGGTCCGTGTTCGAAGAATTGATGACGTACCGCGGTGCATTCGGACTGACGGCGGTACCGGAACCGGGCGAAGACTATGGACTGCTGCTTTCGGTGCAAACGAAGAAGGTCGCGATCGGCAGTCGGTTGGTTACTGAAGCGAAGTCGCGGCGCTACTTCCGCGCCTGGGCTAGCATCACTTCGCGCAAGAGCCTATATCTGATTGTCAAAAATCGGCTCGACCAGGTGGCGGTCTCTCTCGAGCGAAACAACCGGGGTAGTGAGGCTGCACAGTTACGTGAGGTGTCTCCACACTGGTTGCGTCATACGTTCGCCAAGGCTTTAATTGTGCGCGGCCGCGATATCCGTGTGGTGGCCGAGTCCTTAGGCCACGCCAGCGTGACAACAACCATGGCATATACCCGGCAGAGCGCGCTCGACCAGATCCGTGAATATGTGAAAGATAGTGATGATTTGGCGACGCAAGGGGCGAAACCTATTGAGTGAATCTGCATACGTGTGCACGCCTTATTTGCTATGGTGAATCCGGGCGCGAACGGCGTGCGGGTTCGGTTCTGGCCGGAGCACCAAAAAACTGTATCATCACGTACCACAACGTACCGGAACCCGTGATTCTCATGGAAGACGCGGGTTTTTTGTTGTGCCGAGCCGTGCTATCAAAAACCGCCACATACCATCAAAAAGATGGTCGCGTTGTTGGTACCAAAAATACCCTCAAAAATCGGTACCATCATGGCCCTCAGTGTAGGGCGGCGTCTAGTCGGTAGATCGAACGCCAACGAAGACCAATTTCAGCCTGCAGCTTGCAGCCTTTGCGAAATACCGACGCGTAAGTAGGCAACGCACATGACCCTTGTTGCATCCCCTGGGACTCACCGTCCCGCCCGGTCTAGTCAGCGGCGCGCCGCAGCCAGGCGGGCATTTCCTGCAACGCGACGCCGCTCCGGGCATGAAACGCTTCAAGCACGATGTGTCGCACCCGCTGCTCGAGCCCGGCAGAGGCGGGACGAAGGCCAGCGACCAGTCGTCGAAGCACATCAAGCGCCCGCCGAGCGAAACTGTCGTTTCCGAACTGTCTCACTAACATAGCAATGAAGGCGTCGGTAATGTCCTGCTCGGCATAGCCGGCTTCGACCAGTAGACGCAGCGCTGCCGTCACATGCACAGGCAGGTATGCGCTGATCCCGTCCAGCGTTGTCGGGACTGCAGTGTCGCCACTGCCGGCTTCCGGCGCCAGCGCCTCGACAAAGCGTCGCAGTGCGTCGCGGTACGCGTACTCTGCATCGGGTACCTGCTTACGCAGGAACGCCGGGATATCGTAGGTCTCAACCCCGTTTTGGCTTACCCGCAGCATCGCCGAGCTCTCCTCGCGCCGCCAGACGGCAGGCATCGCCGGCGTTGCTCCATGGCGGCTCGCGCGCAGCGTCGGCGCGGCTGTGCTGTCGGTGGCGTTTCCGGATCCACGCCAGCCGGCTGGCAGCGCATGGGTGACGCGCCGCAGCGCCGGCATGTCTGTCGCCTTTTCCGCGTCGGGCCGTTCATGCACCAGCACGAGGTTGGTGGTCGGGCTGACCAACGCGTACTGTAGCCCCAACGCGTGCCGTTCGGCGGCAGTAGAACCGGTCATGCGCGCCGCCGCGGCTACCCGTGCAAGGGTTGTACCGTCAACGGTCACGCCTGCCGTCCCCGCGTCGGCGTGGTGTGCTACCCCATCAGGATTCTGTGTCCATCCGAGGGTGGCGCGGCGCGGTGGCTGCGCCGCGAAACCTGCAAAATGGTGGACGGTCTCCCCTGCTAGTACGACCCGCCCGGAGCGGGTTTGCCATTCAGGCGCGATGTCCCAGCTAACTGTCACGTCGCGTACTGGTGGCTGGCGCATGCGCCGGAACATGCGCAGGATCGCACCAGGGATCTCGGTATGCGCCGCAACGCATTCGCACGCGCCGCCGGTCCGGCTCGCCAATGCATGCAGCAGGCCGGACGCCGGCGCGCTGCCGATGCCAACCGCGAACACACGCTGCCCGGCCTGTTCTGCGCGCGCCACGAGTTCGTCCGCTTCCCATACATCGCCGTCGGTCACCAGGAGGACGTCGGCTTCGAACGGCTGCGCCAGCGCGAAGGTCGACGCCAGTGCGGCGGCGAGTTCGGTGCCGCCCATGTCGGCTCGGGTCTCCGCAATCCATTCGCTGGCCTTCTTGACCGCACGCGGCGTGGCTGCCATTAGCGAACTACTGCAATGGTTCACGTCGCTGCCGAAGCAGCTGAAGCTGAAGCTGTCGTCCAGCTCCAGGTGCGCCAGCACATCGTGCAGCGCCCGGCGGGCGGCATCGATCCGGTCCCCGTTCATCGAGCCCGAACAGTCCACCAGGATCTTGAGGTTCAGGCCCGCATTGGCCTTCTGCTCGCACTCTGGCGGACAGAAGCTGGCGAGCGCCACATAGCCTTCGCCATCGCGACCGAGGGTCGTCAGGGATTTCCCCGCGAGCCCTTCTGCCAGCACCACCACGTCACGGTCGAGACGCGCGTCGCCAGCCAGGGCCAGGACCATGGTGCCCTCATGGGCACGCGTCGACAACGCGTGTGAAGGCGAACTCAATGCGGCGCCTGCCATGTCGCCATGAAGCACCAGGCGCAAAGAGAACGGATGGGCCTGCAGTGGATCGTTCTTGACGAACTGATGGGGCTGCATGCCGGTACGTGCCGGATTGCCGTAGCGCGGCCCGATGACCGTCGGGACCACGATCCGTACCTGTCCCTGGGTGAATGACAGCAATTGCGCATACCTGAAGCGTACGGTGGCGCGCTCGTGCGCCAGCAGGTTGCCGACGCTGACGGTGTACATGCCATCGCCGGCACGCTCCACCATGACGGCCGAGTCGCCGGCTTCCAGCGCCCCTTCGTACCGGCGTTCGCCATCGGCCTTGGCGGTAACGGTCCCTTTCAGGACCTTGCCGCCGATGTGTACCTCGACCTCGAGCAGGACCGCGTTCCACGGCACCGGGAACGTGTAGACGGCCTCGATGTTGTCGTCGCCAGGGTTCAGGTAGCACTGCTCGATGTCGAGCTCGAACAGCAGCCCATGCACGCTACCTTCGGCGCGGACGGATTGCAGGACGGAGCCAGTGTCGACGGCAGACGGCGCTTCGGGAAGGTAGATGGCACTCATGCGGGCGGGTCCTCGTTTCTGATCTTCTGGTAGGCGGCCGTGACGGCCGCAAAAAACTGCCTGGACTGTTCGGACGACATCTGGGCGACGGCCGGGTTCAGCTTTACCTCGACGCCGTCGGCCACCACGAAGTGGCTCCAGACCTCGATGGTGCCAGTACGCTCGCGCTGGCGCGGCGGCGGGAGGCCGGCGCCGCTGATCAGCTCGCGAACACGCTCCAGCGACAGCCCGGCTTGCGTCCAGTGACGGATGGCGAGCAGCTGTTCGAGGTGCTTGCGGTGATAGCGGGCGCCTCTCGTCTCCCCTGCCGGCCTGTCGACCAGCCCGATCTGGATGTAGTACCGCACCGTGCGCTTCGGCAGATCGGCCAGTGTGCACAGTTCGTCGATGCTGAACTCGCGCGTCGCGGCATCTGCTAAGGCACCCGTTGCGGTGCCTTCCTGGGAATCGGTGATTTGTATGTTCGCCATGTTTGTGACATTAATTTATGACACTAAAACTGTCAATATATAAATCCGAAATTTGTTGTGCCGTCGAGTAGTGCCGGAACCACGCCAGCGTGCGGACGTCGAAACCCGCTTGCCTGAGCCTCGCGAGAAGCGTAGTATTCAATCTAAGCAATATAAACAAGCAAATATTGCATACGATACTGCGAGGAAATTTTGAAGGCAATTACATTAGTCCAGTCGACGCAGGAAGCGATTGAGAACATTACACTGTTCAACTCTCTCCTCCAGGATGAAAAAGGCCGTTCGCACTTGGTCAGGCTCTTACCCCATGTTCAGTCGTGGTATGCCGTGAAGACAGCCGAAGGGTACCGCTTTGGACCCAGCAAATTCATCGGCTACGCTGGCATGAGCGCGGAACTGTATGCCAGCGAGACTGGCGCGGGAGGTCGTCTCGACGGGCGCGTTACCGAAAAAAAACTGTCGCCTTGGGCAGTCCCGGTGAGTGAGGAAGACGCCAGGTTCGCCCAGTTGAATACGGCGCTGGCGCGGTTTTGCGCAGCCTACGGCACGTTTCCGAATAGCCGCTCCAGGATCTCGATATTCGAGCCCTCCAAAAAGGAGGGCGTGACAGAGATGGAGCAGGTACGAGCGCTCTGTGTGCTCATCGGTGCGTTGTCGGAGAAGGGAAAGCGCGAATTGAAACGCCTAGCGTTCGCATGAACAGGCTGTCACCGCGAGGAACGGCGCACTTCGAGGCACGGATTGGGCAGCGGATCGGACTTCAAACCGATCCTCGCAGTGTCCAGGCGATGCTGGCCGGGCGCGACGATGCGAGAACCAGGCTGTTTGAGCGCTTCGCGGAAAAAGTCAGGGCACACGCTCCGTATTTCGATGGCGAGACAGTGGATGCGCATTACCGGCGTCTCGAACTCGGTACACGCGTCAAGGTCATTCGCCTGCCTCGTCAATGGCAACCACGCGCCGCGCGCTGGCTGTTGCACGCGCTCTTGGTATTGCTGACAGCGGAAACGCTCATAGCGCTTTACCAGGATAGTTGCAAGACAAGCCGGCTACGAAGGAAGCGCAGCTGACCAGGCATATTACGTTATTAAATTTGTAGGGAGAGGGATCATGAAAGGACTCGTTTCTTGGAAGTCGGACCATTTGCGCGAGGAATGGGATGGAGAGGTAGAAATATGCGTAAAGCAAGGCAGTAATATTAATCTCGTGTTCAGCTGTACCGACTTGGGCGAGGGACAGATCACCTTGGCCGATACCGATGAGGTGCAGGTCGTCACGAGCCGTTTCCTGTACTACGGCCAGCAGGTGGCGACGCAGGTGGGTGTTCGCGGACGCTTCTCGCAGCACGCCGACGCATTGGTTTTCGAGGGAGCGTGGACAGACCCGATCGATGGAACGGGCGAGTGGAAGTTCACGATCGACCTGGACACCGATGCGATGCCTGAACTCCGCCACGCCGCAGCCTCGACGGACAAGGACGCGACGTCCGGTGAAGAAAGGTCGTTCAATGACATGTTGTCACCCGGCCAGGTCACCGAGTGGTATCCCGTCGACGTCGAGCCGGCTCGGCCTGGGCTGTACCAGGTCCTGCTCGAGCGCCAGGCTGGAACGGTCGAGTATGCGAACTGGAACGGGGCCGAATGGAGCCTGAAGGCGCCAACGGCAAATGCGTCGTCTAGCATCCACCCGCGCATGAATGCGGGAACAGGCGATATAAAGTCCTGGCGTGGCCTGACCGAGGCTGGCGCGATGGCGCTGACCTGGTAAGAGCAATCGGACAGCTGCGAAGTCGCTGATCGCCGGCGGGCATGTACCGCGCTGGCAAGGCGTTAGTGTCCCCGCTTGAACCTCGCTTACACGCTTCGGATGTCGAGTAGCTGCAAACAGCCCCGTTCACCTTGTTGGAATCAACGCGATCATGGTCCGGCAGCCCGCGCCCAGGCACGCCGGAGGACCGCAAGCATGCGGCCTGCGACATGCCCTGTCGCCACGCCGGCTAACATCAGGGCTGCCTGGCCATGCCGGGTCTACGGATGACACCGGTACCGACATGGTCGCCACCTTTTCAGCCACCGCTCACAGGAATTCACACGATGTCCGACCTACGCTGGTATCTCCCGCTTGAAGAGTGCAGCACCCTCGACGGCATCCGCAGCCAGTGGCAGACGCTGCTCGAACGGAGCCAGATGGCACCGTGGCACAACGCCCCGCGCTACGGCGACGCGATGCTGTCCTTCCTTGGCGCTTGCACGCTGGCGCCACAGCTGAAGCTTGCCGCCGTCCTCGCCTGCGGTTCGGCATTCGACTTCGATTTCCGGCTCGCGGTCGGGCTGCTCAAGGAGCAGGTCGATGCCTTGGACACGCCATGGCCAGCGCAGGTCAGCGGCGCGGTCAGCGACAATGGCCCTGCCCTGCCGGTCGACAGCGCCGATCCGTGGCTCCGCGCCTTCATCGCCGGACGCCTGGCCGGCCTGCGCGAAACCTTCGGGCACGACGGCCTGCGCGCGGACGACTGGCGCGCTGCGTTCTGGAACCGCTACCTGGAGATGGCCTGCCGCCATGCCGATACCGGCGGCGTGGCAACGGCGCTGGCGCAGGGCGCCGATCCGCGCGCGGATAGCCATGCGGCCGTCCTGGTGCCGGCGAAAGGCGTGCACGGGCGCTTCATGCCGGAGTCCGGGCACCTGACGCCGGACCGGACCGATGTCGACTACCAGCGCATCCTGCTGCAGCTGGTCGATGGCGGGCTGCCGCTTGCGGACATGCTGGAGGTGGCGCTGCCGCCCGCTGCGGCTGCCGACAACACGGACATGCTCGGGTTCCTACTCGCGCAGGGCGCCGATATCCGTGGCGCGGGCGGTCCGGCGCTGGCCGCTGCCGCCAGAAGCGCGGCCGGCGACGCGCTCGGCTGGCTGCTTGCCCATGGGGCGGACGTTCATGCCGGCGGAGAAGCGGCGCTGCTTGCCGCCGTCGCATCGCTTGACGAAACCATTGTCGGCACGCTGCTCATGGCCGGAGCTGACCTGGCCGAGTGCGCGGACGCCGTCTTCCGCATCGCGCTGTCGTCGCGGCCATACGACCTGTACTCGGACGAATCCGACTTGGTCGACCTGCGCGCCGGCATGCTGGCCTGCTTGCTCCGCCACGGTGTCAGGCCCGACAGCACGGAGCTAGCCGGGTTCCTGCGCCGGACGCCGCACGCAAGGAAAGTGATCGCTGTCGCCGCTGCGGACCGCACGATCAGCGCCGACGGGGCCAGGTTGCTGGGCAACTTGGCGATAGAGGCCTAGGTGGTGGAGTGCGTTGCGGAGCCCGCAATGCCCAGCGTAGAGAGATACGAAATACGCCAACGTGCGGTCGCCACAAGCGGTAGCCAACGCATGTTCGGTATTGTCGGGTCTGTGGTTCCACGCTGATGATCGCCCGACAGCCATGCAGTCACGGCCGTGCCTCGGTCCTGTCATCAACCATCTTGCTTCGGCAAGCTGGGGGCGCTCCTGGTTTCCTATGAAAGGCGGCAGCGCGGAAGGGCATGACCGCGGGCGCAGGCGATGAAAACGTCACGAAGAGCTCGTTCGTGCGGGGCCGTACACGACCGTATGCCTGGCGGCCGGATCTTGCCCGCGCACCAGTTGTGCGATCGCGTCAGCGATCTTGGCGCCACCGGCGCTAGATGGCTCGATTGGCGAGACGGCCGCATAATCGTCCGGGTGGTCGCAGACCAGGCGCAGGTCAAGCACCGGCAGGCGGTGCACCGCCGCTTCGCGCAGGATGACGTCGTTGAAAGGCGCCAGTGCCGTGCGCAGTCCCGGCGCGAGCCCGGGCACGCTGTCGTAGATGGTGGCCAGCGCCAGCGGCGTGCGCCTCGACAGCAGCAAATTCACCATGCGCCGGTAGTCGCGCCGGAAGCCGGCCTGCCAGTCGGCGAGCATGCCCGCCGCCTCGATCACTGAGGCTACCTTCGACTGCATGGCGCCGACGAGTCCAAGGACATCGTTGCCGCCGCAGCTGACCACCAGCCAGTCTGCCGCCGGCAGGGTGTGCAGCTTTGCCACCTGCTCCAGCATGTCCGCCACCACGCTGCCGTCGCGTGCCAGCAGCGATACCCGGTCCGCCGGTCCAAGCACCGACTGCAGCCGGGCCTGCACGTGCGTGCCTTCGACAACGTAGGGAGCGTTGTCGAAGATCGAATCCCCCATCAGAACAATGTGCCCCATCCGCGCTTCCTCCATCAACAGACGGCAACATGGTCGCATATGGCCGCGACATATCGTGTCGCATGCCTGCGTAGACTCTGGCCCATGACCTGAAAGAAGGAGCATCGCCATGAACCGCCAAACCCTGACCGATGCGCGCCGTCACATCATCGGCTACATCGACACTGCCTCCGACGGCAAGCAGACCGCCAGGGATGCACGCCATCACATCGTCGGCCACTACGATCCGCGCACCAGAACCACGCGCGACGCGCAATTTCACCTGGTCGGGCATGGCAACCTGCTGCCGTCGCTGCTCGCCGGCTGCTAGCGCAAGCCGGACGACCGGCGGTTGCGCCAGGGCCACCATCCCGGCGCCGGCCGCCTGGGGCAGCGCCGCATCAAGCCGCAGGCCTGCCGCGCGATAGCGCGGGATCCCGTGGTAGGTCGAGGCCCAGAGCCGACCTTGCCCAGTCCAGAAAGCTGGCACGCGCCGGATCGTCGATATCGACGTCCCAGTAGTGGCGGCGCATTAGTGCGTACAGTTCCGCCATCACCTCGTCCTGGGGCGAGCTCCGGATCTGCGCCATCCAGGCGTCGTAGGTCTCCTCGCTGAAATCCGCAGATTCCAGATCCCATGCCCAGCAGCCGCTGATCCGTGTACGCAGCGAAACGGGTTCGGCATCAGGGTTGTCCTCGACTGCAGGATCGGGGCGCGGCGCCAGCATGTCCCGCGTTCGCATCAACGAGATTCCCTCCAGGTTGCGGCCGATCCATGCCGCCTTGTCCCCGAGATTCCAGCCCTCTGCCAGCAAGGGCGCGCTCCACAGGGTGCCAGGATGGGTCGTCGACACGATCAGTTGCGCGCCCGTGCCAAGAAGGACGTCAAGCATCCCCGGATCTGCCTGGAATTTGTTGGAGTTCGCCGTGACCAGGTCGAACCGCAGGTTCCTGAGCCATCTTTCCTGGCCTGCCTGCTCCGTGTCCACCGCGTCGAGATGGCGGGCGATTGCCTCTAGCTCGGCCGGCTCCGCCACTGCCAGGATGCAGTCGGCGCTGCCATACAGCTGAAGACGCATCGCCTTCATGTACAGCAGGTAATGCCAGGCGCTCAGGAAGCGGTTTCGCAGGACCTTGAATGGTGTCGGGCATCGTAAGGACAGCAGGTCGCTGGTGCTGTCGATCACGACGATTCCCGGTTCAGTACGCATGTGAATGTCCTCCATGATGGCCAGTCCGCTCCTGAAACGCGGCGTGTGCCGGCGCGTTCAGACTATGCTCGATGATGAGCCCATTGCAGGGTCGATTGCACACCCCAGCTCCCTGGCCCGCGTGAGAAAACGCTCGATATTCCCGATGCCCCATTGGTTGCTCACGGCGGCAGGACCATCCTGTAACTCGATCAGCTCGCCCGGATTCAGGTAATGGCGCCGCCAGCCTAACCTCGCATAGATATCATTCGCCTGGTCAGCCGTGGCAACGACGCCGCCCGATCCCTGCAGCGTTTTCGGAAAGGTTTTCTCCAGCTGTGCAAACGTGGTTCCGGGGTGCAGTTCGGCAAAGCGCTTCACGACTGCCAATACTAGACGGCCCTTGCCCAGGGTTTTGCCTTCGAACAGGTACTTTGTTAAGTCTTTCGTGCCCAGCAATTTGAAGTAGGAATCGGTCGTCACCAGGACGGTCCCATCCGAAGCCCGGAACCGTTGCAGCGTCAGCGCAGCGACAGGAATTCCGTCGAGAGTCTGGTATCCCGCCCGGAGCTGGTTGGCCAGCGCAGGTTCGATCGATGAGCCGACCAGGATCCCGATCCATTTCGGATTGGGAAGGGAATCGGCGCTGAAAGCCTCGTGGTACCTCGACACCAGCCGCGCCCTTTGCGCCAAGTAGCCTTCGAGCTGGGTGAGAGCAGCCTGGTCCAGTTGATGGAGTTTGAGTTCGACGATCGCTGCGTACTCCTGCGAGTAGGTGGCCAGGATGTCGATGCGGCCGTCTCCTTCCCTGTGCTTCTGGCCGAACTCAAGCGGGACTTCAGCGTCGATAACTTCGACATTGGTGAAGACGTCGTCGTCGAGGGCCAGCACCTGCTCGTTGTCGATCAGATACGCTTCCATTGAGAGTTCTCGCTTGAATGGGAATGCTTCAAGCTGCACGTCGTTCGCGGTGATATGGCGGTAGATTCGCATGAATTTTTTCTCAGTTACTCGGTTCCTTGCAGTGGCGGGCCGGCGCCAGGAACCAGCTCTACAAGCTCGTCCTGCAAGACGTAGAAAATTGCTGTACGCACCTGCAGGCCTCGCCCTCATACAGGGCGACATAACGTTCCAGCTGCGCGCGGTAGCGCTCCTCGGCGTGCCGTTCCAGGAAAGCGCGCGGCTGCGCGTCATTGCAGCGCACGGTCTTGTAGTCGATGATCCAGCGCTCTCCGCCAGCGACAAACGTCCGGTCGATGATATGGTTTGCCAGTCCGCTGCGCGGCATCCGACTGGTCAGCGGCGCCTCGGCATGTGCCTGCGCATGGTCACCCAGGATCCACCGTCCGGTGTCCGAGCGCAGCACCGTCTCCAGCGCCCTTAGCGCGCGCTGCGCAGCGTTGGCCGCTACCTGCCCGTGAAAATCCTGGCTGCGCAGCCATGCTTCGCAGGTGGGTCGTCATACTGAAGACTGAAACAAAGCGAATTGATTTCCGAGAAGAAAGTATGGCGAATGCCTTTTGGTTTGTCCATGCTGCTGACCTGAAAACGCTGGAGCGCGCCGGATCGCATGCGATTTACGGATTTTGCGTTGTCGTCGCGAGACGGCGCACGCGCGTCGGCCGGCGCCGAGGTCCCTCAATGGGGGTGCGACGTAATCCGTCGCATCGCGCTTTATGATGACTTTCTCTTAAGGAGGAGCTTCATGAAAAGTCGCCGTCGCAATACCGTCCCCAGTCTTCCTGTCAGGGAGATCGAATCCATTACCGAACTGTGGATGCTGCGTATCCTGGTTCCGCTGGCTGGTCATAAGGTGTTCGTGATGCGTAACGGATTTTCGGAAGATGCTGTCGCCCGTTCCCTCGGGGTCGGCGACTGGCTGGACAACGACGAGCTTGACTTCGACAGTGCCGCGGTCCGTACCCGTCTGCGGGAACTGCATGTCGCCGCCGAAGCACGTGCAGCCCGGCTTGCGCTGCCACCGGCACTGCAGGCCAACATGGTCCGGCTTGCGGAGCTGGTCGGGCTGTCGGAAGTCGACTGCCGCATCCTCGAGTTCGCCGCAGTGCTCCACCATGATCGCGTGCTCGATGACTGCGCGGACACGCTCGGCCACTTGAACACGGTCAAGATCGTGGACGCGCTGGCCACGGTCCTTGGCCTTGACCGGCGTTGCGTGCAAAGCGCGCTCGGCTCGCAGGGCGTGCTGGCACGCTCGGGCCTGCTGGCGATCGACCCGGGCAGCAGCGGCTATCTGCGCAGCAAGCTGGACTTGCTGTCGGACAGCTTTGCCGACCTGATCCTGGGAGGGGCAGCGGATCCGCTGACCCTGCTGAGGGACACGGTCAGCCCGAGCGCCGCGCCGCGGCTGACCCTGGATGATTACGGCCACATCGACCAGTCGCTCGCGCTGCTGCGGCCCTACCTGCAGCAAGCGCTGGCCAGTGGGCGCGCGGGCGTCAACATTTTCGTGCATGGCGCGCCGGGTACGGGGAAAAGCGAGTTTGCGCGGGCCATGGCGGCGGTGCTGGACTGCGAACTGTTCGAGGTGGCGAGCGAGGACTCCGATGGCGATCCGGTGCTGGGCGAACGCCGGCTTCGTGCCTATCGCGCGGCGCAAAGCTTTTTCGGGCAGCGCAACGCAATGATCCTGTTCGACGAAGTCGAGGATGTGTTCAACGACGGCGACCGGATGTTTGGCCGCATGAGCACGGCGCAAAAACGCAAGGCCTGGCTCAACCGCACGCTGGAACAGAATGCGGTCCCGACGCTGTGGCTGTCGAATTCCATCGACGGCATCGATCCGGCGTTCCTGCGGCGCTTTGACATGGTGATCGCTATGCCGGTCCCGCCACGCGCCCAGCGTGAACGCATCGTGCGCGATGCCTGCGGCGACGCGCTGGAAGAGGCGGCGATCCGTCGCATCGCCTCTGCACCGCAACTGGCGCCGGCGGTCGTCAGCCGCGCGGCCGACATCGTGCGCACGATCGGCGCACGGCTCGACCCGGCCGGTGCCGGACGCGCGGTCGAGTTCCTGATCGACCAGTCGCTCGAGGCGCAGGGACACGCGCCGCTGCGCCACGCAGACGCCGCACGTCTGCCCGCCGAGTACGACGCCGCCCTGCTGAATGCCGACGCCGACATGGTGGCGCTTGCCGACGGGCTGGGCAGTTCCCGCAGTGCCAGGCTCTGCCTGTATGGGCCGCCCGGTACCGGAAAAACCGCGTATGGCCGCTGGCTTGCCGAACGTCTCGAGATGCCGCTGCTGCTCTACACCGCGTCCGACCTGATTTCGAAATGGGTCGGTGAAAGCGAAAAGAACATCGCCGCGGCCTTCCGCCGCGCCGAGAGCGAAAATGGCGTGTTGCTGATCGATGAGGTGGACAGCTTCCTGCAAGACCGTACGCACGCCCGCCAGTCGTGGGAAGTGACGATGGTGAATGAAATGCTGACCCGGATGGAAGCATATTCCGGGGTGTTCATCGCTTCAACCAACCTGATGGAGGGCCTGGACCCCGCAGCGCTGCGCCGCTTCGACCTCAAAGTGTGCTTCGATTTCCTGACCCCGGCGCAGTCTGCTTTGCTGCTCGACCGGTACAGCCTGAACCTGGGCCTCGCGCCGGCGACCGCGCCTGACCAGGCGCGGCTGCGTATGCTGCGCAACGTCACGCCGGGCGACTTCGCGGCGGTGGCACGGCAGCACCGCTTCCGTCCAATCACGTCGGCTGCGGGATTTGTTCAGGCCCTTGCGCAGGAATGCATGCTGAAGGCCCCTATTTCTCCGGGAATCGGCTTTTTGCGCCAGGCCTGATGGCCTGCCCGTCACCCGGCGCGGTACCGTTAGCCTGTAGCGGCGCCGCCCGTATCGTGCATACCGGTCACGGCCTCCCTGAACAGTGCATGATGTATCGGTGCGCCGTGTTCCACGCAATCCCGTGTGACGCAGCGCGCCGGCGCTGACTGGGCCGGGTGGCGGCATGCAGCATGTTCTTCCGTACGGCTTCTTCCCGGCATGTGCCGGCCAGACGGAACCCCTATGTCAAACGGACTCATATGCCTGAACATGATCGTATGAACAGCGTGCCCCAGATAAACGGGATCGCGCCGGACATTTCGCAACTGTCGAATCGTGAAGCGGAGCGCATCCTTGCCCAGGTCGAGCTGGCCCGGCTGGCGGAAATCGATCGTTACTGGGCCCTGTGCCAGACTGATCCCGAGCGGGCGGCAAGGACAGCGGACGATGGCGCGCCGGTCATGCACGATCTCCTCGCCCTCGCGTGCAATACGTTTTCGCCCCCGAACCCCGGTGCCATTGACAGCCTGTCTAAGCTGACAGCGCGGCTGGTGGAAGTCGATGCGATCCGTGAAGCGTTGCCCGGCGAATTGCCTGACCCGCTGCGCATTGAAGCGGTCGACAGCTTCTGGGAAGACGGCATGGTCGTAGCGCTCAGAACGGTGAACGGCGAGCCTGTGCTGGTCATCCGGTTTGACGGCCCGCTGTTCAACCCAAGCACCGTAACGGATGATGCGCTGGCCGCGGACAGCAACGTGTTCGTTGTCTGCCAGAGCGGAGGTGACGCTACGGGTAGCGCGTACGAATTCCTGACGGCCTATGCCATCGGTAGCGTCACCAGCGGTGGACAATGGAAAAACGTCCAGCTCGACCTGCCGTCGCGGAATGCGCTGATGCGCGACCTCGACGCCATGGAGGCACTGGCCGTACATGGAAGCCTGAGTGACCTGCGCTTCAACACCAGACCGTTGCCGGCTTTCCCGACGACCTGTGACGCGGTGATTGCCCGGCTCCAGGCACACAGGGCGGCACTTCGCCTGCGCGGCGATATCACGCCCGAGCGGCAGGCGATCGTTGACGGCCGTACTGATCCGCTGCACCGGCGTGCCGGGGAGCTGCGCCGCCAAATGGCGGGCATGGAGGACGAGCTGTATCGGATCCGCTGCCAGATTGCGGAAGTCGAGGCTGTTGCGCTGGAGGAGGAAACCGGCTTCGCCAGGGGAGCCCGCATCCGTCATCGATGGACCGGCGACGAAGGCACGCTCGATATTGTCCACACGAGTGGAACGGCACGTTTCACCCTGTGCCGCACGGGACTGGACGTGACGGGCGACATTCGGCGGGGCGAGTGGGGAAAAGTGACAGCGCCTGCTCCGACCGGCCCGGGCAGTTCCGTGGCATAGCGTCGTGGTGGGGCAAATAAATTCCGCCTTGCTGGCGCGACAGGCCGATTCGCCACACTGCCACATACGTGTGGCCGGTCAGGCACACACTAATCCAGAGACGACAAATGTACATTCTCATTCTGACGCTGGTATTGAACCGGACCATGCCGGCGACCATGGCAACCGCCGAATTTACCAGCAGGGAAACCTGCGAAGAAGCGGTGGGCGCCTGGAAACTGCAGGCCAGAACGACCTTCAACAATGCGCTGGTGACGGCGATATGCAAACCGAAATAAAGCACGTTTCATTGTGCAGACGCGCCGGATGAGGGGCCGACCGGGTGTCGTGCGGCATCCAAGCAGTACGGCCGAGGTTGCCGGTACTCTCTGAACGGGACGACCGATGCCTAGGGCTGGATCTACATTGTTCCGCCATCAGGTCAAGTGCGGGGAGCGGTAACGAATTCGTTTTCTGCGCCCGCTCCACGGGGAAAGCATGGCGGTCACCGGAGCCGTATAAACAGCCCTATCGCCGCGCTCACACCGGATGCAGAATGTAGCTGTTATCCCCTTCGAGTTCAAACAGGATTTCGCCAGCGGCGCAATCTGGCGCATCGGACCAGACCGTTACCATGACAGCGAGCTTGTCGACGAACTCCCGCAGTGGTGCATTTCCTTCCATCAGACCCATGATTTCACCACGGGTGACGCCAGGCAGGAACAGCGGCGCGAGGGCGAGCCTGTCAGCGGACCCGGGCGGGTGCCTTTTCGCCAGCCAGTCGTGCACAAACTTCTGCAGGTTCCTGACGTCGCGATGGTAGCGGGCATCGGCAACGGACAGCTGGAAGGTTTTGGGCGGGGTCTGACATTCGACGCGACCGACCACGAAACCGTCCCGTGGCTGGCCGACGCCGGCTGCGCCGTCAAGGGCAAGTTCGACTGTCGGGCTGGCGTAGACGGCATGGCGCCGCGAAGGTCTCGCGTCCGGCCGGCAAAGCTCCCAAATATTGTCGACAAAGTAAGGCACATTCGCGGGCAGACGGGTGCCAGGGTGCCGGGTGTACACATGCCCGGGCTTGTAAGTGTCAAGACGGACCGCGCGATAGATTTGCATATGCATTCTCGGTTTGGATTGTTCTGAAAAAGTCGATGGACGCCTTCAGGCGCCTGATCGTACAGCTGACGGATTCGCATGCAGGGAAACTCGACCACCAATCGATGCCGGCAAATCCGTCCATGTGCGCTATGCAAACTTCCCGAGGAAGCTCGAAAACAGCTCGCACAGCAGGGGAATCTGTGTGGACAGCCGATGGTCGCCCTGGACCAGGTGCAAGGTGCAGCCGCTCGAGCGCGCGAACCGGACGGCATGGTCGTAGGGGATGACGTCGTCATCCCAGCCGTGCACAATTTCGGTATTTTCATGCGGGACTACGGGCGCCTGGCTCGGGTAGCCCGCCATGTGCACGGCAGGCGCGAGCAGGAACAGGCCGGATGCCCCAAGTTGCCGGGCGGCCTCGGCTGCCACCCATCCCCCCATGCTGGAACCGACCAGTAGCAGGAGGCCGCGTTCGTCACGGCAGGCCGTCACAAGCTGCTCCAGGCGCACTGCCGGATCGGTCGTGTGCGAATAATCAAGGCTGCAGGTGCGCCAGCCGGCACTGCCAGCCACCTCTGACAGGGCTACAAGCTTGCGCCCGCCAGGTCCGCTTTCCTTGCCGTGTATAAAATGAACCAAGCCTTTCCGGGTCAACTCTGCCTCCTGAATGACAACGATTTAATGCGTCCGTAACGTAACGGACCGGACAGTGCCGCCGACTATTTGCGCGCCATCTCAGCGCCTCGCAGCGTGCAACTTTCCGTCAAAGGCTGCATGCCAGCGGCACCCTGTCGGATGCTGCCTGTCACGCGATGGCTACCATACCGGTCTATCGGCCGGGATGCACAGCTTACCGTGATATGCGACGGAATGCGTCGCACCAGCACGCGCGCGGTCGTCGGTAGATGACTGACGCAATGGCGCCATCGGCACGGCGTTTTAGGTGGTATTAACGGCCCAGGCCTCGGCGCTATCAGGCGGTCCGCCGCGGCGGATGGCAACGCCCTGCCCAGCTGTATCGGACCGGCGTGAAATGCTACCTATTGATACCGCGCTGCCATGCGCATTGCCGTGTCTTTCAGTTCGGCGCGCAGGTTTTCCGGACCGTGCACTTCAATGGCTGCGCCAAAGCCGGTAAGCCAGAATACGAGCGAGCGGGTGGCAGCAACGGTCGCGGTCACGTGAACCGATCCGTCCGGGCAGGACTCCAGCACCTGGTCTTCAGAGAGCGGCGTTTCAAACAGGTGTTCTGCGACCGGCCGCTGAAAAGTGGCGCGCAATACGATCGGCGGACCGGTGAGAAAACCAAACGCACCTGAGGCGATGAACGCGTCGATGTCGAAAGCCGTGTCCCGCCTTGCTTTCTCGTAGATGACGGTCGCTTCACGTATGCGGTGCAGCGCAAGCGTACGGACGCCGTCGTACTCCGCAAAGGTGCAGACCAGATAGATGATGCCGCCACGCTGCACGATTGCCAGCGGATGAACGACCGGATACAGGGTCGCCTGCACTGCATCACGTTTCTTGTAGCGCAGGGTCAGCTGCAGGTCTTTCATCAGCGCGAGGTAGACGGTACGCTGGCAGTCTTCGTTCATTGCCGGCGGCAGCAGGGGCTGCAGCGGCGCGATGCTGCGCACCTTGTTCAGCCAGGCTCTCGAGGTCACGGATTCGCCCATCGCGTTGAGGACGCGCGCAGCGGAGAGAAACTGTGGTTGCAGCGCATCCAGCGCGGTAGGCGGGAGCTGGTTGCGCAGATGCTGTTCGACCAGTTTCAGTGTCAGCGCGTCGGGTATCGACAGCCCTGGCAGATCAAAGCCGGACGCATCCCGCTGCCAGCTCCAGCCGTACGGCTTTTCGCGATCGTCGGACACGAGAGGAAACACGGTCGACAGGTCGATCAGGTCGCGCTGGATCGTGCGCGCCGTAACGTTAAAATCCGCGTCCCGAAGCTGCTGCTGCAGGTCCCTGACCGCGATTTTCGCGGGTGCGCGCGGAATCATCCGCAGCATGGTCCATTGACGGAAGAGGGTCAGATTGGCTGGCACGGAATGTTCACCGGTTGGCGGGCTGGTCTGTTTATGAAATCGCGGGTTCTGGCAGGCAGGAATACCCGTATGGTGCCAGGACGGGGTCAGAGAAGGCCTTCATTCTTGAGGGATGCGATCAGGGCTTCGCCTGTTTCCGGTTCGCTGAAGTCGTCGTCGGTCACCATCGCCGCTTCCAGAAGAGTCCGTGCATCGAGACCGCCTGCATGCCGACAGATATCGTCCACGACTGCATGCGCGCGGTTCAGGACTTCGGTCAGTTTTCTCGTGCCCATGGTGCTTATCTATGCCCACCTTCGACGACCGGATCGGTGTCTTCTTCCCAGGAGACGGCGAATGCGATACCTGCCCAACGGGCATGTGTCATGTCCCATGGATTACCCGGGTCTTTTCGCGGCCGTTTGAACCCGTAGATCATGCACGACAGTCGCTTCTCCAGGAGGCGCTGTACTTCCCTCTGGCAGTCTGCATTGCAAAGCACTGGCGCGTAGCTGAAGAAGTCGCGATCTTCCCAGGGGGACTCGAGGCTGAAGACGCGCCAGTAATACTTGTAGAATCTGGGATTGCCTTGGGGGCCGGACGGCCCGCTGCAGATCGAGACCGAAGGTTTTCGCCAGCCGCCGGTGCCGCCAAGGTTGCGATAGGTCGGACGCATCATGGTTGTTCGGACGAAGTGGATACCCGCTTTGCGACGACGCAGCCGGGCCGCCTCAGGCTGCCGGTCCGGTCCCACACCGCGCGTTGCGCGAACGCGTCGTCATCTGTTCGTAACGCTCCCTCACGGTCACCGGGTCCAGCGTATGCGCGGTATTCGCGATCTCTGCAAGGCTTACTCGAAGTACCTGTGTCAGGCGCGTCGCCGTAAGATAGTCTAGGCCGATCTCCCCAGCTTCGATGCGGCTGACCTCATCAGGAGGCAGTCCTGCCCTCACCGAAAGATCCTGGGGCGACACCCGGCACCGTTCGCGCAGGGCCTGCAGCCCAAGGGAGATTTGAAAATTCGAGATCATGATCATAGGGTACTGTAGGCCTAGTCCTACCGCAATATGTGCTGCAAAATTCGGTGCCGCACAGCAACACCAAGTGGCTGACAGAGAGCATTACCCTGGCATGCACGCCCACGAGACAGGATTTTTATTATTCTTACTTTGTGGAGCAAGATCCGGGAAACAGGCGCGTGCGGTGGTTCTCCAATCAGGCATGGTCAGCATATGCGCTGATGCGACGTATTGGGTCGCATCGAGCCTGCCTGGTGATCCGGCGCCCGGCGCCTGCATGAGACTGCACTTACGCAGCCTGCCGTTCAGCGACCGGCAACTGTACGAGTGCCAAGCTTCCGCATCTGCAAGGCAAGTCCGGCAAAAGCTGGACAGCCTGAATCCCATGCCAGCCGAAGGTGGATCGTATAGGATAGGGACAGCCGATCGGTGGCGCACCATTTCTCAAGATATTGCAGGCCGGGCCTGGAGCACGCACATGACAGAAGTAGATGACATCCCTCCTGACAGCGGGGTTCCACGCATACTGGTCGACGATATCCTTGTAAACTTCCGTCTGCCCCACTCCAGTGTGCACGGTCCGGCGCACTGGGCGCGGGTTCGCCTGAACGGACTGCTGATTGCCCGGGAAAGCGGCGCCGACTTGAAGGTCGTCGAACTGTTCGCCTTCCTGCATGACAGTCAGCGCTTCGATGACGGCGCCGACCTGGAGCACGGTCCCCGTGCCGCAGAATATGCATTATCGAAACACGGCGTCCTGTTTGACCTGGAACCCCGCCAGCTGAGGGCGCTTGTAGCTGCATGCCGCGGGCACACGCGCGAACGTCTGTCGGATTCGGTGACCGTCCAGACCTGCTGGGATGCGGACCGGCTGGATCTGTTCCGGGTCGGGATACGGCCGGACCGCTATTATCTCGGCACGCCGGCAGCGCGCAGCTCCGAACTGATGCGTGCGGCAATTGTACGGAGTTCCAGGTCGGCGGTACACGCCATTGCCGGCGACCACGACCTGGGTGAGCACCATGATCATCGCCCCACCGACGATCCCGATTGCTGAGGACGTAGCAGCGTCACGGGCCGGGATACCCGTCCAGTTCCAAATGCGATGGGCAGGATCGGCGACAGCCACCACAGAGGTACGCCACCGACATGACAACTTACCATCCCCATCCCGACAGCAAGGGGCGTCAGGTCCTGCTCGCCGTGATCTGGCTTAGCGCCGGTTGATAGCCCGGTTCTCCACAGAAAATGTGGATAGATAAACTCATCGCGCATGGCAGTATGTTGTCAGTGATGGCGCGCTTGTTGCCTCGAGTATAACTTTTGGACAACGGTAAATGCCCTCCTCTGTTGCCCTCGAGTAGTACAGCTGACTTACGCAACGTCGAACAGTATGGCAGCAGTTCAGAGAGCGTGCGTAAGGCGATGGGTTATCGGGCGCAGCAGGAGTAAGTTACAGTGCTTCCACGATTGCGCATCCAACGTAAGCTGCGAACAGATGTGCACCAAGCGTTACTTTCGCTGGCCTGTGCGCTCATCTGTTGGCGATATATCGTATGGTTTTGTTAGGTACTTTTGTTCGTTTCGGCAGCGATCCGAGCGTCAAGCTGCGCTTCGTCACGCAAATTTCGAATAATCAAGGCGGTCGCAACTAGCTGATCGTAAGCAGCTTTTACGTACGTCGTATAAGGCCTTTCCTGATCAAGCCTTGAAATTGCCATATGGAGGGTCGGGCCTTGAAGCCCTCGCTGAACCAGATCCATCCTGTCAGCGTTTCTAGCATCTGACGCAAGTTTGTCGACAGTCGCAGCAAATAATAATTCTTGGTACTCCATTTGTTACCTTTATGTTTTCCGAAGTTATAACGGGACAATGGTCCGCTTTTGGCCGTTAGAGACGGTCGAGCCAGCATACCAGGTTGCCGAGCTTACAAACTCTTAGAAAGCGAAAAGGAAGAGCTCGACGTTGGACCGTTGGAACATCAGAGAAAACTGCAATGAAGGAAAATCAATAAGGCTGGCGTAACGCGGTTAACACCGAGGCTCGGCACTAGCTACCGCGCCCGACAAACCTTGGCGCGCTGTCTCGGCACGGCCGGCGAAGGATTCATACGCAAGCGACTACTGCCGGTAATACTCTAGCCCGCCCCGTGGACTGAAGGGGTCGAAAATGTCGGCGGCTGCGTGACAGGGTCAGCTGCTGTATCTGCAGAGCGTACTATGGCGCTAGGCGACCACCAATTTTCCACCGCGGCTTCTGGCGGCGTGCAGCTGCACGTCCAAGCCACGTTGTCCGGCAGGGCCGTGGACGGGCATGGCCAAAGTGAACGATGCACCATGTAGCCGGTGCGTAACAGCAGAATGCAACTGTGGACATCCACTCGTTGCCTCAGAACAACGTCTTCTTCATCTTTTCCGACAACATTTCACCAATATTTATTGGATGTATGCCACGATGGATGAAAAGCCCCAGCGGTATTCCGCCACGCATAAGAACTGCATTTTTTCATCAGTTCGGAGAATGTACCACTAATGCAATAGTGCTTGAAATGATATATATATAATTAAATTTCTATGTCCTTTTCCACTACACACGTTCTGCTGCATTCGCTGACCGAGCAAACAGCGAGGGATGCTCTTTTCACTTTTCTGGCCAATGGTGATTTTACGCACGCGGATGTAATAAACGAGGCGCAAATTCTACGTTGCCGAAAGTACCATATTTCGCTTCACAGGTTTCAAGGTCGATATGCCGCCCAATACTCTGCGCTAGTCGGAATTAACGGAACAGAAACCTATTTTGAAACTCGTCGGGTTCAATACGGTGAATGGGGTAGCGATTTCTATGAAGAACAGGTTGCCAAGGAGAGGGAAATTACCCGGTGGCATCCAGTAACCGGAAATCATGTCGGGGATTTTGATCTCTATGTATACGGCGGAAAAAACGTCTCGAAGCAGGTACAGTCTGTATTTGAATGTATTCCGACTTCCTCGGGTTGGCGTACGGTCGGACAAAGCGACATTGCCAAGCTTGATGTGGAAGCTAACCATTCGAATTTTGCCGCTTCGCTTCAAAAGCGTGAGCCCGACCTGGGGAACAGGATCCGCACGGATATCGTGGCCGGTCTCGCAGGTGATCATGTCAAGGACGTACGGCTTTCATACAGTCTTGAGAAGGACGAATCAGTGGTACTAAATCCCGTCTACCATATTGAATTTCAGTATCGGCAAAAGAAATACAACTTCTGGATACATGGATGCGATCCATGCCAGTGGGCGGGGGATGCGGTGCCTGTCGATCAGAAGGCGAGAGCAAATGCGGGAGACGCGTGGTGGACTGCGCGTATCTGCACAATTGCCGTTCTCGCTGCCCTCTACAAAAGCTACGAGCATGTGACCGGCCCGAAACTCGCGATCGCAGCTTTCATCGTTTTCGTTTCGTGGATTTATTCGAGCGTTAAGCATCAGAAAATACTCGATGATTCCAAGACAGCACGACAGGAAGCTATGGCGCGCCGGCTCGCTACACCAGATGGGAAGCCCAAGAAAGTCGCTGAAACGGGCACAGCAGCGGGTAGTGCCGCCACACAACCCGTACGACCTAAACAACCAGCAGTAAAGGCAGAACCGCTTGTGGCCGTCCAGTTACCCCAAGTGCAGCCGGCAAAAGCGCCGGACGATATGCGCTCGGGGGAGGGTAAAACGCTTGTCTTACCAAATAGAGTTCGTAGTATTCCACAGGTATTGGTCGCCAAGTATCAAGACTAGAACTAGGCGGTGAGCGCTTCGAAGCTGACAAACTCTATGACTGTAAGGTGTGGCCGCTCCGTACCCAAACGAACTCAGCCCTGATCAGAGATTGCGCGAAGCGCGCACGCGCTTGACTGCCGGAGTGCAAGATGTAGCCCAAATCGCTTATCAGCTTGGTTACGAAAGACCATCTCAATTCACCCACGAGTATACGCGCCTGTTCGCCCCCCTGCGCCATGACTTACGCGCACAGCAGGTACCTGTACAGACATCTGCATAAGCTTCTATGAACCTGTTGTGCGATTAAGCTTCGTGTTGATAGCGGACCCTACAAAAAGTCTGAAAACGGCCAGAAGCGGACGTATAAGAATAACGAAGCCAATGATATATCTCGAATGTTCGGGTGTGCGTTTTGGTTCCTAGCTCGACCAAAAGCATATGGTAGTCAGCCACCCTCGACCTGGTAGTTACCTATGAACTGAAGGTAGACGAGGCGTGCTTTTTGGGCGGCTTGAACAAGGGGCCATTCCTGACCAGTTTTGGCGCCGATGTGTTCTTCGATAACAGCAGTGCAGTTGCGATTAAGCCGCCGAGTACGTGTGCGTTGGTCACGTTCCCCATGGTGTGAAAAATCCCCCGGTGGCGCGCGCTACGCTACGTCTCGTGCAGGCTGACGCACGCAGGGTCGCGGTGCACTGAGCTAGGGAGATCGCCGACACCCGCCCCCTCTCGCGTCGCATCCCCTACCAACATAGGCGCGAACATGGATTGGTGGGGGCGCGGCTTAAGCGGCGATGATCAAGGGGATAGCGGCTTGGTCGCCCACCTGCGCGATCGGCACAAATCCAGGTGGCACTGCAAGATCCGTGAGTTTTGCCATGATCGTGATGAAGCTGACGAAAGGCCAGGCAATGGGCTCATCCTTTGCACCAAGTAGACCAATGCCCAGCCAGGTCTCGCTCACCAAAGCGACGGGCGCCAGCGCCTCTTGCATCCGGCGCATGATGGGTTCGAGCATTTGCCGCGCGGCCTCTGGATTTGACTGCGCCGGCATGGCTTGCAATTGGTTCACTGCCTCGATCGCGAGGTTACGTAGGCGCAGCGGAGCTTGCACGGTCGCCGATAAGCGTTGGTAGGCCATGAAGCGACGAGCGCCAGGGCTGAAAAGAACGCTTTCGGTCGCCTCAATCCCCAGCTTTCCCGCCTCGTAGGCAGCGTCATAGCGGGTAACATAACGCGTCGGAAACCGTTTGAGAAAGCCAAGAATCGTCGATTCGTCGGCATTCTCGGCATCGTCCCGAAGAGAGGCAAGAGGATCGCTGAAAAAGAGAGAATCCTGGGCGTAGCGCCGTCGGAATTGTGCAAGGGCGATCTCGAGCGACACCTTGTCGATTTCGTCCGGTTGGCGAGCGGCGAAGGCTGCCCATTGTTGTACGCTCAAGGCGACGGGCACCGCGATCGTGAGCGACTTCCAGAACCGGCGCGCGCCATCGGCATCGCTTGTAGGGGGCGCACCGAGCAATAAGCCGATGTCATTGCGTTTCACTAGCTTCTTCAAAGGTTTTGAAGGAAATGTTCATTGCGGAAAATGCTTCATAATTAGTATGCTCCAATATGCTGGGATCGTAACCTATGATCGTTATTGATTATTCGAGCGATTGACCAGTACGGAGCATGCACGCGAAATGCAGTTTGGGTTAGTCCAGCCCGTTTTCCGTGATGTCACTTCTCGAAGTCCCGCCCCCATGGGCGCTCTAGCAATGCTTGATCCGCTGCACGCCGACCTCTCAATGCCACAGCCACGTCTAGTGCGGCGTGGGTACTGCTGGGTGTTTTCCTCGACTACGACAGGTGCAACTTGCACTTACAGGTCGGTAGAACAGGCCGCCGCTCGCTGCATCGCGACTTCACGTTCAATGTTGTCTGCCTGTTTATCTAGGATGTGCGCCTGCTCTCTATATTTGCGAATCTGATCTTGGTAGGACTTGGACGTGTATACCAGTGTCGGCAACCCGTAATTCGTACTCTGCCAATATGTGAAAGCGACTTCCCCTCCCTGGGGTTGCCATGTCAACGTTATTTTGAGTGGGGCCCCACGGCACCCACCGATGCCTCTCGAACAGTCCAGCTTCTGAGTGCGTTCGTGTCGCCCGAGCCGATCGTTCAGTGACTGGCTCAACGTCATAAGATCGTCAGAAGACCAGATCCCGCCGCCTCGGTAGTCTGGGTCGCTCCTGCCCCGCTCGGCAATAGAGATGTCAATCTGCCCGAGCAATTGCCCGTGGAATCGTAGATCCATGCGAGCTATCTTCATCCCCCCGATAGTGCCCGGATCGAGCACAGAACATTGAGCATCGCCGAGTACGGTGCGCAGCGACATTACAGACTGTTCTTTCCTGATAGAGCGTGTCTGAGGAATCGTGGTGCTCGTCAGTACTGTCGACGCTTGCGGAAGCTGGCATTTTAAACTACGAATTTTCGCTACCGTCTGTTTGGTCATACCTAACTCAAGGTCCTTGAATGCGAGCGTCGGGCTAGCGTGCGCGCTTGTCGATGTCATCATGAGTACGCTAAAGTTGATGATGCATAACCAATTCATTGATTTTTCCGAGGTCAAACGTCTTCGCTTTCACCACCGTTTTTCTGTTCTCGACGCTTCGCCGCTTCCAGTTCCTGCTCAGCGTCGTACTCAGCGCTCCGCAGCCTTTCCAAGCGTTCCTCGTTACGACGTTCCTGAGCACCACTTCCTTCACTGCGCTCGAGGTCATGCTCGAGGGCGCTTGAGTATGCCTTTCTTGCTGCTTCAAGATCTGCCGTCGCTTGTTCAACAGTTTTGGTCACGATATATCCTTAGCCTGTTTAATCTGAACTCGACAAAATGTCGGTCATCTCAATGCCGATGCCCGCTCGTGGCGGGCTTCGGATGCGGCTAAGCCTTTTCCTCGGACCTAGATGGCCCACTTGTCGCGCAGCTGGACGATGCGCTGTTCGTGCCGCTTACGCTGGTCGTAAGCGTCCTGCGTCGGCGCGATCGCCTTGCCAGCCATGTGCGATGCCGTCAGCGTGGCGCCGAAGTTCTCGACCTTGCGCACCAGGTCCAGCAGCTCGCGCAGGTCAGGTTGGAGTTCGTTCAGCATGTGCGGTTTTTCCTTGGCGATCAGGTTGGCTGCAAGGTCGCAGGTTCCGTGTCGGACGTCATGCGCTCTAGGTGGCCGATCGCGTCGCGGACGATTCGATCCTTCCAGCCCTTGCCCGTGTAGTCGGTAGCCGTCGCACCCTGCCGCGGCTTGCCGTAGCCAGTGCTGAAGATCCGGCGTTCGAAGTCGACCGTCACGAAGCCGCCACCGATCTCCCGCGGGCGCATGATGCAGACGCAGTGCCGATCGGCCAGCCATTCGTGCTCCCAGCCCTCGTTCTGCTCGTGATACTTCAGTTGCTCAGCCATGCCTTTTCCTTTACGTGACGCGTCACGCTTTTGGGCGGTAAAAAGTAGCCACTTCAAGACCAAGTACGTCAAGGATCTTCTGCCCTGGCTGACGGCGGCTGTTCAGAACGTCACTCAGGTAGGCAGTGGAAATCCCGTTATCTCGGCACCAATTTGCTTGGCTTCCCGCTTCTTCAATTTGCTTGGTCAATAGAGCGCACACATCGGTAGCTGAAAGTAAAGAGTTGCCTGCCAGAACAGGCTTTTTGTTCGTTTCCATATACGCATATTAGCGAACAAGCGAATGACTGTCAAGCGGCGTATCTGAGTAAGCGGTGCCACAGTTCTGTTCAGAGGCAACACGGCTTGAGCGGGTCAATTTTTGCCAGTAGAGGCGGCATGTGTGGTGGCGTTCTCGGAAAAGTGATAGGACGGGGAGCGTTAATAGTTAGGTGAACGCTTCTATCTAGGAAAGCCCAATTTCGCTAGCGCATAGCCGTAGCGCTCTTCTCTCTCTGGAAGTAGTCGCAAACACGTTTGATCGGCACGCGCATAGTAGAATTGCTTGTGGGATTAACTCACAAACAACTTAACAAAGAAGGATGAAATATGGCCAAGGTAGATCTGTCAGACTACAACCTCAGCGAGCTCAAAGGACTGAAGGCAGAGGTTGAAAAAGAAATCAAAGCCCGCCAACAACAGGAAGTCACTAAAGCACGCGAGCAGATTCTTGCTATTGCTCAGGGTTTGGGTGTATCGGTTAAAGAGCTGCTTGCGAATGGCGGCGCAAAATCGAAAGGCAGCAGCAAAAAGGTGCAAGTCCAGTATCAGAACCCAGCTGACAATGCGCAGACGTGGACCGGTCGCGGTCGCCAGCCAAAGTGGATTGCTGAGGGATTGGCTGGTGGGAAGTCGCTCGACGATTTCAAAATCTAACTATCGGTTCTGGCCTGCTGCCACAAGGTGTATCGCTACACCTTTGAGCGGCCGGTACTGCTCAGTGCAAGGCATGGCTATCCACATTTTTCGTGGATAACCTCACTGATAACCTCGTAAAAACCAGCGTTCATGCGGCTCTCTGGTGGTTGCCTGATAATTGGCCAAGCACCTCGGTCGGGGCTTACTGCTCCGTCTCACGGTCCCTCAAACAACTTTGCAGGCGCCTAATTGACTGACCGGTAGCGTCGGCCTACTGCCCAAACTCCGGCTCTGGTGCAAACTCGAGGCTGAGCTAGAATTCCGCCGGTTCTGTCACATTGTTGAGCACGGAGCGGATTTTTCCTGGCCGACCGCGAATCGGGCTTATGCTAGACTGACCACTCCCGCCAACGCATAAAACTGATCGGTAACCGACGTGCCGGCACCGCGGACCGCAAACTGACCCTTGCGAATCATGTGCATGAGCTCGATTCAAGCGAGCACATTGGTGGCTGCAGTATTATCAACTTGTTGAATCGGCGTGACGAGTTGCGGAGTCCCGGGCGGATTTACTCAGCGCGGGTACCAAAACATCGTGGATTACGCGTTCTTTGCTACATCAGGGACCTCATTCCAGAGCGAAAACGCTTGAGCAAGGACGTACCCGTAGTGGTTCGCTGACAGGCGGTTGCGCTGGCACCTGAAGAGGTTGTTGATCGGGCCATGTACCGATACAAAACGCTGCACCTGTCTCGGTGACTTATAACGGCGCATCTGACGTTCTCGCTGCCGCGTCGGGTGATGCGACAGCTTGGCCCGATTGTTCAGTCCCTTATGCTGGCGATGCTCGACGCCAGGCATGATCTGAACCTTGGCAGCAGCGTAGCTCTTCAGCTTGTCGGTGATCAGAACCCGTGGCGGATATCGCAAGCCCTTGAGGAGCTTGCGAAAGAACCGTTTCGCTGCCTGCCGGTTGCGCTGGCTCTGCACCAACACATCGAGTGTATGACCGTCCTGGTCGACGGCACGCCAGAGGTAATGATGCTCGCCCTTGATCGTCAGCACGACCTCGTAGAGATGCCATTTGTCGCCGCGTCGTGGCTGACGGCAGCGCAGTTCAGCGGCGTAGTGCCGGTCGAACCTCAGCGTCCATTGGCGGATCGTTTCGTAGGTAACGATGACGCCCCGGCTGGCCATCAGTTCCTCGATGTCGCGAAAGCTCAGCGAAAACCGGAAGTAGAGCCACACAGCGTGGCTGATGATCTCACGAGGATAGCGAAAGCCACGATAGAGTTGAGTGTTTGTCATCGCGGCATTTATAGAGGCGCGGTGGCCTGCCACAACTTCACAGTACCCTTCGTCGTCAACACGACAAAGCCCCGTACAGCGAGCGCGGCGCACGACTGCGACGATGTCGCGGTGTCGGGACCGCGCTGTTCGGGCCATCACGATCACGCAAGCCCTGCAGGTGCGAGGACGATGCGCGCCGCGATGGCGGACTGTCACTGCACTGGTCGGACGCGGGCTAGCAGTGCACCGGCGTCGTGACCGATGTCCTCGAATTCGTCGAAGTGCATCGCGCCGAATTCGATCCCCGTTCCGCCATACAGGTTCCGGTTCAACAGTCGCAGGTTTTTCAACGTGCGCTCAGGGTTGTAACCGTTGTACATGTGGACGACGAGGAAGAACGGCGGCGAGGAGAGTCGCGGGATGAGTTCGTTCAGGAGCATGTACTGGCCGGCCAGCAGTTTCGCCATGTTGCCGGAGTCGATTTCCACGTAGTAATCGCGCTTGTCGTAGGTGAAGCTCTCGTCGACCGAGATCTCGACGTCGTCCTGCACGAAGCGGCGTTTGCCGTTGAGTTGAAGGCCCAACTGCTGCAGGCGGCTCTTGACTTTTGCCTCGTTCTCGCCCGCCCGTCCCCGGTTGTTCGTTTTCATGCTGTCTCCACAAGTAAAGGAAAAATGGTCTCGCTCCGGCCTTGTTGACGTTCCGTTGTAGGCCGGTGTACTTCAGTGCGCGTTCTGCGCCGCCACGAATGCGCGGTATTCAGCCGATTGACGGGGCATGAAGTAGACGCCGTGCGGATATCGGTGCCCGGCGTGCTGCGTCTCCATGAACACCCACCAGTCGTTCTGCTCCGCCGTCAGCATCGCGTACAGCTGCATTCCGATCGTTTGCGCCGGGCGGAACGGGAAACGCTCGCTGAACTGGTGGTGGAAATCGTGCGTCGAGCCGAACGCGGAGAGGATGCGCGAGATCGTCTGCTGGGCGTCCAGAAAGGGCGACGTCCGTGCGCGCGCCTCCACGATGGCCTCGTCCAGGCGCGCGGCCGTCTTGCGGTGAAGGTCGGGCGCTTCGTCGCGGTAGCGAAAATACTCGTTCCAGTAAAGCGCGAGCTTCGCCACGTTGAGGTCGGGCCCGATGCGGGATGTAAAGGTCGGGTTCGTGATCATGTGTGTTCTCGTTCAGCGGTTTCGGAAATCAGGCTGCTGCGTCAAGCGTGGGCTCACGCCCTTCACGCTTCAGGTCCATCGGGAGCGATCGCGACATCGAACGACACGGCCGCCTTCGTCGCGCTGCCGGCCGTCCAGACGACGTCTTTCACAATCACCTCTGCGTGGCCGCCAACCAGGTTCTGGATCGCGGCGGCGATTGCCTGCTCCATTTCGTGTACGGTCACAGCCTTCAGCGTGCGATGCGCTGCGTTCGCGTTGGTACTGTCGCCACCAGCGATCACCTTGCGAATGGCGGCGGCAGTCCGTTGGCTCGGTATAGCCGAGTTGCTCTTGTCGCGTTCGGTCTCGTAACGACCTTGCATGACAGGCGAGTACCCTGCCTGCTGCGCGAAAGCCGCTTGGGTAAGCTTCAGCTCGGTGCGCTTTGCGCGCAACGCACCTGGGTAGCTTGGGTCCGATGGATCGAGGTCGAAATGCGTCAAGAGATTCTCCGTCAAAGGTTTGTGTTGAATGCATAATATGAGGCATAATATACATAATTCTACGCAAAGTAAAGCGAAATAGCACATCGTTTATCCCAATGGGATGCGTCTTGAAGTGGCGCTCGTTCGTCGGCGAGCGCGACGGGCGCTGCTCCTGTCGGCATGCCGGCGCGGTCACGATGGCGCGCGCGCAGGTTTTGTCGCATTGACGAGGTGACCATGCTGATCGGGTAGACTGTGACGCCGGACACTTCGTGATTGACATGCTCAGCTTCAAAGGAATGCGCTTCCCGACCGATGTCGTCCTGCTCTGCATCCGTTGGTACGCAACTTATCCGCTGAGCTATCGCCACGTCGAAGAGATGTTGGGCGAGCGAGGCGTGTCGGTCGACCATTCGACCATCAACTGCTGGGCGGTCCGTTTCCTGCCGTTGATCGAAGAGCTGTCACGTAAACACAAGCGTCCGGTTGGCAGGAGCTGGCGCATGGACGAACATATATTAAGGTTAAAGGCGTCTGGAAGTACCTCTACCGTGCCGTCGACAAGCAAGGCAAGACCATCGATTTCCTGCTGACGGTACATCGCGACATCGTCGCCGCTCGGCCGTTCTTCGACAAAGCCATTCGTGAGAGTGATGCGCCCGAAAAGATCGCAATGGATAGAAGTGAACAAGGCGGCTATGGATGAGATCAACAACGATATGGCGGTGCCGATCACCGTACTCCAGGTCAAGTACCTCAACAACATCATCGAACGGGATCCTTGTGCAATCAAACGCATCACTAGGCCCATGCTAGGCTTTAAGTCGTTCCACGCTGCCACTAGTGTGCTCGCTGGGATTGAGCTCATGCATATGATTCGCAAGAGCCAGTTCGCGGTTAGTGAGACCGGCACTTCAGTTACCGATCAGTTTTACGCGTTAGCGGGACTAGTCCGTCCAGCATAAGCTCGGTGAGCGGTCAGCTAGGCAAAATTCGCTCCGTGCTCAACAATGCGACAGAACCCAATGTAGAAGTTCAAACCTTAAGTCCTGCAGAAAGGAAGTGTGCTTTGCAGTGAGGCAGCAGTAGACGCTTCACCAGAAGCATTTGTGAGCGGCGTTTGACGCCGATGTGTGAACCGAATACCCTTGCGGGTGCCGCTGCACCGATGTTCCCGCATCAATGCAACGGCACCTTGCTAGGGGATCAGGACCAAGGAAGCAGAGGGCTCATGATCAGAATTACCACCATCGGGTGGAGGCTGAACGTAAAGTGCTTGTAGCAGAATTGCATAAGACTCCTTAGCGAAAATATCAGTCGATATGTACCACCAGAGGCCGGGTCATCACCCCGGCCTTTTTCTGGCAGTTCTAATTATGCCGCGTTCAACAAAAAATAATGCCTTGCACGAAGTTTGTTAAATTACAACTCTTTGCTGGAAAGGCTTTTCGTCCAGTGAAGATGAGCGTTTTCGGTGAATGACAGGCGTAGATGCAGCACGTTAGCCTGCGGCCCAGGTTCAAGACTGGAACAACGTGCAAGGGAAAATTCGATAGGATGTAAGGCGCACGGTGGCTTGAGTCGCCGTCGTGGCTGTATCAACTGCCACCACGATGTTCCCATCGTCGAACTCGATGATCTGTTCTTAAGGGCACCTCGAAAAACCTCTGCTGACCTGGCGCCGGCTGGGTAAAATCCTGAGATCGAACGAAGCCAGCGAGTGTCGCCATGATGAAACCCCGGA
>Ga0308160_10001424_pt1 | contig 33739 bp, 42 predicted proteins | sample PhyFR1_FD_201036 | JGI IMG/M metagenome (GOLD analysis project Ga0308160, IMG submission 201036) | Phyllosphere microbial communities from UC Gill Tract Community Farm, Albany, California, United States - DLSLF.R1 | ecosystem: Host-associated > Plants > Phyllosphere > Unclassified | place: USA... | reverse complement strand
CCTCGACCTCGACCTCGACTCCTTTCGCACCTCAGCTCGACCGCTCGCTACGCACACGTCTTTACCGAGTGCTGGCCAAGCTTCCTACATCGCCTTTCGACTGGCACGGACCAACTCGCGCCGCCGCCTTCGGGCTCACCAACCTCCCCTCTCCGCCGCCGCCGCACGTAGCCCCTTGCCGCCACGATGCTCATCCTGCCCAAGGTCCCGCACCACCTCCGGACGCTCACGTCCTCGGTCTCGCGCCTCATCAACCCGGCCGCGTCGACGACTGGCTCGGCCGCGGCGGGCCCGAGCGTCACTTTCACCTCGTCGGGCGGCGGCGCCTTCTCGTCCGCCGCCGCCGGCAACCCGATCATCGGCGGCGGCGGCCCGTTCACGAGCAACAGCTTCCTCGTCGGCGGCGGCGCCCTCACCAAGACGGGCGAGCACGCCGGCGGCCAGCTCGGCTTCGGCGCCTGGGCGCCCTACTCTGGCGGTGCTGGAGGTGGCGCCGGCGCAGGCCGCTCCAAGGCTGGTACCGGACACTATGGTTACACGGTTCGTCTCCCGACTCCTCTGTCGTACCCGAGCGCGTTCCAAGAGCTGAGCCCGTATCGACCGCTTTGCAGGGTCACGCCCGCGCCTTCATCTCGTCGGCGCCGACGGCCGCCGACATCTCCAACACCCTGCTCGAGGAGGATGACCAGGACATCCAGGCCGCCCTGGCCCTCCACCGGTCGCGGCTGCGCTCGCCGAGCGGGTCGGCCCCTGCTCCGGCGCACGTCCGCCTTCAGCCCGACTCGCTTAAGATCGTCCGCCCTCAGGCGACGCTCCGGCTAGAGGACGCCCGCAGCAGTCAGGCCGGAGAAGAGCGCGCGCGGCTCCGCGAGCTGATGCGAGAGCGGTCGCGCCGCCCCGCTGTCCAGACGACTCCGCTCGCCGGCGACCTCGCACGCGAGCCGGCCTCGGACGGCCTGATCGAGGAGGATCGGTCTTCCGCGCTCGACTCGCAGCCCACCCAACGACCCAGAGGCCGGTCGTTGACGTCACACTCGCTGCCGTTCGGACGATCGGCCTCGTCGTTGCTACTGGCGTCAACGGCGCCCGCTACTGCTGCCGCCGGCTTCTCCCAAACGCGGGCCCTCTCGTCGACGGCGCCCGCCGCTTCCTCACTCCAGACGGAGACTGCCTCACTCGGGGACGAGGAGTTCGTTATATTTTCCGATGACTTCGACAGCTCTGTCAACACGCTCGCCCCAGCCTCGGTCGCTTCGGCGACGGTCCCCGCCGACACTTTCACCTCCAAGAGCCGGTCGAAGCCGGTCGAGACCCGAGCTGCGCTGGCGGACCTGCCACCAGTGTCCTCGCTTCCACCGCCACCGCAGTCGCACACCAACGGCGACAGCACCTTTGAGTCGCCTCTCGCGCCCGCGCCCGCACAAGCTGCTGAGACGACTCGCCTGCTCGGTCTCGGTCTCAGCGGTCCGCCGCCGGGTCTGTCGCCAATCAGCCGGATCGGGGCCGCCGATGACGCCTCGATGGACCTCACCGAGCCGGAGCCGACCCTGCCGCAGGCCGTCCCCGAGGGCTACGTCGATCCGTTTGAGGTCGCACACCTCGACGACCTTCGCGAGGCGCACTACTCGGCCTCGACCCCGGACGTCCTTGAGGCAGCGCGGGCATACAGTGACTTGCCTGGCATCCGGCCCGCACCCGGTCTCGATCGCCTGCCGATCCAGTCGACTGAGTCGTTCACCGCGACCCTCAAGACGCTCGCTGCCAACCGGCCGCCGGGCGCCCCCGTTGACGAGATAAAGGCTGTCTGGTCGGCCATGCTTCGCAAGGGCGTCGCGCCCTCGGTCGAGAGCTACGCCGTCATGATCCGCGTGCTGTCCGAGCGCCAGCTCGAGGTCGCCGAGACGACCGCCTTCGCCAAGGCCGACGCCAGCTTTGTCCGCAAGACGTCCGAGGCCGGCGACGGCGAGCGAACCAACCTGATGCCCGAACCGGTGGCCTACCGCTTTGCCAGCCAATGGCCGGTCGCCAGCGTCTGCGCGGAGAACACCTTCAAATCCGCCTTTGCCCTCTTCCACACGGCGACGACGTTCCCGACCCTCTCGTCGGCTCCGCTACCGATCGAGACGTACGACGCCCTGCTCGCTGCCTGCGCCGTCTCACCTGGGCAGCCCGACAAGGCGCCCGAGAAGGCGCTCGCCGTCTTCACCCACCTCAAGCAGGCGGTCGGGCAGGGCACCGGTCTCGCCTACACGTACGAGTCGTTTACTGGCCTCATCGCCGCCTACGCCAAGGCGCGGAGGATGCAGGACGCCGAGACCGTGCTCGAGGGCCTTCAATCGGCGGAGAAGGAGGGCCTCGTCGTGCTTCCGGCCGATACCCTGTGCGTTCGGTCACCCCTCTTGTACTCGCCCTGAACTTCGCTGACCGGCCTGCGGTTTCCTTTTCTTCTCAGCGACATTGACGCGCGCCGCATTACGCCTTGGAACGCCATGATTGCCGGTCACTTCGAGGACTCGGATGCCGCCGCTGCCGTCGCCGTCGTCGAGAACCTCATTACTCCTGCGACCGAAGGCGATGCCCTGCCGCCGCCTGCCGTCCAGCCGTCCACGTTCACTACCGTCATCCAAGGTTTCCTCGCCGCCGACGACCTCAGCTCTGCCCTCTCCTGGTTCGACCGCGTCGCCGTCGCCGACAACGCCCTCCCGCCGCTCGAGCCGTTCGCCTACGTCGCGCTGCTGGCCTACGCCTCCCAGACCAAGGATCTCAAGACCTTCGACCACGTCTTTGACCGGTGCGCCTGCTGAGCTCCTCTCCTCTTGTTGTGGGTGCCATCGTCCTAACCCAAAACCTCTCCTCAGCCTCACCGCTCATCCGCCCGCAGGCTATCACCTGCGGCCGCTCGACGTGGCCGAAGCCATCAAGCTCCACCTCGCTGCCGCCACCCGGATTGAGGCGACGGCCGAGGAGGTCAGCTGGCACATCGACCGTATTTTTGAGTTTGTCGGCCGCTGCGATCAGCACGAGCACTCGCGCTACCTGTACCCGGCGATCCTGGCCGACTCGCTCCTGCGGCTGCTCGTCGAGCACGCTCGGATCGAGGAGCTCCGGGACGTCTACATGCGCACGATCCAAGCCGGGCAGGAGGACGTCGTCGACCCGATCGCTGCCGTCAAGTTCCACGCCTACTTTTTCGAGTCGATCGTTCACTGGACGACGACGCCGCACGCCAAGCCCCTGCCGTTCTCGGTGACGGAGCGCCTCGAGCTGCTCGGCCTGCTGTCGTTTGTCGCGCGTCAGGCCGGCCTCCCGACCGACCTGACGGGCGAGCAGATCATCGACCGCATCTTGCACCTGTACGAGCAGGCCCACATCGAGGCGGCCGGCGCACCGTTCCTGTCCGAGGCCTCCGGTCAGCTCATCTCCGATGTTGAGGCAATCATGCGCGACCGGTACGAGGCCGCCAACCCCCATCTGGTCAACCCTGCCGCCGAGTCGGCCGCTTCGGATGCCGCTGCCAGTATCGACGCCGACTCAGTCGCCGGGATCGCGACCGAGGTCGCGTCGCAGGCCGGCACCGACAACGGCATGGCTCAGACGATGACGACAGCCTCGTCGGTCGCGACGGAGACGACGCCGCCGAGTAGCCTCGGTGACGACCTTCTTGCCTCGCCGAGCTCGCTTGATGACCTGAGCGCTGCACCGGTCGACTCTGCCGAAGCCAAGGTCGGTGACGGCCCCTACATGGTCGATGTTAACCTCGACCAGCGGGTCGACGCCTGGCGCACGCCTGCGGCCGGTGCCAAGCGCCCGACGGTGCTCGACTGCTACAAGACGCTCCAGCTGGCGCTGCAGCGCGGCACGGTGCCCTCGGTCAAGTCGCTGGCTCTGATGATCGGCGCGCTCGGCCGCGAGCGCGAGCCAGAGAAGGCGGCCGAGGTGCTCGACCTCGCCCACCGCGTCCTACTCGAGAACGGCCCACAGCAAAACGGCGTCCGGCTGTGGTACCAGATTGAGAACCAGGCCATCATCGCTTTCGCTCACTGCGGCGTTATGGACCGCGCCAACTTCCACCGGATGAACATCATCAACTCGAAGGCGGCGCCGAGTCCTGACGCCTACTCGGCCCTCGTTAACGCGGCCAAGGACACGACCGACGACGCTGCCGTCGCTCGGTTGCTCTTCCAGGAGGCCCTCTCGCTCGGCGTCGAGCCCAACCTCTTCCTCTACAACACCGTCATCTCGGCCCTTTCCAAGGCCCGCAAGTCGGACGAGGCGATCGGCCTCTTCCACGACATGGTCAAGAAGGGCGTCGAACCCTCGACGGTCACGTACGGAACGATCGTCGTGCGTCCGCTTCGTCTCCTGGTCCAGCTTCGGTCGCAGCAACTGATGCCTCCGCCTTTTCACACAGAACGCCTTCTGCCGGACGGGCGACCCCATCAACGCCATCAAGTTCTTTGACATCATGTGTAAGCAGCCCAAGTTCAAGGCGCGCGTCCCGCCGTTCAAGTGAGTCCCCCTGGTTCTGGCCCCATGCCGCCTCAGCTTTGTTGACTGACCGAGCCCTGCCTCCACCTTGCCGCAGCACGATGATGCAGTACTTCACGCTCACGCAGCCGGACCGGGCTCGGGTCCTGCACTACTACGACCGGCTCGTTGCTGCCAAGGTCCAGCCGTCGTCGCACACGTACAACATCCTGATGCAGGCCTTCGGCACGATCGAGCCGCTCGATCTTCGGGCGATGCACAAGGTCTTTGACACGCTGCGCAGGTCGCCCCACGCCGATGCCCGAGTCGAGGGTCTGCACTGGGCGACCCTGATCAACTGCCACGGCGCGGTCAACAAGGGTGCGTGCCGGCCCCCTCGCTGTCAGGGCTCGCCGTAGACCGCTAACCGTCTTCTCCGCCCTGGCACAGACCTCGAGACGGCCCTCCAGGTGTTCGACACGATCGCCGAGCACAACGCGCCCGAGGTGCCGCTCGGCCAGAAGGGCTTGCCCGACGCCATCTGCTGGGAGGCCATCTTCAACGTCATCCTCATTCACCGGCGGTTCGACCTGCTGGCGACCTACATCGATCGTCTGGCGGCGTCAGGTCTCCAGTCGACGACCTACATTCAGAACGTCCTGATCCGCGCGCTCGCGACCGAGGGCAGCATCGAGAAGGCCCGGGAGCTGTTTGAGTCGATGACGGACCCGCCGATGGGTGCGATCTCTCCTCTGGTCCTGCGCTATGTCGCCGTCGATCGTCGACTGATCTGTGATTTTCTTGGTTCCTCGTACAGGTATCGCCGCCCCGCATGGGCACCCCAACCGCAAGAGCCGGGTCAAGCCGGCCGCGCCGCCGCCGACCGGAGTCGTCCATCGCGAGCCGTCAACTTACGAGATCATGGTCCGCGCCGAGCTGGCTGCAGGCGAGCACGAGCGGGCGCTCCGGCTGTGCGAGCGCATGGAGGAGCGTCTCTACCCGGTCAGCGTCACCGCCAAGATCCGCGGCATCCTCGGCGAAGACCTCTGAGGCGACTCGACCTCAATGGTTCCCCTTCCTCCCTCTCCCTCTCCTTTGCATGCGCTCGTTCAACACCAGGGCCCGGCCCGACCCACACCACTCCGCATCTCCTCTGCATCTGCCTCTCGCCCTGTTGTTGCCACCGTCAACCAACCCCAAACCCCCTCTTTGCGGCACGTCCCGCTCGTCTCGGCCGGCGTTCGCGCTTACCGCGCCATGTATCCCGCCTCTCCCCTTCAATCCTCGCCTCGCCCGCCCGACCGCCCTCTTCACGACCGGACGACGCCCTCCCTTTCTTCGCTGCTCGCCCCCCCCCCCCTTAGAGACCGCTTTCTCGAATGTTCCGATTCGCGACAGGAGAGGAACGGGCAGGAAAAGGGCATAGACTCCACGAGAAGAAACCAGATGATGTAAGCGTCCGCAGCCTCTATGGGAGCAGGGCTAGGAAGGAGACTAGGGAGGAGAGGGTGATAGCGGGCGGGAGTGCAGGGGCGCCCGAGATTGCCAGAGCAGCGGGATGGCCGCGAGTTGGCGCAGAAGATGGCGCAGAGAAAGCTGCCTCTAGGCGGCAGTGGCCGACCGGGGCGTGAACTTCATCCGGAGGCCGTCCTTGGGGAAGATGGTGGCGATGACCTGGAGCTTGCCCGTCTCGGCCGTGACCTCGTGCTCAAAGTCCATCGTGATGGCCGCGTGGCCGACGGCGGCGATCATGAACGAGTAGACGTACTCGAAGCCGATGCACTGGAGAGGCGTGGACACGGGGATTCAGCCTGGAAGGATGAGGGAGATGAGGAAGAGAACAGGGACGGGGACGGACCTTGTGAGCGCCGGCGCCAAAGACCATGTAGTTCTTCGGGTTGGGGTCCTCGATCGTCTTGCCGTCCGAGCCGAGCCAGCGCTCGGGGATGAACGAGTCGGGCTCCGGGTAGACGTCGGCGTCGTGGAGCGAGGGCCAGATCGAGGGGATGAGCATGGTGCCCTTGGGGACCGTGTACTCGGGGTTGATAGGGAAGTCCTTGAGCGTCATGTACGGGACCTGCGGCGGAAAGCAAGCATCAGCCCACCTGACCCGGGAAAGAGCGAGAGCGAGGGAACCAACCATGATGACCGGGGGCAGGACACGGAGCGACTCCTTGATGGTGGCCCGGGTGTAGGTCATCTGGTCGAGGAGCTCGAAGCTCATCGGCTTGTCGACGTCGCCGCCCCGGACGCGGAGCTGCTCCTCGCGGACCTTGGCGAGGATCTCGGGGTGGTCGGCCAGGAGCTCGAACGCGTGGCAGATCGAGGACGACATGGCGTCCTGCGAGGCAAAGAGGAACGACAGGACGACCATGGCGATCTCGTGGTCCGAGAATTCGCGGACGAGCACCTTGCGCGTCTCCTCGTCGTCGTCACCGCCGTCGGTCCGGGCATCGATCATCGACTTGATCCAGGCGTCGACGAGGCAGGTCGGCTCGTCGCCGGCCGCCATCGAGAGCTTCGACTTGGCCGCAACGTCCATGAGAATGGCCATCGCGATCTTGCGCGCACCGATGGCGGCATGAACGTTGGTCCCCGGCAGGGCGAGCGGGAAGTTGACGAGCTCGAGCGCCCGCGTGATGAGCCAGTACTTTTCGCCAATCGCCCGCTCGTCCTCGGGCGAGATGTGCTGGCCGCAGAAGACGCGGAGCGAAACCTCCATGTTGAGGTCGCGCATCGGCATCATGTACCTGCAGGAGAGGTGGCGCGAAGGGCGTCAGGGATACTCCTTGTCGAGCAACGACACGGCCAGCAGGACGCACTCCTTGGGCGGCCCCGGGTCAGCCATCCACTCCGTGAAGTAGCTCTTGTAGACTTTCTCCATGATCGGCAGGTAGATGCTGCGCGCGAACGAGGGAAGGAGGACATTGTCAACGCAAGCCCTCGTCAAAAGCAGGAGCGAAACCGCTCGCGAAGAGACGCACCTGAGGGCGCGGCGGGTGAAGAGGCCGTTGAGCCCGCGCCGGTAGTCGGCGTGTTCCTTGCCGTGAAGGAAGACCCTGTGAGCGAGAAAGGGATACCGGTCAGCCTCTGTAAGCCCCCCGAGTCGAGTCCTTGGCAGGAACGCACCAGTTCTCGGCGAGGAGGACCTGCTTAGCCGAGGCGACGAGGCAGGGCTCGGCGTAGGTTGGGCTGTTGAAGACCTTGCGCGCATACTTGTTGGACGAGGCCATGACGATGAAACTTCGGGTCGGCAGCGGCACGCCAGAGTCAGTAAGGGCGGAGGTTAGGCAAGGGTGTGGAGAGCGCCCATGGAGCTGGCGAAAGGTCAGGCGCACATGTGGAAGACGGAGGCGACCGAGAGCTCGCCGAGGTCCCAGCCGGCCTTGTAGTTCTCGATCGAAGGCTTCATCGAGTCGAGGAACTTGCCGATGACGGGAATCGTCCATTCTGGGCCGGGCAGGTGCTGCTTCTTGGACCGGTAGCGCCACTGGAAGGGAGGGAAGCCGCGCATTGACGGTACGACGGAAGGTGCAGGGCAGTGAGAGGGGAAGCAGGGCGAGGGCGTCAGCCCGCCAGCTCATGTCCAGCAAGCTTCCAGACGCCCCAAGCAAACAGTTTCTCGGTCGACGCTTTAATGAGCATGATCCCATACGGGCCTCCTCGAGCAGGGACCATGACGCAGACAGAGGTGGTGGGAAGAAGAGCGGACGCACCTGCTCGAGCACAAGGAGCGTGACGACGAGCGCCAGGGCCGACCCAGCCGTCGTCCTGACGTCCCACGAGCTCGCTAGCGAGGACGAGGACGCCGCGGCCGTGGTCGTGTTCAGCTGGTGCTGGTGGGCGTATTGGACAGAGGCCATGGCTTGGGGTGCTTTGCGGGCAGGAAGAGGTCGGTCGTTGACGCTGACGGCAGGACGCCCTGGCGGGACGCGCTTGTGTTGCGAGCCCGCCTGTTTGTCGGCCCGCCCGCGGCGGATCCACAGCCGGCCGGCGCGCAGCAGCCAGCCAGCCAGTCGTTCGATTTCTCGCCGAGGCCCTTTTCTTTTTCTGCGCTTGAAGGTGCTCTTCGCACTCGACGCCTGACGTGCACGTACAGTGCGACCTCTGCATCGACGGCAGCCTGACACTCGGCATCGCGGACAAGGAGCGCTAGGAAGGGGTGTGTCATCGAAGAACAAGTCCCTCTGCGCCACGGCCAGCTGGGTGCCGACGGCCCGTCGGGCGCTGCCGCCAGCCTAGGACACACGCGACCGGCCTGACACAGGCCCGACAGTCAGACCGTACCGGGCCGCACCGCACTCGGAGGGGTCTAGAGGGCGTCCATGGAGAGCCAGGTGGGACTCTCGCGTTGCGCCGAGTTGAGCACGCCGCGCGTAAAGACGCCCGGACCGTGGATGTAGGCCGACCGAGCGGTGTAACCGGCGCGGACGCTGCGGATCGGGAGGATGAGGCGACGCCTGGCCCCTCAGTCCATCAGCCACTTGTCGACGCTCTTTGCGTACTTGTCCATGAGCAGCCCCAGGTCGCGGAGGACAAAGACGACGATGACCTGGCCAAAGAACTCGGCCGACCGACGGAGCCGCTGTTCGATGTGCATCTGGGCGGAGGGCGTCAGGGCGCGGTAGGCCGCCGCGGATGGGGACGACGAGGTTGCTAGGGCCGGTCCACTGCTGCTGAGCGATGGGAGACTGCGGAGGTGCTCGTCTGTCCGAGTAGGGAAGGGGGGGGGAGGCATTTAGTGCTGACTTCCTCCGTCAGGGTGTTGGACAGGCGGCCGGGCGCACCGAGGCACTGGGCTTGAGCAAAGAGACGGTTGAGGTCCTCGACGTAGACAGTATTGACGCTGGAAGAAGGGGTCGGGGAGGTGTATGTGAGCTGCGTGCGATCGTGTGAGGCAGCCTTTCTGAGTCGATTTGGGCGCACTTTCGGCCCGATGAGAACTTCTTCTCCATGACGCGCGTCAATTTGTTGCCGAGGCCCATGATCGACTGCGGGAAAGGCCGGGTGGGGTCAGTACACAAAGGGGCGGCGCTGCTATTCAAGACGCAGGAGGAAGGGGACGCACGCCGGACGACTTCTTGACGTGGCCGCCAAACTCCATGCTGAGCTTCTTGCCGAGCGTCAGCTGGAGGTCGTCGATCAGGCGCTCGAAGGCCTCGAGCGCCTTTGCCCACTCGCGTCCAACCTCCTGGACCCTCGCCGTCCCGAGCTGCGCGGGGCCGAGAAGGGGCGCGCCGACCCGTTCGAGCGCGAGCAGGCCGTCCGAGAGCTGCTGAATGGCCTCGACTTTGACGTCAACGGCGGGCAGATGGACGCCCATGAGCGTCCACGTCTCGGGCGCGACGTGCATCCGTTTGGAGAGGTAGGCGCCGCCGGGCGTCGTCATTGTCCGCCTGAGGAGCCGCATCAGGTGGAACGGTCTGAGGGCGAGATCGGCCGGCGGCCGTTCCGGCGCGAGCGGCTGGTGCGCGGCGGTTCCGACGACGGCGGTCAGACGGCCAACGGGCGTCTTGCTGCCGAGGACGTTGAAGGCAGAGTGGACAGAGACGCTCGGACTAGGCGGGACGACTGACGAGCCGCCGCCATAGTGGTCGAACCCTTCGCGCGAGCTCGCGGCCGACCGCGCACTCGTCGAGCGCAAGCTGGCGCCAGCTGGTCCGCCACCACCGCCGGCGCCCGAGCTCGAGGCCGAGCGGCCGATACCGAACGGGCCGAGACTCCGGCCGGGTGAGATGGCGCCTGACGACGACGGCTGGGCTGGGAAGGATGCCTTGCGCTGGATGACAGGCACGGGCGGGACGTTGTCGGCTGGCGAGGCGCCGTTGGTCGGCCGCCGGCCGGGCTGTGAGAGCGCTCGGAGACGGAACATGCTCGTCTTCTCCTTGAGCATCGGCGGCGGTGACGGTCCATCGGCCAGAACCGTCGGGTGCGGTGTTGGTGACGGTGTCGTTGACGACACTGTTGAGGACGAGGCGATAAGGGGCTCGCCAACGAGGACAGGTGGCAAGCCTTTCGACCGGTCGAGCTCGAGCGACGAGCTCTGAGCCGAGCTGCTGCCGCCCGAAATGGACAGGTCAGGAGCCCCCCCGCCGCTGCCGTTTCCGGCCTTGCGGCGCTGGCTGATGGTGCCCTCGCTTGTCGTGTCGAGAAGGATCTGCCCACTGACGCCGGCCGTCCTCGAGGACGAGCGCCCGGAGTCGCTCTCGAAGGCGGTCGTCGGTTGTCGACTAGCCGACGACGAGCGCCCATCGTGAGCGCGGACGCCCCCGCCCTCAGTTCCTTCAGGTGCTTCGACGACGCCTTCGAGCAGCAAGCCGCTCGCGCTACCGCTCGGTCGTCGACCGAGCCCTCCCGTACCACCGCTGGCCGTGGAGCCCGGCGGGCCGAGGCTGAGCTCGAGCGAGTCGAGCAGGCTTTGCCGCCGAAGGTCGGCCTCAGCCCCGTCTGCTAGTGGCGCCGCAGGTGGAGGAACAGGACCGGCCGAGGGCGCTGAGCCCAAGGGATGCGAGGTCGATCGCTGATGGCTCGCCGCCGCTGTCGTCAGATCGGGTCCGCCAGCGCTCGGACCCGAGAACGACTGGTTGCGTGAGTGCGACGACGACGCAGAAAGCTGAGACGGCGGCCTCGGCCGGTGGTAAGGTACAGCGACGGCGGTCGCTGTCGTCGGCGAGGCGAGCGAGGTTGAGGAGCTGCTCGAGGTCGAGAGCATCGCCGAGCCGATGCCGTCGTACGCGGCCGCTTGGTCTGCTCGCTGCATTTGCTGCTGGTGTTGGCTGCCGTCGACCGCGACGCCTTGACCACCGTAGCGATTCGAGGTCGCCTGCTGCGAGCCGGCGTACGACTGCTGGTAGGGATGCGTGATGGAGAGGGGCGAGAGGGCGGGCGACGAGAGGGGCGTCTCGTGGTCGAGCTGCTCAGAGAGGAGGGCGATGCGAGACGTGTAGGCGTCGTACTGCAGGAGGCGGGAGGCGTGTGAGGTTCAGCGCAGGTGCCCTGCTCTGACGGCTCGAAGCCAGCGTCAAGTGTGAAAGCAACGCACGATGCCACGCAGCGTCCGGCCCTCCTCCTCGCCCGCGCCTCCGGACGTGCTCTGTCCCCGCTCGCGCCGACGCCGCTCGCCTGCCTCGACGCGATCCATGACCTTCTCGAGCAAGCCGACCGTCGTCTGGTAAACGACGAGCGCATCCGCAAACTGAGACTCTTGGTCAAGCAAGACGGCCTGTTGGGCGAGCGAGAGCGCTTGCTGGAGGAGCGTCCGGGAGGGCATCCTCTGCTGCTGCTGAGAGGGCTGCGCGCCGCTCCCGCTGCTGGACGACGCGGCCGCAGAGGCAGAGGGTAACGGCGGCCCAGACGAGAAGTGCGATGCTCGACCCTGCTGCGATACAGCACGATCCAGCGAGCTGCCCTCGCCGCCAGCCGACGAAGCGAGGTATGGGCTCGCCGACTCGGCCACGGCGGCGGCGCCAGCAGCGGCGCTCGGCCCGCGCGGGGCGAGCTCAAGGCCTTCGACGACAGCAGCCGACGTCTTCCGGGCGCTCGCGGCAGCAGAGGAGGAGCCGTACGGCGAGCTCGGCCGCGCCTGGCTCGTATGCTGCAGCTGACCCGCAGATCGAAGCGAGCCGAAGGTCGACCGGCTCGAGGGTCGAGCGCTGGCGGCGGCGACAGAGGAAGAAGACGCGCTCGGTGAGCGCCCGAGGGAGGAGGCCTTCGTCGCCGATGACGGCATCGGCGGTGGTGGGTCCGAAGCTGGGTTGGAGGTGTACGCGAGAGAGACGAAGGCGGCGTCAGAAGGAGCGATCCAAGGTTGCGAGTCGCGCTATCCGAAAGCGAGACTCACGAGGCGGGCCCGGAGGCAGCGGCGGAGGAGGGAGGGCCGTCGTCGGCGGAGGCAGTGCCATCGTTGCCGGCTGCTGCTGCAGATAAGACCGCGACGGGGTTGACATAGCCGGTCTTTCCGCTCGTGGACCGGCTGAACGCGGTCGTCACGTCGGGCGGCGCGAGGAGACGACGGCAGGAGCGGCCGGGCAGACGAGAGGGAGCGATGGGCCGCGAGGGCGGCGACGCGCAGAGGCGAGGCGAGCGGCAGCTGTCCAAGGTTGCAATCGAGCGATCTGGGCGGGGCCTGTGAGGGTGCCGACCTGATAGGATTGGATCCAATGACCTGCTGCTAGCTGGGAAGACTGCCCGCTGACTGCGACGCGAGGGGCGGATAGACAGGTGGTCGAGTCGGACGGTGAGGCTGAGGCTGCTGCTTGCTGCTCTCTCTAGCCCAGCACGCGCCCGCCCCGCGCGCGCGCGCGACCCGTTCGCTCGGGCCCGCCGCCAGCGCAGCAACCCCGACCACGCCTCCTCGACCTCCTCGACCTTCTCGACCTCCTCGTCCTCCTCCTCTTCTGTCAGCGAAGATGGACGCCAGCGCGGGCACGACGAGAGTCGCCTTGACGGTCGACCTGCGGAAGCTTTTGGATCAACTGCTCGAGTCGAGGATCCGACAACATGCAACGTCGACGGTAGAGGTGACGGGGACAGGCGCAGGAGGCCCGGCATCGTCGTCACCGTCGCCGGCCGACCTGCTCGAGCAACTCTCAAGCGTTCTCCAGCCTGCCGGCACGAACGGCGTATCAGACGCAGCTGCTGCCAACAACGTCAGTGGGTTGAAGGAGGTCGTCGACAAGGGTGTACCGTACGAGCTTGTCAAGCGCCTTGGCTGGTGGACGCAGACGCCCTCTGGCCGACAGGCGCTCGAGCGAGCCGAGCTCGGTTCGCACCCCTTCCCTCCTTGATCAATGATCGAGGTGCTATGGGCTGACCTCTTGTTCCTCCCTTCTGTCTCCCTCTCTTCTCTCGTGCTTTCCCCCGGGTGGTCAGACCCCTCGGCGTATCACCCGCACTCGCTCCTCTCCTCCACTACGACTCTCCTCCCGCCCTCCATAACCCGCCCCCCTTCAGCCCCTTCCAACCCGGACGTCGCCCTCGCCTCCTCCTACCTCCCGCCGGCCTCCCAGCGGCCTGCGCGTCCCGAGCGGTCGATCGGCCAGGACTGGAGCGCCGTCGGCAAGCAGTTTGGCGCAGTTGCGAATGTGCTCTTTAGCGCGGGCGGCGTCGGAGGGGGCGTCTACTGGCTCGGAGGGCACGGGCACAAGTGGTCGCAGACGAAGGTACGCCGCTGCCCTCCTTTCGTGTCTCAGCACCTAGCCCTCCGACTGACTCCCCCTTTCTTTGCCGGGCTCGACCCTTGCGCCCCTCGCGCGTGCCACGCCTCAGTCGGTCCTCCTCAGCCTCTTCGCTTTCCTCGCCGTCGTCGCCGTCGAAGTCGCCCTTTACGCCATCCATTTCTCGCGCCTCGAGCGAGCGCGCGAGCTCGACGAGCGTGCACGCGAGCGGTGGCTCAAGGGTGGCCTAACGGAGGGGGTCGAGAGAGTTGAGTTGCCGCTGTTGGCCGACGGAGAGGAGGGAAGGGGCGACGAAGTGTCGAAGGGAGTTGAAGACGCCGGCGAACAGGCGACAGTAAACGACGACGGCGAGGGCGAGCTCATGCCCGCCGGCCCTCGGACAACGGCTGCGCGCATCTCGCTCAGAAGGAGGGCGCCAGGTGAGCCGCTCGGGTCGCGCGATGGCAGATGAACCAAGAGTGCCCGAGTCTTCCGTTGGATGACAGGCGATGGACGGGTGCATGTCGAGGGGCGACGGCAAATTGTGGGGGTCCTGTGCGCGACTTTCTGAGCGCGTTCGACGAGTATTCCTCTCCTCACTTCCCTCACCTCTTCCGGTCCTCCACGAGCGAGCGATTCGACCGTCTGCGGGGTGGGAGGTCAGTCGGACGGTCATCGTAGTCGCGGTCGAGCCTGGCGCCTCCCGACAGATGTCAGCCTCGGCCGGCCATCGTCGCCGTCGGCGACGTCGTCGTCGCGTCGCTCTCTCTCCCCTCCCGCCTGGCCCTGCAGACAGCCAACGCGATGGCGCCCAAGTTCAAGGACCCCGACGACCAGATCCAGGTAGGTATCTGGCCTATCGAGGACGGCAACGACGGATGGTCTGACACCCTCGTGCGATCGCGCGCGTTCTGCCCGCCCGCCGCAGTGCTCGTCTCCGGCCCAGCTGGCGGCCCACGTCGACCTCTGCCAGACGCTCTTCCTCCAGCCCGAGTCGGAGCACACCTGGGAGCGCTTCGCAAAAGCGCTTGACAAGTCCGTCCCTTGTGCGAGAGTCTCGTGCTCGCTCCCACGCGAGGAAGAGGGAGAGACGGACAACGGGATGCTGACGAGCTCGCTCCGACCGCCCTCCGCCGATGAACCAGACTCGCAGCCCTCACCCGAGGCGGCGCGGCCAAGCTCGAGTCGTTTCCGACCGCCGTCGGGCCGGCCAATGCTGGTGGCCTAGGTGACAAGATCGTCCAGTGTGTAAGTCCCCGACATGCGCGGTCGGTCCGCCCGAGCATCTCTCCGACCTCGGCCGGGAGGCGCTGCGGTAAGAGGGTGCTTGGGTCATTGTCGCACCCTCAGCCAGCCCAGTCCCATTCGCGGATGTCGTGGGAGGGAAAGTAAACGGCCGTCCTACCCGCTGAGGAGCCACTACTGACACTCCCGACGACCCCGTGCGGCAGGTTCTCTCCGAGCGAGCCGCCCTCTCTCGCCCCGCCGTCGAGCTCGTTACGGCCATCGCTGTCCATCTCGAGCGCGACTTCTCCGAGCGCCTCCAGAGGATCTACATACCGCCCTTGCTGGATCTGATCCGACGGACGAACAACATCGTCCGAGAGGTACGTCGATCCGAGGAACTGCTGCGGGCTCTTCTGAGCGTGGACGAGGCTGGCGCTCGCCCCGCCAGGATCGCAAGCTGAGCCCCTAACCCGCCATACAGCGCGCCGAACACGCCCTTTTCACGATCCTTCGCGCTTGCCCGCTCCCCACGCTCCTCGTCCCGCTCACCTCCTCGGCCAAGGACGCCAACCCGAAGCTCCGGCGTGCCGTTTGCGCCGGCACAGCGCTTGCTGTCAACCATTGGCGGGCAGGCGGAAGGGCCGACGAGGTGGAAGGGCTTATCAAGGCGCTCGCGGAGGATCGAGACGAGGGCGTGAGGAAGGCGGCCAGGGAGCTGTGGGATAAGTACAAGCGGACTTGGCCGGAAAGGGTGCTCGCGTGCGTTCCCCTCCTCTATCAGTTCGCGCTGCAGGAAAGGAGACTGACGCTCATCTCGTGCTCTGACTAGCTTTGTCGGTCCCTTGTCGCCATCGACCAAGAAACGGCTCGACATCAAAGAGACCGATACGTACCCGCTTGTTTCCAGCGCACTCGCCAGCAGCAGCAGCAGCAGCAACGGCGCGCGCTCGCCGTCGCACCCTGCCCACCCGACAGCGTCGGCGACGACGGCGGCGGCGTTTGGGGCTGTCGATCCTAGCAGTGGCGAGAGCTCGCCGGTCTCACCCGCCGTCGTGCCCGTCAAGAAGATGGGCGCCAAGTCGTTCATCGCCCAGCGCAAGGCGGAGCTTGCGAGGCAGGCGGCTGCGGCGAAGGCTGCCGAGGCTGCTGCTTCTGCTCCTGCTGCTACGACCGAGGTCGAGGAGACTGGACCGCGGCAGGCTGGGCCTGTGGCGTCAAACCTGTCGGCAGCGGCAGCAGCCAACAGGAACGACAACTCGCCTTTAGCCTCGTCTTCGTCGACACCTCGCTCACCGGACGCCGCCGCTGGAGGCCGGTCGTCGTCGGCGTCGCCTGCCGCAAACTCGATTGCCGTCGTCGAGCCGTCCGTCATCGCCCGGCCCTCGCCTTCGCCTCTCACAGTCCCGCTCGACCATTCAGAGCTGCCGCTTCCTGTTTCCCTATCTTCCACGCCTGCAAAGCCGTCGCCGTCGCCGTCGCCGTCGTCGTGCAGTCCGTCGTCCGCACTCTCGCCGCGTGTGACAGCGGTGGCGGCGTCTCCTTCGCCGAACACAGCCGCAGTGCCAGAAGGGACGTCGACCCCCGTCCGGCCACCCCGCTCGACCGCGAGACGCCCGTCCGAAGGTCCTACTTCGCCAGCAGCATCGCCGTCGGCTTCGACAGCTTTCCCTGAAGCGGACAGTTCATCGGCAGCATCCGTCACGCCCTTCCGGCCGACGCGCTCTTCGACTGCCTCTCTGGCAGCCGGCCCATCGACGCCAACCGTCCCTACGGCTGGCGACGGTGACGATCAACGACGGAGTCTTGCGACCCCGCTTGGCCACCAGCATCCGGCAGCGACGAGTCGCAGCGCAGCACTCCGCAATGCTGCTGCCTTTGCCGACTCGCCCGTCCCGTCGCTCCAGCTCGGCCGGCGCCCTCTGCCCGACGACGGCAATGACATCGCCCGGAGCAGCAGCAGTCCAAAGCATCGCGACCTGCTCGACGGGCGCGAGCAGCGCGAGCTCGCCGACTGGCGCCGGCTCAGGATGAGCCTCCGCTCAGCCCCTTCATCGACAATCGTCCATCCGTCGCGCCCGACAAGGTCGATGCTGGACGACCTGCTCAGATCGGAGGAGTCAGTCCGTGCGCTCTTGGCGTACTCGGATGCCCACCCGGTCGATCGGCCATCAGTTCGGTCGGAGGACCGACTTCAGATGGCCGACCTTGACAGCACCGATGACGACGACGACGACGGCCGCGTATCTGAACGAGCCACCTCTGCCGCCGCCTTTGCCGCTTGGAAGGAGGACGGCCTGTTCGAGGCCTTGCTTGAGACGCTGCTTGACGCGTTCGGGCCGGACCGGTCTACGCGGACCGAGGGCGAGGAGGTCGAGAGGGGCCTCGTCTTGCTCGAGTCGCTCATCGAGAACCAGGTGGGACCCCTTCCTCCCTGCTAACCTTACCGCTGTGCGTCACAGCTGCTAACGGTGCGCGCTCTTCTCTGCCTCCCAGCGGCCCCTGCTCGAGGGCCATGAAGGCGCCGTCGCGTCTGCGCTGCTCGACCTTCGCCGACGGTCCGGCCCAGCCGCCCCGGCTTTCCGCCAGGGGACGACCCACATCCTCGCACTCGTCCTTGGCCCGCCGCTCGAGCCCGTTGTCGCTCTCTACACGCTAGGAACGAGTCTCCGGACGCTCGTCGGTCCTGCGCTGCAGTCGAGCGCAGGGTCATCTGGCCTGGACGAGGACGCCGCCCCGCCCGTCGGCTACCCTCCGACTCGGCAGCCAGCGGCAGGCGTCCCGTCATCTGCCAACGAGGCTGGCGCTTCGGCGTTTGTTTTTGGCCTGCTTGCGCTCGGCCGGACGCTACTCCGCTTGCCGGCCGAGGTTGTCGTCGAGGAGCTCCCTCGACTGCGCGACCTTCTCCTCCTCGTCCGTGCTCCCCTCGCTTCTTTCTGCCATCACCCTTTCGCGATGGATGGGCGCGATCGAGCGTGTGCCTCCGCTCGACAAAGGCTGACACCCCATGCTCCCTTATCGCGACAACAGGGCCTTTACTCGGCCGTCCTGGCCGTCCGTGAGAGCGCGGCCACCGCCATCCTCGCCGCCCAGCTCGTGTGCGTCCATATTTCCTCAAGCCGTCGCATCTAGCTTATTTGCAGAAGGCTGATCGCCCTCCTGATCCTTGCGTGCCCTTTAGCATCCGGGACGAGACGCTCGTCTTTGGCTTGCTTGAGCGCCTGACGGCCGAAAAGGTCAACCTTCTCACCTACCTGTGCGTCCTGCCACTGCTCTCGCTCCACCTACGAGCCTACTCAGCTCTTTCGGCCCTCCCCAAGTCTGGCCGCTGACGCTCTCCTCCTCTGTTCCGCCCTTCGACGACGAATTGCCAGGTTCGAGAAGAACAAGCTCCGGGACTCTCCCCAGCGGGCGACCGCCGTGGCTGCCGTCGACGGGAGCGAGTCACCGTCGTCGCGAGAGCGACTCGAACGCGAGCTCCGGCGGCTGAGCCTCCAGCCGTGAGTGCTGAGGGGGGTCGGAGAGCCGATCTTGCATGGCCTTGCTCTTGCACAATCAAATCAGACAGCGGCTGGAGCGGCTGCAGGCGGAGGGAAAGGGAGGGGCTCCGCTGCGACACGGTCGTCGGGGCGCAGCGGCGCGGGCTGAAAACTGAAGTCGCCTGCCCCGGCGGGATGGACCTCAAGCCCTCAATCGACGACGACGACCGGCTTCCCCCTCCTCCTCTCCTTGTATAACTCCCCTCCAGCCCAGTCAGTCATGCAGGTCTCGCCCGATCAGCTCGCCAAGCTCGAGCAGACGCTCCTATCGCAGCAAGAGCCGCTCCACAACCGCTTCCGCGCGCTCTTCACGCTGAAGGCCGTTGGCGGCTCGGAGGCCATTCGGATCGTCGCCGAGGGTACGTCCTCCGCGGCTACTCTTGCCCCTGAGCTCGCCGGCCTCTGCTCTCTTCAGAGGAAAGAGCTGATCAGGTCTCTGAATATGTGCTTGCGCCTCTTCCTTTCGTTCGACGCTCGGCTCACGTGTCCACGCAGGCTTCAAGGACCCCTCGGCCCTCCTTAAGCACGAGTTCGCCTACGTTCTCGGCCAGCTCAAGCTCGTCGAGGCTTGCCCGGTCCTCTCGGCCGTCCTCGAGGACGCTGACGAAGATCCCATGGTCCGGCACGAGGTGCGTGCTTTCTTCGGCCTATGCGTCCGAGCGTTGGGGTGGGAGTTGGGCTCGGTAGAGCTCTGCCCCGGGCCCGCAGCAGCCCCTAGACTCCAATGCGTACGAGCGCCTGGACGCAGTGCACGTCTTGCTGACCCTCGTCCGCACCTCGGAAACTCCTTCGGTCTCTCTTCCTGCTCCGTCTCGTCCTACCCGGCCGCGCACCCTATCCGATCCCACCAGGCTGCCGAGGCGCTGGGCGCGATCGGCGACGTCGGCTCGCTCGCCGTCCTGCGCAAGTACCTCCACGACAGCCACGTCGAGGTTCGCGAGACGTGTGAGATTGCGATCGCAAAGATCGAGTTTGACAACTCGGCCGAGGGGCTTGAAGAAGCTCGGCTTAGCAAGGAGAACGGCAGCGTGTGCGTTCTCATCCCTCCTGACTTACCGCTGGGTTGCGGCGGCTCCTTTCGCCAATCGTGCCTGCGTCAGAGACTGACGTGTTGCCGCCCACATGCTGGCATCCCTGCAGGCCGTTCGCGACGATTGACCCTGCGCCGGGCCACTACGTCCCTGCGCCCTCGCCGATGGCTGACCCCTCGCGGGGTCCGACCGTCCTGCCGACGACGTCGGTCGCCGAGCTGAAGGCGACCCTGCTCGACCGCTCGCTCCCGCTTTTCACCCGCTACCGGGCCATGTTCTCGCTCCGCAACCTTCCGCCTTCGGAAGCATCCGTCCTCGCGCTCGCCGAAGGCTTCAAGGACCCGAGCGCGCTTTTCAGGCACGAGATCGCCTACGTCTTTGGCCAGCTGACGAGCAAGTACAGCGTGCCGGCCCTGATTGAGCGCCTCCGGTGCGCCGAAGAGGGTGAGATGGTCCGGCACGAGTGTGCCGAGGCGCTCGGCGGCATCGCCAGCGAGGGCGAGGGTGCGTCCGCGTCCAAGTCTCCCACCTCGTTGGCTCGATCCGGAGGGCTCGCTGACCCCGCCCCCTTGCCGCGTTCGCGCTCTTCTCCGCCTCTGCAGACCCGACCGTCCTGCCCCTGCTGCGCCAGCTGTCGACCGACATGAGCCTGCCTTCGGTTGTACGCGAGAGCTGCGTCGTTGCCGTCGACATGTACGAGGTGCGTTTGTCATATCCTTTTCCTTTGCCCGTCAGTCTGGCCTGGCGGCTCACTCGCGATCTACCTGCCTTTGCTGGCCATCAGTACGAGACGTCCGGCCAATTCCAGTACGCCGACGCTCTCGGCTCGGGCGAGAAGGCCATCGGCGGCGGCACCGGCTTCGAGCGCAGCGTCGGCGTCGAGGCCATCTGATTGCCTGCCGTCTTCCTTCCGTATCTCCTTCTCGGCTCCCAACTTAGGGAACAGGGCCTCGCCCACGCAGACATGACTATAGACGATCCCTTTACGACCCCTTGGCCTCGGTGGGGGGTGTCGCGTCCTGCGGTGGAGGAACGCTCGCATCCGTCTGAACAGGACTGCCATCGAATCGACGCCGTGCTGGCCTGTCGCCAGGAACTCTGACAGCAGTGCAAGCTGTGAGCTCGGCTGGAGCAAAGTCTCCGTCCGCTCTTGCGGCCTCCCGGTGGGCGGGCTCCTTCTGCAACCCAAGCACCAGCAGAGTCCCCGCCTGCCTGGACCAGCCGGCGCTCGGTTGGACGCGGCCTCCTGCCTCCTTACGGGCCCTCGCTCCCTGATGGCCACACTTGGTGCCCGCACGACCGATGCATGCTAGCTCAGTGCAAGGAGGGTGTCATCAGCTTTTGGAACCGGCCCTTAGGAACAGCCCACGGGTTTGTTTTGAAATCAGAGAGTCCATCAGAATCCATTCATTTCCCATCCAGTTGGGGTCATTCGCTCCCGCGCGCGCGGGGGATTCTGCCGGCCGCTGCGCCCGGGCGGCGAGGCGAGTGCTGGCCTCGGTCGTCTGGTCCGCCTCCTCGTTGCCCCGTCGTTCGTTCCTCGCCAGCCACTCAAGACAAAATGGTACGGCCCCTAGCTCATCCGGGTAGCCTGTCGAGCCAAGCAGGATGACTGACTGCGTCCTGCCTCTGGCTTTCCGTCTTCCTTAGGGATGTCAGTACGATCCGTCCCTCCTCTCGCACCGTCCCCCTTCGCCGCGTTGCTCCGCTTGAAGCTGGGCCGCACCTCGTCCGGGCATTGGGGCCGGCTAGCGTTCGAGCTCGCTGGTCTGAGCCGCCTGGGTCCAGCTCGGCTATCCCCCCTCTGCCCTACAGGCGGCCCCACCCCCAGCTCGCCTTGCTCGAGGGCAACCTTGGCGCTGCTCTTGCAGGAGCTGGCGGCAGCTCATGCTGCAGCTCCGGCAGGCGCGGCGGCGGGTAGCACTGCCAGGGTCGCAACGGCGGCTGCCGTGGTTTGGCGATCGTCAGCTGGTCCGCGCCACAGCGGGCAGCCCGGGCCAGCAGCAGGGTGTCTGTAGGAGCCGCTGCTGTCGCCGGAGGCCGGACGAGGGGAAGGAGCACGCCCAATTGTGCGCCGGACGGCTCGGCTGCCAAGGGTCGGGTTAGCGTAAAGCGGCTGGCGACATGGGGCCGAGCTCGCTCTGTGGGGGTGTGCTCGTCTGGCTCAAGTGGTATCTCGGCTGACATCACCCGCTCCCGCCCGTCCCGATCCGTCCCTTCAGCCAACAAGCCTCGCGGACTCCTCGCCGCTCGCAAGCTCCGGACCACGCGCCGTGAGAACCGGTGGGCCGACAAGTCGTACAAGAAGCGTGCGCTCGGCAACGTCTACAAGACGTCGCCGACCGGCGGTTCGTCGCACGCCAAGGGCATCGTTCTCGAGAAGGTCGGCGTTGAGGCCAAGCAGCCCAACTCGGCCATCCGCAAGTGCGTCCGTGTCCAGCTCATCAAGAACGGAAAGAAGGTCACCGCCTTCGTCCCCAACGACGGCTGCCTCAACTTCCTCGACGAGAACGACGAGGTCCTCATCTCGGGCTTCGGTCGCCGCGGAAAGGGTGCGTCCTCGTCCCTGCCGTCGTGCTTCAGCCATGACCTGTCGGTCTTGGCTCCGCTCGACCAACGCGCTGACCCCACCCTGCCGCTCCCTCTCTCCAGCCAAGGGAGATATTCCTGGTGTCCGCTTCAAGGTCGTCAAGGTCTCGGGCGTCGGTCTCCTCGCCCTCTGGAAGGAGAAGAAGGAGAAGCCCCGCAGTTAAACAGGGACAGCTCTCTTCCTTCCCTGCGATCCCCATGGCGTTCCTTTGCTGCCTCGCCAGGGGTCGGGACGGGCGATTGAGACATCGGCTGGGAGGGCGGCTTTGGGCCGCGACCGCAGAAGAACGAGGCAGTCAACCCTGGGCACCTCTGTTGTCGCCATGGCTGCTGACCGCCCTGGCATATCCGACGATGAATCGTTCGGGGCCATCATCAAGATTCACAGACGACCCTCGGCGGTCGGCCCCCCACCATCGTCTGGCAGAGACGACCGTCACTCGCTCCGAGCTGCGATAAACGACTGATCGCTCAGCTCGGTTTCGTCCGTGACGGGCCCGACCGCCTCAACCGCCTTGACCGGCCGCTTCGTTCGCGAAGCCTTGGCGGCAGCGGCGGCAGCCTTGTCTTCGGCTCTCGTCGCCGCCCTCGCCTCCTTCTCGGCCTGCTTCTGAGCAGCCGTCGCCGCCTTTGCCTCCTCCTTGGCCTGCTTCCGCGCGGCCATCGCCGCCGCCTTCGCCTCCATCTTGGCTTGGAGGGCCTCCGCCTTGGCAGCCGCCGCGCGGGCCGACAGGAGGTCCAAGTCGGGCACCGCCTGGTCGATGGGGACGACCTTGCGCTCGCAGACGGGCTCGATCTCGGCCGGCATGAGCCGGGGGGCAGCGTGGAAGTGGAGCTTGTCGCCCGACGCGATCTCGCGCTGGACTGCTCCGGGACGGCCTCGGGGGTCAGCGTGCAGGTTCCCCTGCTGAGAGGGGCAGGAGACGTACTCCTCGTGTAGGCATCGTTAGCCCGCCACAAGGCATCCTTCTCGCGTCCCTCGCCGACGAGAACGGTCACCTCGCCGTCTCGCTGACGTCCGGTCCGGCCGATGCGTTGCAGCTGAGCGCACGAGGCTGGAGATCAGCAGCGGCACGCGTAATGAGGTCGGCCTTTAGTAGGGGACGACGTACGAGGCGAATCGAGCTGCCCGGGACGTCGTAGCAGAAGATGCGGTCGACCGAGCCGATGTCGAGGCCCTCCTCGCCGATGCAGGTCGCGACCAGGACATTGTACTTGCCGGCTTTAAAGTCGGCGATGATGGCCAGCTGCTCAATCTGCTGCGGGAGGTGTCGCGCCAGTAGGCCAAGGGGTCAGGCATCTGTCTGCCGACGCCGACAAGGGAGGCCGTTCGCAGGGAGGCACACCTTCAGGCCCTTCTCTCCAGACTGGCCTATAAAGGCAACGGGTCGTAGGAAGGGCTCGTGCTTCTCAAGCAGGCTCTGCAGAGGAAAGCGATCAGCAGCAGCAGGAATCAGTGCCGGCGCCAGAAACCAGCGGATGGCAAAGCGAGCTCACGACAACCTCCTCCGTCACTGCACGGTACGAGCAAAAGACCATGACGCGCGTCGAGTTCGGGTCAAAGTCGCCCCGGCCGTCTTCTGGCTCGCGGGGCGCAAAGTGCTCCAGGAGCAGCCGGCGCAAAGCGAGCAGCTTGGGGTGCGGTGGGAAGGAGCCGTCTACTTGGCGCAGCTGCTGAATCTCGCGTAGAAAGCCCCTGTGCCGGGACCCGCTGCAATCGATCTCGAGAAAGGTCTGCGCAAACGAGCCGATCGAGTGCAATTGCTTTGACACCGCAGATAGGAAGCTCAGCTCGGTCGAGACGCAAGGGTGGCCGGCGTCAGCCGCTCACAAGGTACTCCATCGCTTGGGCGTAGCGAGCTAAAAGGCTCAGTGTCCGCCTCCCACTCTGGCTCGCGCGCTCCTTGAGCAAGATTCTGTTGAAGGTGCAAGGGTTGACCGTCGTCGGGTCGGCGGTGGCGTTGCTCAAATAGGTAGACCAAAATCTCTCGGTCCTTAAAGTTGCCGTGAGTGCCTGCAGGCGGGCGTTGCAAAGAGGGCTGATGTGAAGAACGGCGTGTGTGGCCAGAGCGAGTCTCCCTCGATCGGACGTACCCGCATCATGTCCGCCAGATCGTTGCGAATGCGGACCATCTGAGAAGACAGAGGCACCTTGATCTCTGTCGTCGGCTGCGGAGGACAAGTGGTCAGCGACGAGCCTCACTGCGGCGCATGACTCGGTCGGACCGACCCTCTTGTGCAGGTAGGGGATCAGAGCTCTGCTCGTCTCGCTCAGCAGCTCAATGTGCGTCAGGCCGAGGGCATCGATGACCTCCTGGACGCCGGAGACCGTGCCTGCCGCGCGAGACAAGGTAAGCTTCTTGTGGTCGTAGCACGAGAAATGTCGCTCGATGTGAACGGACTGGACGGCGTCGCCGTCAGGGCGAGCACGCGGACGTTGGGGTTCCGGGCCCGGATCATGCGGGCGACCTCGGCGTAGGCATGATTCTTGGTCGCTCTGTGAGCTTCATCTGCATAGGGGATTGTGCCAGGCGATCAGCGAACGCTTAACCGGTGCCACGGCTAGACTGCTCGTATGCGCGCACCAACGACTAGCAGGATGGCATCCCGGGGGTCGAAGATGCCTCTCGCGATGTCGTTCTGAAGGGTCTGCGCCGTCATGAAGAAGACCTGCTTTGTCGGGTAGACATCTTCACGAGCTGTGGCGGATGTCGAGCCGTCAAGGATGGTGATTTTGCTGTTGAGGAAGCCGCACGTCTCGGGGAACGCCTGGGCCTGCTGGTTGACGAGCGGCTTGGTCGGGGCGACAAAGAAGATCTTGGCGGTCGGATACCAGCGGGCATAGTTGAGCATAACGCAGCCGGCGATGAACGTCTTGCCGAGGCCGGTCGGGAGCGCGGCCAGCGTGTTGCGGAAGAGGGCGGCCCGGACGATGTTGAACTGGTAGTCGCGCAGAGGCAGGTTGACGGGGTAGACCCACGTCTGCGCCGCCTCGACATCGAGCGCGTGCTTCATCGGCGCCGGCGCCGGAGGAATGAACAACGGCGGGCCACTGCGCTCGGCATGTTGCGACTGCAGATCGCTATGGAGCGAGTCGTAGAAGCTATCGGACGACTGAGCTAGCAGCGCTGACGCGTTGACCCGCGGTTGACGGAAAGGAGGCAAGCCAGCGTAGCGGCGGGACGCCAACCGCACGAGCGGCGGCATCGCACGACGGCACGTAGGCGATGCGGCAAGTAGAGAGCAGAGGGGCGACATGCGCGACTGCTACTGCCTGGTCGGGCTGGCGGGGTGTCGTCCGGTTAGATGGCCTTTGAGGACGACCAACGGCCGAGCCGAGCGTCGAGCTCGCTCAAGCGGGGCGTGCCGAGTTCGCGGCCTCCGACACCGGCGAGAGGCGCGGCCGAGAGGTGTTGGTCGAGAACGCGCGCAGTGAGCAAGAGAGTTGTTCGAGCGGCTGCCGGTGGCTTTGCGAGGGCGAGGCGAAGGAGGAGGCGAGATGGAACGTGGGGTCGAGGTGAAAGGGAGTCGGCGTGCCTCAGCTGCGTCGGCTACCCCCCTGCTGCGCGCGTCGTCCGTTCAGCTGAGCGCGAGAACTCGCCGTCGAGTCGCAGCTGCACGCAGTCCCCAACCCCCTTCCCGAGCGACGAGGTCGAGCGGCGGTCTACGTCATGGTCATCGCTTCATGTCGGTCGTCAAGGTCGTCAGGTCACTTCCGCATCCACTCGTCCGCCTCCGAGCTCCGACTGCAGCGACGCAAACAGTCGAGGATTGACGGTCAGACTGAGAGCGGCGCACCACGGCCGACCAGGGGAGATGACCTCAGACTCACTCGTACATCAGAGGCTCTTCGTCATCGACGACGAAGGTCCCGTATTCCCAGTCGTCGTCCTCTGCGCCGCCGTCGACATCAGGCCCCTCCGAGGCGACCCGGTCAAAGCGTCGCAGCGGCCGCGCCCCCTGCCGCGCGCCAGCGGCGTCTGAGTCTCTGCCGCCGCCCGGCCGCGCGACGCTGAAGCGCCCGCCGCTGCCGTCGCGCGGCGAGAGGACCGAGCGCATGTACGCCCGCTGCTGGTCGTACCCGCGCGGAGCCTGGGTCGGCTGGAACTCGCCGGCAAACGCTCGGTCGGACGACGTCTCCTCGTCGTCGACCGCCGATCCGTCGTCCGAGATCGTACCAGAGGACCGGCCGCTGCTGGAGTCGTCTCGCCCTGAAGGTCGTCGGCGGTCGGCCCGATCGTCGCCTGCCGTCTTGTCAAAGTAGCGATGAACGTCGACTGGAACGGCACCGCGATACCACGACGGGTCTTTCAATCGCCGGGCCGTTCCGCCGGCCATCGTCGCCGGCTCAAACAGCCGGCGCGAGGGCTCTACGCCGGCAGATAGCGGCGGTGCCAGCGCACCGCCGCATGCCATGGCCGGGGAGGCAGCCATGGGTCTGCGCGACGCTCCACCGCCGGCACTGCCGTTGAGTTCGGGCGAGTTGGCCGGAGAGGAGAGCACGGCGGCTCTCAGCTTGGGCCGGAAGCCCGGCCGACGGACCGGCTGCGTCGGAAGGAAGGGACTCTCGAGGTGGCCGTGGCCATTAGTGCCAGGCGTCGAAGCCAGCCGACGCGTGCTCGCCGGCGGAGGCATCTCGATTTGATCTGGTGACGAGCCGGCCACGATCACGTTCGGCCGCGCCCGCTTAGCCGCCGATTGGACTGGCGGCGAGTTGAGGCTGTCCGACTCGTCATCCTCGAGGACCCAGCTGAGGTCCTGGCCCTCTTCGTTGGAGAGCCGGCCAATCGCCGACGCCATGCGCGGTGCTAGTCTGACGGGCTCCTTCGTCAACCGCGGAGCCGGGGCGGGTGTCGCCGGCTCATCGACGGTGATCCCGTGCTGAAGCGACGTCGGGCGATACGGGCCGGATGCGTGACCTTGGCGCGTCGAAGCGGGTCCAGCGACAGGACTCGGCACGAACGAGGTGTCGTATCCGCCGTCGTCGCCATCGTCGTCGAGGATCCAGCTCGGGTCGATCTCATCGAAGCCGGCTTGCGCTGCGACGTCGGCCGGGAGGTGAGCGATTACGGCGACGGGCGCCGGCGCCTGCATGGCCTCTGGAGAGCGCGAAAGCTGGACCTTTTGGGACGAGCGGATCGGCGGCGGCGAGGGTGAAAAGGAGGGCGTGGGCCGTCTTGCTGGCAGCGCAATCTGTTGCTGAGCGGCAGCCGTCGGCTGTTTCCGACTGCCGACCGAGGTGGACAAGAGGGTTCGTGATGACGAGATCGCCCGATGGCGGATCGGGCCAGAGGCAGCCCGGAACGAATTCGGATCCGGCGCTTTGATCCTGTAGAGGGACGGGTCGAGGGCCATGACCACATCGTCGTCGTCGTCGTCGAGGATCTCTATCGGGCCCCGCGGCTGAGGCGGGAGAGCCGCCGGCATGACCTGCGGTCTATCGACGATCCTGGTCGGCCTCGACGCCGCCGGCACGCGCACGAGCTCGGTCCGCGCTCGCTTCGCTGGAGGTGGCAGAGGCACGTCGTCCGCACTGGAAGACGAGTCGGGCAAGGTTGTTCCTTTGCTCCGTGCCTTGGGCTTACTGGGCCCGAGCGCCGCCTTGCTGGCCGAGGTTGACCGGGCCAAACCTATCGCCGTCGACTTGGGCTTGGTCAGCTGGATGCCACGGCTGATAGCCTCATCGTCCGAGTCGTCCTCAAGGTCCGAGTCGGTCCCCTTGACCCTGCGCTTGGTCAGGTCGCGCGCAAAGACAAAGCCGGCGACGGTGCCGTCGGGAACCTCGGCGCCGTGCTTGCCAGAGGCTACCTTGGTCAACGACGTCGTGAGCTTGGTCTGCTTACCACCGCTCGTCTTACGCGTCGCCGTCGCCTTGGCCTCCTTGAGAAAGTCGGGGACGGTTTGGTCGATCGGAACGACCTCCTGCACGCAGGTCGGCTTGATGTCGGGCGGCAGCAGACGCGGCACGTCGTCGTAGAGCTCGAGATGAGCGCCCTTGGTGATGGCCTCCTGGACTGTGACGGCAGGCGAGAGAGTGGCCGTCAGTCATAATGGCCACCTCTGCACTCCTGATGACGGAAGCAGACAGGGGACCGACCGCTGATATAGTTGTCCTTGGCCTTGTTCCAGGCGTCCTCCTCGCGGCCCTCGCCCATGAGGACAAAGATAGAGCCCTCCCTCTTCCGACCGGTCCGCCCGACTCGTTGGAGCTGATCGGGTTGAGCACCGGTGGAGGGGCATGTCAGCGCGACGGCGAGGCAGCGGTATGGTCGTGAGGTATACCTGACGCACCATGCGGACCGAGCTCTTCGAGGCGTCGTAGCAGATGATCTTGTCGACCGAGCCGATGTCGAGTCCCTCCTCGCCAATCGAAGTCGCGACCATGACGTTGAACTTGCCGGCCTTGAATTCCTTGATGACCTGGATCTGCTCCGATTGCTGGCGGTGAGGATGGGTGAAACAGAAGTGTCAGCAAATCTCGCAATTGCTAGGGGGGGAGAGGAGTCGCCTGGCCGGCTGAACCTTGAGACCCTTGCGACCTTCGGCATCGGTGCTTTGACCGACGAATGAGACGGCCTTGAGCAACGGGCGCTCCTCGTTAAGCATGACCTGTTTACATAAACGAGCCAGGACGAGCAACATGTCAGGCGAACAGCTCCCCACACGACGGCTCATGACGGTCGGAGACGACGCACAACAACCTCCTCGAGGCAAGCCCGATACGAGCAGAAGACCATGACACGCGTCGTTTCGGGGTCGAGGTCGCCTCGACCGTCGCCCGGCTCGCGCGGAGCAAAGTGCTCAAGTAGGAGCCCCTTGAGCCGGTCCATCTTGGCGTGGGGCACGTAACCGCCCTGCGTCTTGAAGCGCTCAACCGTCGCGTCAATCGCGCGGAGCTCCTTATTCTTCGAGACGGCGCTGTCCTTCTTGGTCTCCATCTTGGCGAGCGCGGTCTGGAACATGCTGATTGAGTGCTCGAGCTGAGCGGGGCATGGAAGGGGAAGGGGTCAAACGGCGGCGCGGGGTCGAGCGAGGAAGCGCGACGCACGAGGTACTGCATCGCCCGGGCATAGCCCTCGAGCTTCTTGAGCGCCCCGACGTGTTTGTAGTTGCGCTGCCGCTGGAGCTGGTTGCCGAGGGACAGGCAGCGGTACGAGTGGAGCCGGGTCGGATCGCGCTCGTAGCTGTTGAAGATACCGGCGCTGACGAGCTGCTCCATCAGCGGCTGGAATGCCACAGATGAGTGGGCAGAGGGGGAAGGAGGTCCAGAACGAATGGAGTCGTTAATCCTCTGAGCTACCTCGACCGGTGCCTGGCATCGACGTACGCGCATGAGCTTTTCGAGCAGATCCTTCAGCTCGAGCACGTTGGGCGTCATCCGGACGAGCACGAGCTCCGTCGTCTGGTCCCGGCGGAAGCGCTACGGTCAGCGAGACGAGTACCGAGTGATCGAAGCAGAGGCGATGTACCTTCTTATGGACATACTGCCGCAAATCGATCGACTCCTCGTCTCGGATCTCGATGTGCGACAGGTGAAGACGGTCGATCAGGAGCTGGACACCCTCCGGCTTGCCTGCATGCCACAGTGAGCGACGCTGTGAGCTATCGTCACCGATGAGAGGAAAAAGAGGGCTTAATGAGCGCACCAGAGGGCGTGGCCGTTAGGGCAAGGATGCGGAAGAGGTGGTTGTGCGCCTGGAGGTAGCGGATAACCTGGACATAGGCGTGGTTGCCGGTCGCCTTGTGGGCCTCGTCTGAGTGCGAAGACAAAGCCCCGCCTCTCATCATCAGCATCGGTGGGCGACAAGGCTCGTCGCACGCGGGCCGACGAAGATGAGAGAACCCAACGCACCGACGACGAGCAGCACAACGTCGCGCGGGTCGAGCCGGCCGTTCGAGAGGTCGTTCATCATCGTCTGGGCCGTCATAAAGAAGACCTGCTTAGTCGGATAGAGCTGCTCGCGCTTGTCGCCGCTCGTGTCGCCGTTGAGGACGGTGATTTTGCTGTTGAGGAAGCCGCACGTCTCGGGGAACGCCTGGGCCTGCTGGTTGACGAGCGGCTTGGTCGGGGCGACAAAGAAGATCTTGGCGGTCGGATACCAGCGGGCATAGTTGAGCATGACGCAGCCGGCGATGAACGTCTTGCCGAGGCCGGTCGGGAGCGCGGCCAGCGTGTTGCGGAAGAGGGCGGCCCGGACGATGTTGAACTGGTAGTCGCGCAGAGGCAGGTTGACGGGGTAGACCCACGTCTGCGCCGCCTCGACATCGAGCGCGTGCTTCATCTCGGCCGGCAGCTCGCCCAGCGCAATCGCCGGTGCAGGGAACTGGTCAAAGCTGCCGTCCTCGCCATCGTCGTCGGCACCGTCCCCGGCCTCGTCCTCGTCCTCGTCGTCCCAACCCGGCCGGCCGCGGCCCTTGCCCTTGGCCGCCTTGGCTGCCTGCCGAGCGGCGGTGACTCGGTCCCAGGTCTTGCCCGTCTTGCGCACCATGCCTTGAGAGCCTGATCCATCGTGCGTGTCGAGCGGCCGGAGGCCGGTGTGGTCAATTACGGCAGCTCGCGACGACGGGCCGGCTTGCGGTTGTGGCGGCGGCGGCGGAGGTGCATACGTCCCGAAGAGCGTCGTCTGCCGCAGCTGACCGCCAACGGCGCCACATCCGTTGCGACCAAACGCTGTCGCCGCTGATGGCTGACCGGGACCTGGAGCGGACCTCCTTCCAGCCGACGAGCGAGCGATGGCAGCTGCTCGAGCGGCTGGTCCAGTGGCGGCGGCCCTCGCCTGCGGGGCAGCCGAGGACAGAGCGTCGATCTGACGCCAGGCGGCGTCGTCGAGCGCGAACGAGTCGTCGTCAAAGTAGTCGTCCGACATGGGCGAGGAGAGGGCGACGCGCACCACGCGCGAGGCGCGAGAGGAGCGGCGAGTGTGCTGTGTCAGGGCAGGAGACGAGCAGGTGAAGGAGAACAGGGTGGGCGTCGGCAAGGGGAGAACGTCGCCGGTCGCGAAGTCGGGCGCGCCCACGGGCGGCGCAGCAGCCATCCGAGGGCTCGCCAGCAGCAGCGAGGGGGTAAGCCCGAGTGGCAATGAGACGGCGATGTTCAGGCAGAGGAACGCTCAGGAGACGATGCGCGCTGACTCTCTTGCAAGCCACGGCCGGGCTTCCGTCCATGGCTGATGCGGGGGAGCTGGTGATGGTCGAGGTCGGCGCCAACCTGCTGAGAGACGCATACGCACGAGGGCGCGGCACTTTCACCTCACTCCCCCCACGGCGAGCGCTCGAGCTGACAGACTACAATGCCGCTCATTGGTATCGCAGGAAGGCGCGAAAGCCCTCGGCCAAGTCGCCGAGCACCGGGCCGAGCTCGCCCTCGACGAGCGTACGGGTAAAGTCGAGCACCTTGTTCTCGTAGCAAGCAACCTGGCTTGGACGCGCGAGTTGCCCAGACGAGATCGGCCCAGAAGGGCGCGAGCACCCTGTCTGCCATCTCGTCGATGTCGAGATGGTGACGAAGAAGGTCCTCGTGGGCCGCCCGGTAGGCGGCGAGGATGAGGATGGCGCAGATCGGATCGCTCGGGACGTGAAGGAGTGGCGCGTTGACGACGCCCAGCATGTCAATGGCGCGCACGGGCTGGATCCGCTCCTCTTGCAAGCGGAGGTACTTCGGACTAAGGTCCCAACTACCTCCGAGCGGCTCTCTTGCTGCTGTTGTTGCATAAGCTGAAGCGGCTCCTCGCCATCCTCGATATCGCCCTGATCATCACTCCGGTGCTTCGTCCCGTGGCGACCCGCCCTTTCTCACTCTCGGCCGTCCCCGCGTCTCTGCTCGCTGCTCCCCCGAGTGCGCTTGCCTTCGAAGCTGCATGTAATGCTTCTCGTGTCATGTACGCGCGCGGCGGACGCGAGAGCGACGGATGCCTGTCTGTCAGGATGCGATAGCGATCAGGGGCCCTCCCTCGGACATGTCTGCCGTGCCGGCTTCTGAGGGACGTCGAGCAGGCCTCCCGCTGCGCGCTGCGACCCAGCCCGGGGCAGCAGGGCACCAAACCTCCCCCCACTTCTCCTCGTTCCCTTACCGTCTCGCTCGATCGGATCCCATTCGCCCCTGGTAGCCGAGACGACCGCTCTTTCTGATGCCATGCTCCGGTGCACCTTCCCTTGGTGCTCGACGCTGTCTCTGGCCGCCTCGCTCCTGTTCGGCGCGCGCGGCCGCGTCGAATTTCGCAGGCGTCGTGGCTTCGGCCGTCGGCGCGTCCCTGATCGACTGATCTTGCGCCTCCCGACAGACCAACACCAGACAAAGACGGGCTGATAAAATAGTCCCCGTCCATGCGTACCTCTCCATCCCTCTCTGCTCGCCTGCGTTGCCAGAAGGGAGGCAAGATCAGTGCTCCAAGTCGGCCGACCGGCGCCGCTCTCGCCAGATTCAGACTCCGCCCAGCACCCACCGACGCGCCCCGCGCCCGACCGCGCCCGCGCGCAGCGCGCCATCCGACGCAACGACGCGACGACAGCCCTGTCCCGACCTCGCTCCTGCTCCTGCTCTCACCTTCACCCTTCTGCACCTCGCATCACCCCTCGCACCATCTCTCCACCCCCCCTCTCTCCGCACACACACACACATCCCATCACCATGCCCACCAGCACCACCCGCTTCACCGCCCCGGCTCCGGCCAGCACCCGCCCCTCGCTCGCGCGCTCGGCCAAGACGACGGCCCTGGCCAAGATCTGCACGCGCACGACCGAGACGGCCGAGACCAAGAAGACGATCGCTCCGGCGATGACGGAGCCGGCTCAGCCGGTCCAGCCCGAGGAGACGGCACCCAAGACGACGACGACGACGACGGCCAAGGAGGAGGAGGTCGAGGAGGTCGAGGAGGTCGAGGAGGTCGAGGAGAAGGAGGAGGAGGAGGAGGAGGAGGAGGAGGAGGAGGCGGAGGAGGTGTCGGCGGTCGAGGAGGAGACGGTGGTCGTAGAGGAGACGGCTGCCGAGGCCGCCCAGGTTGACAGTATGACTTTCCCCGCCCTCTCTGCCGTGCTCGCTGCCCTCCTCGTCCTCGCCCCTGCTGCCCCTTCCCCTGCCCCTGCCCCGGTCTTCATCACAGAGCCCGCGCCCGTCTTCGAGCACGACGTCGAGATGGCCGAGCCTGATGGGTCCTGGGAGGCCGGTCGCCTCGCCCTGCTCGCTGCCCGGGCCGCGCTCGTCCGCAAGCCCCTCATCACGGTGAACGAGACCGTCCTTGTGCTGCCAGCCGTCCCCGCTCCGAGGGTCGCGCTGGCGGGAGTCGCTGACCGCCGCCCTCCCCCTCCTGCGACCGCCGCCGACCTGGCCGACCCGACGCGCTCGACGACCTTGCCTGCTGGCTGGGTCTCCCGCTTCGACTCTGGCCGCAACCGGCTCTACTTAATCGACACTGAGTCCGGTCTGTCGACTTGGGAGCCCCCGACCGAGCTGCCGACGCGCGAGCAGAGCGCGAACGAGACGCCGCTCCGGGTCCGGTTCCTCAAGCATCTCGCGATGCGCAACATCCGCAACCCGGTCAAGCGGGCCCTCTACGCGCTCGAAGAGACCCGGTCTCGCACGATGGCCGACGTCGACCTCTACTGCTCGCTCCACCGCCCGCCCTCGAACAGGTTCCGCGCCCGGCTCATGCAGCTCCTCTCTCGCGCCCGTCTGCAAGCAGGTGAGTCCCACATCAAGCGTGTCCGCGCCATCCTGCTCTCGGCCGGTCCCACGGTC
>Ga0308160_10001423_pt1 | contig 33750 bp, 33 predicted proteins | sample PhyFR1_FD_201036 | JGI IMG/M metagenome (GOLD analysis project Ga0308160, IMG submission 201036) | Phyllosphere microbial communities from UC Gill Tract Community Farm, Albany, California, United States - DLSLF.R1 | ecosystem: Host-associated > Plants > Phyllosphere > Unclassified | place: USA... | reverse complement strand
GATCGATGATGTTTTCCGGCAGGTGGTCGTTGATCTCGGCGTGGGTCAGGTAGCCGCGCTCCTTGCCCATGTTGATCAGGTTGCGCAGCTGCTGGCGGCGCTTTTCCAGTTCCTCGCCCGAGAAACCTTCTTCGCTCAGCACGGCAACGCCCTTGGCCTTGCGCTCGCGCGCCTTCGACACGGCCTTCAGTTCGGCACGCTCGACGGCATTCAGCGCCGCGACTTCGTCGTTCTCCGGCATGAATTCGCTAGGTTTACGGCCACGGCGGCCCGGCACCTTTACCTGCGGCAGCAGGTAGCCCGAGGTATCGATCGCGGCCAGCGTGGCGGCGTCGGTGGTCTTGCTGACGGTGCTGCCGCCGGTGGCGATGGCGGTCGCGCCCGATGCCGCGCCCGGCTCGACGCGGCGGGTGCGGGTGCGCACGACTTTCGGTGCGGCTTCGGCGGCGGCAACGGCAGGGGCGGCGGCAGGCGCCGCGACCGGTGCGGATGCGACGGCAAGCGCCGGCTCGTCGGCGGCCTTCAGTGCCGCCAGCTTCGTACGCTTGCGCACGATGACCGGCGCGACGGCCGGCGTGGTCGGCACCGAGTAGCCGAGGTCGGCTTCGGGCGCGTCGGCCTCGACGGCAGCAACAGCCGCTTCGGCAGCTACCGGGGCAGCGGCGACGGGCGCGGCCTGCTCGACCGGCTCGGGTACCGGCGCGGCGTCGACGACGGCCACGGTTTCGGCTGCTGGCTCGGCTTGCGCCTCAGGCAGGGCGGCGTCCGCCGCTTCGGTTTCCACCGCCTCGGCCTGCGCCTTCAGCGAGGCCAGGCGCGAACGGGTCTTCACCACCGTCACCTTGGCCGCCGCTTCCGTTTCGAGGAAGTAGGAGGTTGCGGTCTTGGGCACGGCCAGCTGGGCCGTGGTGGTTTTAGCCGGTGCCTTTTTCGCTGTCAGGGTCAGGGTCTTGGCGGTGTTCTTCATAAAAAAACTCTCCTGTCGAGGCGGGTGGGCGCCTGCGAGGTCAATAATTCACCATGGCCCGCTGGGGCCGGGGGGAAAGGAAATCGGGAATGGCCCTAGTTAAGGGCGCACTGGCCGCAAATCAAGCACGCCTTTTCCTGCGGCGGCATGCGGCCGGGCCGGATGCGCGAGGGGCAGGAGGTCGATGAGCGGTGATCAAGATTGCGGTGTGCATGTCGGAACGAAAAAAAGCCCGTCGGGTGAAACGGGCTTGGTTCTAATCTCGGTAAGGAGGAATAGAGGAGACAGCCGGCATTATGCCTCAAAGCAAGAATTGGTGATAATTGAAATATCCCATAATGGATATAAACAAACCACATAGTATTGCCAAACTGCCACCGAACAACTCTCCTGTCCGTCTGCGCCGACGCAAGCCGTGCGCAAGGCAAGAGGCGGATCATACACGATTTCGCAGCCGGCGGCGCGAGCCTGCCGCTACGCTTCGCAGCGCTGTGGCTTCCTTGCTCATCCGGCAAAACGCACACGATAGACGCACTTGTGCGAGCCCGCATGCTATCCTTCGCTTTCCTGCTATTACCATGAAGTCAATGAACACCATCAGTCCTGCCGCCGAATCGACCGACGTCACCACCAGCACTCCCGCCGACAACGCCAGCCCGGATACCTCCGTGCCGGCGAGCGCGCCCGAGAGCACGTCGGAGACGGCCGCCGCCCCCGCCGCCAATGCACCCGCCGCGGCGCCGGCGCCTTCGGCACGCACCCTGCTCAAGCAATTGCAGCAGCAATTCCCCGCCTTCCGCGACTGTCTGCCGCTTGCCATCGGCATCGACAAGCAGTTGCTGGCCCGCCTGCCCGGCCTGGACCGCAAGACCATGCGCGCCGCCCTCGGCATCCATACCGGCTCGATGCGTTACCTGCGCGCCATGGAAAAGGCGACCGTACGCTACGACCTCGACGGCGCCGCCGGCGCGGAAGTGACGGACACCCACCGCAGCCACGCCAAGGAGCAGTTGCAGCAGCGCTTCAAGAAGGAAGCCGAGCGCAAGAAGGCCGAGAAAGCCGCTGCCGCCGACGCCGAGGCCGCACGCCTGCGCCAGGAAAAGCTGCAGCAGCTGGCCTCCAAGTTCTCGCGCGGCTAAGCGCGCCCGGCCTTGAGCACCATCGCCGGCACGCCTGCCGAGGAGACCCTGCCCCCGTACGCCGGCATTGCCTTGTCCGACGTGCGCCTGGTGAAGACCGCCGAGGATGCCGCCGCCGCCCTGGCGGCCTTGACGGCATCCGACGTGGTCGGCTTCGACACCGAGTCGAAGCCCACCTTCGCCAAAGGCGAAAAATCCACCGGCCCGCACCTGGTGCAGCTTGCCACCGACAGCACCGCCTACCTGTTCCAGGTCGGCGCGGCGCCGCTGCGGCCCGAGCTGCACGCCTGCCTGCGCGCGGTGCTCGAGTCGCCCGACATTTTGAAGGCCGGCTTCGGCCTGGGCGACGACTTGCGCCGCCTGCAAGGCAAGCTCGGCATCGACACCCGCAACGTGATCGACCTCTCGACCGCCCTGCGCCGCCGCGGCGAGCGCAACACCCTGGGCGCGAAGACCGCGGTGGCGCGCTTCTTCGGCCAGGCGCTGAGCAAGTCGAAGCGCATCACCACCACCAACTGGGCCCTGCCCCAGCTGTCGGACAAGCAGATCCTGTACGCCGCCGACGACGCCCACGTGGCGCTGCGCATCTACCGCTACTGGCGCGCCAATCCCGCCGCGGCCTGACACGGCCGCAACCTGGCAAAAACCTATCATTCCTGACGGCTTCGGTTTCACAGGCGAGGCGGTACTATTCCCGTGGCGACAACGCCGATAACAAGCACCATGGGAGACCGCATTGAAACACCTGAAGACCGCCATTTCCTACCTCCTCATCATCGCCGCTGGCATCGCCATCGGCACCATCGCCCCCCGCGTGCCGCAATGGCTCAAGGGTGACTACACCGAAGGCAACTACGCCGCCTACTTCCCGAACCCCGCCACCAAGGTCGTGATGTACGGCACCTCCACCTGCCCGTACTGCGCCAAGGCGCGCGAATACCTGAACGAACGCGGCATCGCCTATGCCGACTACGACGTGCAGAACTCGCCGGCCGCGAAGGAAGCCTTCGGCAAGCTCGACGGCAAGGGCGTGCCGCTGATCTTGATCGGCAACCGCCGCATCGACGGCTTCAATGCGCCCGTCTACGACGCCGCCCTGAAGAACGCCGGCATTGCGCCGCGCACCGTGGCGCAGTCGAACTAGCGCCCCGTTTCCCGCGCGCACCCGGTGCGCGCTTCTCTCATTTCCTTTTTTCCAACGCGATGCTGCGCGACCAGACGGCGCAACATCGTCCTTCCATCACGTCTGTACCGAGGAGACACCCATGAAACGCACCGTCGCACTGTTCCTGTTCGCCTTCAGCTTCGGCCTGTCGGCCGCCCACGCCGCCAACCCGGCCCACTGCAACAAGATCTACCAACTCTGCACCGACGACCCGGACCTCTGCTACGAGCAACTGCTGGCCTGCCTCGCGCGCTAACAGCGCAGCACTGTCCCTGCGTCTTTATTTTTTTCGCAACATCGATGCCACGTGAACAGACGGCGCGGTATCATTCTTTCATCACGTCTGCGTAACTGGAGAAATGATATGAAACGCAAGTTTGCATTGTTCCTGTTCGCCCTCAGCTTCGGCAGCACCGTCGCGCACGCGGCCAACCCCGACCTGTGCTGGAAGTTCTACCGTGTGTGCGACCCGTACGTCTCCGACTGCTGGGCGGAATACGAGCTCTGCATGGCAAGCTGAGAACCGGTTTCGGCGTGCTACCCGGCCGGCGCCGTGCCGGCCTTCCACCACAGGACAACGATTTGACGACCAGCCAGCCCCGCATTTCCCTGCTGCGCACCCTGGCGGGCGCCACCCTGGCCTGTTCCTTCCTCCTGCCTGCGGCGCACGCCCAGGCGCCCGGCAAGATCCCCGACACCATCGAGCAGCGCGTGGCTGCCTGCATCGCCTGCCACGCACCGAAAGACGCGGCCGGCACGCGCGCCGGCGGCGTGTATTTCCCGCGTATCGCCGGCAAGCCGGCCGGCTACCTGTACAACCAGCTGCTGAACTTCCGCGAAGGCCGGCGCCAATACCCCTTGATGACCTGGATGGTGAACCACCTGTCCGATCCCTACTTGCACGAGATCGCCGACTACTTCGCCGGCCAGCACCCGCCGGTGCCGGCCCCGCCGCCGGCGCGCGAAGCGGCGGCCGTGCTGGCGCGCGGCGAGCAGCTGGTGCGGCGCGGCGACCCGGCCCTCAAGCTGCCGGCCTGCGTGGCCTGCCACGGCGAGCGCCTGGGCGGCGTGGCGCCCGGTATCCCGGGCCTGCTGAACCTGCCGCGCGACTATGTGAACGCCCAGCTCGGCGCCTGGCGCAACGGCGTGCGCCGCGCCCACGCGCCCGACTGCATGGCCACCATTGCCGCCCGCCTCAGCCCGGGCGACGTGGCCGCCATTTCGGCCTGGCTGGCCGGCCAGCCGACGCCGCCGGACCTGCGTCCGCTCGAGCGCAGCGCAAGTCCGCTGCCGATCGCCTGCGGCAGCGCGCCATGAGCCGGCGCCTGCTGCTGCTCTCCGGCGCCGTGCTGGCCGCCCTCGCGCTCGCCGTGGCGCTGGCCTGGCCGCGCGAGCTGTTCGTGCCGGCCGCCTCGCCGGATGCCTGGGCCGCCACCTCGAACAACATCGCGCGCGGCGCCTACCTGGCGCGCGCCGGCGACTGCATGGCCTGCCACACCGCCCGCGGCGGCGCGCCGTATGCCGGCGGACGCGCCATGGAAACGCCCTTCGGCACCCTCTACACGCCGAACCTCACCTCCGACCGCGTTACCGGCCTGGGCAAGTGGAGCGCCGACGATTTCTGGCGCGCCCTCCACAACGGCAAGTCGCGCGACGGCCGCCTGCTGTATCCGGCCTTCCCCTATACCAGCTACACGAAGGTCGCGCGCGCCGATTCCGACGCCTTGTTCGCCTACCTGCGCAGCCTGCCGCCGCGCCAGGCGCAGAACCGGCCGCACGCACTGCGCTTCCCCTACGACAGCCAGCTGGCCCTGGCGGGCTGGCGCCTGCTTTACTTCAAGCCGGGTGTGTTCCAGGACGATGCACAGCGCAGCGCGCAGTGGAACCGCGGCGCCTACCTGGTCGAAGGGCTCGGCCATTGCAGCGCCTGCCACAGCGCGCGCAACCGCCTCGGCGCCTCGGACGATGGTTTGCAGGGCGGCCTGATCCCGACCATAGGCTGGTATGCGCCTTCGCTCGCGTCCGACGGCGAAGCGGGACTCGGCAAGTGGCAGGAAGACCACATTGTGCAGCTGCTGCGCACCGGCGTGGCGCCCGGCGCCAGCGTGACCGGGCCGATGGCGGAAGTGGTGGCGCAAAGCCTGCAGCACCTGAACGAGGCCGACGTGCGGGCGATGGCGGTGTACCTGAAATCGCTGCCGGGCGGGCCTGTGCCGGTCCGCGCGCCGGCGCCGCGGCCGCCCGAGCAGGTGCTGGAAGAAGGCGGGCGGCTATATGGCCAGCATTGCGCCGCCTGCCATGGCGAGCGCGGCGAGGGACTGGGGCCTTATCCTGCGCTGGCCGGGAATCGCGCGTTGACGCTGGAGGAGCCGGTGAATGCGATCCGCGTGGTGCTGAATGGCGGCTTTGCGCCGGCCACCGCCGGCAATCCGCGGCCGTATGGGATGCCGCCGTTCAGCCACGTGCTGGACGATGCGCAGGCGGCGACGCTGGTGACGTATTTGCGCGCGAGCTGGGGGAATGCGGCGGGGCCGGTGTCGAGTGCGCAGGTGAACCGGTATCGGGCGGTGCCGCTGGATTAAAAACAGAAATATTTATTTATAGGAATCCACAAATACGTCGCAATTTGTTACCAAAAGGCAATATACGCACGAGCACCCAAATTCCGATTTGGAGCCAGCACCGGCACGGCAAATTGATACCGCTAACTTCCCCAATCATTGCAACAAGTTAGAGTAGGGGTAGGTGCCTAGATTTATTCTTCTTATCTAGTCCTCGGGCTTTCGGAGGAGGCGCTCGAATTCTCAAGGAAAATCAGCTCATCTTAAAAATATGACTTTGAGCCAACAACCCAATGGACTAATCTAAAGGCTGATCACCACACCTTATACTGGCGCCTCTAGAAGGAAACTGCTTTCAGTTACCCAACAGGCAAGTTCGAATTAAAAGTAAAGGGCGTGATTAACAAGGCACAATGCTAGATCCAAATTTCCCTGTATTGCTCTTAACTTTTTATAAACCGGTTATCAAGGACGATAGATGATCAAAGCAAGAAAAAATGCTCGATTTTACAAAGTTAGCAAACTCAACGGCAAAGGAGAACGTTGGTCATACTTTGTACCAGGCCAAAATATAGATTCAATAAAACTTGAAGCTGAACAGGAACATGTTGCGACGGATGTAACTCCTTACGGATGGTATGTCGTTTCAGTAGAGTTGGATCATAACGGCGTTTTCTTTTCTGCCATTATCGACAACAAGGAATGGACTTGTCATCAACCAGCGCAAGGGTACAGTTTTCTTACTATGTATCTGGGCCCCGAATATAACGATGCCAACAACAGCTACCTTTCTTGAAAATCGCGATTCGTAAAGTCGAACCTCAGATCCTCACAAACATTACGGAAACACTCATGAAAGAAAAAGAACTTAGAGTCGCTCTATCGGAAGGTGTGAGCTCTTGGCTCCGGTTTGAGCATCATGCAGGGCGCGAAGAACTTTTTAGCGAGCGCTATCTTGCACTACCGATTGGGCAGATTCTTCAGCATTGCTTAACAGGAAAAGTGTTCGCAGAAGATCAACACCCGACCCTTGCCACTACCGGAAAAGTAGGACGGCCACCACAATTAGATTTCGTTGTAAAAAACAGCGCAGGGAAAGTTACGTTAGTGGTCGAAAGTAAATGGGCCGCAAATGCCGGAGTATCTATTGTTGATGTGATTTGGGATTGCATACGTTTGGAGCTGGCTGCGAATTACTACAATTGCGAGGCCGTATTTATACTTGCGGGCACCAGAGAACGTGTAGACGCAGTCCTTAAATCAAAATCGTTCAGTACGACTAATAGTCGCTTGGAGCGAACCAACATTCTCGAGTTACATGGCTCAGGAAAGTCATCAGTAAAAATCAACTCTTTTGAAAACGGATACGCTGTAAGATTACACAAGATATTCCGAAATTATCCTAACATTTTATGGCCTAGCGAACTGAATTGCGGGAGCGGGACACAGATACCAAACGCGAGCACAGCTAATTCTTATACCGCTGTCGTATGGCATATCTCACCGGCAAGTAAACAAAAGCGGCGGCCATTTCAACCATTGTCTGAAGACGACACAAAAGCTCGAAGGAAGAAGACGATTGCTGCGATAAGAAAAAAGTTGGCAGCTAAAGCTCAAGCTAAAAGACAATCGAAGTAGGCGACGTAACCTTTTTGCGCGTCGCATTATCTATTTATAACAGAACAAGATCTTGCCAGTGCCGCGACAGATAACGATTGATGTCATTCTCGCCAAAGTAGAAAGCGTCATCGGTCATGTATCGTGACTTGACGGCCTATAATTTCCAAGCGTCTGTTACCCACGGCGCTCCTGCAGTTCTGAGAAATTCACCGCAATCTGTTTGAAACCGAACGGAAGCATCCCACAGGATGCCGTAAGGTGATTGACTAAGCGATGCACGGCGATGTCGTCTAGGCCGTCGCCGGCAATGTTTCCCTCTTAGACGGAGAATTCATGGAACGATACAAAGCAGCAGTGGTAGGTGGACTCATCGCGGGCGTGGTAACGACGGCCGTCATGGTGGCAGGCCGCAAGAGCGGCGTACTGGGCAAGACCCTCGACCGCGACGCCGTCGACTGGATCGACGACCTGACCGGCTCGCGCGCGATGATCGGCGACACCGGCACCAGCGTGATCGAATTTGCGAATCACCTCGGCGCTTCGGCCGCCTTTGCAGCGGCCCTGCCCAAGCTGCGCGAACTGCTGCCCTCGCTGTCGCCGGTCGCCCTCGGTACGCTGTACGGCACCGCCCTCTACGCCGTGAACATCGGCTGCATCGCGCCGGTGCTCGGGATCACCGAAGGCGAAGTCAAGGCCGGGCCGCGCAAGGCGACCGAGCGCTGGGCCGTGCACGTCATCCAGGCGGTGGTGTCGGCCCTGCTGGCCGAACGCCTGGCCTCCCGCACCGGTACCGATTTCGGCTTCGACTTCGACCTGGGATAACCCTCACACCAGCTCGGCGAACCCGACGCGGTCGGTGGTGGCGTTGCGCGCATCCTCGACGCTGACCTTGTGCCCGGCCAGCAGTTGTTCGAGCGAGGCGTTCATGGTGTGGGTGCCGTGGTCGCGGCCGCTGTTCATGTGGGCGCGCAACGCGCCCAGGTCGCCGGCTTCGATCAGGCGCGCCACCGCCGGCGTGTTGCTCAGGCATTCGGTGGCCAGGTAATAGCGGTTGGCGTCGAGCGAAGGCAGCAGCGCCTGGCACAGCACGCCGCGCAGCGCGTGCGCCAGCGCCTGGGCTTGCGACTCGGAGTTGCCGAGCAGGCGCAGCATCTTTTGCAGGCCCATCTCGGTAGAACGCGCGTGCAAGGATGCCAGCACCAGCGGGCCGGATTCGGCCAGGGCCAGGGCTTCCTGGGCCGTTTGCGCGTCGCGGATCTCGCCGATCACGATCACGTCGGGCCGCTCGCGCAGCGCGTCCAGGGCGCCGAGATAATAGCTTTCCACGTCGCCGTCCTTGCCCACTTCGCGCTGGGTGATGATGCATTTGCGCTGCGGGATCAGGGTCTCGACCGGGTCTTCGATGGTGATGATGTGGCCCGAGCGGCGCTTGTTGATCTCGTCGATCATCGAGGCGATCGTGGTCGACTTGCCCTGGCAGGTATCGCCGATGATCAGGACCAGGCCGCTCGCCAGGCGCGCGAATTCCTGGGCGTCGTTCGACAGGCCGAGTTCGGCCAACGGCAAGGGTTCTTTCGGGAAGCGGCGGATCACGCAGCCCCAGCGCTTCTTGCCCTGGAAACTGAAGCAGTTGGCGCGGATGCGCGCCGTGTGCAGGTCGATCGAGCGGTCAAAGGCGCGGTCGGCGATGCGCTCGCCCCAGTTCGGCTCGATGACGTCGAAGAATTCTTCCAGCTCCTCGCGCGTGATCGGCGAATCCGTCACCGCCACCAGGCCCTTCGGCTGGCGCAGCATCAGCGGGCTGTTCTGGTGGATGATGATGTCCGAAAACACCAGGCGCGAATTCAGCAGGTGCAGGATCTGCTCGACCAGGGTACCGAAGACCGGGTGGTCTTCGTTCTCGATATAGGTCAGCGTGGGGATTTGCGAGGACTGGTGATGTTCCATCTGGCGTGGCTCTTGGCTCGATCAAAGTGTCGTTCAGACAATGCCGACCATTATAAAACCATGCCTGACAGAAAATGCATCTGCTGGCGAGAAATTGTTCAGCGTTCCAATGCCGCCACAATCTTGTCGCCGAACAGCGTCAGGCTGACGCCGGCCACCACCACCAGGGCGCCGGCCAGGCGGATGTTCGATACCTTGCGCACGGCCATGTTCACCAGGCCAAAGTTATCGATGGCCATCGACATCATCAACTGGCCGGCAATCACCAGCACCACCAGGTTCAAGAGGCCGATGCGCGGCGCCAGGAACACGGTGCCGAAGACAAAGGCGGCGCCGAGCACGCCGCCGGTCATTTTCCACAGCGGCTGGTGCACCAGGGCGCCCAGGGATTCGCCGACGCCACCGCGGGCAAAAGCGGCGATGCCGAGCACGATCGTGCCGACGGTGAACGAAATCCAGGCCGCCACTACCGAATTGGCGTGCAGCGCCTGCGCCAGCTGGCTGTTGATGGCTGCCTGCACCGAGATAAAGAGGCCTACACAAAAAGCCAGGAGAAACAGCACAGCATTCATCTTCCACTTCCTTTCCGGCCGGGCCGGAGTCAAAAAGGGCAAGATTGTAGTGGATGTGGGCCCCGGCGCGCAGTTTATTCGGCATTCGTGCTGCGCTCTTCCCACCAAGGCGCATCCTGGTTGCGCTGCGCTGCAGTTCGTCGCAAACTGCGGGCGGGAACGCCGGCGCGTCCTTACAGTCTCATCATCGACAACCATGAGGACCCTGCCATGAACCAGCCCATCCAATCTTCCCTCGCCCGTCGCGCGCTGCTGGGCGCCGGCCTTGCCGCCTGCCTTGCCATCGCCGGCCACACCGTGGCGGCGCCCTGGGCCTGGGGCGGCGAGCAGGTGGAAGGCAGCGGACGCATCGTCAAGCAGAACCGGAATGTCAGCGGATTCACCGGCCTGGCGCTAGGCGTGCCGGGGCGGGTGGAACTGCGCATCGGCAGCAGCGAGGGCGTGACGATCGAGGCCGACGACAACGTGCTGCCGCTGCTGGCAACCGTGGTCGAAGGCGGCACGCTGAAGATCCAGCCGACGCGCCGCAACCTGAACCTGCAGACCAGGGCGATCCGCGTGGTGGTGACGGCGCGCGCGATCGAACGTTTGTCGCTGGGCGGCTCGGGCAGCATCCATGCCGACCCCATCAAGGCGCGGCGCCTGGACGTGGACCTGGGCGGCTCGGGCTCGGTGAACCTGGCGGGTGTCGAGGCGGACACCTTGTCGGTGTCGATTGGCGGCAGCGGCCATTTGCAGGCCGCGCGCGGGAACGTGGGCAAGCTGTCGGTATCGATCGGCGGCTCGGGCGATGTCGACCTGGGCCGGGTGCAGGCGACGGGCGCCGGTGTGTCGCTGGCCGGGTCGGGCGACGCGACGGTGTGGGCGCGCAATGCGCTGAGTGCGACGATCGCGGGGTCGGGCGATGTGCGGTATTACGGCGATCCGCAGGTGAGCAAGTCGACCGTGGGGTCGGGCGAGGTCAAGCGGCTCGGCGCCGCGCCGCGCTGAGCTCGAGCGTGCATGGCCGATGGCCTGCGGCGTGATTGTCGGCGCCGCGGCGTGAATATCGGGGGCCTGCTGCGGTGACCGTACGGTGGGCACGCCGTGCCCACGCGGTTACGTGCTGATCAGGATTCAGCGGCGGTGAATGTTCGCTCCGCAGCGCCGCCTATGGAAGCAAAGCCGACATGGCGCTTTTGGACGCGCCGCCATCCTGCATCATTCGCGACGAGATCAATCGCCAACACGACGCATCGTTCCGCGTGGGCACTTCGGTTTAGAGGCCCCCGGCCTCTAAACCCCCACCGTACGGTTAGCGCTACCAGCCAGAATAGGGGCTAACGCTAGCAACCCGATTTTACGATCGGCATCGCGGATGTGATCAATGCCCGTGACCATGCCCCTGCATCGCCGGCGCCACATAGGTCAGCGGCTTCACCTGCGCCTCGACCGTCACGCTGGTGCGCTTCTTGGCCGCCTCCTCCACGACCAAAATCACAGGCACGGTCTCGCCTTCTTTCAGCTGGCGCTTCAGTTCGAAGAACATCAGGTGGTAGCCGCCCGAGGCCAGGTGCACCGGCTTGCCGGCCGGCAGGTCGATGCCGTCCACGGCGCGCATGCGCATGGTGTTGTTTTCCATCGCCATCTCGTGGATCTCGGCGCGGCCCGCGACCGGCGTGCTCACGCTCACCAGGCGCGCGTTGGCCGCCGATTGCAGGTGCATGAAGGCGCCCGCGCTCTTGGCGGCCGGCACGGTCGCGCGCACCCAAGGCTCGGTGACAGTCACTTGCGCCAGCGCGCTGGTGGAGAACAGGCCGGCGGCCAGCAAGGCAAACAGGGAACGGTTCATGGTCGGCAAAGAGAAGGAGTAATCAGGCGATTATAGCCTCAGGTCCCGGCCTTGAGCGTCTCGCGCTCGACCAGCACGGTATCGACGCTGTCGGTCAGCCAGATCTGGCCATCCTGGATCGTGCATTGCAGTTGCATGGCGCGCTTGGCCAGCCGTGCCAGGCCGGCGCTGGCCTCGGCCGGGATGTTGATCACGGTGAGGTTGCGGGCGCGGTCGACCTTGTTGGCGATGCCTTTCCACCAGATGCTGCTGGTGGCGCTGTAGCTGTACACGAACACATGCTCGGCGCGGCCACAGGCCTTCAGCAGGCGCTTGTCGTCGGGCTGGCCGATCTCGATCCAGGTGTCGATGGCGCCGGTCAGGTCCTTCTGCCACAGGTCGGGCTCGTCGGTGTCGAACAAGCCCTTGGTGAAGGTGAGCGACTCGCTCGCATGCAGGGCAAAGGCCAGCACGCGGATCATCACGCGCTCGTCGGTCTCGGACGGGTGGCGGGCGATGGTCAGCCCGTGCTCGGCATAGTAATTGCGGTCCATGTCCGCGATCTGCAGGTCTGCCTTGTATATCGTTGCTTTCAGCGCCATTGATACTCTATCTCGTTATTTAAAGACGACGGTCCTGTCGCCATTCTGCAGAACCCGATGTTCCACGAACCATTTCACCGCCCGCGCCAGCACCACGCACTCGACGTCGCGTCCGATCGCCGTCAATTCGTCGGTCGTCATCGCGTGGTCCACGCGTTCGACGTCCTGCTCGATGATCGGGCCTTCGTCCAGGTCGCCGGTGACGAAGTGGGCGGTGGCGCCGATCAATTTCACGCCGCGCCGGTGCGCCTGCGCATACGGGCGCGCGCCCTTGAAACTCGGCAAGAAGGAATGGTGAATATTGATCGCCCTGCCCTTCAAGGCCTCGCACAGTCCCGGCGACAAAATCTGCATGTAGCGCGCCAATACCACCAGGTCGATCTTGTGCATGTCGAGCAGCTCGATCACGCGCGCTTCCTGGGCCAGCTTGGCCTCCTCGCTCGCGCCGGTCGCCAGCGGCAAATGGTGAAACGGGATATTGTAACTCGCCGCGAGCTGGTAGAAGTCCATGTGATTCGAGACGATGGCCGGAATTTCCACCGGCAGCAGGCCGCTCTTGTAGCGGAACAGCAAATCGTTCAGGCAGTGGCCGATCTTCGACACCATGATCAGCACGCGCGGCTTGGCGCTGGCGTCGCGCAGCTGGCCGCGCATGCCGGCCTGTTCGCAGAAAGCGCCAAAGGCGCCGCGCAAATCGCCCTCGCCGACCGCCGGGTCTTCCGCCGCGAAGTGCACGCGCATGAAGAACAGGCGCGATTCCGGATCGCCGAACTGGGCCGAATCGATGATGTTGCAGCCGTGCTCGGCCAGGAAGGCTGCCACGCTCAGCACGATGCCGCGCTGGTCGTTGCAGGACAGGGTCAGGATGTATTCCGGATGCGTCATGGTGGGCGGCTCATGGTGGGGACAAGGGTCGTTCGATTGTCGCATGCGCTTGTAAAAATGGCCACGCGAAGAAACGCACGACCGTTTGTTTTTGGGTATAGTGTCCGAGCCCAAAACCAACCTGAACGGAAATGGAGACAAACAAATGACCCAAGCAAACGATCAGTTCCTGCTCGCCGCCCGCCCCGTCGGCCTGCCGAAAGACAGCGACTGGCTGCGCGCCGCCCCGCCGCTGGCCGACCTGCAAGACGGCGAAGTCCGCATCAAGGTCTTGTACATTTCGCTCGACCCGGCCATGCGCGGCTGGATGAACGAAGGCAAGTCCTATGTGCGTCCGGTGAACATCGGCGAAGTGATGCGCGCCGGCGGCATCGGCATCGTCGAGGAATCCAAGTCGCCCAAGTTCAGTGCCGGCGACACCGTGATGGGGGTGATGGGCGTGCAGCGCTACTGGAGCGGCGCGGCCGACGACAAGGGCGCCATGCTGGCGAAGGTCGACCCGGCCATGGCGCCGCTGCCGACCTGGCTCAACGCGCTCGGGATGCCGGGCATGACGGCCTACTTCGGCCTGCTCGACGTCGGCCAGCCGAAGCCGGGCGAGACCGTGGTGGTGTCGGGTGCGGCCGGTGCGGTGGGCATGACGGTGGGCCAGGTGGCGCGCCAGATGGGCTGCCGCGTGGTCGGCATCGCCGGCGGCGCGGACAAGTGCCGCTTCGTGGTCGAGGAACTCGGTTTCGATGCCTGCATCGACTACAAGGCCGGCCCGGTGCACGCGGGCCTGAAGGAACACTGCCCGCAAGGCGTGGACGTTTATTTCGACAACGTGGGCGGCGACATCCTGGATGCGGTACTTACCCGCATCAACATGAAGGCGCGCATCGTGATCTGCGGCGCCATTTCCCAGTACAACGTCACCAGCGCCGTGAAAGGCCCGGCCAACTACCTGTCGCTGCTGGTGAACCGCGCGCGCATGGAAGGCATGCTGGTCACCGACTACGCCGCGCGCTACCCGGAAGGCGTGGCCACCATCGCCCGCTGGATGGGCGAAGGCAGTTTCAAGACGCGCGAGCATGTGGTGGACGGCTTCGAGAACTTCCCGTCGGCGCTGCTGATGCTGTTCGAGGGCAAGAACCTCGGCAAGCTGGTGCTGAAGGTGGCCGACGCCTGACCCGACAGTAACACCCGCACGCGCCTTGACCGAATCCACGGCGCGTGCAGTTTCCTTGAACTTCTGCGGCCAGCGAGCGTCTACTTCGACGCTCTTTCAACCACCGCTCACTTCGAGGAAACCATGCCCACCTTTCCCAACGACAATCCCGCCCTGCAGGCCCAGCTCAAGTCGCAGCTCGACACCCAGGTCGACGTGTTCACGCAAATGTCGCGCCACGCGGTCGATGCCGCCGGCGAGCTTGGCGAGCTGAACCTGCGCATGATGCGCACCCTGTTCGAGGACACGCTGCGCTTCGGCCGCGCCATGGCCGCCTGCAAGGACCCCGTCCAGATGAGCGCCGTCGCCATGCGCGAGGCGCAGCCGGCGGCCGAGCACTGGCGCAGCTGGCAAAGCGAATTGGCCAAGGTGCTGGGCGCCGGCGGCGCGGCCCTGGCGCGCGACGCCAACGAAGGCGGCTGGCAAGCTGCGCGCGGCGCCGAGAACTTCATGCAGGCCGGCGCCGGCGGCGCCGCGCCCGACGGCAAGGCCGCGCATGCGCCGCTGCCCTGACGCACCCGAGCGACGGAGGCTCCCATGGCACCATCCGGCAAACGCCAGGACCGGCCGGCAGACGCGCTCGCGCTGCTGCGCCACGAACACGACAGGATCCGCGCGCTGTTCGCGGAATTTGCACGCCTGCACGGCATCGACGACGAAGACGAGCGCAAGGCCGAGCTGGTCGACGAGATCTGCTACGAACTGACCCTGCACGCGATGATCGAGGAAGAGCTGGTCTACCCGCTGCTGCGCGCCGCCGCCGAGGACGACGAGATGATGGACGAGGCCGAGGTCGAGCACGCCGGCGTGCGCGAGCTGGTCAGCCAGCTCGAGGTGATGTACCCCGGCGACGACCATTTCGAGGCCACCGTCGCCGTGCTGGCCGAGGAAGTCGCGCACCACGTGGCGATCGAGGAAAGCGAGCTGTTCGAGACCGCGCGCACCGCCGGCATCGACCTTGCCGCGCTGGGGCGCAAGATGGCCGCGCGCCGGCGCGAGCTCGACGAAGACCTGGACGACTCGCCCGACATCATCGACGCCATGGAACCGCACGCCGGCATGCGCCTGCCGCCGCGCGCACCGGACTGAAGGAACTAACCGGGCGGTGGTGTCTCTAACCGCACGAGCGCGGCAATGCGGCGCTTACTTTCTTTCACGTGCAGGGCAACCAGGAGAGCGACATGGCGACCAGTAAGGAGAGCGGCAAGAGCGCAGGCAGCTCCGGCGGCAGCGCGCAGAAGAGCGGCAGCGGGTCGGGCAGCAGCAGCGGGCCCGCCAAGCGCGGTTTCGCGGCAATGGACCAGAACCAGCAGCGCGAAATCGCCAGCAAGGGTGGGCAGGCCGCCCACCAGAAGGGCACGGCGCACGAATTCGATTCCGAAGAAGCGCGCCGCGCAGGGCAGAAAGGCGGTGAGGCGGTCAGCCGCAACCGTGCGCACATGGCCGACATCGGCCGCAAGGGCGGCGAAAGCCGGCAATCGGCCAACCGCGCCGCCAGCGCCGCCAAGGCCGCCGGCAACCGCCAGGGCGGCAAGGAGGAATAAGGCAGACCGGTCCTGTCTGCCCGCTTGAAGCACCCGCGCGGCCCCGCTTTCAGGTGGGTTCGCGCGGCGAAGCGAACACGATCCCTCCGCGTCGACACGCGGCTAAACACGTACGGTGGGCACTCCGTGCCCACGCGTGACCTATGCGCAGACGCAGCCCATCCCCTGGGTAATCAACCGCCAACGTCACGCCCTGCCCAGCGTTCCAGGACCACGCACATCACCCCGCCATCTTCTCGCACGCCTCCGCACACCTCGTACAAGCCGCCGCACACTGCTGGCAATGGTCCATCTGGTGCTTCCCACACTCCTCCGCACACGCCCGACAGATCACCGCACACAGCCTGCACACCTCCGCCGCATGTCCACTCCCCCGCGCCATCACGCCCGCCGCAAACCAGCACATCTGGCTGCAATCCATATCCTGCGCAATGCAGCCCGCCATCATCTTCACATCGTCTTCCCGCAAACAGCTCGCCGCACAATGGTCGCACGCCATCGCACAGGCATTGCAGGCATCGATACAACCCTGGAAATCGGTGGCGTCCATCGCGCGCTCCTGATGTCGGCTATCAAAAGTACAGGATAGGCCCCGCTCCGCCACGACGGCGCACGCAAGCCGTCAGCCAGGAAGCCCGGAAGCCAGGAAGCCAGCCAGCCCCTGCCCGGCAACCCGCGCCCAGCTGTGCTACATTCGCGCCCTTATGCAAGCACTCAAGTACCTCACCGCCTACCCCGAACAGCTGCGCCAGCAAGCCGCCGGCCTGCTGCAGGAAAACCGTCTCGGCGCCCTGCTCCGTTCGCGCTACCCGCAAGCCCACGGCCTGCGCACCGACCGCGCGCTGTACGACTACGTGCAAGACCTGAAGGACGACTACCTGCGCAACGCCAACCCGGTGTCGAAAGTCGCCTACGACAGCAAGATCCACGTGGTCCAGCACGCGCTCGGCTTGCACACCCAGATCTCGCGCGTGCAGGGCAGCAAGCTGAAAGCCAAGCACGAGATCCGCATCGCCAGCGTCTTCAAGGACGCGCCGCTGGAATTCCTGCGCATGATCGCCGTGCACGAATTGGCCCACCTGAAAGAAAAGGACCACGACAAGGCCTTCTACAAGCTGTGCTGCTGGATGGAGCCGCACTACCACCAGTTCGAGCTCGACTTGCGCCTCTACCTGACCCACATGGAGCACACCGGCGAACGCCTCTGGTCCGACACCTGAGTATCAAAAAAACAACGGGGGTCAGGTCTGCCATCCAGACACGAGCTCTGCGCTAGCGCCGCTTACAGCAGCATCCCGCCCGATACCTCGACCCGCTGCCCCGTCATCCAGCCATTCCCCTCGGCCAGCAAGGCCGCCACCGCACCGCCGATGTCGTCCGGCTGGCCGACCCGTCCCAGCGCCGTCATGCCCGCCACCATGCGGTTCAGGTCCGCGTTGTCGCGCACCGCGCCGCCGCCGAAATCGGTCTCGATAGCGCCCGGCGCCAGCGTATTGACCGTGATCCCGCGTCCGGCGAACTCGCGCGCCTGGTAGCGCGTCAGCACCTCGACCGCGCCCTTGGCCGCCGCATACACGCCATAGCCCGGCAGGCTGAAGCGCGTGAGGCCGCTCGACACGTTCAGGATGCGTCCGCCATCCTTTAGCAGCGGCAGCAGTGCCGCGGTCAGGAACACAACCGGCTTGACGTGCATGGCGACGATGCCGTCGAACTGCGCTTCGGTAACTTCGAGCAGCGAAGCGTGCAGGCCGGCCCCGGCATTGTTCACCAGGATGTCGAAGCGGTCGCCGCCCCAGCCGGCCAGCACCGCCCCCACCTGTTCCGCAAAACCGGCGAAGCCGCCGCTCTTGCCCGTATCGAGCTGCAACGCCCTGGCGCGGCGGCCCAGGCCCTCGACCTGTGCCACCACCTCTTGCGCGGCGGCCTGGTTGCTCTGGTAAGTAAAGATGATGTCGACGCCGGCCTGCGCCAGGTGCAGCGCCATGCTGCGTCCAAGGCCGCGGCTGCCGCCGGTGATGAGTGCGATGCGTTGGGTCATGCTTGGCTCCTTTGTTGAATGAGCAGCCAGTATATTTTTGCATTTCAGATGGATAAACTGCGGAAATCCGCATGCATTCTGCAAAAATTACGCACAATAAAAAACATGAACAAACTCGACCCCATCCGCATCTTCCTGAAAGTCGCCGAGCTGGAAAGCTTCAGCGGCGCGGCCCAGCAGCTCGGCTTGCCCAATACGACGGTCTCGGCCAACGTGCGCGAGCTGGAAGAAGACTTCGGCGTGCGCCTGCTGCAACGTACCACGCGCCGCGTGAAACTGACCCAGGAAGGCGCCGCCTTCTACGCCCGCAGCCGCGACCTGCTCAACGAGTTCGACGAACTGGGCACGATGTTCGACGGCGATGCCGATGGCCTCGCGGGCCGCCTGCGCGTCGACCTCACGGTCGGCATCGCCGCCAGGATCGTGCTGCCGCGCCTCGGCGAATTCATGGCCCGCCACCCGCGCCTGGAAATCAACCTGAGCACTACCGACCGCCGCGTCGACGTGGTGCGCGAGGGCTTCGATTGCGTGCTGCGCTCGGGCTTGCTGGCCGACTCCAGCCTGGTCGCGCGCCCGCTCGGCAGCTACCGCATGGTCAACTGCGCCAGCCCCGCCTACCTGGAAGCCTTCGGCATGCCGCAGACATTGGACGACCTCGCCCAGCATCGCATCGTCCACTACGACGCGCAGCTGGGCGGCAGCGCGCCGATGTGGGAATGGTTTGACGGCGAGCGCACGCAGCTGGCGCCGGTCGGCGGCATGCTCACCGTGAACGGCACCGCCTGCTACGAGGCCGCCTGCCGCGCCGGCCTGGGCATGATCCAGGTACCGGAGGTCGCGGTGCGCGCCTACCTGGCAAGCGGCGAACTGGTCGAGGTGCTGCCCGACTACCGTGCCGAGTCGATGCCGGTGGCCTTTGTCTACCCGTCGCGCCGCTACGTGCCGGCACGCACGCTGGCCTTCATGGACTGGGTGGGGGACTTGCTGGCGCCCTATCTCGACCCGCCCAGGCCCTGACCCTTGGCCATGTCGATCACGAAGCGATAGTAGACGTCGCCCGTCTCCAGGCGCAGGTAAGCCTCGTTGATCTCGTCCATGGCGATCAGCTCGACGTCCGCCACGATCCCGTGCTCGCTGCAGAACGCCAGCATCTCGTGGGTGTCCGCCGTGCCCGCCGCGCCGGAACTGGCCAGGCGGCGCCGCCCCATCGTCAGCATGACCGGGGCGAAGTCGAAGCTGTCGGGAATGCCGAGCGAGCACAGGGTGGCATCGAGCTTCAGCGCCGCGATCACCGGCGTCATCGGATAAGTAGTGGATACCGTGTCGAGGATGAAGTCGAAACGATAAGCCTGGGCCGCCATCTGCTGCGCGTCCGTCGACAGCACGGCCTCGTGCGCGCCCAGCGCCAGCGCCGCCTCGATTTTCCGTGGCGAGGTCGTGAACGCCACCACATGCGCCCCCATCGCGCGCGCGAACTTGATGGCCAGGTGCCCCAGCCCGCCGATGCCGACCACGCCCACCGTCATGCCTGGCCCCACCTTCCAGTGCCGCAGCGGCGAATAAGTGGTCACGCCGGCGCACAGCAGCGGCGCGGCGGCGGCCGGGTCCAGCCCCTTCGGCAAGTGGTAGACGAAGCGCTGGTCGGCCACGTACTGCGCCGAATAGCCGCCACGGGTGCGGGTGCCGTCGATGCGGTCGACGCCGTCGAAAGTCTGGACCGGGAATTCGCGGCAGTAGACTTCCATACCGTGCCGGCAGGGTTCGCAGCTGCGGCAGGAATCGACGATCACGCCGATCATCACCATGTCGCCGACGGCGAATCCATCGACCTCGCTGCCGATGGCCGTCACCTCGCCCACGATCTCGTGGCCCGGCACCAGCGGGAAGGACTGGCCCCAGGACCTGATCGAATGGATGTCGCTGTGGCAGACGCCGCAATACAGCACCCGTACGGCGACATCGCCGGGACGCGGCGCGCGGCGTTCGAACTGCCAGGGTACCAGCGGCCCACCGCGTTCGAGGGCGGCGTAGGCGGCGGTGGTGGACGTGGTCGTGCTCATGGACTTCTCCTTGTCGAGGCTTTACACTGAGTGGAAATGTGTAAGCACTCTAACAGGTTTACATATTTTGTAAACTGTAAACTCGCCATGTGAGCAACCCGGCCGGAAGAAGAATGGAACCGAAAGAAGAACGCATCCTCGATGCGGCGTTTGACCTGTTTTACCGCCACGGCTACCGCAAGGTCAGCATGAGCGACATCGCCGACGCCGGCGGCATGTCGCGCCCGACCCTGTACGCCGCGTTTGCGAACAAGGAAGCGGTGTTTTCCGCGCTGGTGCGGCGTCAGCGCCTGCGCAACGAAGCGGCCACCGCCGAGCGGCTGCCTGCCGCGCGCGGCCTGGCGGCGCAGCTGGCCTGCCTGTTCGACATCTGGGTGGTGGAGCCTGCGGCCTCGGTGATCGACTCGCCCAACGGGATCGACCTGCTGGTCAATTGCGGCACGTATGCGCCGGAGGCGCTGGCCGACATCTATGCCCACCTCGAGCGGCAGCTGGAAGCCGTGCTGGCGCCGGCCATGCACGGCAAGAAGGTGATGAGTGCGCGCGAGATCGCCTACATCCTGCGCGTGGCGACTACGGGGGTGAAGGCATCGGCGGACAAGCTGCCCGAGCTGAAGAAGGTGGTGGCCGGGATGATCAAGATGGCGCTGGCGACGGTGCAGGCGTCGAAGTAAGCCCTGCATTTCATGCGGGTGGGAGGCGGGGTCGAACTGTGGTCCGGCCATTGGTCTGCTTGGCTCTTGTGCGCTTAGCGCTTGAAGCCATCGTTCGGCCAAAGATATCGTTGGAATGTCCGCTTTCGACCCAGGCTGTGTAAAAACGTGAGAAACGTCGTCCAACCAAAAAATCGACCTCTCAGAACGGCCGCTACGCGATTTTCTCAAGGTCGGGATGGGTCACCTACCCATGAAATTTTCGATTTTTTGCGTTTTTACACAGCCTGGGCCGATTGCGGCCCGCCAGTCGAGTGTACGCGTTACTTGCCAAAAAACCAATCCCCGTACCCTCTACCTTAGTCCTCAACGCAGCCGCTCAGCAGTTGCCGGTCGATAGACAGTTCGGGCCAAACTTTGCACCGGCGACGCCAGCCCCCGGTGCACGGTCTCCCCTACCTCGCCTTGCGGCTCCGACTTCCTCCCGTGCCCCCATGCACCCACGTGTACAAGGCCGGCAAAATCAGCAAGGTCAAGGCCGTCGACGACAAAATCCCGCCAATGACGACGGTCGCCAACGGCCGCTGCACCTCCGCCCCCGTACTGGTCGCCAGCGCCATCGGCAGGAAACCCAGCGAAGCCACCAGCGCCGTCATCAGCACCGCGCGCAAGCGCACCTCGGCCCCTTCGCGCATCGCCAGCTCCGGCGCATGTCCCTGCTCGCGCAATGAGCGCACGAACGAGATCATCACCAACCCGTTCAGCACCGCCACGCCCGACAGCGCGATGAAGCCCACCGCCGCCGAGATCGACAGCGGCAGCCCGCGCAGCCACAGGGCCAGCACGCCGCCGGTCATGGCAAACGGTATCCCGCTGAACACCAGCAGCCCATCCTTGACGCTGTTGAACATCAGGTACAACAGCGCGAACACCAGCGCCAGCGCCGCCGGTATCACCAGCCCCAGGCGTTGACTCGCCGCCTGCAAGTTCTCGAACTGCCCGCCCAAACTGAGCCAGGTCCCGGCGGGCAGCTTCACCTTGGCCAGCACCGTTTCCAGCTCGCCCACAAACGACCCGAGGTCACGCTCGCGCACGTTGGCCGTGACCACGATGCGGCGCTTGCCGTTCTCGCGGCTGATCCCGTTCGCTTCGGATACAAAAGCCAGCGTGCCGATCTCGGACAAGGGAATGCTGGCCGCATGCCCGTTCACCGCCGGCAGGGCGATCGGCAACTGGCGCAGGCTGTCGATGTCGTTGCGCGGCCCTTCCGGCAAACGCACGGTAATGGCGAAGCGGCGGTCGCCCTCGAACACCATGCCGACATCGCGCCCGCCGACCAGGGTGCCGAACACGTCCTGCACGTCGGCCACGTTCAGGCCATAGCGCGCGGCCTTGATGCGGTCCACGCTCAAGGTCAGCGCCGGCAAGCCTTCGGTCTGCTCGACTTTTACTTCGGCCGCGCCGCGCACGCCGCCCAGCACGCGCGCCACCTGCTGGGCCGTTGCTTCCATCGCCTCGGTATCGTCGCCGAACACCTTCACCGCCACATCGCTGCGCACGCCCGAGATCAGCTCGTTGAAGCGCAGCTGGATCGGCTGCGAGAACTCGTAGCTGTTGCCGGGGATACGGTTCGCGGCCTCGGTGATGGCTTCCACCAGCTGCGCGTGCGTCTTGCGCGGCTTCGGCCAGTCCTTTTGCGGGCGCAGCATGATGTAGCTGTCGGCCGCGTTCGGCGGCATCGGGTCGGTCGCCACCTCGGAGGTGCCGATGCGCGCGAAGATGCGCTCGATCTCGGGGAACGCCTTCAGCAGCGTCGTTTCGAGTTGCTGCTGCATCGCCACCGATTGCGACAAGCTGGTGCCGGGGATGCGCACCGTCAGCACCGCCAGGTCGCCTTCGTCCAGGTTGGGCGCGAACTCGGTACCCAGGCGCGTGGCCAGCACGCCGGACAGCAGCACGCTGAGCAAGGCAAAGCTCAGCGCCACCGGCCGGTTGCGCAGCACCCAGTCCAGCAGGCGCCGGTAGCCGCCGCGTGCGCGGTCCATCAGCCGGTTCTCGTGCTCGGGCACCGCCTTCGTCACGAACAAGGCTACCGCCGCCGGCACGAAGGTCACCGACAGGATCATGGCCGCGGCCAGGGCCAGCACCACCGTGATCGCCATCGGATGGAACATGCGCCCCTCGACGCCGGACAGCGCGAAGATCGGCAGATACACCGTCATGATGATCAGCTGCCCGAACAGCAGCGGGCGGCGCGCCTCGGCGGCGGCCAGCGCCACTTCGGCAAAGCGTTCCTCGCGCGTCAGCACCCGGCCCGCCGCCGCCTGCGCCAGGCCCAGCCTGCGTATGCAGTTCTCGACGATCACCACGGCGCCGTCGACGATGATGCCGAAGTCGAGCGCGCCCAGGCTCATCAAATTCGCGCTGACCTTCGTCTCCACCATGCCGGTGAAGACCATCAGCATGGTCAGCGGGATCACCAGCGCCGTGATCAGGGCCGCGCGCAGGTTACCGAGGAAGAGGAAGAGGATCGCCACCACCAGCAGCGCGCCTTCGACCAGGTTGGTGCGCACGGTGGCGATCGCCTTGTTCACCAGTACCGAGCGGTCGTACACGGGCAGCGCCTGCACGCCGGCCGGCAGCGAGCGGTTCACCAGCGCCAGCTTGCTGCGCGCCGCTTCGGCCACGGCGCGGCTGTTCTCGCCGATCAGCATGAACACCGCGCCGAGCACCACTTCGCGCCCGTTCTCGGTGGCGGCGCCGGTGCGCAGCTCGCGCCCGTACTGGACCTCGGCCACGTCGTCGACGTGGATCGGCGCGCCTTCGACCACGTCGAGCACGATGTTGCGGATCTCCTCGAGCGACTTCACCTGCCCCGGCGTGCGCACCACGAACTGCTCGCCGCCGCGCTCGATGTAGCCGGCGCCGGCAGTCGCGTTGTTGCGGTCGATGGCGTTCACCAGCGTCGCCAGCGACAGGCCGTGCGCGGCCAGGCGGTCCATGTCGGGCGCCACCTGGTATTCCTTCAGGTAGCCACCGATGGTGTTCACCTCGGTCACGCCGGCCACGCCGCGCAGCTGGGGCGCGACGATCCAGTCCTGGATTTCGCGCAGGTCCTGCGGCGTGTAGGGCGTGCCGTCGGGCTTGCGCGCGCCCTCCTTCGCTTCCACGGTCCAGTAGAAGATCTCGCCCAGGCCGGTGGCGGTCGGCCCCAGCGCCGGCTCGACCCCGGCCGGCAGCCCGGCCCGTGCTCCCTGCAGGCGCTCGTTCACCAGCTGGCGCGCAAAATAGATGTCGGTGCCGTCCTTGAACACCACCGTCACCTGCGACAGCCCGTACTTCGACAGCGAGCGGGTTTGCTCGATGCCGGGAATCCCGTTCATCACGGTCTCGATCGGGAAGGTGATGCGCTGCTCGACCTCGAGCGGCGAATAGCCGGGCGCGCCGGTGTTGACCTGGACTTGCACGTTGGTGATGTCCGGGACCGCGTCGATCGGCAGGCGGCCGTAGTTATAAACGCCCAGGCCGGCCAGGCACAGCGCGGCGAAGACGACCAGCCAGCGCCGGGCGATGGCAAATGCAATCAGTTGCTGGAACATGGCGGCCCTCAGTGATCGTGCTCGGCTTCGCCCTTGCCGAGATCGGCCTTGAGCACGAAACTGCCGGCGCTGGCGTACGGCGTGCCGGCGTCCAGCCCCTTCAGGATTTCGCTGCGCTTGCTGTCGGAACGGCCCACGCTCACGTCCTGGGCACGAAAGCCCGTGCCGGTCCGCACGAAGACCACGCTACGTTCGTGCACGGTCTGGATCGCGTCACTGGCGACCGTCACCGGCACGTGCGCCGGCTGGCCCATCAGGTCGACATTCGCCAGCATACCGGGGCGCAGGCGCCCGTCGCGGTTGGGCAAGGTGACGCGCGCGGTGGCCATGCGCGTGGCTTCGCCCAGCACCGGGCCGACAAACGACACGGTGCCGTCGAGCTCCTGCGGCTGGGCGGCGATGCTGACTTTCGCCGGCATGCCCGCGCTTACCTGGGCCAGGCTCACGCCCGGCACCGCCGCTTCGACCCACACCTGCGACAAATCGGCCAGCGTCAGCAGCAGCCTGGTTTCGTCGACCGACTGGCCGGCCACGACCGGCTGGTCGACCACCACGCCAGCGTAGGGCGCGCGCAGCGTGACCGTGCTTGACACGCCATCGGCCGCCGCGCCGATGCCGAGCGCGTCGAGGCGGCTTTGGGCGGCGGACGCCGCGATCCGCGCTTCCTGCAGCGTGGCCTGGGCGGCGTCCAGGTCCTGGCGTGCCGAGATGCCCCCTTCCCACAGGGTTTTCTCGCGCGCGTGGGTGGCCTGGGCCAGCGCCAGGCGCGCGCGGGCGGCGGCCAGGTCGGCGCGCCAGCCGGCCACCGCCGGGCTGCGCACCAGCAGCAGCGCCTGTCCCTTCTTCACGGCGGCGCCGTTCGACACCAGCACCGACTGCACGATGCCGGCGGCCGGTGCGGCCAGGGCCACGCTGCGCTCGGCGTTGGCTTTCACCTGCGCCGGCAAGTGCAGGCGCTCCTGGATCAGGGCCGGCTTGGCGTTGTCGATGGCGATGCCGGCGGTCTTGACCTGGGCCTCGCTCATGGCGATGGCGCGCGCGTCATCGGTATCCGCCGGCGCCGGCGGCGCCGCGCCTGCTTCGTCGTGGCGGTCGTCGTGGCCGTGCGAATCGGCGTGGCCGGCATGTTCGCCGGCGTCGCCACTCGGGGCGCCGGGCTGGCGCCACAGCATGAGGGCGGCGAGGATGGCGGCAATTGCGCACATCAGCGCGATCGCCAGGGTCTGTTTTCGGGTCATGGTCGTTGTCATTGGTCTTGTTCGATGGCGGCGCCGGCAAGGCGCGCGATGTCGGCATAGGCGCGCCAGGCGTCGCGGGTGGCGGCCCACTGGCGGGCCTGCAAGCCGGCCCAGGTGCGCTGGGCGTCGAGCACGTCGAGGAAGGCGAACTTGCCGTGCTCGAAGCCGGTCAAGGTCAGTTCATAGGCCGACTGCGCGCTCGGGATCACTTCGGCGCGCAGCAGGGCGGCGTCGGCCCGGGCCTGCTCGTAGCGGGCCCAGGCCGCGCTCAGGTCGGCCACGGCCGCCGCTTCGGCCGCCGCCAGCTCCTCGCGCGCCTTGTCGTCGCGGCGCAGGGCCGCCAGCAAATTGCCCTCGTTACGGTTGAACAGCGGCAGCGGCAGCGAGACGCCGACCACGGCCTGGCGCCGCCCGGCGTCGTCGGTTTTCTGGCTGCCGACGGTCAGGGTCAGGTCGGGCAGGCGCGCGGCGCGCTCGACCTGCACCTGCGCACCCTGCGCCGCCAGCTGGCCGCGCGCACGGCGCACCGGCAGGGCCTGGGCCGCCCCGGCCAGCAGCGCCGGCAGCGGCTTCAGGACGGGCAACGCGTCCGCGCCAGGGGCCAGCGCCAGCGCGTCGGCGGGCTGGCCGACCAGGGCGCCCAGGCGGGTGCGGGCGATCGCCAGTTCGGCGCCGGCGGCGTTCTGCTCGGTGGCGGCGTCGGCCGCGGCCAGGCGCGCCCGGGTGACGTCGATCGGCGAGACCTTGCCGGCCGCGACGCGGCGCGCGGCGACCTCGATGCCGCGCTGTGCCAGGCCGGCCAGCGTCGCGGCGACCTGCCGCCTTTCCTGGGCGGCGCGCACCGCGTGGAAGGCGGCGACGGTTTCGGCGCGCACTTCCTCGCGCAGCGCGGCCAGGTCTTCGCGGGCCAGCGCGGCCATGCTGTCGGCCAGGGCCACGCGCGCCTGGCGCTTGCCGCCCAGCTCGATCGGCTGGCTGAGCTGGATGGTGGTGGTGCGGGCGCCGGCCTGCTCGCCTTCGCGCAGGTAGTCCAGCGTGGGATTCGGATAGCGGCCGGCCTGGCCGGCGGCGGCGGCGCTGGCGGCGGCCTCGTGGCCGGCGGCGCGCAGGCGCGGGCCCTCGAGGGCGAGGCCGATCGCGGCCGGCAGGTCGATGGGTGCCGGCTGCAGGGGCGCCGCGGCCGCCTGGCCGAACGCCCATGCCGCCGCCATCCCCGCAGCGAAATGCCGCATGGTGTGGGTTGTCATGCTTGCTCCTGATGAGAATGGAAATCAGGCGCGCAGGCGGGCGCGAGCCGGGGTGGCTCGTTCGTCGTGAAACACCTGCGCGCTACTCAGCGCGCGCAGGCCACTTGGGACGTTCGGGCCGGGCCGCAGGCGGCGAGCTGGCGAAGGGAGACGTGGCGGCAACCACCGTGGAATGGTGGCGCTGGCCGGGGGTGGCGGCGGCGCCGGAAGGCAGGTAGATGATGTGCCCGAGCATGCAGGCCGGGCAATGCGGATCGGCTGCCAGCGAGGCGCCGTCGCCGGCCAGGAACACCGGCTCCAGCGCCGGCGTGCCGGCTTCCTGCTGGGCCGCATGGTGGGTCAGGCCGGCCGGGGTCGTGATGCAGCACTGGTCCGCCATGGCCAGGGCGACCTGGAGCGGATAAACCAGCAGCAAGAGGATGAGGACCCAGCGGCGCATCGCTTCGATATGAAAAGGGAAAGGCGGACCCCGCCATCATACTTGCTATTCGCGCCAGCAGGGGCGCGCGCGGCGTTTTGCCGGACCGGGCGCCGGCAGCCGTTGATGGTGCGGCTTTTCGCCCACGGCCAAGGCAAGCGGACTATTGCGTTACCTGATGGATAACACGCGTTGCCGCTGAACAACGATAGCTTGGCATCCGGTTATTTCCATACGTAAATTTATCGACTTTAACGGGCGCGTTCGCTACAGTCGGTCCGTGTGCGCCATGCACGCAGCCGGTCCGCCGGCAACGCAGCACCGGCCCCATCGGCCGCGCCGCCCTTCCCTGCACCGCCTGCGCGCTGCAAGGGCCCCATGACGACAACGAAACCATGTACCCCATTCATTCCAATGGCAAGCCCATGCCTGCCGCCGTGCGCGCCGGCCTGCTGGCATTCTTCATCACCGGCGCCGTCCACGCGGCCGATGCGGCCGATGCCGCCGCAACGAACGCGGCCGCCGGCGCGCCGATCTGGAAACTGTCCGGCTTCGGCACGCTGGGTGCGGTGCACTCGAGCGAGCGCGATGCCGACTACAGCTCCTCGGCCCTGAAGGCCGACGGCGCCGGGCGCAGCCACGCCTGGAGCGCGGACGTCGACAGCAAGCTCGGCGCCCAGCTCGACGTGCAGATTGCGCCGCGCTGGTCGGCGGTGCTGCAGGTGGTGTCCGAGCAGCGCCTGGACTACAGCTACCGGCCGCGCGTGGAATGGGCCAACGTGAAGTACCAGGCGACGCCGGAACTGGCGCTGCGCGTCGGCCGCATCGCGCTGCCGATGTTCGTGGCGGCCGACTACCGCAAGGTCGGCTATGCCTACCCCTGGGTGCGCACGCCGGTCGAGATCTATGGCGCGGTGCCGCTATCGAGCAGCGACGGCGCCGACCTTACCTGGCGCTGGAACGGCGAAACCCTGCGCGGCACCACGCAAGCCTTTGCCGGGCGCACCGACATGGCGCTGTACGACGGCGCGCGCCTGCGCGGCAGCGGCATCGCCGGCCTGTCGCAGACCGTCGAGCTGGGCGACCTGAGCCTGCGCGCCTCGCTCATCACCACCAAGCTGACGGTGTCGCTGTACCCGGAACTGTTCGCCGCCCTGCGCGCCTTCGGCCCGCAAGGCGCAGCGATCGCCGACGCCGTCGTGACCGAGCGCAAGCGCGCGAACGCGGCCAGCATCGGCCTGAACTACGATCCGGGCGCATGGTTCGTGCTGGCCGAAGCGGGCCACTACCAGGTCGACTCCTTCCTCGGCACCACCAATTCCTTCTACGCCAGCGGCGGCTACCGCTACGGCGCGCTGACGCCTTTCGTCGGCTATGCCCGCATCAGCGGCAAGAAGCCGGACGGCCCGCACGCCCTGGTGCTGGACGGCCTGCCGCCGCCCTACCTGGCCGCCGGCGCCGAATTGAACGGCGTGCTCGACAAGCTGCTGCGCACCATCGCCACGCAATCGACCGTCAGCGCCGGCCTGCGCTGGGACGCCGCGTCGAACCTGGCCGTGAAGCTGCAGTACGACCGCGTGACCCCGCATGGCGGCTCGCGCGGCACCATGATGAACCTGGGGCCAGGCTTCCGCTCGGGCCGCACCGCCCACGTGGCCAGCGCCACGCTCGACTTCGTGTTCTGAGGCCGCCATGACGACTCTTGCAGCCAAGCTGCTCGGCGCCCTCGCCCTCGCCTTTGCCTGCGGCGCCGCCCCTGCCGGCGACCTGGTCGTGATCGTGTCTGCGCGCAGCAGCATCGAGACCCTGCGCCCGGACCAGGTGGCCGCGATCTTCCTCGGCCAGAGCGCGCGCTTTCCCGACGGCGCCCTGGCCACCGCCCTTGACCAGCCGATCGGCTCGGACGAGCGCAACCAGTTCTACCAGCGCGTGACCGGCAAGACCCCGGCCCTGCTCAAGGCGCACTGGTCGAAGATGGTCTTCACCGGACGCGGCCAGCCACCGCGCGAACTGGCTGGCAGCGCCGCCGTGCGTCGCGCGGTGGCCGACGACGCCGGCCTGGTCGGCTACATCGACCGCGAGGCGCTCGACCCGAGCGTGCGCCAGGTCTTGCTGGTGCATTGAGACGACCCATGCCGAACTCCCACTTGAAAACCCTTCCGCTGGCGCGCCGTACGCGCCTGGCACGCTGGCTCGGACGCGGCCTGGAAACCCACATCGCCTTGCCGGTGTTCGCGCTGCTGCTGGTGGCTGCCATCTGGATGCTGGCGCTGCGCCTGATCGACTCCGAGCGCGACGCCGCGGCCGTGGCCGCCCACACCGCCACCCAGGAACGCCTCGACACCTACGAGGCACAGATGGCGCGCAGCCTGAACGGCATCGACCAGACCCTGAAGGTGCTGAAGTACGCGGTCGAACTGAAAGGCGCGCAAGGCGCGATCCCGGCACTGGCCGAGCAGGGCCTGCTGCCGCCCGGCCTGGTGTTCGTGGTGGCCGTGGCCGACCGCGGCGGGCACATCGTCGCCAGCAGCCCCGACGAAGGCGCGCTCGATGTCTCGAACGCCGCCTATTTCCTGTACCACCGCGACAACGACGACGGCGAGCCCTTCGTCGGCACCACCGTCGGCGACGCCGCCAAGGCCGAGCCGCACCTGCATTTCACGCGCCGCATCAACGATGAAGCCGGGCGCTTCGCCGGGATTGCCATCGTCGAGGTCGAGCCGGCCTACTTCACCAGCGCCTACGAGCGCACGCGCGACGGCGAGCGCGGCATGCTGGGCCTGGCCGGGATGGACGGCGTGATGCGCGCGCTGCGCATCGGCGAGACCATCAGCTGGGGCCAGCGCATCGAGCTGGGCCACGGCGCGCCGGGCGCCACGCATGACAGCATCGCGCTGCGCCACGGCACGCCCGACGGCGTGGCGCGCTACACCGGCGTCCAGCGCCTGCACGGCTTCCCGCTGGCGATCGTCGTCGGCCTGGCCCAGGACGAGCAGTTCGCGCCCTTCGAAGCGGACCGCCGCACCTGGCTGCTGGTGGCCGGCGGCGCCAGCGCCCTGCTGCTGCTGGTGGTGGCGATGATCTCTTTCTGGTCCTGGCAACTGGCCAAGGCACGCCGCCGCGCGCGCCGCGCCCAGGAAACCTATGCCGCCGCCTCCGAGGGCAGCCTGGACGCCTTCTGCGTGTTCCGCACGGTGCGCGACGCGCGCGGCCGGGTCGAGGATTTCGAGATCGAGGCCACCAATTCGGCGGCCGAACAGATCTTCGGCCTCGACAGCGAGGCACTGCGCGGGCGCCGCCTGTGCGAGCTGCTGCCGCATTACCGCGAGAACGGCATCTTTGCCGATTTCGTGCTGGTGGCGCTGCACGGCGCGCCGCGCGAAGGCGAATGGCTGGCCACGGCGCGCGGCGCCCGCGGCCGCTGGCTGCACCGCCAGGTGGTGCCGGTCGAGGACGGCGTGGTCGCCATCGTACGCGACATCACCGAGCGCAAGCTGGCCGAGGAACGCATCTTCCACATGGCCCACCACGACGAGCTGACCGGCCTGCCGAACCGGAACCTGATGCACGACCGCATCGACCAGGCGATCCGCAACGCCGCCCGCCATGGCGAAGGCGTAGCCCTGGCCTTTGTCGACCTCGACGGCTTCAAGCTGGTCAACGATGGCCTCGGCCACAAGGCCGGCGACGAGCTGCTGAAGGTGGTCAGCCGGCGCATGGGCGCCTGCCTGCGCCGCAACGACACGCTGGCGCGCTTCGGCGGCGACGAGTTCGTGATCCTGCTGCCCGACCAGGGCCAGGACCCGGCGGCCCTGACGCCGCTGCTGGAGAAGATCCGCGTCGCCGTTACCGAACCGGTGGAAGTCGGCGGCCAGGCGGTGCAGGTGAGCTGCAGCATGGGCGTGGTGATGTACCCGCAGGACGGCGCCGACGCCAGCGCCCTCTTGATGAACGCCGACGCCGCCATGTACCGCGCCAAGGACCTGGGCTCGAACAACTTCCAGTTCTACGCGCGCGAGATGAACGCCAGCGTCGAGGAAAAGCTGATGCTGCTCGACGGCCTGCGCCATGCGCTGCAGGAGACGCTGGCCGATAGCGGCGAGAACCGCTTCCACCTGCTGTACCAGCCGAAGGTCGATCTCAAGACCGGGCGCATCTTCGGCGTCGAGGCGCTGATCCGCTGGCACCATCCGGAGCACGGCGTGGTGTCGCCGCAGCGCTTCATCGGCCTGGCCGAGGAGAGCGGCCTGATCGTGCAGATCGGCGACTGGGTGGTGCGCACCGCCTGCCGCCAGGCCCAGACCTGGCGCGCCTGCGGCCTGCCGCCGATCACCGTGTCGGTGAACGTGTCGGCGCGCCAGTTCGAGGAAGCGCGCCTGGTCGACCGCGTGGCCGCCGCGCTGCAGGACTCCGGCCTGCCGCCCGAGCTGCTGGAACTCGAGGTGACCGAAAGCCTGATCATGCGCGACCTGCCGAAGGCGGTCGAGAAGATGCGCGAGCTGAAAGCCATGGGCGTGTCGCTGTCGGTGGACGACTTCGGCACCGGTTACTCCAGCCTGTCGGCGCTGAAGAGCTTCCCGATCAGCCGGCTGAAGATCGACAAAAGTTTTGTGAGCGAACTTGCCGACAATCCCGACGACCAGGCGATCGCGATGGCGGTGATCTCGCTCGGGCACAAGCTAAACCTGAAGGTGATCGCCGAGGGCGTGGAAACCGAGCAGCAATGCGCCTTTTTGCGCGCGAACGAGTGCGACGAGATGCAGGGCTACCTGTTCAGCAAGCCGGTGACGGCGGGCGAGATCGAGGACATGGTGGAGGAGCATATCGCACGGCCAGGGACCTGCGCGCGGCTGCGGCTGGGGGAATGTCGGCCTTGCGAGGCGCTGGCGCTGGCAGGGTGATTCCTCCGGCCGGAATCAAACTGGCATCCGCGTGGTGGGCCGGGCCGCGTACGTCATTGAGGCCCGCGCCCTGTCCCGTACGGTGGGCACGCCGTGCCCACGCGGAAGCGTGATATGCGCTGGCTCCGTTTGGTGCCGGCGCCCGGCACAGCGTTGGCAGTCGCCCGGGATGGACGTTAGCGCCTGTCTTTTGAGACACGCTGTCTCGATGCCGGCAGCCCATCCAATTTAACGGCGCCGATGATGCGACGTTCCGCGTGGGCACAGGGTGCCCACCGTACGGTTGAGATCACCACGATCATCACGGCCGGTATTACACAGGCCCTGCGGCACCGAGCAAGCGCCGCACCAAGGCCTCGGCATCCGCATCCACGTTCATCATCGCCGCATGCGCCGGCCGCACGAATCCCTCTTCCTGCTGGTGCCGTGCAAACGCCACCAGCCCATCGTAGAAGCCATCGGTATTGAGCAGCCCGATCGGCTTGGCGTGGATTCCCAGCTGGGCCCAGGTCACCATCTCGAACAGCTCTTCCAGCGTGCCGAAGCCGCCCGGCATGGCGATGAAGCCTTCCGACAAATCGGCCATCATTGCCTTGCGTTCGTGCATGTCCTTCACCACGAACAGGCGCGTCAGGCCGGCATGGCCGACTTCGCGTTCGACCAGCGCGCGCGGGATCACGCCGGTGGCTTCGCCGCCCAGGCGCAGCACTTCGTCGGCGATCACGCCCATCAGGCCGACCTTGCCGCCGCCGTAGACCAGGGCGATGTTGTGATCCACCAGCGCCCGCGCCAATTGGCGCGCCGCGTCGGCGTAGAGGGGCTTGGCGCCGTTGGAGGCGCCGCAGTAGACAGCGATCGATTTCATGCGGATTCCAGGAAGGGGGTTCAGGCGCCGGGGTCGCGGCCCTCGTCGGGCAGCTTCTTCAAATACTCTTCCGACAGCTTCTCGAACAGCAGCCGCGTATCGCCGCGCAAATAGGGGCCGAGCATCGACAGCACCTGGTAGCAGCCGCGCGCCAGGGCGTCGGCGATGGCCTGCTGCTCGCTGTACTTGCGCGGGTTGCGCACGTACTCGTAGGACAGCCAGTAGGTGGCGACCACCACCATGTTGGTGGCCATGGCGCTGATCTGCTGGTCGCCGGCGTCGAGCGAGTTCTCGCTGCGCAGGTCTTCGCACAGTTGGCGCGCGACCTTGATCTTGTGCGCCAGGATGGCCTTGAAGTGCAGCTCCAGCTTGCGGTTGCGCGACAGCAGGTCGTTCAGGTCGCGGTAGAAGAAGCGGTAGCGCCAGATCAGCTCGAACATCAGGTGCAGGTAGAGCCACACGTCTTCCATGTTCGAGCGGCGCCCCGCCGGCACCGTGAGGATGCGCTCGATCTCGGCCTCGAACTGCACGAAGATCGAGTTGACGATGTCGTCTTTGTTGCGGAAGTGGTAGTACAGGTTGCCGGGCGAGATGTTCATCTCCTCGGCAATGACGGTCGTCGTGATGTTCGGCTCGCCGAACTCGTTGAACAGCCTGAGCGAGAGCTCGAGGATGCGTTCACGGGTGCGGCGTGGTGCTTTCTGTAGCATGG